>OBZA01000002.1_pt1 | contig 321127 bp, 316 predicted proteins | sample 1476871 | NCBI WGS metagenome assembly OBZA01 (sample SAMEA2580227, study PRJEB22360) | human gut metagenome | biome: human gut; feature: human-associated habitat; material: faeces | place: Denmark | collected 2008/2010
AATGGTCGTTTTAGCGTTTTTAGCACTATTACTTAAGAGATTTTAGACAGCTTCTTAGTTCAAAATGTCTTGAAATAGTTGATAAGTCTTCACCAGTTCCTGAGTTTCCTTAACGTTATGCACACGGATAATTCTACCGCCCAATTGCGTCATGTAGGCCTCAAACAATAAAGTTGGGATCAGTCGTTCATCCGGACCGGCATCGAATAATCGTTTTGCAAAGCTTTTTTGAGAAATAGCAATCATAATCGGCGCGTTAAACTGTCGAAGCTGTTTTGTCGCCCGCATTTTGATTAAGTCAAACTCAAGCGTGTTTTGATTGGAAAAGCCAACGCCGGGATCAATGACGATATTTTCTCGGTCTAGCCCCTGCTCTTCTAATCGTTGAATTGAATCGGTAAAAAATGACGTCATTGTGTCTTCGAGTGTTTGCGGTTGCTCGTCAAAGTTTCGGCCATTAAACATGGTGACAACCGATGGCTTATACTTTCCAACCAAATCAAGTTTTGTTTGAGAATTGAAACCATCAATATCGTTAATAATCTGGATGCCAGACTGAAGTGCCCGTTCAATCACTTCATCGGTGTTTGAGTCAATCGCTAAAACCGCTTTGGGGAAGCGCTCCTGGATTGCTTTAAGATATGGCGCCACCCGATTCCATTCCTCATCGGCAGAAATATCATCGAAGTGTGGCTTGGATGATTTACCGCCAAGTTCAAAAATTTTGGCGCCATATGTTAGTTCGGTTTCGATTCGGTGAAGCACTTGGTCAATTCCAGTATTCACACCACCATCGTAAAATGAATCCGGTGTTAAATTCAAAATCGAATAGATGATTGGGTCTTTGGAAATGTCAAAATCAAAATGAGCGCCTTTAAAGTGAAGCGGTTGTGTTCGGGACATGAAAATCACTCCTATTCTCTAAAATAAATGTTCGAATTGGATTCAAAAGATAAAACGACCCCACGACAAAGATCACCGTATCAGGTTGAGAAGCTGCTTCTTTAACTGCTGCTTTCAACGCCTGAATTGGATCGGCAATGACTGGGTAAGTAACACCCGTTTGAGTCGCTAATAATTTCTGTAAAATCACCGGATCAAGCTGTCGCTGCTCATTATCAGGGGTTGTCAGCCGAAACGCAGCATTCGGAATTTGACTCAGTAATTTAATGTTGTCAGCATAATCTTTATCGGCCAGAAATCCGGTAATGATCAGCTTCTGTTGAGACTGGAATTGCTGATTCACGGTTTGGACAAACGCTGTAATGGCATCGACATTGTGGGCACCGTCCAGGATAAGTCGCGGTTGATCGGAAATGAGTTCAAACCGCCCCGGGATATTCAGCTTGCCTAACGACTGAGACAGCAATCGATCAAGCTCGATCGTTGGCCGATCACCCGCAAAACTGAGTAACCACCTCACGACTGTTCGAACATTCTCCAGCTGATAGGCCCCCTGAAGCCTGAACGTAAATTGGCCTTGATTTTGACCAAGCTGATAAGCCACCGTCGATGCTTTTGGTTCAAACGTGATGGTCAGATCATTTGCATCAAAGAAATTGGCCGCTTTTTGTTCCGCTTCCTTTTTAATAATTTGTAAGGCTTCGGGCCGTTGGTTGGGAGCTGAAATTGTCGTGTTATGGGGACGAATAATTTTTGATTTAGTTGTGGCAATTTGTTCGATCGTATCACCCAAAATGCCGACATGATCCATGCCAATTTTGGTAAAAATGGAATACATGGTCGTTTTGACGGCGTTGGTCGCATCCAACTCACCGCCGAGCCCGCACTCCAAAACAACGTAATCAACCTTCTCATCAGAAAAAGCCATCATCGCTGCCACAAAGAGTGCTTCAAATTCGGATAATTGCTGCTGGTTAAAGGTTGCCGTTGCCATCGTTTGTTTAAGCGAATCAAAATAAGTCGTCAACCGACGCTGAGAAATTGGCTTTTGATTCACTTGAACACTGTTAGTGACGTCACCAATAAACGGACTGGTGAACAGCCCAACTCGATACCCCATTTGTTGCAAAATGGCCGCAATCATCAATGATGTGGAGCCCTTACCGTTGGTGCCGCAAACGTGAATGATTGAAAAATCAGTATCAGGGTTGCCTAGAGTCGCCAACACCTGCTTCAGTAACCCAATTCGATCTCCCTGGTCATACAAAAATCCAGTAAAGGTTTCTGTTAAATCTTTTGTCATATTTGGCCTACCTGAATTGAATTCAAAAATTCGCTTCGTAACTCGTCATTTTGCTGGAAAACACCGGAAAATTTAGTCGTCCGAGTGACTGTTCCGGTCTTTTTGACACCACGCATTTCAATACACATGTGGCGGGCATCAACCACCACGCCTACTCCTTTGGGATGAAGGATTTTTTCCATCTGATCTAAAACATCATCGGTTATCTTTTCTTGTAAACTTAACTTGTGTGATACAAAATCCACTAACCTTGGGATTTTGCTAAGACCGATAATTTTGCCGTTATCTGGTAAATACGCGACACTGACCTTCCCCCAAAATGGCATCATGTGGTGCTCGCACATTGAGTAAAACGGAATTTCTTTAACCATAATCGTTTTTGAGTCATTTGATTCAGGTGAGTCAAATAATTTGTAATCTTGAAAATCCTCAATTCCGATAGAATCAAATATGTCCGCGTACATTCGGGCAACTCGATCAGGCGTTTCAATCAGACCCTTGCGGTTGGGATCATCACCTATGGCAGATAAGATGTGGGTCACATTGGTTTTAACCTCGGTGGCAAAATCATTTGCGGGGTTTACTTTCTGGATTGTCTGGTCCTGATTCTTGAGTGACTCAACCGCCTGTTTGATTTGTTCATATTGAGAAAAGTGCTCGTCGACCAGTTCCAAAATCGGAACCAGTACGAATAGCCGCTTAAAAGCTTCGGGATGCGGCACAGACAAATTTGCTGTCTGAATCTTTTGATTCCCAAAAAAGATAATATCAATATCAACGGTTCGGGGTCCCCAATGAATCTTCCGAGTACGATGAAGGCCACTTTCAATTTGATGGATCACTTCGAGTAAAGCTTCCGGAGAATAAGTAGTTCCAATCTTAACGGCGGTATTAATAAATGCCCGTTGTTTGACGCCACCAACCGGTGAGGTTTCATAAAAATCAGCCTGTTTTTCAATTAGAATTTGAGGATCGTTTCCAAGCCCGTGAATTGCTTGTTCCAAAAATGCTTGTCGATTACCGATGTTACTCCCTAAGCTTAAATAAACTTCGTCCATATTAACCCTCCATTTCGATTTCAACGTTATCAAAGACACCGTCAATTGGCGTTGCCTGTTTTTGAATCCGAACTTTGACCGCCGAAATTCGGTTGTCAACCGCTGTAATTTTCTTGATAATCATCTGGGCCAATGTTTCAACGAGATCGACGCGATTGCTTCGGATGATTTCGGCAATCACCGGATAAAAATCGGCGTAAGAAACGGTTGAGTCGAGTTGGTCATCGTGCGGGACAGCATCGATGGTTGTTTCGAGATCAATCGCAATATTTTGACCGACAACTTTTTCTTCCTGCAAGACGCCAATGTGACTATGAAAGCGCATATTATTCAATCGAATGACATACATCAGCAAAATCTCCTTTCAAAATGACGACAAAAAGCGGCCCGCCGAACAACAAAGTTGCCCAGTGTGTCGCAATAATGACTATTTAAATAAACGCGTTTGGATATTTTTTAACGTCTGAGAATTTAAACTATAGTAAATAATGGCCATCTGAATTGGGGTCATGACGATTTCTTTAATAATTCTAACCGGTAAGTACTGCCAAAATGGTGTCTGATAGAGAATCGTCAACCAATAGGTATTCAATAACGCATTGACAACCACTGCAATTAGTAATTGGGCAATAATTACCCGCCGCCAAGTGACCGTGTGACCATAGAAAAAGTAGCCATAGATAGCAGCTCCTAAGATCGCCGAAATAGTAAATCCCGGGAAATAGACGCTTCCTGAAACCATGGTACCAATCACGTCAACAACTGCCGCAATGGATGCAGACCAAAGTGGCCCGTAAAGCAGACTTGCAAAAGCAACAACGACGAACCCAAAGCTCAGCCGCCACGCTTGAACCCCAACCGTAAACCGATTGAGAACCAGCAGTAGAGACATAAAAATGCCTAAAACAACAATGTCAACAACCCGCAACTTGCGGAAACCCAATGATAATGACTTCATGATGCAGCATCTCCTTAAAAGGAGCTCACCATTATTTAGAAATCTAAATAATATAGCGAATGCGCAACCAGCACCGCAAGTATCCGACAAGTCGTAGCCGAACACCTTTCGTTCGAAGTTCACATTCCGTTCCTTCGACACTTAACGCGCTGATTCCTACCCCATATTTATTTTATGTAACTATTAAAGTTTACCACACGAACTAAAAAAAGCAATCGCTTAGTTCGAATTTTACCGAACGTTTAGTGATTGCATTAGAAAATTGTTCATCTTTATAAATTATCCTGATCAAAATCACGAAGCCATGCGAGTGCTAAAGCCTTGTCTCCCAAGTGGGTTCCAATGACCGGACCGAAATAACTTTGCTCAATTTTCATGTCTGGATACAGTTCGTGAATTTTGGCTGCCCACTCGTTACCGGCTTTTGGATCATTGGCATTAATGACCAGTGCTCGAAGTGGATAATCGGCTTTTTCCCGTGCGGCAGCAAACAGTTCTTCGACGCGTTTGAGAGCCTTCTTGCGAGACCTGATCTTTTCAAAGGCAACAATTTCATTGCTCTTATCATCGAAGGTCAATAATGGCTTGATTTTTAAGATGCCGCCAATGAACGCAGAAGCGTTGGAAAGCCGGCCGCCTCTTACCAAATTTTGTAAATCATCAACCACAAAAAGTTCATCAATCGTCGCTCTTAAGCCGTCCAGATATGTAAGAATCTGTTCTGGGGTCCGACCGAGCGCCGCCATTTTACTGGCCTGAATCGCCATGTATCCCATTAATTTGACCGTAATTTTTGAATCATAGGGAATCACCTTAATTTTATCAATGGAAGGTGCAATTTGTGTTAATGAATTATAAAAGCCGGAAATTGTACTTGCCAGATGAATACTGATAACCGTGTCATATCCCTTATCTGCCAAGGAGTTGTATAGGTCAATCATCTCACCAATTGGCGGTTGGGAAGTACTTGGGAAAGCCTGAGAATTTTTTAATTTATCATAAAATTCGGTTGTGGTCAGATCGATGCCCTCATTATATTCACGACCGTCAATAATCACCGGAATGGGTACAACGGTAATGTTGTACTTGTCCGTTTCTTCTTTTGTTAAATACGCCGTGCTATCAGTCACGATCGCAATTTTCATTCAGTTCACCTGCTTGTAATTAAATTCTACCCAAACTTTTTTCCAGTCGGTTAATCAAAATCTTGAGCAAATTCTTTTCTTCATCTGTCCAGTGATTAAAAACGCGTTCGGTTAGTTGATCAATTTCAGTTTGGACGTATTCACTGGCTTTAACACCCTTGTCCGTAACTTTGTATATTAACTGACGCTTATCCTTGCCAACTGCGGTCTTTTCAATCATTTGTTTTTCAACCAGCCGTTTTAACTGACGTGATAATGTGGAAATATCTAATTTGGTAGTTTCTGATAATACTTCTTGCGTCGTATTGCCAGCAATCACTTGAGTGAGCAATTTCCACTCCGAGATTGTCAGCCCCGTCGCCTTTGTAATACTAAAAAGCTGCGTTCGATGATTTTTGGCGGCGGAGTTAAGCGCCACAAGAATATCCTTCATAATGAAAAGACCTCCGAAAAAATAGTATACGCTATTTGATAATTACTTACAAATAACATGTGTCTTCCTTCGCATGAGTGGGTAAAATGCGCTATACTAGTACATGCTACTTATACGAAAGTGAGTGATAAGATGTCATTTGATGGTTCTTTTACCCATTCTATGAAAAACGAATTAACTAATCTTCTGCAAACTGGCAGAATTAGTAAAATTAATCAACCTTATCCTAATGAGCTGATCCTAACGATCCGCGCTCATGGGAAAAGTCACCAATTACTATTATCAGCCAATCCAACTTATGCCCGGGTTCAAATCACCAAGGTACCATATGTAAATCCGAGTGTGCCGACAAACTTCACCATGATTATGCGAAAGCATTTAAGCGGCGGAATCCTGACCGATATTAAGCAACAAAATAACGATCGGGTAATGACGTTTACCTTTACTGCCAGAAATGAGCTGGGGGATCAAACCAAGTTGGATCTGATTATCGAAATCATGGCTCGACATAGTAATATTATTTTGGTCAACCAAGCGGATCGAAAGATTATTGATGCCGTCAAACACGTCGGCTCAGACGTGAACCGATACCGGTTATTGCTACCCGGTGCAACCTACATTAACCCGCCAAAACAGGATTTACAAGATCCGTTTGTCAAAACGGACTTTGCAGATATTGAACAGCTGGTCAAAGATTTTCCGAATATTGATGTTCTGGCAGGCAATCTAAGGAAAAGTCTCCAAGGACTCGGTAATGACACATCCTTGGCACTAGCAAGTTTCTTGCATCGAGACGGAAAAGTGGCCGTTAATTTCCAGGATTTCTTTAAACAATTTGACGATCCAAAGCCAACCTTTAGCCATATTGCTAGTAACAAGATTAATTTTACCGCATTTCCCTATCCAGATACAACCAAAAATCGATTTTATCCAAGTTTAAGTGAATTATTGGATGCGTTTTATGCCAATAAAGCGCAACGGGATCGCGTCAGGGAACAAGGTTCTGTCTTGATTCAAGTTGTCAAAAAACAACTCAAAAAAAATCGAACAAAACTCAAAAAGTTGCAACGCGATATGGCGGAAACTGAAAATGCTGATGATTATCGCATCAAGGGTGAAATTTTGACGACCTATCTCAATCGAGTCGATCGTGGAATGACGTCAATTGAACTGCCCAATTACTATGATGAAGATCGCCCGATCAAAATCCAACTTTCCAATCAACAATCGCCTTCACAAAACGCTCAGCGGTATTTCAAAAAATACCAAAAGCTTAAGAATGCAGTTAAGTTTGTCAGTGAACAACTCAATTTAACCAAACAAGAGATTGATTATTTCGAAAATATTCAATCTCAAATTGAGCTGGCTGACCCACAAGATTTGGTCGATATTCGTTATGAATTGGAACAAGGTCATTACCTTAGAGACCACGAACAAAACAAAAAGAAAAAGGCTAAACGCCAAAAGATCAACAAACCTGAAGAATTTATTTCAAGTGACGGCACTGAGATTTTGGTTGGGAAAAATAACTTACAGAATGAAAAGCTGACGATGCATACCGCCGATAAGCGCGAAACCTGGCTGCATACTAAAGATATCCCGGGCTCTCATGTGATTATCCGCAGCTTCGATCCGTCAGAACAGACCCTGGCCGAAGCTGCCAATTTAGCAGCTTACTTCTCAAAGGCACGCGATTCGTCTAAAGTCCAAGTTGACTACACCAAGGTTAAAAATATCCGGAAGCCAAACGGCACCAAGCCCGGCTACGTGATTTATGACAATCAGACGACACTATTTATTACACCGGATGAGCAACTTGTTGAAAGCTTAAAGAAATAAACTGACACAAAAACAGCGTTATGGACATTGAAACTTCTGTCCAAAACGCTGTTTTTTAAGTTACGATTCAAAGTTTTTAAATGAAATCGCAGAGCCAACCTCTTGTTTGGTCGTCCCTTCTGATTGACGGGACTGCAGTTCTCTAAACGGAAATTTGGCAATCATCGTCGAAGAGCGTTGATGTTGCGTTGGCGTCAGTTGCTCTCGAAGTGACTTCATATCCAAAATACCCAAATACTTTCGCACCAACACACGGACCCAATTAATTCCAGTCGTCTTGGTTAAAAAAGCCGTTTCTGTAATTCTAACGGGCCGAATACCGGTCATCTCGTAGTTTGAATCACCAGTTGTATTATACAATATTTGGACGAGTCCCTGCCATTTGCTGGAATCGACCTTTTTTACCGCATCAGCGATTAAATCAGCCTCATCGGTTTGCCAATGATCCATCGGTTCTTTGTAGTCATTAATGAGTCGCAAATCAGTGCGTTGATCCTTGCCAACAAAAGAAATGGTTGCAACTGGCAAGACTTCATCTCCTTCAATAAAGAGATCGACGGCGGTCGTCGCCTTTTTTTGGTTGTATGTAGCAACCTTCTGGTCTGGCGGCAACACCACAATATTCAAATCTTCAAATTGTTTGAGCTGTTCAGATAAATAGTGCCGGTTGCCAGGCAAAAATACAATGTCCGGCTTCTCTAAATCGACAATGTTTAAAATATTTCCAAGCTGAATCGGTTCGATATATTCTTTATCACTCAACTGGGGCGTCAATGACACCGCGTTTGGATTGGTATTCATAATAATGGTTTTGTAACCAGCTTTATGAAGCGAAATCAATACCTGAGCAGTATAATAATCCGCTGCTGAGTTGGGGCCCAGTTGATTGCCCCCACGACCAATCACCAATGCACTTTTTTCAGCAAACGGCTTACTTTCATTTTCGAGTTCGTAGCTGCTATAGAAAATATTGGTTGCTTCCATGAATTCACCAGCACTTGGTTCAATGGCTTTGTAAGTGACTTGATTTTTGACATTATGATTCATGCGCTGAATGGTTGAAATATTCACTTGCCAAAGTTCGGCCAGCATACCATCACCAAAACCGTATTTATGCCCGATTTCAACTGATTGTGGCGACAACGGATTGTTAACCACATAGTCTTGAGCGCGCAGCAATTGATTTAATTTGTAAAAGTAGAACCGATCAATTTGAGTTAATTCAGATAATTCATCAATCGAAAATCCCCGCCGAAGTGCTTCCATTAAAATCAGAATCCGACTCGCCAACGGATGAATCAGTTGATTGATGACGTCATCATCATTGACTTTAGAAACACTTGGCAAAATGTCCCGTGGTGAAAATTGGGAACTGTGCATTGCTTTAATAATCGCTTCTTCAACCGTGCGGCCCACCCCAATGGTTGATCCCACGGATTTCATCAAAGTATTCAAATGTTGATCGACGTCGGTAATGTCTCGAAATGGCCATAGTGGGATCTTAACGACCACGTGGTCCATAGTCGGCTCCATAAAGGCTAAAAACTTGCTGTATTTGCTTGGTAATTTGATTTCGGTAAGATTATACCCCAACTCCAAAAAACTCGACACGTACGTTAAGGGATAGCCTGTCGACTTGGCAGCTAAAATAGTATTCCGCGTGAAAAACGGACTCACTTTGGTTACAAAGTAATTCGCATCCGTTCGACTCTGGGCAAATTGCACATGGCAAGTCCCAGTGACATTGAGTGCATCCATAATTCTAAAGGTTGCAGTCCGAAGCGCCTGGTATTCCTCGTTAATTAAAGTTTGCGTGGGCGCAAAAATAATCGAATCGCCGGAATGAATCCCAATCGGATCCATATCTTCCATTCCGGAAATCAAAATCTTGTTGCCATTAGCGTCTCGAATCCCCACCATTTCAATTTCTTTGTAGCCGACAATGCTTTGCTCAATTGAACACCGTTTGATATAGGTCCGCTTAAAGCTGACATCAAGGGCATCTTCCAATTCATCGGTATTATTACAAATAAAACGGCTGGTATCATGACTTGCCGACATTGGTTTAACAATGACCGGAAAGCCAACTTCCCTAACGAAATCCATCGCCTCGTCGTCATCGGCAACAATCTTTGACGCAATCACTTTCTCATCAATTTCGGTGAGTAAATCTCGCAGCTTTTGATTATCAATGACTTTTCTCAAATCAGCTGGTTTAATCCCTAATAAGGAAATGTTGTTGGATGCAAGGATCCCGCTTTCCGCAAGCTGCCAAGCAATTTGCATCGCGTTAAGGCCACCCTGGGTTGCCATAATGGCATCAGGCTTTTCTTTATCAATGATGTTGATCACATTTTGAAAATTGACTTCTTGAACATAGACGTTCGCTGGCTGAATTTCTTCGCTGGTGACCGAAAATGGATTGTTATCAACATAAATAATTTTGGCACCTGTTTTTTTAAGGGCCATTAACCGCTCAAATGCAGCAGCATCCAATTCGTTTTCGTGTCCAATATTGGTCGGCCCACCGCCGAGGAGGAGAACTTTTTTAATATCTATCGTCATTGTTGTCACTCCTTCTTGACATGAATTCCATGAAGTCATCAAACAAGCCGACGCTGTCCTTGGGCCCGGGAGCGCCATCTGGAGAAAACTGCACTGAAAAAGCAGGGTAATCCCGGTGACGAAGACCTTGAACCGTTCCGTTAACTAAATCGACATGCGTAATAAATAGACTGGCATGATCGATGGATTTTGGATCAACCGCGTAACCTTGTTCTTGACCAGAAAAAAAGATTTCGTTGGTAATGATTTCACGGATCGGATGGTTGCTGCCATGGTGCTCAACAGCTAATTTATAAACTTTGGCATTATTGGCTAATGCAAACAATTCATGGCCCAAACCAATTGCAAATAACGGCGCTTGAGTCTGGACTTCGGTAATCATTGTTAATACAGATTGCGGCAGATTGGCGGGTGAACCAGGACCGGTTGACAACACAATTCCATCCGGATCAAGATCAAGGATCTGCTCGGAGGTAAAATTCCACGGGACGACGGTCACGTTGCAGTTACGATGGGATAATTCGCGTAAAATCCCGCTCTTTAAGCCAAAATCGACCACAACAACGTTTGCACCCTCATCCGGGTTGGGAAATGGCTTGGGCGTGGCAACTTGAGCCACCTGCTGATTTGTCAGCACCGTGGCATGAAGCTGGTCAAAAGCATGATCATCGGCAACATCCACAATACTGGCTTTCATATTGCCCCGCCGTTGAAGATGATGACGAATTTCCCGAGTATCAACATCATAGATGCCAGGAATCTTATGTTGCTTTAAATAACGGTCTAACGATATGCGTTTAAAATGATCGGTCGCAAGATTTTCATATTCCCGGACAATGACCCCTTTTGCAGTCGGCAAAATGGACTCGTACGCATTTTGGTCGAGTCCGGTATTTCCTATAGATGACTGGGTGAAAACAATGATTTGGTTATGATAAATTTGATTGGAGATAATTTCTTGATACCCATTCATCGTTGAGTTGGCCACAATTTCACCCGTTGTGGTGGCAAGCGATCCAAATGCCTTTCCAGCATATGCGGATCCATCTTCTAAAATTAAATATCTTTCCGTCATGCTGACTCCTCGTTAATAAGCGCTATTTGATGAGTTCAACAGCATCCTTATCATCAATCTCTGATACGTACACTTTAATTTTTTCTTTTTGCGAACTTGGAATGTTTTTACCAACAAAGTCTGCCCGAATTGGTAATTCTCGGTGGCCACGATCAACCAACACAGCTAAATTGATACTCTTGGGTCTGCCAAGATCCATAACAGCTGACAAAGCCGCCCGAACCGTTCTTCCGGTATATAAAACATCGTCGACTAAAATAACCCGCTTTCCTTCAATGGAAAAGTTGATTTTGTTGTTCGACATTTTAACGTCGCTGCTCATCGCATCGTGTTCAATATCGTCACGATAGTTGGTAATATCCAACTCACCGACGGGAATTGAGACATTTTCCAACTGTTGAAGCCGATCAGCAATTCGATTTGCCAAGAAAATGCCGCGGGTTTTAATCCCGATCAAAACTAAATCTTCAACACCCTTATTTTTTTCAACGATTTCATACGTAATCCGTGTCAAGGCGCGTTGCATCGCCATTTTGTCTAGTATTATCTTTCCCATTAGTAAAAGCTCCTTAATTGAGTCACATTTGTACTTTAACCCGTATAAAAATGTTACACCACTTCAGAATATGAAAACAGCGCCGGATTGTCAAGATCCTAAAGCGTTGTTTACTCGTAAATTATTTAATGTATCTTCAAATATCTTTGGTAATGGTGCCGAAAAAATCATCAATTCATGTGTTTTGGGGTGCTCAAATCCCAGTTCTTGGGCATGCAGAAATTGTCCGTGCCCAGAAATGGTCTTGCGGGGACCATAGAGTGGGTCGCCTACAATTGGATGATGAATATATTTCATATGGACCCGGATTTGGTGTGTCCGGCCCGTTTCCAAGCGGCAACTAACCAGGGTATAATCGGCAAATCGTTCGAGAACTTCAAAATGTGTGACCGCCGGACGCCCATCAGCAACAATCGCTTGCTTCTTACGATCTTTTGGCGAACGGCCAATCGGTGCATTAATCACACCTGAATCTTCCCCAATTCTACCATGAACCAGTGCGACATACTTTCGTAAGCTTTTCTGTTCTTTGAGTTGCTGTGACAGAAATTGGTGGGCCGCATCATTTTTAGCCACCATCAATAGCCCGGATGTATCCTTATCGATCCGATGGACGATTCCAGGGCGAAATTCGCCATTAATCGTCGAAAGTGGGCTGTGAAATAGCAGGGCGTTGACAAGCGTGTGGTCAGGATGCCCCGGTGATGGGTGAACCACCATTCCCTGTGGTTTATTGACAACGATCACATCGTTGTCTTCATAAACGATATCCAACGGAATATCCTCAGGAGTTAAACTGATGGGCTGCGGCAAAACGTCGTCCACCACAATTTTATCTCCCGATTGAACATGGTACTTTGGCTTGGCAGGCTCGTCGTTTACACGAATCCGGCCGTCATCAATTAAAGATTTGGCACGGGAGCGACTGATGGCGGTATCCAGGTCGGAAATCACTTTATCCAGCCGCCCGGTTTGGTCGGTGACGGTATATTTTTTCACAAGTAGTCGCCTCCTACTTTTCGCGAATGATCGCGATCGCCAAAATTAAAATGCCAAAGGTCAGGTACATATCGGCACAATTAAAGATTGGGAAGTTAATAAAATCCAGTTGGAACATATCGACAACGTGATTGTTAAAGATCCGATCAATCACATTACCCAATGTTCCCGCCAACAGCAGGCCTAATCCAATTCGGTAAGGCACATTGGACCAGTACGTCACAATAAAGTACGTGACCAAAATTGCAGCCAGAATTGCAATAATCACGAAAACAAATTGATGGCCGGAAAGAATACTCCACGCTGCACCCGTATTGTTAATTCGTGTAATTGATAAGATCCCGTCAACGACTGAAAAGGATTGCCCCAAAGCAAGCGAGGCGACAACCCAATGTTTAACCAACTGATCCAGCCCGATCAGCAAAATGATTCCGATTACGTACAATACTGGCATTCAAATATCCCCTTTTAGAACAAGCCGGTAATTCGTCCTTGTTCGTCGATGTCCATGTCCAATGCAGCCGGATGAGTTGGCAGGCCGGGCATGGTTAGAATCTTTCCTGTAAGCGCGACGATAAAACCAGCACCTAATTTTAACTGTAAATCTGAAACGTGAATATTGAAGTCCTCAGGAGCACCGAGTTGCTTGGCATCGTCAGTGAATGAATATTGAGTCTTAGCCATGCAGACCGGCAAATTACCATAGCCCATCTTTTCAATCCGCTTCAGAGCATTCTTAGCCTTGTTAGACAGTTCAATATCATTGCCACCGTAGATTTGGGTGACAATCTTCTTGATTTTATCCGTTAATGAATCTTCATTTGAGTATAATGAATGAAATTCGCTAGGGTGATCACAGGCGGAGACCACTTCCTTGGCAAGTTCGATGGCCCCTTTACCGCCTTCAGCCCAACTATTGATAATGGTCCCCGTTACTTGAAGATCATTCGTAACGTAGTTTTGCAAATAAGTTAATTCGTCGTCGGTATCACTTGCAAATTTATTAATTGCAACAACCACTGGTTTACCATAACGTTGCATGCCTTCAACATGTCGTTTCAGGTTAACAACGCCCGCTTTGAGTGCAGCCAGGTTTTCTTCGTTCAGCGTTTTTTTGTCGGCACCGCCATTTAACTTCAGTGCCCGCACTGTCGCCACCACAACGACACAATCTGGAGACTGGTTCAAGCGTGGCGTCACGATGTCCATGAACTTTTCAGCACCGAGATCGGAACCAAATCCGGCCTCAGTAATCGCATAATCGCCAAAGTGAAGCGCTGCTTGGGTTGCCAAAATACTGTTACAGCCATGGGCAATATTGGCAAATGGGCCACCGTGGATAAAGGCTGGCGTATGTTCGATGGTTTGAACCAGATTCGGCTTAATGGCATCTTTAAGCAGCAGTGTTAAAGCACCCTCTACGTGCAGATCGGAAACCAGAACCGGCTTTCTATCGTAAGTATAGCCAATGAGCATTTTACCAATTCGTTTTTTGAGATCCTGTAAGCTGGTTGCCAGACACAAGATGGCCATCAGTTCACTGGCAACGGTAATATCAAAGCCATCCTGACGGGGAACGCCTGATGTTCGGCCACCCAAGCCAACGACCACTTGCCGTAATTCACGGTCGTTAACATCCATTACCCGTTTCCAAGTAATTTGGCGGGGATCGATATTAAGTGAGTTACCATGTTGAATATGATTGTCAATCAACGCAGCCAATGTGTTATTGGCCTCCGTCAGGGCATCAAAGTCACCGGTGAAATGCAGATTGATATCGTCCATCGGAACAACCTGAGCGTAGCCGCCGCCGGTCGCGCCACCCTTCATTCCCATAACAGGTCCGAGTGAAGGCTCACGAAGTGCCAACACCACTTTTTTATGTAATTCGTTTAATGCATCGCCTAATCCAACAGTAACGGTGGTCTTCCCTTCACCGGCAGCCGTTGGATTAATTGATGTCACTAAAATCAACTTTCCGTTTGGCTTTTCAGTCGTTGGATCAAAGTTGACTTTGGCCTTGTAATGCCCGTATTGTTCGATCTGATCTTCGCTAATTCCGAGTTTGCCGGCAATTTTGGTAATTGGTTCCATAACAGTTTCTTGAGAAATTTCAACATCGCTCTTCATAATGATTATGATCCTCCTAAAATAACAATCGACAGACAACAGGACAAAATTATTTGTTGGTAATCAATTCCTTTATTTCAATTACGGAATTTGCAGGTAAAATGAAACTATAGATCTTGGTGTTTGCAACAAATGCCAGTTGGTACTTTGCGGTGGTCACGTTTGAAATTTGGTCTAAATCAACGGTTAACCAATGAGGATTGGTAATCCGGCTGACGACTAATTGATGATCATGGACGATGATGCTTCGAAAATGAATCTCCGCCCAAGTGACGACCGCAAACAGCACGAAGAAAAATAACGTAATCCACTGAAAATGCGTAATCTCAAGCCAAATGATGACGCCGACAAAAAAGATGACCAGCGTCCAGCTCCAACAAATAATGCTACTTAACGGACTTGGCTGATAAAAAAAGTGACGTTTTTGAGTTACCATAATAAACTCCTTAAAGAAAGTGTGTTTGAATTGATTAAATTATACAGTGACGCAGCAGTAAATCAACATACCGGCCACACAGCAATCGGATTGTTAATTGTTCATGACGGAAAACAAATCCAATTAAAGAAAGTCATTGAACCGATGAACAACCATCGTGCCGAATTTAAAGCAGCGATTATTGGATTTCAACAACTCATCAAACTGCAGATCAATCCGGCCGAACTGATCTTTTTTTATACTGACAGTAAAATTGTCGTTGACAGTCTAAACAAGCAATACGCCAAACACTTTGAAGATGATGTTGACACGCTTTTAGCACTTCAATCGAAATTCACCACCGTTGTGAACACATGGATTCCCGATTCCCAAAACATGGGCGCTCACACTTTAGCATTGCAGGCCCTCCACGGAGCTAACTGATATAAGTGCCAATCGGTTTGGTGTAGTGATTCCAGTCAACCAAATGGCTGGAAAGAATCGATTGCGCTAAATGATAGCCAATCATTGGCCCAGTCGTTAACCCCGATGAGCCCAGCCCGCCGCCAACTAAAATCGATGGCATCGTAGGCAAAATACCAAAGAAGGGCGAAAAGTCGTCTGTGTAAGCCCTGGTACCAACACGCATATCGGTAATTTGGGCTTTTGATAACTGCTCAATAAAATATTGGGCGTTCTCAAACAACTGATTTTTGGCCGCTTCTTTAGGCGTTAAATCAAAGCCGCCGTCATTTTCATGGGTTGCCCCAACGACTAGTTTGCCATGATTAAATGGAATGATATCGCTCATACTTTCAGGCATCATTACTGGCATATTGTCCCAGGATGCCGGCATATCGACCAGCAAATCAATTAGTTGGCCCTTTTGCGGTCGGACCTTTAAGGAAAGCCCCAACGGTTTCAGCGTTTCGTGCATCCAGGCACCGGTCGCGACGATGATGCGATCAAACTGTCGAGGCCCTTGTTCGGTCAAAACTCGACCCGAACCGTCGAGGGAAACCCGCTGGTTAACAACTGCCAGATTTTCCTGCTGAGCGTTGGCTAATAGTTCAGCGACAAAATGCTGGCCATCAATCCGGGCGCCACCACTGACGAAGACCCCTTCCGGCGGATTTGTCAAAATTGGCATCCGTCGTTTGACTTCCGCTGAACTCAATAATTCAACGTTCCCCATTGCCGGCGTCTGGGCTGCTTTAATTTCCGCCTCATGATACAAGTCTAATAAATCAGCGTGGTCTTTTCGGGTGACAATCGTTCCGGTTCGACAATAGGCATTTGCGGACAGCTGAGCGTCGTTTACCAGTTGTTGGTATAATTCCGCACCCTGCTTTGCCAAAGCGTACCAGCGCTTGTTTCGTCGCTTTGAGAGCCACGGTGAAATGATACCTGAGGCTGCTTTGGTTGCTTGGCCGGTATCTTCGTCAAACAACGTGACTGCCACCGACTCATGTCCCTTTAAGTAACTCAAATAAAAAGCTGCAGTTGCACCAATGATGCCGCCACCTATGATTGCAACTTGTTTAACCATTCACTCACTTCTTTCTACCAAGTCGTTCTTATTTTACCATAGAATCGTGAATTATTTATCGTTATATTGGTTCAAACTGCGTAAATCTCGAACTTTTTTACCCCAAAATTGGAAATAGTCCGTTCTTATCGAACCGTTATAAAGTTTTCGTCGTTTAGTGGCCTTTTGACCATAGTATTTTTCAAAATCGAGATCAGAGGTTAAGAAGTACTTCGACCAGCTCGTGAGTGGGTTGAAGACTTTGCCCATTTGACGATAAAGCTCGTGCGCATGTTCGGCATCACTCATTCGCTGTCCATATGGTGGGTTGCCGACAATGACGCCGTTTACCTTGTCGGTCTTGAAATCAGCTACGGCCAATTGTTTAAACTGAATATCGTCAACCAGCCCGACTTCTTCAGCGTTGCGCTTGGAAATTTCGATCATGTTGCCGTCAATATCACTTGCTGAAATATCAAGTTCAACATCGTAATCAGCCTTTGAATCCGCTTCGTCGCGGACACGTTGAACCATATCCCCGTCAATGAAAGGCCATTGTTCGCAAATAAAATCGCGGTTAAAGCCAGGCGCAATGTTACGACCAATCATGGCAGCTTCAATTGGAATCGTACCCGAACCACAGAATGGATCGACAAACGGCATATCAGGATACCAACTGGTCAATAAAACAAGTGCGGCGGCCATGTTTTCCTTTAATGGTGCCGTTCCTTTTTCGACTCGGTAGCCCCGTTTGAATAGACTCGACCCGGTTGTGTCCATGGTCAGCATCACGTGGTCCTTGTTAATGGCGACTTCTAGTGGGAAAGTAGCGCCAGTTTCCGGTAACCGTGTGTGACGGTGATAAGCCGTGCTCAACTCATTCACAATCGCTTTTTTGACAATGGCTTGTGAATCAGGGACGCTGTGAAGTTTAGAGTTGCGTGAACGCCCTTCAACCGGAAAGGCCGCGTCCATTGGCAACATTTTGTCCCAAGCAATCGCGGTTGTCTGTTCAAATAACTCATCAAATGTGGTGGCATCAAATTCATCGACGATAATTTTGATTCTGTCAGCTGTTCTAAGCCATAGATTAGTTTTAATAATATCTTCTTCGGTACCGGTAAAACGGACCCGGCCGTTTTCGACTTCAACTTCATAACCTAAATCACGCATTTCTTTGCCAACAAGGGCTTCAATTCCGGCGGCACAAGTGGCCATTAAATTATATTTCATAAATTCCATCTCATTTCATATTTCTGGGTAACAAAAAAGTGGGAGCAAGCTCCCACCCAACCTGTTTGGTGTAAATCCCTGTAAGCCATGTTTTGTGCTTCTTACATCCCAGGACGATGTAACAAGTAGTAATCATCTATCTGAGAAATACCGAAGTATCTCTCCCCCACACTTGGTTCATTTACCGTGTGTGAAGCTCCCCTACCAAAAGTTTGGGTTTCCCGCTCGAGGGGTTTACCGCGTTCCATCAGTGAAGTTTCCCTCACTGTTCGTCACTGTGGCACCTTAGGGAATTAAAGCATAGCAAAGCCTTAGCCTTAATATCCGCCGTAACTCACAAAGAGTCCCCCGGCTTATTTTTTCACCGAGCACGATCACTACGGGCATCTCAGCCCGTGCGAGAATGGACTTTCCTCAGCCGTAAAAATACGACCGCAATTACTCAGAATTTACACCATTATTAGTTACGCAAGCCTAAAGCCTGTGTGAATCATTGGTATTGTTATCAAGCTGTGATCCGAATACCCGTCGCTCGAGATTTGACAAACGCTTTAAGATATCCATGTTGGTTGCACTGGACATTGGTTGGCTGGGAGCTGTTCGAGTTGGTGTAACACCAGCTGATGGCATCGGTTGGGAGCCGGATACAGCAATCTGCTTGTTCAATTCATCCACTTGGACTTTTAACCGTTCATTTTCATCACTGAGGGATTGGAGTTCCTTATTGAAGGTTTCATAATCCTTGATGATGTCATCCAAAAAGCTGTCAACATCATTGGGATCATAGCCACGCATCTTTTGTTTGAACTCTTTTTGAAGAATATCCTTCGGAGTATAATTAATGTTTTCCATTTATTGGTTACACCTCATCATTAATTTGCAACAAACCAATTAGAATAATATCATATATTAATCATCTTGAAAACTATTATTCAAGTTTTCCTGATATTCATCCGCTGCACTCTGTAAATCATCAAACGTAATGAGCTTATAGGGATAGGGATGGGTCTCTGCAAATTTGTTTATTTTATCGTAATCGTATTGCGATTTTCCTGGATTATCTAAATCATATATCAATAATGCCTGATCCGTATGGTTTAGCATGAATTCTTGGTAATTTCTTAACTGTTGCGGTGATTGATACGGCTTCTCGGACACTGACGCAGAAAAGTCAACCTTGGCCTTCAATGTTTGCAACTTCGTTTGATTATTCTCGTTCCAGTTATTGCCGAACTCCGCAAATGGCAGCATCATTGCTGTTTGAAACTCACCCGGATAATTATCTTTTAGACTAAGTGCCACTTCGAGCGACCACTGTTCGATCCCCAACTGACCGCCAGAAATAATCCAGTCGGTTCCATCGACGATCGCTTGGACAAGTTCATTCTTTAAAACAGTATCAAGCACCTTGCGCTTTGGATCATCATCCTTAAAAATGCCGAGTTCATAGCTGCGATAGCCGGTTACCCACAAACGGCTCATGATATCACCCTAACGATTAATTATTTTCAATAGACACTCCACTTGCTATAATAACATTATTGTGGTTATTGTTTACTTAAATGAAGTACAATATAACTATTCACAAAAAAGGAAGCTTCCGTTCATGACGATTAGATACCCTAATGGAAATCAGTTTTACGAACAACCAGCCTCTTCAAACACGCACAACGATTCGATTGACTTCTCCAATCGGGGAATGACGTTGGAAGACGAGATCAATAAAAGCAATCAGTACTACTTAAAAAATGGGATTGCGGTGATCCATAAAAAGCCAACGCCAATTCAAATTGTCTCGGTCGATTATCCCAAACGAAGTGCGGCCAGAATTAAAGAGGCTTATTTTCGTAAGGCGTCGACGACAGATTACAATGGCGTTTATAAGGGAAAATATATCGACTTTGATGCAAAGGAAACCAAAAGCAAAACTTCTTTTCCTTTAAAAAACTTTCATAAACATCAGGTTGAACATATGAGACAATGTTTAAAGCAACAGGGAATCTGCTTTGCGATCATCAAGTTCATTTCCGACCAGTCAGTTTACCTTTTAAAAGCCACCGATCTGATCGACTACTGGGATCAACAGGAAACTGGCGGTCGCAAGTCAATCCCAAGAAAAGTCATTGAAAAAGACGGCTTTTTGATTGCGTATCGGATCAACCCACTGCTCCCCTATCTCACTGCGGTTGATTCATTCATTGAATAAGTTACGAAGGAGACCTCTATGTCACAGAACAGTCCTCAAAACTCACGTGCACAAGTTAGGCGTGGGCGACAATTCAGCAATACCAAGAAAAAAGGCCCATTCCGAAGAATTTTGAAGTATGGACTGATCCTTTTAGGTGCCCTGTTTATTTTTGGCGCCGGTTTATTTACGTATTACGCGGCCAGTGCACCGCAGATTACCCGTTCCGCGCTAACCAGTGATAATTCGACTAAGTTTTACGATACAAATGGCAAAGTCATTTCACGTTTGGGCAGTCAAAATCGGGATTATGTCAAATCAAAGAATATTCCACGAACCCTCAAACGAGCTGTCGTCTCCATCGAAGACCGCCGATTTTATAAACATCATGGTGTCGATCCGATCCGAATCATGGGTGCCGCAGTGTCTAACCTCACCGGATCGTCGCTTGGCCTTCAAGGCGGAAGTACGTTAACCCAACAACTGGTTAAATTGTCGGTATTCTCAACGGCAGCCAGTGATCGAACCCTTAAACGAAAGGCTCAGGAAGCTTGGCTGGCAATTAAAGTTGAAAATCGATATTCCAAGAGTCAGATCTTGGAATTTTATATTAACAAGGTCTACATGGGAAACGGCGTCTATGGGATGCAAACGGCAGCGGAATTTTATTACAACAAGACACTCAATCACTTGACGCTCCCCCAATTTGCATTATTGGCCGGAATGCCGCAGTCGCCAACGCTTTATAACCCTTATAAATATCCGCAGTACGCAACCAAGCGCCGCAATGAAGTGCTTGATGCAATGGTTAAAAATAAGGCCATTACTGAACAGCAGGCACAGTCCGCAAAGAATACCAGTGTTAAAGCGCACCTTTCAAAAACACACGCGAAGGCACGAACGTCTGAAAAAACATCGAAATACATTGACTCATATTTAAAACAGTCGATTGAAGAACTTGAAGAAAAGGGCTACAAAGCCAACAGTGGCTTGAAAGTCTACACCAATCTCGATATGTCGGCGCAAAAGAAGTTGTACAACGTCAGCAACAACGACCCCACGATTGCGTATCCGAATAACCGGTTCCAAGTCGGTGCAACTATCGTCAATGTGAATAACGGTAAAGTTGTCGCAATGCAGGGAAGTCGAAAGACCAAGGTTGCGTTTGGCTTGAACCGAGCTGTACAAACCGGGCGGTCATCAGGGTCAACGGCTAAGCCAATCATGGATTATGGCCCTGCCATTCAATATTTAAAATACCCAACTTATCAACCCGTCAAGGATACCCCTTACGTTTATCCCGGCACCGATAAGTCCGTTTATGATTTTGATAATAAATACCAAGGGACCATTACCATGCGAAAAGCACTGGTTGAGTCACGAAACATTCCGGCAATTCGAACGTTGGAAAACGTCGGTGTTCCAAAGGCAACAAGCTTCCTGAAGAACCTTGGGATGACTTTCAGTAAACCCTTGGAGATTCAAAACGGAATCGGCTTATATATTTCTTCCGAACAGCTGGCTGCTTCCTACGCTGCCTTCTCAAATGGCGGTACTTATTATAAGCCGTATCTGATTAATAAGATTGTTCAAAACAACGGCGTTACGCACACTTATAAATCCAAAGGCAAACGGGCAATGTCTCCTGCAACCGCGTTTATGATTACCAATATGCTTAAAGGGGTCATGAACAGCAGTAATGGTTCAGGAACTGCCGCAAAAATTTCAGGGCTCTACGAAGCTGGTAAGACCGGTACGACCCAGTACCCGGATGACTACTTAAATAAAGTCCCTGCAATGTCGACCATGGATTCGTGGTTCTCTGGTTACACTAGAAACTACTCGCTGGCAGTTTGGACCGGCTACGATCATCAATTTAAGGCAAATTCTTACGTCACGTCTGCTCAAACAACGATTGCCCAGCAAATTTATAAAAACGTCATGAGTTACATTTCCCAAGACAAACCAAACCAAGACTGGGTTCAGCCAAGTGATGTTGTTTCAACGGAGCGCGGCGGCCAAACGGAATACTACGTTGCCGGCTATCCGGGAACTGTCACTGATAATAGCTCCAACCAAACAACCAGCGGTTATACCACTGATAGCAGTTCGAGTTCAGCAGTTGTCACTCAGCCTCGTGGAAGCGAAAGTTCAAGTAGTGCTGAAAGCTCTAGCGAATCTTCAGCATCTACTCCCTCAGAGCAAAAGCCAAGTGGTGATGGTGGCAATAACGGATCTGACGATAACTCGTCAAGCGCCAGTTCAACGGATAACAGTGGCAATGATAATAATAATGCGACCGATAATGGCGGCAACACAACCAACGGTGGTAACGACAATAATGGCGGAACGACTGATGAAACTCAATAAATGATTGACTAGAAAACGAGATGTCGGGGCAAAATTAACTGTTTTGCTCCGGCATCTTTTTGTTATATAAAAATCAGTCAAGCTGGGATGTTTGGAAAATTGACTTATACCTTAGAGTCAAATCAAAATTGGTTCCAGACCCGCCTTTCCATCGTCAATTAATAGATACGAAACAAGGGGCTGTGGCAAAACTAACATTTTGCCGACAGCCCCTTGTTTTTTCAATTTTTATATAGCCGGAACGTGTGCCAAAAGGCCGCTTCCTAGGCATAACTACGAATAACTTTCCGAGCTTTCAGCTCAAAAAGTCATTCTAGGTTATGCTACGGAAGCAAACCCGCCTTTTGGCACACTCCCTTTAATTATTTAATGATCCTCACCCGATAGATTGATAAATGGGATATCCGGTCCGTGGTACTCACCCGCACCATCGTCCGCTTTCCCAATGTTTCGGTTCTTGTTGTAGGCTTCAATTTGATGAGCTGATTGGAGATTTTTCTTCTTCCAGTTAATCAAAATTCGGTCCATGTATTTCAAACTATATACTTGATTTAAGACGGTTTCCTTTAAAGCCAATCGAATCATTTCCGCTGAGTAGTGATCAATATCCAACCACTGGCTAATCATTTCCATTTCCAACGGTGACAGCGTCCTGCCAAACTCTTTTTCGATACTCTCAAAGACGGCTTGGCGTTGGGTGCTGTCAACTGGTTGATTGGTGTTGGAGAGCTCCGGACGCGTCTCTACTTGGGTATCCTTGACCAGAGACAGCTTTTCGTACAGCGACGTAAAGTCGTATGCGTCTACCGGCTGACCCTCAATGGTGACCCGCGTAATTTTCGCGAGCTTTTTTTCAATCAACTGATGAAATAACGCGAATAACTGTTGCTCATTGTATCCGGTCTGGTGCGCCAGTTCAGCCATTTCAGGCATGGGAACGACCAGATCATGATCTTTTTTGATCAGCAGGTAAATAAACAATTCTTGATTACTGATCCCAATTTCACGGTAATGTTTCAGCAAATAGTTACTGATTGTCGTCTGTCCCTGATCCAAGATCTTGTGGGCATAATCATCCAATTCAATCACCTCTGATCCTTACAAATGATTGACACGAAAACAGATTGATTTATGGGTAAATTCGGTTAAGCAATCTTGGGAATGGAATCGCCTCACGAACATGGTCCTCGCCTGTGAGCCAAGTTAAAGCCCGTTCGAGTCCAAGTCCAAACCCTGAATGAGGAACACTGCCGTATTTACGAAGGTCCAAATACCAGGAATATTCTTTTGGATCCAGTCCTGCCTTAACAATCTGGTCATACAAATAATCATAATCAGTTGCCCGCTCAGAGCCACCAATAATTTCCCCGTATCCTTCAGGTGCCAATAAGTCGGCACAAATCACAACGTCATCACGAGTTGGATGTGGCTTCATGTAAAATGGCTTAATGGCTTTTGGATAGTTAATCACGAACACCGGTTGATTAAATTGGTCAGCTAAGAAGGTTTCCTCAGGAGAGCCAAAGTCAACGCCCCACTCGAGATCAAAGCCACCCTTTTTGAGCATTTCGATCGCTTCATCATAGCTGATTCGAGGATAAGGTAAAACGGTGTACTTCTTTAAAATCTCAGGATCACGTCCAAGGGTCTTTAATTCCATTTCACAATTATCCAACACTCGCTGAACCAAGTAGGCGATATAGCGTTCCTGAATTTCCAAGCTTTCTTCTTGGTGCATGAAGGCCATTTCAGGTTCAATCATCCAAAATTCGATCAAATGACGACGCGTCTTTGATTTTTCAGCTCTAAAGGTCGGTCCAAATGAAAAGACCTTGCCAAATGCCTCCGCACCGGCTTCTTCATACAGTTGCCCACTTTGTGACAAGTAGGCATCCCGGTCAAAATACTCGGTATGAAACAGCGTTGTGGTACCTTCAGGGGCACTACCCGTTAGAATTGGTGAGTCAATTTTGATAAAGCCCTCGTCATTAAAGAAATCATAGGTTGCTTTGATGACTTCATTTCGAATGCGCATCACAGCGTGTGGTCGACTGGAACGTAACCACAAGTGACGGTGGTCCATCAAGAAATCGACACCGTGCTCCTTAGGCGTAATGGGATAATCATGGGTTTCAGAAATGACCTCAATGGTTTCAACTTCAATTTCATAACCAAATTTAGACCGGGCATCCTCATGAATAATCCCAGTGACCCACATACTTGTTTCCTGCTTAACCTCTTTTGCTAACTCAAACGTTTCAGGGGTTACGTTATTTTTAACAACAACACCTTGAAAGAAAGCTGTTCCATCACGTAGTTGCAAAAAGGCGATTTTACCACTGGATCGTTTGTTGGTAAGCCATACGCCGATTTTAACTTTTTCATTGACGTATTTGGGTGCATCGACCATGTTAATCTGTTTCAATTCCAATTCCTCCAGATACTTGTTTTTCTAAAAATTGATTCATAAAAGCGGTGATCCGTTCAACAGCAGTGGACAAGTCTTCCAAACTCGTTGCATAACTCATCCGCAAATAACCGGGCATCCCAAACGCAGCGCCATCCACGACAGCTACGTGGGCCTCCTGTAGTAGACGGTCAACGAGTTCGCCCGATGACTGAACGCCGGCGAGTTGAATGGCGGCACTCACATCTGGGAACAAATAAAAGGCTCCCTCAGGCTTGGCACGCAACTTGAAGCCGGGAATTTTTTCAACCAGCGGGTAAATCGTATTCAACCGTTGTTCAAATGCCTGCCGCATCGTTTCCACTTCTGATTGGTCCGATTCAAGAGCGGCAATTGCTGCATACTGACTGACGGTTGCTGGATTGCCAGTCGTATGAGACAAAATCGAATTGACTTTGCTGATCAGCTCCGGCGCTCCGGCAACGTAACCGATTCGCCAACCAGTCATTGAGTACGCTTTGGAGACGCCGTTAACCAAAATCGTTGAGGCCGCAATCCTGTCATTGATTTGGACAAGTGAATAAAACTGGTTTTGATTGTAAACCAACTTGCCGTAAATATCGTCGGCAATTAAGATAACGTTGTGCAAAACCGCCCAATTACCAATTGCTTCCAGCTCTTCTTTTGAGTAGATGGTCCCGGTTGGATTTTGTGGTGAGTTGATCACAAGCACCTTGGTGTTGTGGTTGACAGCATCGTCCAGCCCATCGGTGGTGATCTTAAAATCATCCCCGGTTTCGACAATCACCGGCTTGCCACCCGCCAACAAAACCTGCTGCTTGTAGCTGACCCAACTTGGCCGTGGCAGCAACACTTCGACCCCTGGATCAACCAATGCCTGCATCAGCACATAAAGGGCCATTTTTGCCCCGTTCGTGACACTAATTTGATCGATTGGGTAAATGACCCCGTAATCTTTTTTAATCCGCTCAGCAATGGCCTCTTTAAGTTGCGGCAAGCCACTGGCTGGTGTGTAAAAACTTGTTTTACCACTTTTAATTGCTTTAATCGCTGCATCAGCAATCAATTGAGGCGTCGTAAAATCCGGTTCGCCAATTCCTAAATTGATCACATCGATTCCTTTACGAATCATGGCTTTGGCGGTATTAGAGACTTTGACGGTCGCGGATGGTTCAACATTCATTGCCCTGTCAGAAAATTTCATCAAGCTATCCTTTCATGTCTATATATTTTCAATCGATTGATAAATGGTGCCGTTTTTAAAGCTAATGGTTGCAAAACACAGATTGTTCTTGGCGTTCATGTAGCTCACAACCCAATAAGGCTTCGACTTAATCAGCGTCAAACCAATGCCGTTAATTTTTTTCGGCTTTTTTCTTTGCGTCACGACGTTTTTGGCCTGCTGCTCACTGATCCCACTACTACTGTTGATAATAGTGACCGTTCCGCCCTTCTTGGCAACGATGACGTACACGCTTTTATTTTTGTTATCGACGCCGGAAACGGAATAGTAGGTCTTACCCAAATTCGAGGTGTAAAAGGAATTCACATCCTTTATGCCGGCATACTTCTTGGCAATTGTTTCCGTTTGCCCGCGCGCAATTGTCATTGGCCGTTCCGCAGTATGCAAAATGATAAACGCCGTAAAAGCAATAATCAGGATAATCGAAATCAAGATCCATGAGATTTTAACGTTTGACTGCTTTTTGATTCTTCGTTGCCGTTGCATGTAATTTTCCTCTCAAATTTCGTTATTTCTCATTATAGCAAATAAACGCCTGTCCTGAAGCACATTAATTCCTGCTTTCAAAAAACTTAACCATGTCAAGGATACAGTCGCTAATATCGCCCTTGATAATTGGAATTTCGTTGCGCAGATTTGCCAGAATTGTACTGCCATAGCGTTTAGTCAGCAAACGGGGATCCAAAATAAAAATGGTGCCATAATCATCTTTGGTCCTCAAAAGCCGTCCCATCCCCTGACGCAATCTGAGCGTCGCTTTGGGCAGTGTAATGCTGTAAAAGGGATTCTTACCTTTGCTGCGTTCAATGGAGTACAGCGCGTGATTATAAGGGTCTGACGGCGTGTCAAACGGCAGCTGGGCCACAATCAGGTTTTCCAAGAGGCTGTGCGGAAAATCAACGCCCTGCCAAAACGTATTGGCGCCCAACAAAATCGCGGGCTCATGGTGAATAAACTGCTTGCTGATTTTTGAAGCCGTGCCATGGACGCCCTGCGCCAAGACGAAATGAGTGGCGGTAAATCCACTTTCCTGAAGCATTTGATAAATCCGTTCGATGGCATTCAGGGAGTTAAACAGGACCAACGTCTGTCTTGGCTCATTCTTGTAAATGGCCTGAATGTCTTCAGCAACTCGTTTTAAGTAGGCATCCGAATTGGTCGCGAACTTTTGATCATCCTTATCGGTCACCAAATAAAGGCGCGCCTGGTCCTGTGGATTAAAGTCGCTTTTCAGTCGCTTAATTGAGGACTGGTCACGGTCAATCCCCAGCAGGTTATAAATAAATTGCGACCGGCGGGATGAAAAGATCGTCGCTCCGGTAAAAGTAACGGGTTCAAAGACCGAATACAGATGCTCGCGCAGATAATCTTCTGTCTTCAAAATTCCGCGGTTCAAACTTAAACTGTTAACGTCTTTTACGTGGTTAATCGTCACCCAGGTCACGTGTTGTTCGATGGCTTGGTCATCCACGTCAACGATCGAAAGCAATAGGCGCAGGAGGTGATTGAATTCGTTATAATTTTCGAAAAACGAATAGATACTCATGAAGTCGTGATTCGTATAAACATCGGTATTATGATCAATTTGCGTATTCAACGTGACCAACAGCGAATCCAGCTGGTCGTGAATGGCACCGATTTGTTGAATGATTGGTTGATCAGCGGACACCATCGACTTCATTTCAGTGATCGGGATTAACCGCTCGAAAAACGCACTGTTGCGGTGCAATTTCTTACCCTTAACCACCTGCTCAAAAATGGTTTGAATCAGTTCTGAAACCAAGTCTTTAACCTGCTTTAATTGGGTGTCCATTTCGTTAACCGCATTGGCCAAAATGGCATCATCGCCAACAATTTCTCGAATGTTGGCCTCGTGGGTTTGATTGATATTGCCCAAAAGCTTGTTGATGGTGGTAATCAATCCCAAGGGATTAATTTTTTCCTGATTATTTCGAATGGCAGTCTCTGCAAACTGCTGGGTTTCATCAATCAGAAGGTAGGGCTTCACCGAAAGCGCCTTGAAGTATTGCCAGTTCTTAATTAGATAACTGTGATTGACAATGATGAAATCGGCATTTTCCGCCTTCTTCAAATTGTATCGTAAAAAATCATCGTCATAAAATGGCTCATTGGGATCCAGCCATTTAACGCCGGTGTGCTGAATTTTCCAAACAAACGGGGTTTGGTCGACATTTAAATGCAATTCGTCCAAATCTCCGGTGGTCGTGACGGTCAGCCAAACCAGAATCTGGGCCTTGATAAAGGCTGTTTGACTGGAATTGTCCGGGACAAACAACAGATTGCGGAACTTGTACAAATCGATGTAATGACTGGCCCCTTTCAAGATGACACTGTGAATTTTGAAGGGCAACCCCTGATTGAGCATTGGCAGCGTTTGATTTTGCAGCTGAAACTGAAGATAAGTTGTTGACGTACTGATTACAGTGGGCTTTTTTGATGAAACCAAATAACTTAGCGGCAGACAGTACCCGAGGCTTTTCCCAATTCCGGTTGGTGCTTCAATCAGCAACGTTTTGGCCTCGTGATGGCTGGGGTCGGCATAATTGTTATAAATGAGATTCATCATCTTGTTTTGTTCCAGCCTGGATTCCAAATTGTCAGGTAAAATCCGTTGTTTGGCTTTTTTTGTCTTGGGATAATGAAACTGCTGTTTATCAACTGGAGGCAGGTTCTTCAAATCATCGTGTTTGCGCAATACTAAGCCAGACGACACCCGCAGCTGATCAGCTAATTTCGGGGTGTGGGCTTGGTGTCGATTGCGTTCATCCGCATCCAAAAATACCTGCATCGTATCTTGTGGCAGCGATGGATTGACGCTGATAATTTGTTCAAGGGTCGTTCTTGGCAACGTTTGAATCTGACGAAGCAAAATCAACAGTAATTTGGCGGTCGCCTTGGCGTCGCTGTCTGCGGTGTGCGGATGGTCGTGTTCAATGTTAAAATAAGCACTTAAATCCTGAAGCCGATAACTGGCGAGTGTCGGTAGTAAAATCTGGCTCAAAGTAACCGTGTCAATGGCTTCGATCTGAAGTTCAGGATAACCGACCCGCTGAAATTCCGCATTGATAAACGGAAAGTCAAAATTAACATTATGAGCGACAAATACAGTATTATTTAACAGTTGATACAGTTCCGGTGCAACCTGATCGAACGTTTTCGCTTTTTTAAGCCGTTCATTGGAAATCCCGGTTAACTGAACAATGCGGTTGGGAACTTCACGCTGCGGATTGATATCCGTTACGTATGTTTTAATAATTTGATTGTTGGAAACAAGGCAGCAGCTGAACTGGATGGTCCGATTATCTGCGGAAAGATCCGTTCCGGTGGTTTCGATATCAACCACTGCGAAGGTAGTTTTTGAATTCATCTGTCATTCACCAATCTGTTTATGAGCTGACTTTTTTCTTAATAATTCACTAACTTTAATCATACTACAAGCAAGATATGATAATCTACCATGGAAAGTAAAGTCGAAATCTTGAAGAATCTCTAAAAATATCTTTAAAACGTTCTGGATACAAGGAACTATGATAAAATTGGAATGTTTGAAAGTGAGCGGATAAAGTTGAAAGAAAAAGCAACTGGAAAAAGTTATGCAAAAATTATTTGGTTTGGCGAGCACAGCGTCGTTTACGGCAAGCCGGCCATTGCCATCCCAATCTACTCGGTTGACGTTACAGCGACGATCCGACGCATCAATGCTGGCCAAAATATCCATTGTCGCTACTTTGACGGCCCGGTTGATCAAATGGCCGAAAACCTGCGGGGAATTAAGACCCTGATTGATCATTTAACCAACTTATTGGGCGCAAAAGACGTTGCCTTTGACCTGACGATTGAAAGCAAATTGCCCTCCGAACGGGGAATGGGCTCGTCTGCGGCAACGGCCATTGCTGTCATCAGAGCTTTTTTTGCCTTTTTTGAAGTGAGTTTAACGCGCGACATGCTGCTAAAGCTCGCAGAAATTGAGGAAAAAATTACCCACGGCAATCCAAGCGGCTTGGATTCGGCAACCGCCAGCTCGAGTATGCCGATCTGGTTTATCAAAAATGAAATCAACGAACAGATTGATTTTAATTTGCCAACTTCATCGCTGGTGATTGCCGATAGTGGCATTAAGGGTAAGACGTCCGAGGCTGTTTCGTTGGTTCATAGTAATTTAGTCGACCAACCGGAAATGGCTGACCCCCTAATCCAACAATTGGGCACAATTGCAGAAACTGCCCGTCAAGCGCTGGCGGAAGCTGACGACGAGACATTAGGTAAATTAATGACCCAATCCCAGCAAAATCTCGCACAGTTAGGTGTCAGCAATCACACCCTCGATACGTTTTGCCAAGTCGCCTGCCAAAATCACGCTTTGGGCGCCAAATTGACGGGAAGCGGCTTAGGCGGCTGTGTCATCGCACTAGCCAAGAACCAGGCGGACGCCCAACAAATTTCAACGGCACTTCGAAAAGCAGGCGCCACTCAAACTTGGATTCAATCATTCAAGAATTATCAATTTTCGACAGGAGAAGCACATGACAACCTCGTCCAATAACTCAGCTACTGCCTTGGCCCACACCAATATTGCCCTGATTAAATACTGGGGAAAGAAAAATGCAGATTTAATTATCCCCTACACGGGAAGCCTGTCACTCACCCTGGATCAATTTTATACCAAGACCCAGGTGTCGTTTGACCGGCAACTTGAACAAGATACCCTCTTAATTAACGAACAAGCTGTCACGGATAAGAGCTGGCAGCGGGTCCACGATTTTTTGAATTTGGTTCGGCAGCAGTCCGGGATCACCGAAAACGCTCGGGTCATTTCTGACAATCACGTTCCGACCGCAGCAGGACTGGCTTCATCGGCTTCCGCCTTTGCTGCATTGGCCGCTGCGGCCAGCAAAGCTTCCGGAATGGATTTAAATGAGCGGGACTTATCCCGACTTGCCCGCCGTGGTTCGGGATCCGCTTGTCGTTCAATATACGGTGGCTTTGTCGAGTGGCAGCGAGGATCCGATGATACGGATTCCTATGCGGTTCCAATTGAAAATCCAAACTTAAAGGACATTCGAATTGTTGCTTTGACCATCGAGACCCACCAAAAACCAATTTCCAGTCGTCAGGGGATGGAACGTTCAGTGACGACTTCGCCCTATTACCCAACTTGGGTGAAAGTGGTTGAGTCGGATCTAAAAGAAATCAAATCAGCCATCAGCCAAAATGATTTCGCCAAGTTCGGTGCAATTAGTGAATTTAACGCCATGCGGATGCACGCGTTAACGCTTAGCGCCAATCCCGACTTCCTGTATTTTAACGGAATGACGTTGGATGCCATGAACGAAGTCAAGCGGCTTCGGCATGCTGGGGTTGAGTGTTACTATACAGTTGACGCGGGGCCAAATGTCAAAGTCATCTGCCAAACCAAGAACGTTGACACAATTGCCAACACATTTTCAAAAATATTGGGTCCGGAAAAAGTGACGGTAGCAAAGCCGGGCCCCGGAATTAAGTATCTTTAATCAGGAAAGGAAATGATCCGTTGATTACGGTTAAAGCGCCAGGAAAACTTTATATCGCCGGAGAATATGCGGTAGTCGAGACCGGCTACCCCTCTATTATTGTTGCATTAAATCAGTTTGTGACCGTCCAGATTTCCCGGAGCGAATCTTATGGCAGTATCGTTTCCAAACAATACCGTGAGGATTCCGTGTACTGGCGGCGCCGCGGGGATCAAATGATTCTGGACAATCGGGATAATACTTTTAATTACATAATTTCAGCCATTCAGCTGACTGAAGAATATGCCCAATCCCTCGGCCGCCAAATGGAAGTCTATGATTTGCGGATCAATAGTGATCTGGACAGTCCAAACGGGAAGAAGTATGGTTTAGGATCCTCTGCGGCAGTGACCGTCGCGACGGTTAAGGCACTCTGCCAGTTTTACAAATTGCCGTTAACCAAGAGTAAACTCTTCAAACTTTCGGCGATTGCCCACCTCGATGTTCAGGGGAACGGATCTTTGGGAGATATTGCCGCCAGCGTATACGGCGGCTGGATCGCCTACCGTTCGTTTGACCGAAACTGGTTAATGGCTGCCCGCAGACAGGAAAATTTGACCGAGCTCGTCAATAAGACTTGGCCGCATCTTATGATTACCCAACTGACGCCGCCTAAAGAGTTGAAATTGATTATTGGCTGGACCGGATCGCCCGCTTCAACCTCTCATTTGGTTGATAAAGTGGCGGTCCAAAAAAGCCATCAACACGCCACCTACACGCAATTTTTAAAGGACAGTAAAGATTGCCTCGATGAATTAATTGACGGCTTTAAAACTGGCAGCCTTTCGGTTATCAAGCGCGGCATCTTGCGAAACCGGGAAATTCTTCAACACCTGGCTGAATTTACCAAAGTCCCGATCGAGACACCGATTTTAAAACAAATGTGTGATATTGCGGTGGCACATTCCGCAGCAGCCAAGTCGTCAGGCGCTGGCGGCGGCGATTGCGGAATTGTTGTCGCGGATGAAAACACCGATATTGAGTCAATGATTCAAGGCTGGAAACAAAACGGTATCAAGCAATTGTCACTTCAAGTCCATCCCGTGATTGACCTTGATAAGGAGTAACTATGATTTCAAACCATTCACACCGAAAAGACGAGCACGTTTCACTAGCCGAAAAATTTTATCAACCCAACTCATTTTTTGACGCCGTTCGCTTTATACCAAACGGTCTGCCAAAAACGTCGCTGAATCAAATTGACATTTCAACGACGGCTGGCCGGCTTCAATTTGAGACCCCTTTTTATATTGAGGCAATGTCAGGCGGCAGCCCGCGAACGAAGGACATTAATCGGCGACTGGCTGAAATTGCCAAAGAAACCGGCTTAGCTATGGCCGTTGGCTCGCAGAGTGTTGGCCTAAGTGATCCATCAGTGAGTGATTCGTTTACGATTGTCAGAGAAGTTAATCCGAGTGGCCTGATTTTTGCCAACATTGGTGCCAATCACAATGCCGACGATGCCAAACGGGCCGTTGACCAATTGAAAGCCAACGCGTTGGAACTCCATATCAACGCTGCTCAGGAACTGGTCATGCCGGAAGGTGACCGGACATTTTCGTTCATCAATCACATTGAATCGATTGTTAAGGCCGTTAACGTCCCCGTGATCGTTAAAGAAGTCGGATTTGGGATGAGTCAAGACATCATCAAAGAGCTCCAGGAGTTGGGCGTTCAATACATCAACGTCTCTGGGCGTGGCGGAACAAATTTTGCAACAATTGAGAATTTTCGCCGGCCCGATAAAGAGATGACCTATTTGGAAAATTGGGGATTGACGACTGTTGAATCGCTGCTGGAAAGCCGCCCATTCCAAAAGCATATGACCGTCTTTGCGTCCGGTGGGATTCAATCCCCCATGGCCGTTGCCAAAAGCTTGGCACTTGGAGCTTCTGCGGTGGGCGTTGCCGGCTATTTTCTTCACGCCTTGATTCACCAAAAAGATGAGGCCGTGATTTCCGACATTAACAACTGGAAATACGGGTTAAAAGCCATCATGGTGATGTTAAACTGTCAGACGATTGCGGATTTACAGAAGCAAAAATTAATTTTGAAACCCGAACTTAGAGATTATTTAAAACAGCGACAGATTGACTATTAGGATATGAACCAAACAAGGCTGAGAAACGAGCAGATCACTCGTGTCTCAGCCTTATTTGTGTATTGGTACGTAATTCGCCCGCGTATTTCGGACACAATCTAAACGATAAATCGCAGCCCTTTTGGAAAGAAGTTTTTCGCTGTGCCGTTAACCACTTTGGCAAAGCCGACGGGTTGGTTGGCGCAAACTAACAAATACCAGCCCTTTGACAAACTCGGTTCAACCGTAAACGTATCCCCGTGAACATACTTGGCCCACTGAAGTTGGTCAATGACGACTTGGCGTTTAACTTGATCAGCATGAAGTGCCAGTGCTAACGCGTAGCTGGGCTCAAAGCGGTTCTTTTTGAAGGTGCCAATTTCCAACCCCAGGCGAACAATTTTGATGCCCGATAAATTAGGCGTTTCTTCGGGAACCGAATACAAGTGATCTTTAAAGACCACCAGTTTTTTGAAATTAACATCCGTTAAGGTGTCATCTTTAAATTGATTTAATAACACATTTTCGTCTTTGGTGGGCATCTCAATATTGCGCCCGATTCCACGGAACCGTTTTGGCTTTGGATCAGGTTCGCCGGTTTCCGGCTTCTTGAGTTTGGCAATGAAGTGGCCCTCACCGTCAAAATGATGGGGGAAAATTCTCACACAGTTTTTCAAATCCGGATTGCCGTTCGCCCATTCTGGGATGCCCGAATCCATTCCCGGGTACTTTTTGACCGGTAAAATTTCAAATCCAAACGTCTCCACCAGCCAGGCAATAATCTGCTCATCTTCTTCCGGCGCAAAGGTACAGGTTGAATAGATCAACTCGCCGCCGGGCTTTAGGTTTTTGACCGCTTGTGTGAGAATGGTTCGCTGACGGGTGCTGCATTCTTTCGGGTAAGCCAAATTCCAATACTGCATGGCATCTGGATCCTTTCGAAACATCCCTTCTCCTGAACATGGCGCGTCCACCAACACCCGATCAAAAAATGCCGGAAGTTGAGCGGCCATTCTGTCTGGATCGGTATTGGTGACAATTGTGTTGGTCAGCCCAAACCGCTCGACATTTTCAACCAAAACTTTGGCCCGTTTACTGTCGATTTCATTTGCGATTAGCAGCCCGGTATTACCCAGATAACTCCCCAAATGCGTGGTTTTACCACCCGGAGCCGCGCATAAGTCCAAGACTTTCTCGTTTCGTTTGGGTGCAGCAACTTCCCCAACGTACATGGCACTTGGTTCTTGACTGTACACCGCGCCACTTTGGTGATCGACGGTTTTACCGCTAACCTGGCCATGATAGCCAAACTGACAGTGAGCTGTGGGATGCGTCAAGTCAAGGTCCTCAGGCTGACTGACCTTCAGCGGGTTCACTCGAAAGCCTGGCGTACTGGGTTGGGAAAAACTGGCAATAAAAGCCGCTGCCTGCTCTTCGCCCATTAATTTTTGATATTTGGTGATGAAATCGGTTGGTAGGTTCATTCTAATCTCCCTTGTTATGATGAATAATTGACGTTTTGACCGTTTTCAGATACTATAAATGGATATGTTGGTAAGGAGTGATTACAATTACAAGAAAACTCATCGCACTCGACCTGGATGGGACGACGTTAAACAACGATAGCAAAATCAGCAGCCAAACTGCCGCAACCATTCGGGCTGCAGTGAAACAAGGCTACTTGGTCAGTATTGTGACCGGTCGTCCGAACAGACTTTCTGAAAACTTTTATGATGATTTACATTTAAATACACCCATGATTAATTTTAATGGCAACCTTGGCATTTTACCACATCAAGCGTGGAATCGTGAATACCAGTACACAATTGATAAGGAAATCGTGGCGGAACTGCTGGCAAAAAGCAAGTCACTGGGCTTATCTCTGATCGCCGTTGAAGGCCGGGATATGTTTCTCGCCAACCATGGCGTCAAAAATAACGCCGGTTTTGGCTTTTTCCCCAGTACGTTAGAAACCGACCAAGTTCTCAGTCAACAAAGCCTGCGGGACAACCCCATCAGTATTACGGTACGGGTGGAACCGGAACTCAAAGCCGGCTTAATCGACTTCCTTCAAAACCAATTTGGCGATCAAGTCGAAGTGTCCCCTTGGGGCGGCCCTCATTCGATTGTCGAAATAGCGACCAAGGGCGTCCATAAGTCCACTGGCTTGAAATTCTTGGCGGACTATTATGGCATTCTTCAAAAAGACATTATTGCCTTCGGCGACGAAGGAAATGATGTCACCATGATGCAATACGCTGGTACCGGCGTCGCAATGAAAAACGCCATTGACAAAATCAAAGAATTTGCCAATGACGTGACGGACTTTTCCAACGACGATGATGGCGTGGCCCGATACTTACAAGACCGAATGGATATCGCGGTTGGAGAATAATAATGGCCAAATGACACCTCAGTGTTGTTTGGTTTTTTTGTTGGCAAGCATTTCATGATGGAAAATCAATGGCATCCCTCATCGCCTTGAATCCCAACCAAAAACGCACCTGGTAAAGCAAACAATGATCGTCAGCCACAGGTACGTTCAAAAACAGAGTTGCGTTCAATTAGTCATTTGGATGATACTGAATGGTTGCCTTAACGGCGCGTTGCCAGCCTGCATACAGCGTCGTTCTGGTAGTCGCATCCATCTCAGGCTTGAACTCATCCCTTGATTTAACCGTCTTTTTAATATCTTCAATCGAATCCCAGAAACCAACCGCCAGGCCTGCCAGGTATGCAGCTCCCAATGCAGTTGTTTCAGCAATCGAGGCCCGTTGAATTGGGGTTCCCAAAATATCCGCTTGAAATTGCATTAGATAGTTGTTGTTGGCAGCCCCACCATCAACCGCAAGCGATTTAAGATCGATCCCGGTTTCGGCGGCCATTGTGTCAACAACGTCTCTTGTCTGGTAAGCCAGCGATTCAAGTGTCGCCCGAACAAATTGATTTTTGGTTGTTCCACGAGTCAATCCAAAGACCGCGCCTCTGGCATCCTGATCCCAGTAAGGCGCACCCAGCCCGGTAAATGCCGGTACGACGTAAACGCCGTCACTGCTTTTGGCGTCAATGGCCATCTGTTCGGAATCGGGTGAAGATTTGACCATTTCCATCCCATCTCGCAGCCACTGAATGGCCGAACCCGCCACGAAGATACTCCCTTCCAGCGCGTAGTTGACTTTGCCATTGATGCCATATGCGATCGTGGTCAACAGTCCGCGTTTGGACAACGTTGGCTCTTCGCCGGTATTCATCACGATAAAGGCACCTGTTCCGTAAGTATTTTTAATCATTCCCCGTTGAAGCGCCATTTGACCGAACAAAGCTGCCTGTTGGTCACCGGCAATTCCGGCAATTGGCACTTGAACCCCAGAGAAAGAGTAACCTGAGGTATAGCCGTAAATCTCTGAAGAGGAATGAACTTCAGGCAACATGCTTTCTGGAATATTAAGCACCTTTAAGATATCTTGATCCCACTTCAGCGTATGAATATTAAATAACATCGTTCGACTGGCGTTGGTGTAATCAGTCGCATGGACCTTGCCGCCTGTCAGCTTCCAAAGAACCCAGGTATCAATGGTGCCAAATAACAAGTCACCGTTATCCGCCTTTTGACGAGCACCTTCCACATTATCCAAAATCCATTTGATCTTGGTCGCCGAGAAGTAAGAATCAATAATTAAGCCAGTCTTTTCGTGAATCATGTCGTTATAGCCGTCACGCTTCAATTGGTCCGCCAAGTCGGCAGTCTGCTTGGACTGCCACACGATTGCGTGGTAAATCGGCTCGCCTGTGTTCTTATCCCAAATCACGGTTGTTTCCCGTTGATTGGTGACACCAATCCCCCGGACTTTGTATGGCGGAACATCAGCATTAATTAAGGCTTCTGAGATAACAGATTGAACGGCATTCCAAATCTCGTTGGCATCGTGCTCAACCCAACCGGATTTTGGAAAATACTGGTGGAACTCCCGTTGCGCCTTTCCAACGATATTGCCATCATTATTAAACAATATTGCCCGGGTACTGGTCGTGCCCTCATCAATGGACATTATGTATTGCTGATCATTCATGTAAAGGTCTCCATTCCTGTTGTTAATACGTTTAACGCGTCTTTTCTCTTTGTTTAGTATACAATAATATCCAGTTGACGACCAATTTGTCCATAAACTTTAGAAAATAATAGACGCTATCGAAAGAAAAAGCCCGCAACCCTGAGATTGTGAGCTTAACATGACTAAAAGTCTACTTTTCGTCACTCTTTAAAACGCCGCCAACGCTGTAACGGTTTGTTTGCATTTCACTTAAAATAACGTGAACGTGTTCTGCGGGTGCGCCAGTGTTTTTAACAACGGCTGCGGTGACGTCTTCAACGAGTCCCTTCAATTGATCCTGTGAACGACCGGCAATTAAATGAATATCTACGATTGGCATAAACTAATTCCTCCATTTTTTTGAATGCAAAAAGTATACCCTAAAAGTTTTTCGCCTGCAATCACATTTGAACGCCCGCCAACCGTTTTGGGGCAAAAAATGATACAATGTTGCAAGCAACGTTTACGATAGGAGATTTTTAAACATGATACCAACTAAAAACTTTTCAGCCTGCACCAGTATGATTGTGGGAAAGAATGCCAGTATCGATGGGTCGATCATGATCGCTCGAAACGAAGACAGTAAGGCATCCTGGCCTAAGAATTACGTAATCCATCCTCACGAAGAATTTGACCAGCCCCAGGAATTTTCTTCCAACGATAATGGCTTTAAGATCAGTCTGCCAACCATTCGCGCCAAGTATTCAGCGACTCCCGAATGGACGGATAAATTCGGCTTGTTTGAAGAAGACGGCTTTAATGAATACGGCGTTGCCATGAGCGCCACTGAAAGTACCTACACCAACAAGCTGGCTTTGGGTGCCGATCCACTCGTAGAAGACGGCATTGGTGAAGAAGCCATGATTACCGTCGTTTTACCCTACGTCAAAACCGCCCGTGAAGGCGTCCAGCGTTTGGGACAAATTGTTGAGTACTACGGCACGTCAGAATCAAACGGGATTTTGTTTGCCGATCAAAATGAAGCTTGGTACATGGAAACCGGTGGCGGTCATCACTGGGTGGCGCAACGAATTCCTGACGACAGCTATGCCGTGATTGCAAACCAAAGTGCCATTCAAGAAATTGATTTTGATGATCCGAAACACTTCATGTGGTCAACAAACATTCGCAAATTTGTCGCCGACAACCATTTGAACCCCGACCCATCCGGTCATTCATTTAACTTCCGGCAGATTTTTGGTACCGCCGACTTATCGGATACCTATTACAATACGCCGCGGGTTTGGTATGGCCTGCGGATGTTCTCGCCCGACCTCGAATTTGACCCAACTAGCCAAAATATGCCGTTTATTAATCAGGCCAACCGAAAATTGAGTCTCTTTGATGTCCAGGATTTTCTTGGATCACATTATCAAGGGACTGCGTATGACCCCATTGGCGAGGGCTCTGAGCACGACAGGCACCACTTCCGACCAATTAGTCTCGCCAAGACACAAGAGGCCCATATCCTCCAAATACGGCCAAATATGCCCACTCCTGCCGCAGGGATCCAGTGGTTGGCAATGGGGGTTGCCGCACAAAGCAGCTTTGTGCCATTTTACGCCGGTGCAACCGACACTCCAACCGAATACCAACATGCCAGTGGCACTTATGCACCAAATCAAGCTTATTGGACGTACAAATTAGCCGGCGTCCTGGTAGATCCGCACTACGTTTCGTTTGGGCCGAAGTTAAACGATACCAGAGCCGATCTGCGGGTTGCCTTTCAACAAGCTGTTAAGAAGGCCGATGCGGCCGTCGGTGGCTTATCAAATGTCGAATTAGCGGATTTTCTCACCAAAGTTAATTTCGAAAATGCTAAAACCGGGCTGACCGCTTACAACAAGCTTATCTCCGACCTGATTACCCATTCAACTGATTTTTCACCAATTAATTTTAAACAAGACGTTAACCTGTAGCACTAAAAAATGAGCAACCTGCCGTCCTGGTAGATTGCTCATTTTTGATTACCATATTTTAATAATGTTCTCTGGTAAACGAACCTGGAACATCCTGACTGGCTTTAACAACCAGCTTGGTCAACAGGTCTTCAGTGGCTTTCATCATGTGATCGGCCGTTCTGGCATTGGCTTGGCCAAGTGCTCGGACAATGTGTGAACCAGCCGCTTCTTTTTCGGAAATCCGCTTATCAACCTGGGCAATTCGTTCATGGGCATAACCCATTTCTTTTAGTTGATAATCTTCAATATCAGCCATTAATGCCTGATAATGGTCGGCAGCAATCAGTGAAATCAACCGATTTGCCCAATAGGCGTTATGACTATCCAAAGTTTCCGTCGTATCCCGGTAGCAATCCGGTGTGTTGATGACGTTGGTGTAAAACGGCGTTAAGACATTAAACGGGTTGGACGCAAACGTGATCCACTGAATCGCTGAATAAGCCGACGGCATGTTAGGCCGCAACTGCAAGATGGATAATTGCTGGTTACGGTTAATCCCAATTGGCCGATAAGGCACTGTTTTGTAATCTGCTCCTGGCGCAAACGGATCGTAAGGCGTGTCCTCGTAATGAGAGCTCAAGACAAATTTGATATCCTCAATGGTGATTTTTCGATTGGCGTGGCAAATAAACGGCAGGTCGTTCCTCATCGGTGACTTATCCTTAACGGATTCAGGATCAAAGTAACGTTGGCCATACCATGCCCGTGGTGTGTTGTAATGGCGATCCAACTGGGTGTCCGAACCAAAGATCTTTCTAAAATTAAAGTGATTGGTTAAATTCAAGTGGTTGTCACGGGCAAATTTACGTAAATCCTTGGAATACATAAAGCTGTCCGGATCATCGAAGTCGATTTCTTGAATGCCGGTCTGGTTTGGCGCGATAACATAAGCGTCATCCGGAATCCGTTGGGCAACCCAGTGATGGCCGCCGGCAGTCTCCATATACCAAATTTCGTTAACGTCAGAAAAGATAATTCCGTTTGATTCGTAGGTCCCATACTTCTCAAGCAGTTCACCCACTCGTTGAACGCCTTGCTTGGCAGAATCAATATATGGCAGCGTGATTGTCAGTAAATCTTCTTCACCCAGTCCATTGGGCTCAAATGGATCAGCACCCATCACCCTGGAATTGGTCGTAATCGTCTCTGTGGCGCTCATCGCCACATTATGGGCATTTATACCAGCTTCTCCCCAAACGCCCTTTCCAGGGACAGCATCGGGCACTGAGGTATATCTCAGTGGATTGTCTGGCAATTTAACAGCAAATTTCGTTAATTGTGCGTGATAGTCCCTTGGTTGGTCTTCAGGTTCGACGACCACAAACTTCTTAGGGTTAACGGCATCGCCCGCGTCTTCGTTTCTGGCAATGAGCGTTGACCCGTCGTAACTGGCCTTCTTACCAACTAAAATCGTCGTACAACTACTGTGTTTTGATGAAAACATTTTAAAGCCTCCCCTTTATCTTCCTATCACCTTGATTTTACACCCTTTTGACTGGAGTGGAAGAAAAGAGCGTGAAATCGGTCACATATGAAGGCATCACTGCAAACAAACGCTTTTGACAAAATAAAAACCGATTGGAAAACAAGTTGCGTTTTCCAATCGGTCATTTTCGTTCAGTGACAAAGCCACTTAAGGGTAAATCATTATTTTTGTGCCGGTTAATCATTATTTTTGTGCCGGTTAATCATTATTTTTGTGCCGGTTCTTCATAATCACCATTTGGACAGACCACTTGGGTGCCGCCCTTTACCCGTTTTTCAACCAGGAAGTGGCCATCCTTTGGACAGTCACGGCCGATTGGTTTATCCCATGAAACAAAGTCACAGTCGGGAAATCTCGAGCAACCATAGAAGATTCGGTTCTTTCTTGATTTTCGTTCAATGACCTGGCCTTCATGACACTTCGGACAAATAACGCCAATTTCTTTAACAATTGGTTTGGTATTTCGACAGTCAGGGAACCGCGAACAAGCGTTGAACTTGCCGTAGCGTCCCATTTTAATGACCATCGGTGCCCCGCAGATATCACAGTTAAATCCGGCTGGTTCGTCTTTGATTTGGACCTTTTCCATGTTCTTTGTGGCCGACTCGACCTCGTCTGAGAACGGCTTGTAAAAAGTATCAACCAACTTGATCCAGTTTTCCTTACCCTCTTCAACTTGGTCAAGCTTGCCTTCTAAATTAGCCGTAAAGTCAATGTTAACCACATCCGGGAAGTATTCGACGATAATCTTGTTAACAATTTCGCCTAATTCAGTCGGTTCAAATCGACGACCGACTTCCTTGACGTAATAACGCCGTTGGATGGTGTCAATGGTTGGTGAATAGGTGGAAGGACGTCCAACACCCTTTTCTTCCAGCGCCTTAATCAAGGTTGCTTCACTGTAACGGGCTGGTGGCTGGGTGAAATGTTGATCAGGGTTGTTCTTAACCAGTGAAACCACGTCGCCGGTTTCAAGATCAGGAAGTAAATTATCCTTTTCTTTGGTATCACCGTATACCTTCAAGAACCCATCAAATTTCATCTTTGACCCGTTGGCTTTAAAAATCACGTTATTTTGTTCAATCGTGACCGCCATGGTATCCATAATTGCCGGTGTCATTTGACTGGCAAGAAATCTTGACCAAACCATTTGGTACAAGCGGAACTGGTCACGGGTCAAATATTTCTTGAGACTTGCCGGTGTTCGAAAGACTGATGTTGGCCGAATCGCCTCATGGGCATCCTGGGCGCCTTCAGGCAATTTACCTTTGATTGGCTTGGTGGCCGCATATTCTTCCCCGTATTCTTCGTGTAAGAACTTGGAAGCTTCATGCTTGGCAATAACGGAAATTCGGGTTGAATCCGTCCGCATATAGGTGATTAAGCCTTGGCTGCCCTCTTTACCAATGTTGATTCCTTCATACAGCTGTTGAGCGGCCATCATTGTTTTTCGAGTCCGGAAATTCAACTTCCGGTTAGCTTCCTGTTGCATCGTACTGGTCGTAAATGGTGGCTGCGGCTGGCGCTTACGTTCACGTCGGGTCACTTTGGTAATGTCAAAATCACCCTTTGGATCAAGCTGTTTTAAAATAGCTTGAACGGCTTCATTGTTAGGCAGTTCTTTTTTCTTGCCGTTCACGCCATAAAACGCCGCCTTAAATTTACTGCGACCCTTTTTAAATTCAGAATCAATGGACCAGTATTCTTCAGGAGTGAAATTCTTAATTGCTTTTTCACGCTCAATAATCAGCCAAAGTGCAATTGACTGCACCCGACCGGCACTAAGACCTTTTTTGACTTTTTGCCATAATAGCGGTGAAATCGAATACCCTACAAGGCGGTCAAGAATTCGCCGTGCCTGTTGGGCATCTACCAGGTTCATGTCAATGTTTCGGGGATGCTTAAAAGATTCTTTAACCGCATCCTTTGTAATTTCGTTGAAGACAACCCGATTATCATCGTTTGGATCAAGGTCTAAAATGTGTTGCAGGTGCCAAGCAATTGATTCGCCTTCACGGTCCGGATCGGCTGCGAGATAAACTTTTTTAGCTTTTTTGGCTGCAGAACGTAATTCCTTGATTGTATCGCCTTTGCCACGAATCGAAATGTAATGCGGTTCGTAATCATGGTCGATATCAACGCCCATCTTACTCTTTGGCAAATCACGGACGTGACCTTTACTGGCGACAACCTTGTACGATCGGCCAAGATATTTTTCAATTGTTTTGGCCTTAGCTGGAGACTCTACAATCACGAGTGTCTTTTTAGGTGATTTCCGTTTTGTCTTCGCTTTTGGTTTAGATTTGGCTTTTGGTTTTGGTTTAGTAGAAGTTGCCATTATTTCTCCCTTCGAAAGTGCTACTTTTGTATTCATATTATTGTAGGAATTTTTATTACAAATCTACCACATCATATTGCAGGAATTTTGAAGTGTCAACTCATGCACTTTCAAATTCAGATTTGATAGAACTCTTCGACGATATCATCGGCTTGCAAAATCGGCTTGGCGCCAGCCGCGATTAATTCATTCGTACCAACTGATAGCGGGCTGTTGATCGGACCGGGAACTGCTAAGACATTCCGATTGTTTTGAAGCGCCAAGTTTGCAGTAATTAAACTTCCGGAGTGCTGCTTCGCCTCAGTCACTAAGATGCTTTGAACAAGACCGGCAATAATGCGATTTCGTTCCGGAAAATGGCTGCGATAGCCCTTGGTATGATTGGGATATTCAGAAATCAACAGTTGTGTTTGGCCAATTTGTTGCTGCAGGGGTCTGTTGGCCGCTGGATATTCGATGTCCAATCCAGTCCCAATGACCGCAATAGTCGAGCCACCGCTGGCAATTGCGCATTGGTGAGCAAGAGTGTCGACGCCTTTAGCAAGTCCGGATACAATAGCCATTGTATTGGAAACTGTGCCAGGAATCAACTTTTTCATAACCTCAAACGAATAATTTGTGCAGTCACGGGCACCGACGACGCCAAGTAGCGGCCTTGATAAAAGTGGCAGCCGGCCCCGATAAAACAAAATCAACGGCGGTGCGAATGCTTCCCTCAAGGCGACCGGATAGTCCGGATCACAGATCGAAAGCCACTTTTCACCGGCCACTAATTTTTCAACTAACCGTGTATCTTGAAGCAGTTGATGATAGCTTTTAGAAAAGGCGGCAAAGTTGTGCTGATTGATTCCGGCGACGTTCGCCAACAGTTCAACCGGTGGTAATTGGGTGTTTGACCACTCAGATTGTTTTAGCCAAGCGTATACCTTCGCCTTGCCAATTATTCCAATTCCGTTACATAAATGAATCCGCAATAAAAAATCTCTTAAAAGCATTTTTATCCATCCTTTTAAGAGTATATACGTCATTAAATTTAATTTTTGCGAAATTTTTCAACCGGCGAAAAAGTCATCCGGTGAATTGGGGTTGGCCCGTACGCCTTTAGGGCAGCCAAATGCTTTGCTGTCCCATACCCGGCGTTATGAGGAAAATCGTAAGCCGGATATTGCTTGGCATATTCATCCATTAAGTGATCACGATACACCTTGGCGATGATGCTTGCAGCAGAAACACTGATGCTCTTGGCGTCCCCCTTGATCAACCGCGTTTGTTTGATTGGCACGGGAATCTGCATGGCATCGACAATAATTTCTTCTGGTTGCGGATCCAATTTCTCAACGGCTTGTTTCATGGCGACTCGAGTTGCTTGATAAATATTGAGTTCGTCAATCCCTTGATTATCAACCAATCCGATACCGATACTAATGGCAACTTGTTGAATCTTCGGCGCCAATTCAGCGCGGACAGCCGGTGTTAATTGTTTAGAGTCATTGACCTGAACCAAATCAAAGTCCTTCGGCAAAATGACGGCAGCTGAAACGACCGGACCGGCCAATGGTCCTCGACCAACCTCGTCAACCCCGGCAATATAGTCAATCCCCTGTTGCCAGAAGTGACGCTCATATTCAAATCGGTGTTCAAATGCGACGACCGCGGCCTGCTGTTTATGAATGCGAGCGGCTGCAGCATGAAGGGCTGTTTGGACACCCTTTCTGGGATCGTTTTTAAGCTGGGTAAATAGCGGGTCGCTGACGGCTGTCACATCCCTTAACAATTGTTTAATCTCACTAATTGTTTGTTTGCGCATCATCTTCCACCATTTCTGGATTGTCTAACGTAAAGCGGCCAATTTTTCCTGACCGGAAGTCCTGAATAATCCGGTTGGACCCCCGTTCATAATCGTCTCTCATCCCAACTTTTTTGGTAATTTCGAGTAGTAAATCAACATCGGATAAATCAAAGTCGGCATCCGTCAAATGATAGCGTTCTTTTAACCCGTTTGGATTAAGCAGTCGTAATCGCCCGAGTCCAAACAAGGCAACGTCATCGCTGGCGAAGACGCTTTCCTTAATGGCACCAGTCAATGCCAGCTTATCAGCAACCTCCTGACTTGAAAACTTGGGCCAGAGGATTCCTGGCGTGTCCAGCAATTCAAGCTTATCGTCTGACTTTAACCACTGCTGTCCTTTGGTTACCCCTGGTCGGTTACCAACCTGGGCAGCCCGTCTGTTCACCAGGCGGTTAAGCACCGTCGACTTACCAACGTTGGGTACACCGACACTAATCGCGCGAATGGGACGTTTTTTCATCCCCTTATCCTGTTCGCGTTGCAATTTTTCGCGCAAAATTGGCGAAATAACGGAAATGACGTTGTTGATTCCAAATTTCGTCTTTGCATCAATGGCGATTGCCGGTTGATGATGTTCGGCAAAATAGTTTAACCATTGATTGGTGAGCTTGGGATCTGCCAAGTCACGTTTGGTCATAATATATAAATGCGGTTTTTGAGCGCTAATTCGCCTTATTTCCGGATTTTGAGAGGTCAACGGAATTCTTGCATCAATCACCTCAAAAACAATGTCAACCAAGGATAAATTTTCCTCGAATTGTCGAATGGCCTTGGCCATATGTCCTGGGAACCACTGAATTGTTACTGCCATTTTTTCACTTCCTAAAAGCTTTCTTGATATTCGGTCCAGACTGAATCAAAGATTTCCATTGTTGGCAGATATGTCGCGTTTTCTTCCAAGTATTTGGAAAGCGCGTCAAACTCATCTTCCTGCTTGGGAAATGACTGATCGTAAAATGCGTTGTTGGCAAACTCTGCCACCGGATCGGTGCTGCCGGGGTTTCGTTTGGTCATTAAAAATTGGTAGAACGTTTTATGCATGGTTAGTTCACCTCGGTTGCTGGCGGTAAAATGATCTCAAAGGCAAACCTGCCCTTGCCATTCATATCAATGGTTTTGGCACGATAATTGATCCCATGCTTGCCATTCATGTGAATAATATCAAGTTTGATGAGTTTATTCTTGGGATCGAGCTGAACCCACTTTGGCAACTTATAATTTTGTTTAACGTAAAGTAGAACAAAACTAATTGGTACCGGAAACTTGCCTAATGCAAGCTTGTTGGCATGAAGCGTCACGTTCCCATTGGCCATCACCTTTGGGTCAAAGGTAAGTGAATAGTCCACGTTTGACCCCAGTAACTTCAACGTCCCGTAGACAATGCCTTCGTCTCCGACCTCAAAGTGATACTTGTTTTGGCTGTCTTTTTGCAGGCGCCCCAGGTAATAGCTCGATAGTTGATTCAGTTGTGCCTTGTTAATTGAAACTGAAACCGGCTGCGAGGAAGACGTGACCTGCTTATCGGCAGATTTGGTCAATGAAGATGACGATTGAACGGCTGCCCACATTCCCAAAATTGCCACGACCAAAAGTCCAATCAACGAAATAAAGGCCAACTTCCAGGGATTGCGCCGCTTAACTGATTGCTTGTCTTGTCTCATCTTCAAATCACTCCTTTGCCCAAGTTGTATGCTTCACCATCTGCTGATACAGTTGATCGGTCATAATCTTGTACCCGGTTAAATTAGGGTGAAAATGATCATTGTTTGATAAATATTGATTGGACTGGGCGGATTGGCCGTTTAGGATCCGTTCAATATCAGCCGGTGAACTTTGGTTGCCGCTAAAATTGCTGGCGCCAGCCTTCTTTTCAAGGCTCTTTCGTTCTTTAGCGGTCTTAAACTGTCCGTCCGTCAATTGCTTGTTGATCGACACAAAGTAAATCCCGTGTTGTTGCTGGCTGACCTTCTTGGTTATCTGGTTGGTTTGAGCAACCGTGTCGTTAATGTATGAAACCTGCGGAAAGTAGACGTAAACCGGGTTGTAGATCCCAAAGACAAAGATTGGCGCGCGGGAATTAAGCCGGCGAATGTTTCGAAATAGCCGAGCCACTCGCTGCTGATAAATCAGGCAGTATTGATTCAACTTGGTATCCAAAATCTTTTGGTTGGACGCCACCACGTTGGCCTTTAAAAATTTGAGCAGGTCATTGCCGCCCGTGGTCACGGTGATCACATCCGCATGCCGTAAGCTCGTTTGAAGGCGTTTTGAAGAAACCACCCGATGATTAATCTGATCGGTGGTTTCCCCCGAAATACCGTAATTTGCCGTCGACATTCGGACATTGGGATTCTTGGCGTTCACCTTTTTACGAATTAAATTGGTGTAACCGCCTTTATTGGTGGGATCCCCCACTCCTTGGGTCAAAGAATCGCCAACAGCGGTCAAGCGGATTTCTCGTGGCCGTTGCGTTGATCCCTGGTGAAAATACCGGAAACCGGCAAATCCCAAGGCAACAAGAACGACCAACCCAATCAGCCAACCGCCCCAGCGAAACGAATGCTGATGACTTTTGACATGTTTATTTTTGCTCAAACAAAAAACTCCTCAAATATTGAAATCTAAAAGGGGTTACGACAAACAAACGTTGTCTCGCCCCTTCATACAAATCTCTGTGTTGATTTAATCAGGATCACTGAAATAAATTAACGCGAAAGCACCCTTTCCGGTATGGGTAGAAATCGTCGGTGATGTGACGCGCTCAAGAAGCGATGCGTTCGGAAAATCGTCTTTGAGCTTTTGGACCGTTTCTTTCAAAATTTCGGTCTCGGTCACATATGAAATACCAATTGACTTGATTGAAGGTGTTTGCTTCATTTCGTCAATGATACCATTGAAAAATTTTCGAAGCGACTTATCGCCGCGACCTTTAGAAATAATTTTAAGTTTACCACCCGTCACCTGAAGGCCTAATTTAATATTCAAAAAATTAGTAATTGCCCCGGCAAATGCGGGAAGCCGCCCGCCTTTGACGATATTGTCCAGTGTCATCACACAAAGATATAACTTTGTGTTGCTGCGGACTTTATCAACCCGCTTTAAGATGGTTTGTAAATCAGCACCTTGTTGCGCGAGCTTGGCAGCCTCCAAAACTTGGAAGCCCAGACCCCGGTCAGTGCTTTGACTATCCACAACGGTCACATTGCTCTTACTGATCGTCGCTGCCTGTTCAGCTGCATGAACAGTCCCACTAATTGCTTCAAGCATATTGAGGCACAGAATTTCGCTGCCGTCCTCACCCAGTTGATCAAACGCTTCGACAAACTTGCCAACAGGCGGTTGACTCGTCTTTGGCAGATCATGAGCTGCCAACATTTTGGGAACAAACGTTTCGTTGGTGATTGTATCATGGTCAACATAGACTGTGTTATCAATCATCACCGTTAGTGGAACCATTGTAATGTCATATTGTTCAAGTTCTTCATCGGTTAATTGAGCAGATGAATCCGTCACAATTTTTACTTTTGCCATTTCCGCCACTCGTTTCTTTACAAAATTATTAAATAATTGATAGTCCATCGATAATTATATCAAAATTTAGATGAACGGACACCATTTATGAATGGAATTGCCTTCTTTCATAAACTTCAAATGTATGGGGATACTTGTTTTTTTCATCGACAATGCCTGGGATTGATTTAACCAAAGCAAACTGAGAATAATCAATTGGCGGCATATAGGTATCGCCCACAAACGTCCCCTCAATTTTAGTTCGATAGAGCCGATCAACCCGGGTTAACAGTTGTGAGAACAGGTTGGCGCCACCGGTCACAATATATTCCTTGGTGGGATTTTCTGCCACCAGTTCACAAAGTCGGTCAATCGAGGGCACAACATGAACGCCGGCCGGGAAGTCACTTTGACTGGAAATCACAATGTTTTCTCTTCCGGGAAGCGGCTTGTTATAACTTCGAAAAGTCCGCGATCCGGAGATAATCGTATTGCCCATCGTTGTTTTCTTAAAATAGTGCATGTCATCTGGAAGATGCCAGGGAAGCGTGCCATTTTGGCCAATTAAGCCGTGTGAATCTTCAGCCCAAATAAAAGCTAACATGACTGCCCTCCTAAACCGCAACCGGTGCTTTGATAACGGGATAAGGATCGTAGTTTTTCACTTTAATATCCGCCATCGAAAAGTCATCCAGATTCTGCTTGTCGGGATTTAACCACAATTCTGGTGCCTGACGTGGCTTTCGGGTAAGTTGCTCTTTTACCTGCTCAATATGATTTAAGTAAATATGAGCATCGCCAAGCGTGTGTACAAAATCGCCGACCTCAAGCCCACATTCATGGGCAATCATTGACGTTAACAATGAGTAGCTGGCAATATTATACGGCACGCCCAAGAAAATGTCGCCGGATCGCTGATATAACTGACAGCTGAGCTTTCCATCGTTCACATAAAATTGAAACATTGTGTGACATGGTGGCAGCGCCATTGAAGGCACATCTTCCGGATTCCAAGCAGAAACAATCATCCGTCTTGAATCAGGGTGCGTCTTAATCGTTTCGATTACATTTTGAATTTGGTCAATCGTTTGGCCATTAGACGTCTTCCAGGCGCGCCATTGACTGCCATATACCAACCCAAGATCGCCATATTGTTGCGCAAACGCATCGTCTTCCAAAATTCGTTGACAGAACAATTTCTTTTGTTCCTGGTAGATTTTGTTGAACTCGGGGTCTCTTTCAGCACGGTGAGCAAAATCTGTCATGTCAGGACCAGTGTAGTCTTTGGATTCAGTGAACCGTTTAAATGGCCACTCATCCCAAATATGATTCTTGTGTTCGAGCAAAAATCGGATATTGGTATCACCCTTTAAGAACCACAAAAGTTCACTTTTAATCAGCCCAAACGGGACTTTCTTGGTGGTCAGAAGTGGAAATCCCTTTGATAGATCAAAGCGCATCTGATAGCCAAACGTACTCAAAGTACCGGTATGCGTGCGGTCGGTCTTTTTATGGCCATTTTCTAAAACGTATCGTTCAAGGTTTAAGTAAGCGTCTTCTAACATGGCAATTTCTCCTTTAATGATCGTGCATTATTCAGCATATTCACTCAAATATTCCCAGCGTTGCATCTTCTTGTCGGCTTCGGCTGACAACTTGTCCTTTTGTGCCTGCAGGTCGGCCAGTTTATCATAGTCCGAGCCGTTGGTCTGCATTTGTTGATCAATCTCTTCAACTTGAGACTCAAGGGATTCAATTTCGTCTTCGATGTGGGCGTATTCAATCTTTTCAGAATACGTCAGCTTCTTTTTCGCCTGTGACTGGTCATTATCGACTTCACGCTTATCACTTGAATCCGCGGCTACCGCAGTATCCGCCGAATCTTGCTTGGTCGAATTTTGACTTTGCTTGGGCTGATCTTTTAATGATGCCAGATAGTCCGTGAACCGGCCACGATGTTCTTCAATCACGCCGTTTCCTTGGAAAATCAAGAGGCGATCGGCCACTTTATCCAGGAAATACCGGTCATGAGAGACCGTTATAACCGTTCCTTGGAACTTGGAAATGTAATCTTCCAGAACCGTTAACGTGGCAATATCCAAATCGTTGGTCGGCTCATCCAGCAATAACACGTTTGGTTGTTGCATGAGTAGTTTCAGCAAATATAACCGTCGCTTTTCACCACCTGAAAGTTTGCGAATCAACGTCCCGTGCATAAACCGCGGAAAAAGAAATTCTTCAAGCAATTCAGTGACACTAATCTTGTTTCCGGTGTTATCGGTCACCTGCTGGCCGACTTCACTCAGATAACTGATCACCCGTTTATCTTCGGGAATCGGTTCGGTTAACTGGGTATAATACGCTAATTTAACCGTTTCGCCAATCTTAATGATGCCTGAATCGAGTTTCAATCTGCCGGCAATGACGTTTAAGAGGCTGGTTTTTCCGGCCCCGTTTTCACCGCTGATGCCAATTCTTTCATTCGGCTGAATTAAGATATTGAAATCCTTCAAAATGGTCTTGCCATCAATTGTTAAATTAGCATCCTTCATTTTGAGCACTTCTTTGCCCAACCGGGTTTGACCCAGTGAGATGTTGACGTCCTGATCAACTTGAAGGGTCCCAACGTTTTGTTTCAAATCATTAAATCGGTTGATTCTGGCTTGCTGCTTCGTGGATCGCGCCTTGGCTCCGGTTTTCATCCACGCCAACTCCTGTTTATACAGCTGTTGGGTCTTATGTTCTGCTTGAATTTCACCCTCAACGCGGGTCGCCTTTTGTTGGACGTAATCCTGGTAATTACCGTCGTATTGGTACAGCTTTCCAAACGACAACTCCCAAATCTTGTTGGCAACGTGATCCAAGAAGTAACGATCATGGGTCACAACAATTAGGGACCCCTTATAAGCGGCCAAGTAGTTTTCCAACCAGTCAATTGAGTCAAAATCCAAGTGGTTGGTCGGCTCGTCTAAAAGCAGTAAACTTGGTGCCTGAATCAACACTTGGGCTAAGCCGACCCGGCGCCTTTGCCCACCTGACAGGTCAGCGACTTTTTGGTTGTAATCAGTTATTTTTAACTGATTTAAGATGGTCTTGACATCGTTTTGGGCATTCCAAGCGTCTTCTTCGTTCATCCTGGCTTCAGCCTTGGTGTAACGTTTAGTGGCCTGCTCGTCTTCAGGATGGGCAGAAAACTCTTTTAAAGCAGCCTCATAATTTCGAATCGTTTGATAAACGTCTTGGGAACCCGAAAAAACGGCATCCATAATGGATAATTGGTCGTCAAGTTCCGGGTCCTGCTTCAAATAGCCGATCGAGTATGTTTTTGACGTAATAATGTCTCCGGTAGAGTCTTGATCAATTCCTGCCAATGCATTCAGCAGAGAAGTCTTTCCGGTTCCATTCGTGCCAATTAATCCGATTCGATCATGTTCATTTATGATAAAATTCAGCTTATCAAACAGCGTCTTTTCACCGTACGTCTTTGCTAAGTTTTCAACTCGCATTGTTTCCATTCAGTTATCAGTCCTCATTTAGAAAATTTACAGCAGCCGCTTTTAAATCATCAAAATTGTTTGGAATTTGGCCGTCAACAACTGCCCGTTCAAGATAATCCAAAATCTTGCCAAGTTCGGGTCCGGGTTGTAATACCCCCTGTTGGATCAATTGCCCACCGGTAATTTGTAGCTGCTTCTTAGTTTTAATTGGAAGTTCGGCATATCTGGACATCAGTGTCTGTGTTTCAGGCAGAGGGCCAAACACATCAATTGCGTTCGTGATGTTGGCTGCTCCCGTTTGATACAACAGCCAATTTGTGACCTGCTGTTTTTTAATCGCAAAAAGTAATTCAGTGGTAAGTATAACATCATTAATTATTTTATTGGCCGTCTTCCACTTTTTTAAAAATGACGAAATCTGACCGCGCGAAAAACCAAACGTAAAGGCTAGAAGCGACCATACCTGAACCTCATTTTGCAAGCTTAACGGGCTGTTTGCCAACTGTTTAAGCGCTTGTTCGTGTTCACCAAGGACCGGGACGTGTCGGTCCAATCCGGTATCCAGCATCACATTCAAGCCATTTTGGGCAGCAACACCCAGCATCATTTTAACGAATTCTGAATGACAGCGCTCAACGGCGATTTTTTCAAGTAACCGACTGTGCCTGGCAATTCCCTGCAGCGTCTCAGATTCAATTTGAAAATCTAATTGACTTGCAAACCGAACTGCCCGCATCATTCGCAACGCATCTTCGTTAAAGCGCTCGTTGGGATCGCCCACCGCTTTGATAATGTGGTGTTGCATATCGGCCAAGCCGCCAAACAGATCAAAAACCTGGCCGCTTTCAGAAAGGGCCAGCGCATTAATTGTAAAATCACGTCGTTTAAGATCTTCTTTAAGTGAGCGAACAAACGTAACTTTGTCCGGCCGTCGGTAATCCTGATAACCGGATTCGGTTCGAAAAGTTGTCACTTCATAGCCGGTCCCATGGTCCAAAATCATCACGGTTCCGTGCTCAATTCCAGTGTCAACAGTCTTCTTGAACAGTTCCTTAACTTCACTTGGATAGGCACTGGTCGCAATGTCCACGTCATGAATCGGCCGCTTTAAGATGGTATCTCGAACAGACCCGCCAACGAAATAAGCTTCGTAGCCGGCTGCTTCAATCTTTTGTAAAATTGGTAATGCTTCCTTGAATTCTGTGGGAATTTCTACTATTCGCACAATCATCGCCATCCATTTTTAGTTTATCCTCTGACAATTCTAACAGAATTTGCAGTGAAAGAAAAAGATCACCACAATCATTGCCAATCCTGAAGTACAATTGATATGATAAGTTGTCAGATAAACGCGGGAGGTAACACGATGGAGAAAAAACAAAGCCGCTTCAACCTTGATATTTCAATCGTTGATCTGCTGGTCATTGCGGCCGGGACGGCAATTTATTCATTTGGAATCGTCTTTTTTAACATTTATAATCACTTGGCCGATGGTGGCGTTACGGGTATTACGCTGATCCTGCGAGCGTTATTTCACATTGACCCGGCTTATTCAACCATCCTGGTCAATATTCCCTTGTTTGCGATTGGCTACCGATTTTTAGGAAAAAAAGATATGTTTTATACTTTGTACGGAACCATTGTGTTGGCGGTTTTTCTTTGGATCTGGCAGCGGGTCCCCATCGTCATTAATCTTGATCATGATCTGTTGCTTTCAGCGATCGGTGCCGGCTTGTTTGGCGGCTTTGGCTGTGGCATTGTTTACCGGTTCGGCGGTACCACTGGTGGTGTTGACATTGTTGCCCGGCTGTTTGAACGTTTCAAAGGCGTTCAAATGGGACAGACCCTGTTAACGATTGATGTCTTGGTACTGTTGTCGTCACTCATTTATCTAAACGTCCGCCAAATGGCCTACACCTTGATTTATGTTTGGATTTTTTCAATGATTGTCAACTTTACCCAACGTGGTGCCTACACAGCCCGCGGAATCTTGATTATCAGTAATGAATCGGAGCGAATTTCAACCGCCATTCAAGACGAACTCAGCCGCGGCGTGACGTTTCTGAATGCTGAAGGCGGCTATTCACACAAATCAAAGCAGGTCGTTTACTGTGTGGTTTCCCCAAGCGAACTGCATACCCTCAAAAAATTAGTCGAGTCCATCGATGAAGAAGCCTTTATTTCAATTATCGAGGTCAACGAAGCGATTGGTGAAGGATTCACGTATAAACGACCGAAACGCTTTAAATTATTATAGACGTTGAAAAAGGATCTGGTTCACGCGCTTGCCGTGGGATCAGATCCTTTGTTTTATCTTTTAAGTTAGTCAGAGTGTGGGCCACGATGACTTCCATGTCCAATCGTCGTTTCCCCGTTCTGTTTTCATCTTTACAAGTCTTGGTCTTCTTCATACATTGAAGCCATTTCAATATCGCCTGGAACCAGGTCCAAATACTTCTTCAGGTATTTTCGTTCGGGTTCTAATTGCCCCGCTTCACGATAAAACAGCGCGGCGTGCTTTAAAAAGTCAGGATTGTCGCTTAATTCATGAGCCGCTAGTTCATAGTTTTGGTCGGCTTTTTTGATGTTTCCGGCATCTTGATATGATTGTGCCAGGTTGTATGCAAGATGGGCGTCGACGACGTGTTCATCGGAAACTGCTTCTAACAGCGCTAAATTGTCGCTGTAGCGTTCGTGAGCGATATACCAGTCAGATAGTAAGGTCAGCAGTTCAACGTCCTCAGGGGCGATTTCATGGCCTTTTTTGAAATACGTCAAAGCCAGTTCGTCCTCATTGTCCATCAGTGCAATTTGACCCGCTTTCTGCCAAATTTTTTCGTTGAACTGATCAATTGAAATGCCTTCTTGAATTGCCTTTAAAGCTTCGTCAACTCGTTTTAAGTTGACATAGGCATCCGCCAAGTAGGGATAAAGTGAACTGTATTGCGGATCTGAGTCGCGTAGATCTTGGAAGGCCTTGATCGCTTTTTGATACTCTTTGAGGTTGAAATAAGTAAATGCTAATTCAAATTTAACATCGCTATTCATGTGAATTGGCTTGATCTGTTCAAGGTACCCCAAAGCCTGCTCGAACTTGCCGATTTCAGCATATGAAACGCCAAGCCGCTCAATCAAATTCACGGCAGACATTTCCAAAGTGCCGGATTTGATGAGATCCAGATACAAATTGATTGCTTTACGATAGTTTCGGGTCGTGAAATAAAATTCTGCCAGAGCAAATTTAATGACATCCTCGTCAGGCGCCAATTTTTGGGCCGCCAAGAGCTTTTGTTCACTAATCTCAAACATTCCCTGGGTCTGGTACAAATCGGCCGCCACCATCAAGGAACGGACATATTCGTCCGAATCCGGGGCTACTTGAGATAAATAGTTGAGTGCTTGATCATCGTGATCATCATCGATTGCCAATTCAGCCAAGTTAATCTTTAAGCCATCGTCTTCAGGATATTTTTGAGCCAGGTGTTCATAGATGGTACTGGCATCTTTTGAAAATCCCAGTGAATACACTTCTTCAGCTAACGAGTACAACATATCATCGGAGTCATTTGCCAAAGCTTTTTTCAATGATTCTTTGTAATCATCGATTTGGCCAGCCTCAAGTTGATCTAACGCGGTTTTTGAATAGCTCATATTTGTCCTCCAAAGTAAATAAAAAAGCCAGCCCGACAAATGCCGTTCTGGCTTAACAGATGAATACTATTTAACAGCATCCTTGAGCGCCTTACCAGGTTTGAAAGCTGGTACTTTGCTTGCAGGAATTTGAATTTCTTGACCTGTTTGTGGGTTACGGCCCTTACGAGCGGCACGTTGACGTACTTCGAAGTTACCGAAACCGATTAATTGAACCTTGTCACCTTTTGCTAAACTAGCTTGGATTGATTCAAATACTGCATCCACAGCTGATGTAGCGTCTTTTTTAGTTAAACCAGTTGCAGCTGCAACATCGGTTACTAATTCTGCTTTGTTTGCCATGAGTGTATTCACCTCCCTCAAAGATAGGTATGTAAAACATTGCAAATCAAATTCTCACAAATTCAAAATGCTAAAACAACGCCTTTTTGAAGCATCATTTCTTTTTCAAAGATAGCATAAGAACGTTGTCATTGCAATGCTTTTGCCAAATTTAGTGCCGATAAACCCCGAAAAATCAAGATTTTGTTAAGAATCGGTCAAAATCGGCTTATTTTCGGCTTCGCTTGATGATTTTGATTGGCGTTCCAGTAAAGTCAAAGTTATCCCGAATTTGGTTCTCCAGGAACCGAACATAAGAAAAATGCATCAAGTCTGGATTATTGACAAACACCACAAAGGTTGGTGGCCCGGATTTCACCTGAGTGGCGTAATAAATCCGCAGTCGTTTTCCATTTACGGTCGGCGTTGGATGAACCGACACGGCATCCATGATCACATCGTTCAACGCAGAAGATTGAACCCGCTTTTCGTGATTATCATAAACTTGTTTGATTAAGGCCGGCAGCTTTTCAATTCGCTGTTTGGTGACGGCCGAAACAAAGATAATTGGCGAATAGGCCATATATTGAAATTCGTTTCGAATCAGTGTCTCAAAATCCTGTTGGGTATGGTTGGTCTTTTTCAAGGTATCCCATTTGTTCACAACGGTAATAATCGCTTTACCAGCTTCATGGGCATACCCGGCAACTTTTTTGTCCTGTTCACGAATACCTTCTTCAGCATTCATCACAAATAAAATCACGTCGCTTTGATCAATTGCCTTCATTGCCCGCATGACACTATAACGTTCTGTGTTCTCGTAAACCTTGCCCCGCTTACGAATTCCGGCAGTATCGACCATGGTAAACTTCATACCGTCTGCTTCAAAACGCGTGTCGATCGCATCTCGGGTAGTTCCGGCAATGTTTGACACAATTACCCGGTCTTCTCCGAGAATCGCATTCACCAACGATGATTTGCCGACGTTTGGCCGACCGATAATACTGAAGCGAATATCGTCATTTTCTGGTGTGCCTTCATTTTTAGGAAACTTCTCAACAACTTTATCGAGCAAATCCCCCAATCCCAGACCATGAACACCGGAAATGGGCATTGGATCACCAAAACCTAATGAGTAAAATTCATAGATATCTTCTCGGCTTTCAGGGTTGTCGACTTTATTGACTGCTAGAACAACCGGTTTATCGCTCCGATATAAAATCTTGGCAACCTGTTCATCATCGGCTGTTAAGCCTTCTTTGCCACTGACGATAAAGACAATGACGTCTGCTTCGTCAATTGCAATCTCCGCCTGGTTTTTAATTTGTGTACTAAATGGGGCATCACTAATTTGAATTCCCCCTGTGTCGATCATTGCAAATTTAGTTGCGAGCCATTCACCGTGTGAATAAATTCGGTCACGCGTCACACCCGGGGTATCTTCAACAATTGAGATCCGGTCGCCGGCAATTCGATTAAAAATGGTCGATTTTCCGACATTTGGGCGCCCAATAAATGCAACTGTAGGCAGTGCCATATAAATCCCTCCTTTGCTTAAGTAATTCAGAAAGAAAGGAGCTGGGACAAAACTTACGTTTTGTTTCCAGCCCCTTTTCAAAATTTAAAGTCTCAATTATTTGTTATCGTCATCATTGCTGCCGGATTTTTTCAATTCGTCACCAATGAGATCACCTAAAGTAAAGCCAGTTTCTTCTTCAGGTGCATTGCTGATTGAACGGTCGTTAGACTTACGTGATGGCCGTTTGTTAGAAGACTTCTTTGGTTTGGATTCTTCTTCAGGTGCATCAGTCAAAGCCTTGATTGATAATGCCAAACGCTTTCTGTCGGTATCAACATCAAGAACCTTAACTTGAATCTTTTCGCCAACCTTCAAAACATCGGCAGGTGTGTCAATGTGTTCATGAGCAATCTGAGAAATATGAACTAAACCTTCAACACCAGGGAATACTTCAACGAAAGCACCAAAGTCAACGAGGCGCTTAACAGTTCCCTCAAGAACGCTGCCAACAGGAGCTTTTTCTTCGATTCCGTCCCAAGGTTCTGGAAGAGTTTGTTTGATTGAAAGTGAAATTCGGTTACGGTCGAAGTCAACAGACAAGACCTTAACCTTAACTTGTTGACCAACTTTAAGGACATCTGACGGCTTGTCAACTCGTTCGTAGGCGATTTGAGAAACGTGAACCAATCCGTCCATGCCACCAAGGTCCACAAAGGCACCAAAGTTGGTCAAACGGGCAACAGTTCCTTCAACAACATCACCTTCGTGAAGCGTCTCCATCAATTTCTCACGTTCTTCAGCCTTTTCAGCCTGAACAATTGACTTGTGAGAAAGAATTAATCGGTTTTCAACTGGATCAATTTCAATAATCTTAAGCTCAAGTTCTTGACCTTTAAATTGATTCAAATCATCAACATAATGGTCGGAAATCATTGAAGCTGGGATGAAGCCACGAACGCCGGCGTCAACAACCAAGCCGCCTTTAACAGCTTGGCTGACTTTGGCAGTAATGGTTTCGTCGTTCTTTGACTTTTCAGCCAATTCGTCCCAAACTTTACGGGTTTCCAAACGACGTGATGAAAGCAGGAAGCTTCCGCCTTCTTTGTCGCTTCCGATACGGGAAGTTACAACCAGCTTCAACTTGTCGCCCTGCTTAATATCATCAACATTTTGTGAGGATGACAGTTCGCGTGGTGGCACAACGCCTTCAACGCCTGAACCTTCAATACCCACAATTAATTGTTGGTTGTCGTCCTTGGCCAATACTTCACCAGTTACAACGTCACCAACTTTTACTTCATTAACGCTGTTTAAAGCGTTCAATAGATCGTTCTTATCGTTATTTGCATTTTCACTCATCAAACAATTCCTCCTTGAAACAACTCTAATCATAATTTTATCTTAAATCGACCAATATTACCAGTCAATTGACCAATTAGTTGCTATTTCAATGTTTTATTTATAACTTCAGCGATTTTTTCGACAACTTGATTGATAGAAAGTGAGGTTGTATCAATCTCCACAGCATCATCGGCTTTTGTCAATGGTGAAATTTTTCTGTGAGAATCTTTATAATCTCTTGCTTCTATCTCTAATTGTAATTCATTAAGGGGTGTATTGATCCCTTTTTGAATGTTTTCTTTATATCGTCGTTGAGCGCGCTCTTCAACACTGGCAATCAAAAAGATCTTCACTTCGGCATTTGGTAAAACAGACGTGCCGATATCCCGGCCATCCATTACAATCCCACCGTCCTTGGCGATTGCTTGTTGTTGTGCGCTCAGTTCCTCTCGAACGGCAGCAATTGCAGCGACCGCCGATACCGAGTTGGTCACGTCTTCTTGGCGGATCGCTTCGGTAATTTCTTTGCCGTCAATAAAAACCTTCTGACCGTCGTCTGCCGGTTCAAAGGTAATTTTGGAAGCCTTAACAATTTTTGCGATTTCATCGACATCGTCAAATGAAACCCCGGACCGGATCGCTTTTAGCGTGATTGCCCGATACATGGCGCCGGTATCACAGTAAATATAATGAAATTGTTTTGCCACTCGTTTGGCGACTGTACTTTTACCGGCAGATGCCGGTCCATCAATGGCGACTTGTAATCCATTCTTTCGCATTCTAACATTCCTTACCTAACAATTTATTTGTACTACCTGACCCGCAGCCGCTGGCCCGGATAAAGCTGAGAGCTTGACGTCAACCCGTTCATTTGCATTAACTGAGCCGTCGTAAGGCCGTTATTATAAGCAACCCGAAACATCCCCTGTCCTGCTTTAACGGTTACGTATTTGTGGCCGCTGGTCGAACTAGTCGCTTTTTTAGCTGTTGAAGTTGTTTTCTGGTTTTGAGCGGTTAAGCTGCTTTTCGACTGGCTTGTCGACGATGATCGCGGCTTAGCGGTTTGCTGACTTGTTGAAGCAGACTTCGACTGAGTCACAGCGGCCTTTTTCGGTTGCTTTACATCAGACTTAGCCTTCTTGGCTGTCGTTTTTGGTGATGATGATTTTTTTTTTGCAGAATCCTGTCGCACAACTGTCACGGATGATGAGGCAGCACTCTTGGTATCATTTCCCATCGCACTTTGGCGAACCAGGCCGTAAACCAATGCGACGACCGCCACAATAATAATCAGGGCGGCTAAAACAACGGTAATTAAATGATGGTTTTGGCTTTGCTTTCTCAGCTTAACCCGAGAGAGATGACCATTTTCATCACGATCCTCAGAAAACGTTTGGTTCCATGGTTGATCTTGATCGGTTTTATGTTGTTCATCGTTGGACTTCATATTGACCCCCCTTTGATCAGAATATAGACAAACTTATTTTATCATTAATTGCAATCATTTTATCTTAATTTTTTAATAAAAACAGCTGATCGATGACTTGACGCCAATCTTTTGATTGAATTGGCCCGGTTGTTGAAGAAACTTTCAAGTATTTTTGATTAAAATTCCGCCAATCCCCCCAAAAATCCGAGTCATGATCGCAACAAAAGGTCCGATCATTATCTGATACGTCTTCATCAAAGTAATCTAAAAGTTGCGTTCTCCGACAACCAGGATGATAAACATAATTGACCATTGCGGAAAGCTCGGCGATTCGGCGACGTTTAGCTTGATCAAATACCCGCTGGACCGACTCAAATGAAAGCCCCTTGTCAAAATAATACTTGATGACTCTGAACTGATCATCATCGTTTAGCGCTTTGGGGTGTTGATAAAGGTAGTCAACTACCCCAATATCTGGAATGGTATGGTCAATCAGGTTAAGCTGTAAATACCGGTCATTTGGCTCATACAACAAAATGGCCAAACTGGGTTTTTGATCCCGCCCACAGCGACCAATTTCTTGGACATAACTTTGAATATTGGCCGGTAAATGATAATGAATAACAAACCGCACGTCGTCCTTATCGATTCCCATTCCAAAAGCACTCGTCGCACAGACAATATCCAAATTGCCATCCATGAACTGTTGTTGAATATGAAATCGGCGCTGATGATCCATTCCGCCATGGTAAGCCATCACTTTGCGATCGGTTTTTTGATTCAGCATGTCGGCAACTTGTTCGGCCTGCTTTTTACTGGAAAAATAAATGATCCCTGCGCCGTTTAACGTTTGGACAAGCTCCAACAGCGTTTGATCCTTATGTTTTTGGTCCTGGCAAATTTGAGCACTCAAAAAAATATTCTTGCGGTTAATCGGCAGCAGGACTTGTTTGGGCTTGGCTGTTTGAAAATTCAAATGATTCAAAATATCTTGGCGGACAAATGGCGTGGCCGTGGCGGTCATCATCAAGGTCAACGGTTGGCCGAGCTTTTGGCGAACCTGCCCCAATTTTAAATAGTCAGGTCGAAAATCCGGGCCCCACTCTGAGATGCAGTGGGCCTCATCAATCACCAACAGGCCAACGTTTAGGTGGGCCATCCGGTTTAAGATGTCGGGGTGAGCCAGCATTTCCGGCGAAACATAAATAAATTGATACTGGTTCAAGTGGTCGATAATGACCGCCTTTTCGTGAAAATCAAGTGCCGAAGTCAACGCAACCACCCGCTTTGATCCCAGGTATTGCAACCGACTGACTTGATCTTGCATCAACGAAATCAAAGGCGAGACAATCACCACCCGCTGATGGGTGAGTGCACCATACAATTGATACAGCAAGGTCTTTCCACCACCTGTCGGCAATACCGCCAACGTATTTTGACCATTTAACAGATACTGAAGGATCGCTTCTTGACCAGGCCGAAAGTGATCAAAACCAAAATATTTTTTTAAGGCAACTTTTAGATCAGTCATCATGTGCTGTTTTACTCCTATAAATTTGAAACAATCGAAATTCGAAGAAACTTAACCCGGGAACTTCTTCGGCTGCTTGATCAAACGCCCAGTTGGCAACATCATCGGGTTGGGTCAAAGTGAGCTGTTGAAATGTTTTCGGCTGAATTAATGATTGATATGGGAATTGGGCAACCGGCGCCATAATGGCCGCTTCGATGAGGTGTTCATAAACCGTGGTCTGCTTAATCCGCCGTTGTGCCACGATTTGGTCAATGCTGGGCACCATTTGTCGGCGGTATAATTCAAACGTTTTTTTAGCGCTATTCGAGATGACCGGTTTTTCCAATCCAGCCGTTAATTGCATGAAGGGGTTGGGTTGAGGATGTTTTTGAATCAACAATAATAACATCCCGTAAAGCTGCAGCCACTGGATTTCGATAATGGCTGGCCTGGTTTTGAGTGAATCAGCCAGCTGGTCTTCAGTCATACCAGAAAAGTGGTGACCAATTAAACTCTGAACAAAGACTTCAGCGCGCTGGTCATTATCTAAACGGCTTAAAAAGCCCCTCAACAAATCATGAAATTGCTTCGGTAGGTTCTGCCGTTTATTCGCAATGAACCAGTGTTTCAAAAGTTGATCATCATAGTAGCCAAGGGATTGGGGATAGTATTTATGATTGGCGTAACTGTATTCCGAAACGATCTGCGAAGCAAAAACAAACCTTTGTGCAAACCGATTGACATCAAACCGTGACGATACTCCCAAGTATTTCAGCGGCAATAATTGAGCCGTGTAGTCATCGTGGATCGCCTGTCCCTTCTTTGTTAATTTAAACTGAAGACGGTCGTCAACCACAATCAAACCGGCTTGAGAAAGTTTCAGGGCAACTTGTTGATCATCGCCAAATTGCTGGCCATGCAGGCTATCCACAAAGTCCAACATGTCGTACTGCAATGCCCAGTAAAGATTAGAAACCGTTCGTCTGCCAATCAGTGCGTTTTTCATGGCCTTAATCCGCCGGTATTGCGTTGAACTTCCAAAGATGAGGCAAAGCGTTTCTAAATCCATAAGATCCCCCAAAACCAATTCACGCCATTACAAAAGGCTAGCAACAAACCGCAAGTCCGTTCTAGCCTTCTAACATTACTCACTATTCAATTATATACGAAATTGGTTAATTATAAATGCTTTAACTTATCGAAGTTTCAACCTCGGCAGGAAACTGCCCTTGATCGCATAGAAAACGCCGCCCACGACAACGCCTTTAATCAGATTGAACGGCACTGCCCCAAACAAGATGACTGTTGAAAGTGGAAAGCCCAGCTTCATATTCATCAAGTTCATGTAAAGCGGAATGACGCCCAACCAGTTAATGGTCGACATAACGATCATCAACGAGATTGCCATTGTCAAGATCACCAACGTCGTCTTTTTCAGGCCGCTGGTAAACGAAAATGCCCGCTCACCCAGGTAATAGCTCCAAATCAGAACCAGTGATGAAATTAATGATGACCCAACCCCAATGAAGCCAAAAATCGATGCGCCAGTGGTGACCCAATAAAGAAGCGCCTTTAACCCGGCAATCGTCATCCCACCAACGGGGCCAAAAATAACCGTTCCAATCAAGATTGGCATGTCGCTTAAATCAAGCTTCATGTATGGGACAATCGGAATAATTGGAACTGACAGGAACATCAAAACATAAGAGCACCCTGCCAAAATCGACATCTCCACCAAACGAGTGGTTAAAACCTGCTTGTGATTACTATTTTCCATTGAAAAAACCTCTCCTCCAATGGTCAATCTTCAAAATAATGCCCTGACAAAAAGAATTTGTCAGGGCATTATAAAAAGCATCGTAAGAATTTAATCTTCTGCATACCAGACTTTACTGTCGGTCCTGGAATTTCACCAGTTCATCACGATCGCTCATGAGTCGCGGACTATCACCGCCGGTCGGGAATCACACCCTGCCCTGAAGATAAACCAATTTAATTAACTTAAATATATCAAATACTCACTAAAAGTCAACGATTTGTTTTTCCGGTCAATTCTTTCAACTCTTCAACTTCATGTGGTTTAAGTGGTCGGTAATCACCAGGTTGTAAGCCCTTCAAGGTTAAGAAGCCATATGTTTCGCGACTTAATTTTTCGACCGGATGGCCGATCTTTTCGAACATATTCTTAACTTGGTGGTTACGGCCCTCATGAATCGTTAACTGAACAATCGAGGAATCCTTATTGGTTCGGATGAGTTTGGTCTTCGCCTTAGCCGTCTTTCGATGGTCGATCACGACACCCGTTCTCAAGTGTTTCAAATCATCGTTGGTGACAATCCCCTTTACTTTGGCAACGTAAGTCTTTTCAACCTCATACTTGGGATGGGTTAATTTGTTGTCCAAATCGCCATCGTTGGTGAGGAGCAATAACCCCGAAGTATCATAATCCAAACGACCAACGGGATAGATACGCTCAGTGACTTCATCAAGGATATCAACCACCGTTTTTCGATGCTTATCGTCACTCACCGCTGTAATCACCCCACGGGGCTTATACAGCAAATAATAGACAGGTGCTTCTTTTGAAATTGGCACCTCATCAACTTTCACTTCGTCATTTGGGGTAACTTTGGTTCCAAGTTCCGTCACCACTTGGCCGTTGACTTTGACGTGGCCGGTTGAAATCAATGTTTCAGCCTTTCGTCTTGAGGCAACGCCCGCGTGGGCAATCACCTTTTGTAACCGTTCTTCGTTCATAAATCGACCTCCTAATGGTCTTTGTCTATTTCTTTGTTAAATCTGGTTAAGAGTGAATCACTGGTATCATCATCCAAAACTTCATCTTTCGGCAATTCGGGTAAGTCCTTCAACGACTTGAGGCCAAAATAATCCAGACCGAAATTGGTGATGCCATACTGCTTGGGATTTCCAACCTCTTCCTTGACGCCGGTCACCTCGATTAAATCCTGGTTAACCAATCGATGAAGGAGTGCGGAACTATTCACACCACGAATCTGATCAATTTCGATTCGAGTAATCGGTTGGTTGTACATAATAATTGAGATGGTTTCCAAGGCAGCTTCGGAAAGCACTCGGGGTTTGGCGTCGTTAATGTAATCGCCGACTAACGCGGATAGCGCTTCTTTGGTCCCCAATCGATAAACGTCGTCACTGACAAAAACTTTCAAACCACAATTCTCATCAGTGGTGTATTTTTCGATGATTTTTTCAACCAGCTGGCGAACAGCTGCGACACTCAGGGCGGTGCGCTGCGCAATTTGTCGAAGGGTGATTCCCTGGTCGCCGGATGCATAAAGCAGTGATTCGATTTTGGCTAAATTACTGATCAATATATCCAGGCCCCCTTCTAATTTCAATTGCCGACTCAGCATCGGATTGATTTAAAACAACTTCATTGTATTTGGCCATTTCAAGAATCGCCAAAAAATCGGTGACAATTTCTTCCGGCTGGTCGGCTTTGTTGACCAGCGTGTCAAAAGAAATCCTGGCGTGGTCCCGTTTCAATAAGGCGCGCACTTTTTGACTCTGGCCCTCAATGGTGTAGGCCCACTCGTGAATGACGGTCGACATTGGTTGATTGTACTTAAAATGTTTCAACGCATCAACGTAACTCGCCATGATGTCGCCACTGTTAAACGGAGAGGGTTGAATCAACTCATCCTTGGTTGCCGGCACCGTCAGTTCGGACCTGGTGAAACTCTGGCGGCGAAAGGCTTCTCGGCGCTTCATGTCTTGGGCAACCATTTTGTAGCGCTTATAATTTAATAGCTGTGAAACTAATTCCTCTCGGGGATCTTCATGCTCGTCATCGGAATCATCATCGACCTCGTTTGGCAGCAGCATCTTCGACTTAATGACCATTAACTTAGCGGCCATCACAAAATATTCGCCGACAATTTCCAAGTTAAGCTGTTGGGCATCGTAAATATATTGCATATATTGTTCAGTAATCGTTGAAATCTGAATATCATAGATATCCATTTTGGATTCCTGAATTAGATGCAGCAACACTTCCAGTGGGCCGTCAAAATCATTTAAATGTAATTCAGGTTGAATAGTTTCAGGCATGATCAGGTGAATTCTCCCATTTTTCCCAAGCGGATTTATTGTCAAATCCGGCAACGATTTTATACTTTGGATACAAATCCTGTAAATCATCAAAAATTCGGTTGTAGTTTGCTTGATTGACACTTTGCGGCGTCAAGACCAGCTGATGGACCAGCAATTGATCGTCCTGCAATTCGATGCCGACTAATCCTGACCAATTATTGGACGGATCGCGCCACAAATAGATAATGCGGTTCTCCTTATTGGCATACCAGTTCATCTCCTGAGAGACGAGATCCATATTTTGTAGTTCCGTTACCAAGGAGAACAGGCCCATGGCAATTTTTTCATAATCTTTTCGATACTGATATAACATTAGTTATACTCCTTACGCGCGTGGATGATATTTGTTGTAAACCTCGGTTAAGTGCTGATGCGAAACGTGCGTATAAATTTGGGTGGTCGAAATATCCGAATGCCCCAGCAGCTCTTGGACAATTCGCAAATCCGCCCCGTTTTCAAGCAGGTGCGTCGCAAACGAATGGCGCAGCGTATGGGGCGTGACGTGGCGTTTAATGCCGGCTTGATTGACGTATTTCTTAATCATCAGCCAGATTGCCTGGCGAGTCAATTGTCTGCCGTGAGCATTTAAAAAAACAAACTCGGTATTTGGCTTTCCGTCGAGCAACGCGACCCGGGTGGTGGTCAGATATCGATTCAGCCAATCGACCGCAACGTCACTGATTGGAATGATCCGTTCCTTATCGCCCTTACCAATTGTTTGCAATAAATTCATCGGCAAATGCAGATCGCCCAGCTTTAAGTTCACCAGTTCGCTAACCCGAAGCCCAGTGGCATAGAGGGTCTCCAGGATTGCCCGATCCCGAATTCCTAATTTCTGATTGGTGTTCGGCATTGAAAGCAGCTGGTTAACCTGAGCAACCGTCAGAACATCGGGAAGGGTTTGAGCCTTTTTGGGAGAGTCAACCTTCAACATTGGATCGTCTTTGATGACCCCAAATTGCACCAGGTACTGAAAAAAGCGGCGCAGTGTTGAAACAACTCGGATTACGGTGTTTCTGGCTTTACGTTGTTGTTGAAGCTGCTCTAAAAAATTGAGAATGACAAACTGGTCAATTTCGGCAATTGACTTGGTCTGGGTTTTGAAAAAAGCATCAGCCTCTTGTAAATCCTGGCGATAGCTTTGAATGGTGTTGGCTGAAAGTCCTCGTTCAACCTGCAGATAATGTAAATAATCCTCAATTTGTTCGTGCATCGCTTTAACCTACTTTTTTAACGAAATATGCCCGTCCTCTTGAACAATTAAATTTTCTTTGAGCAAGTGACCCAATGCCCGCTTAAAGGCCCCTTTGCTGATCCCAAAATAGTCCTTAATCGCATCCGGTGTGCTTTTGTCGCTAAAAGCCAGCTGTTTGTCATCCGTATGTTCAATGGCCGCTAAAATCATCTGGGCGTCCTCACCAATTTCTTGGTAAGCACGGGGCTTGGTCGAAATATTGACGCTGCCATCGCGTAACATGCCGATTACCCGACCCTCGACCTCTTCGCCCAAACGTGGTTCCATTAATCGCTCATCTGGATGTAAAAATGCCAGGTTATAGTCTTCGGTTAGTAGGCGGGTGCCAGACATTTTAAGGCGGTAGGCCCGTGCTTTTAAATTCTTATTCTGCAAATCATCCTTGGCGGGTTTGGCAATGGCACTGAAGATTTCTTCATCGGCCAAATGACCCCAAATTCGGTTCTTGTTATCCACCGTCAAGTCGATTAAAAGTTGATCGCCGTCTTGTGGCCACAATGAACGGACAGTTGGGAGTTCGTCAATTGAAACGACGACGTCCTTGTTGGGCAGTCCAATGTCGACAAAAACACCCAAGCCAAACTTTTCCTTCACAACGGTCGCAAAACCGTAATGGTCTCTACGGATTTCTGGAATGTTTCTGGTAATTTGCATTTTATGCTGTTCATTTTCGTACGTAAAGCCAGTAAAGCTGGCACCAATTTTTAATGGCTTCTTGACTTCCTCTTTATCAAGGAGAAATGTTTCGCCCTCAATTTGAATAAAGTAGTCTTTATCATTTTCATCAATGACTTTTCCAGTCACAACTTGCGCAATTATATTATTCATGTTCGTCTCCGATCTAATCCATCATGTCACCATTTTACACGTTTTCAATCTAAATTTCGACTTCAGTCTTTAAATCACAAACAGGTCCGAACGGATTAACCGCCCGGACCTGTTCTTTATGAATTGTGATTACTCACAAGTTAAATTTAGATTGATGATGATGCGCCGTGATAAATGACACCACGATGTGAATCAACAGTAATCAATTCACCGTCAGAAATCTTGGTAGTTGCGTCAGCAGCACCGACAACAACAGGGATTCCCATTGAAATACCAACAACAGCTGCGTGTGAAGTCAAACCGCCTGTTTCAACAACAACGGCGCTTGCCTTTTCGATAGCTGGCAGATATTCTTTGTCAGTTGACTTGGTTACAAGGATGCTTCCTTCAGTAACCTTGCTCTTAGCATCAGCAGCGTTCTTAGCAACAACAGCTTTACCAATAACAGTCTTGTCACCAACACCTTGGCCTTGAACCAACTTTGAGCCGATCAATTGAACTCTCATCAAGTTAGTCGTGCCACTTTCGCCAACTGGAACACCGGCAGTGACGATAATTAAATCGCCTTCCTTAGCCAAACCAGTTTCGAGAGCCTTCTTTGAAGCTAATTCAAAGATTTCATCAGTGCTCTTAACTTCGTCAACCAAGATTGGGTGAACACCCCAGTTAACCATCAAACCACGACGGGTACGTTCGTCAAATGTGATGGCAAGGATGTCAGCATCTGGATGATACTTAGAAATCATACGTGCAGTGTATCCTGAACGGGTGGCTGCAACGATGCAGTGAACACCTAATTCTTCGGCAACACGGGCAACTGAGTCACCAATTGATTCAGTAACGTCACTTGAGTCAAACTCAGGACGTGGAGTACCGAATTCGCTAAATGCATTTTCAGCCTTAACGTCGATACGAGCCATTGTTTGAACTGATTCAACAGGGTAGTCACCGTTGGCACTTTCACCTGAAAGCATGGTTGCGTCAGTACCATCAAAGACGGCATTGGCAACATCAGAAGCTTCGGCACGAGTTGGACGTGGGTTTTCCTGCATTGAATCAAGCATTTGAGTAGCGGTGATAACAGGCTTGCCAAGTTGGTTACACTTCTTGATCAAAGTCTTTTGTACCAACGGAACGTTTTCGGCTGGAATTTCAACACCCATGTCACCACGAGCAACCATCAAACCATCAGATACCTTGATGATATCGTCAAAGTTGTTGATTCCTTCTTGTGATTCGATCTTTGGGAAGATTTGAACGTGTTCCATGTGCTTTTCTTCAAGCAATTCACGGATGTCCAATACATCTTGTGGTTTACGAACAAATGAAGCTGAAATAAAGTCGATGTCGTTGTCCAAGCCAAAACGAATATCATCTGAATCTTTTTCAGTGATACCAGGCAAGTTAATGGAAACACCAGGTGCGTTAACACCCTTCCGTGAACCAAGAATGCCGTCGTTTTGAACAGTCACAACTAATTCTTTATTAGCGTCGTCTTTTTTAGTAACAACAGTGTCCAACAAACCATCGTCAAAAAGAACGTGGCCGCCTTCATGAACATCATCAAAGAGTCCTGGGTAAGTAACTGCAATCTTTTCTTTAGTACCCTCAAGACTTGCGTCCATTGAGATACGGAATACGTCACCAGTGTGGAATTCAATCTTGCCGTCTTTTTCAACGGTCGTCCGAATTTCAGCACCCTTAGTATCGAGCATAATTCCAACAGTCTTACCAGTCTTCTTTTCAGCTTCGTGAACCTTGTTCATACGATCAAGATGTTCAGGGTGGTCACCATGTGAAAAGTTAAATCGGAAAACATTAGCACCAGCTTCAATCAACTTAGTAATTGTTTCTACATCAGTACTTGCTGGGCCTAATGTACTTACGATCTTAGTTTTCTTCATAAGTAAAATCTCTCCTTCGGTTTTTGGGCACTCGACGCTTTTTCGAACCGTCTACAAAACGTCTCAAATCATGCATCGGTATCCTTTTAGATTCACCGGTTATTTTATCACTTTTTACACGGATTGTCGCCCACCTTTTAGGCCTAAATCAGTGTCTGTGATTTAAGCCGACAGCCAAAAAGTTAGGCCTACCGCAAATGAAAGCCTTTACCAAACTAAACTTTTTTTCTGAAAAAAATTACTTATACACGACATTATTATTGCCAAAGATTGTGATTAATTGTTCTTTTAATTTTGGCGAATCTGTCAGCCAAAATTGTTCAGCCAATGCCCACGTCTTTTTTGTTTCTGTCTCGAAGACAATCACGGGGACGTTTCCGTGATATTGGCGGCTTAATTGATTCAGATTGTGAAAGATAACGTTTTTATCCTGCTGAGCGTCAATCCGCAAATACCATTTTGAAGACGGCTTCTGTCGTTTTAAACTTTGTAGTGCGTTTGCCGCTGGCTGCAAGTCATTAGCAACCATCTGAATGTCGTTGGTTTTTTCAACGTTCCCCTTGACCAAAACCACCATATCCTTATGCAGCCAAGATTGCGTTTTGGAAAACAGATTCGGAAAGACCGTAATCGACGTTTCGCCTACCTGATCGTTGCCGTCTAAAAAGGCCATCTGCTTGCCGGTTTTGGTGCGGATAATCTTCACCTTGGTGACGTAAAGAATCAAATAGGCATTTTTCATCCCCACTGCCATCGTTTGGGTTGTTTGCGCATTTAACTGGTTGGCCAACGTCTCAAATCGTTCGGTTGGATGTCCGGATAAATAAGCCCCAATGTATTCATTTTCCTTTTCCAGCTTGTCCATTAACGGCATCTCAGGCATCCGCGGCATCTTGGGCTCCAGCACTTTAAACAGGCTCATTGACTTGCCGCTTAGTTCAACTGAGCTGATAAATTCGGGCGTCGCCGCAATCAGTTCGGACCGGTTGTATGAAAAGCCGTCCAGCGCACCGGAATAAATCAGCGCTGAAATGAGTTCCGACTTACGATATTTATCATCCAAACGACTTAAGAAATCCGGAAAACTCTTAAACGGCCCGTGTTCGCGTCGCTCCGCCAACATGTCTTCAACCATATCATGCCGAACACCTTTAATGGATTCCAGGCCAAAGATAATTTTATCGTCTTGGTAGGAAAAGGCCGCCTGGCTTGTATTAATATCTGGACCCAGAACAGTGACTCCCATGGATTTTGCATCTAGCAAATATTCCTTAATTTTGACGGCGTTGTTTTGAACCGAATTTAATAAGGCAACGTGGAACTCGCCAGGATAATGAACTTTTAAAAACGCCAGTTCGTAGGCCATTTTGCTGTAGGCAACCGCATGGGATTTGTTAAACCCATAGTTAGCAAAGCGTTCGATATAGTCAAAAACCTTGTTGGCGACCGCTTCTGCATAACCACGTTTTTTTGATCCGGCCATAAATTGAACTTTCATCTGGTCCATCACGGCCAGCTTTTTTTTACTCATTGCCCGCCTCAAAATATCGGCTTGCCCTAATGAAAAGCCGGCCATTTTGGAAGCAACCAACATCACTTGTTCTTGGTAGACAATCACCCCGTATGTTGGCTTAAGAATTTCCTCCAGTGACTCATCTGGATAACTGAGCGCCTCGTTTGTCGTCTTTCGTTTGACAACTTCGTCAATATTTTGCATCGGACCTGGCCGATATAAGGCGTTAACCAACGCAATATCTTCAAAGCGGGTTGGAACAAGTCGCCGCAACACGTTTCGGATACCGTTTGATTCAAATTGAAAAATACCGGTGGTGTTGCCCTTGGCAAATAAGGCAATTGTTTGTGAATCGTCCAAAGGAACCGCGGAAATATCGAGGGCTTGACCAGTTGATTGCTTCACCTGATCCAGCGCGTCAGCTAAGATCGTTAAGTTCCGCAATCCCAAGAAATCCATCTTTAACAGACCGACTGATTCCACGTAGTCTTTTGAATACTGTGTCATCAACAAACCCTCATTGCCATTTTGAAGCGCAACCAGATCCACCAATGGCTGGTCACTTAAAACAAGCCCAGCCGCATGGGTTGAATAGTGCCTTGGCAATCCCTCCAACACCGTGGCGGTATCGTATAAGGCTTGATTTAACGGACCGTCGGCAATCAGATTCTTTAGTCGTTGGGAATTATCATAGGCATCTCGCAGCGTCACGTGAAATGCACTTGGGATCGCCTTACTCCAAACGTCTTGTTGCGCTGGATTGAGGCCGAATACCCGGCCGACATCTCGAATGGACTGTTTGGCAGCCAGGGTCCCAAAAGTGATGATTTGGGCGACCCGCTTGTGCCCGTATTTTTGATGGACGTACTGAATCACTTCGTCGCGTTTGTCGTCGGGAATATCCAAATCGATATCGGGCATCTGCACCCGTTCGGGATTTAAAAAACGTTCAAACAGCAGGTCATACTTGATCGGGTCGACGTCGGTAATCGTCAGCACATAAGCGACCAGGGAACCTGCGGCCGAACCACGCCCGGGACCAGTGATAATATTAGTCTGATGGGCAAAATTGATAACATCCCAGACAATTAGAAAATAGTTATCAAAACCCATTGAGTGAATGACTGAAAGTTCACGCTCAAGCCGATGTTGATAAGGTGTCGGATCACTCACATGATTGCTTGCCAGTCGTTTCTTTAATCCCTGTTCACAAAGTTGTCTTAAATACGTCCCCGAATCAATGCCGTTGGGCGTATCGAACTGGGGTAATTTAGGCTGTTGTTTTTTAATTTCGACGTTAGACTGATCAACGATTTGATCAACTTGGGTTAACGCATCGTTTAGATTAAGTTTACGATATTCACTGGCAACCTGATCGGCTGGACGCAGCCAATATGGCCCAACTTGTTTGCTCAACTGAGAAACATTGGTAATTTTGGTACCAGCAGCGATATTTTTTAAAACCTGCATTGGAAAATAGTCCGTCGCGTTAATGTAATCGATCGGTGAATCAGCAACCAATGACGTCGATGTATCGGCAGCTAACTTGCTAAGCATATCGATCAGACTGTCAGAGGCGTGGTAGTCGACCCCCAGCTTCAGTGATTGATTGTCAATGCCACTGTCCTTCAGCTTGTCAATCAATCCGACAACGTCCTCTGAGCGTCCCTGCAGTAAAAGGTCATTGACTTCAGCTAATGGTGGTAAAATGACGAATAAGTCACTTAAATAACCGGAAATTTGGTCAAAAGTAACCCCGTCGTTAGTCATTTTAAGCGTCGAAATTTTGAGTAGGTTTGCGTATCCCCGTTGATTTTTAGCAATCAATACAAGGTTGTACTGACCATCGTTTAAAATTAAACCGGGAATTTCAAGTGTCAGCCCGATGAGCGGCTTAATATTCGCCTTAAGACAGGCATCATAAAATTCGACCGCACCGTAGAGGACGTTCTTATCGGTAAGGGCCAGCGCCTGGTAGCCACGCTTAGCAGCCTCAGTGATCAAATCCGTGATCCGGACTGGGCTTTGAAGCAGACTATATGAACTGATAACCTGTAATGGAACATAACTCACGTGATGACCCCTCTTTCTATTTCAAATTATACCAAATTAATCGATGCGACATTCAGAATTCGAAATCAAAAAATTAATGATTTTTCGGGAAATATATGCTAAAATGCTATTGATTGTGAGGTGGCGTAAAACATGAAACTGATTAGTTCAAATATTGTCGCAATTTTATGGGCTTACATCTTTGGCGAAATCATTGGTTACATAGGTTCTGCATTGGAAGTTCGATCATGGATTCCTTCACAGATTGGAATTGCTGCCGCGATTACAGCGTTTGTTGCCGTAAACGGTATCTATCTCATTACCAAAGATTCGTCAACACCAAAGAAAGATAACGATTAATCGTCAGTGTTTGCTGACGATTTTTTATTTGCCGCCTGTTTTCAAAACGGACACCTCAAACGTGTGGGACAAGCAACGATGAGTCACACAAAAAAACGACCCGAACATCCAAATCAAGGATATTCAGATCGTTTTTTTGCGCTGAGAATAACTCACTTTTGACTCATTGATGCCGTTCAAAAAACGTCAACAAGCGGTTAAAGACAACCTGGCGCTTGGTTTCTTGAAGCACCTCATGCTTCATATGTGGTTCTCGAATGCTTTTGACGTGCCGATAGCCAATCTTTTTTAACGTTGAAAGGGTATCTGCCAAGCCCTTTTCGCCGCCGCTAAACTTGTCGTCTGCCCCAACCAAACTTAAAATTGGCAAGTTGGGGTTGTGACATTCAAAACGCCGGGTTTGTTTAAGGGCAAAGTCCCCCTGCCACAATGTTTGCAAGCTGCGGACCGGATACTCGTCCATCATTAACGGATCGTTTGTGACCTTTTGAATATTCTCCGGGTTATAACTTAACCACTCGTGATCCCCGGGGGCTAATCCTGAAATCTTCGATAAATAGGACCACTTGGCTGTTTCTGGAAAAATCGTTAAAAACAACCGACCAATCATTAGTCCCACGGGAACAATTGGCACATAGTTGGTGGTCCCAGTCAAAGCGACCGCATTGACATCGTGATCGTGCTGCTGAAGATAAAGCCGGGCCAGAATCGACCCAAAAGAATGGCCAAATAAGCTGACGGACAGACTTGGATATTTTTGTTTAATAAATTTGGTCACCAAAACCTGGTCGTCAACTAATCGGGGAATGCTTCTCATCAATCCCCACGGGTCGTCTTTTGAAACCGAGCCGCCGTGTCCGCGGTTGTCGGAGATAACAACTACGTACCCATGACTGGCCAAAAAGTCGGCAAATTCATAGTAGCGTTCCTTATGTTCCAACGCGCCGTGCATCATTTGAACAATTCCCTTGGGGTTTTCAGCTGGAAAAACGGCGACGGCCAACTTCGTCTGATTATCCGTTGGCAATTGATAGTTCAGTGGCAACGAAAATCCCTCCTTAACCGCTTAAACGGTTTGATCTTCAGACAGCTTTTCAGGGTCAAAGGTTAATTGATTATCCTTTAGATTAATGTGGACAATGCTATGCGGTTGAATTTGATCAGCCACAATCATTCGGGCCAACGGCGTTTCAATGACATTCGTCACGTATCGTTGAAGTGGACGAGCACCATATTGTGGTTCGTAACCGTTATTAGCGATCCATTGCTTGGCCTCGGCTGAAATCGACAGTGCGATATCTTGGGCCTTGGTCCGACTGGATAATTGATTAACCAACTTTTGAACGATCTTTTCAATATCTGCTTTTGATAATGGCGTAAAGGTAATCACGTCATCAATTCGGTTCAAAAATTCCGGTTTGAACGACGCTTTTAACAGTTGGTTAACCTGCTTTTTCGCGTCAGCTGAAATAACCCCGTTTTCATCAGTTCCGTCCAGTAAAATATCGGACCCTAAGTTCGAAGTCATGATCAATATTGTATTCTTGAAATCAATCGTGCGCCCTTGACTATCAGTTAAACGACCGTCGTCAAGCACTTGCAAGAGGATATTGAAGACATCGGGATGGGCCTTTTCAATTTCATCAAACAAGACAATCGTGTACGGGTTTCTGCGAACGGCCTCGGTTAACTGACCGCCCTCTTCGTAACCAACGTAGCCAGGAGCCGCGCCGACTAAACGCGAAACCGATTCTTTTTCCATATATTCGGACATATCGATTCGAACCATATGATCTTCCGAGTCGAACAGGTCTTCTGCCAACGCCTTGGCCAGCTCGGTTTTCCCGACGCCTGTTGGTCCGAGAAACAGGAATGAACCCAGAGGCTTGCTTGGGTCTTGAAGGCCCGCACGTGAGCGGATAACGGCATCTGAGACGGCCGTAACGGCTGCATCTTGGCCAATCACGCGTTTATGAAGGTTGTCAGCCAAATGCAGCAGCTTTTTTCGTTCACCCTCAACTAATTTTGTGACTGGAATACCAGTTTCTCGACTCACAACCGCCGCTATTTCGTTGGCAGTGACAGATTCACTAACCAGCCAATCCGCATGCTGATCATTTTCTTCGAGCTGATTAAGATCGGCTTCCAATTGTGGAATTGTCCCGTGTTGCAGGACCGCCGCCTTGTTTAAATCATAGCTGTTTTCGGCACTCTTTAAATCATTTTTGGCCTGATCAAGCTGTTTCTTCTTATCAGAAATCTTTTTGATGGCCTCTTTTTCCTGCGACCAGCGAGCGTTAAGCTGATTAACTTTTTCTTTGATATTGGCAAGCTCTGATTGAACCTCTTTTAAGCGCTTCTTTGAGGCTTCATCACTTTCCTGCTTCAAAGCTGCTTCCTCAACTTCCAAGCGCATCAATTGCCGCTTTGATTGATCCAATTCAGTGGGGCTGGAATTCATTTCGACCCGAATTTCAGCAGATGCTTCATCAACTAAATCAATCGCCTTATCCGGGAGATAACGGTCGGTAATATAGCGATCGGAAAGCTTTGCGGCTGCGACCAACGCGTTGTCGTGAATCCGCACGCCGTGGTGAATTTCCAAGCTTTCAGATAAGCCCCGCAAAATGGTAATCGTATCTTCTACGGATGGTTCGTGAACCATCACCCGTTGGAAACGACGCTCAAGGGCCTTGTCTTTTTCCATGTACTTGCGGTATTCATCGATGGTCGTGGCACCAATCAAGTGCAGCTCACCACGGGCCAACATTGGCTTTAAAATATTGCCGGCGTCCATACTGCCCTCGGCCTTGCCGGCACCGACAATGTTGTGGATTTCATCAATGAACATGATGATTTGGCCTTCAGCCTTTTTGACTTCTTTTAACACGGCTTGCAAGCGCTCTTCAAATTCGCCACGGTATTTGGCCCCGGCGATTAATGATCCCATATCCAATTGGAAAATCGTCTTATTCTTCAAATTCTCCGGCACATCATTGGAGGCAATTCGCATGGCCAATCCTTCAACGACCGCCGTTTTCCCGACACCGGGAGCGCCGATTAGGACGGGGTTGTTCTTGGTTTTTCTGGATAAGATTCGGATAACATCCAAGATCTCTTCGTCTCGGCCAATAATCGGACCTAATTTGTGATCACGGGCGGCTTGAACTAAATCGGTTCCGTATTTTTCAAGCGATTGATAACTATCCTCTTGATTTTTGGTGGTGACTTTTTGCCCGCCACGAATTTTTTCAACAACGTTTCTGACCTTCTGTTCAGTGATGCCTTGGGCAGAAAGGTAATCGGCAAACTTGTCGCCATGAAGCTGCATGACCGCAATGGTTAATGTATCAACAGCGATGTAGGTATCGCCAAATTCATTTTTGATCTGTTCGGCATCTTGAAGCAATTCATAGAGGTTGGACGACAAGGACTGGCCGTAACTGACATTGCTGCCCTCGACGGTTGCAATTTGGTCAATCTCCTTGTCTAATTCCGCGTTAACGTCGTCCAATTTTAAGCCCAACTGGGAATAAATTTCCCGTGCAAGTTCTCCCGGTTGAACCAAAAACTTGAACAGATGGGCCACCGTAATATTTTGCTGCTTCCGTGTCGCAGCAATCTGCTGGGCCTGAGAAATTGCCTGCGTAACTGCTTCGGTTAAATTATCAGGATTCATTTAATTATCACCTTATTAATGTATTTTTATTGACTTTTTTAATAAAAAGGTTCGAAACAAAAATAATCATTTTCATCTCAAACCACCTACAGACATACTATCAAATTTTCAATGCCCTGAACAATAATTTGACCTTTTTTGACCAATTACTTTTCAGCGTATAATTTTGCAATTTCCAAAATAACATCCACGGCCTTGACCATGGTTTGTTCAGAAACGTATTCGAAGCGCCCGTGCATATTCTCGCCGCCCGCAAAAATGTTGGGTGTCGGAAGGCCCATGTAAGAAATCTTGGAGCCGTCCGTGCCACCACGAACTGGGAAAATGTGTGGCTTGACGTCGACATTCTTCATTGCTTGTTCGGCAATTTTTACCGGTGTCGGATCTTTTTCAATAATCTCGCCCATATTGTAGTACTGGTCCTTGATGGTGACTTTGATTCGATCCTCACCAAAATCAGTATTCATTTGATCGGCAATTCCCTGGAACAATCGTTTTCTGGCTTCAAAGCGATCGCGATCATGATCCCGGATAATGTAGGCCATTTCAGTGTGGTCAACGCTGCCCTTAAAGTCGTAGATGTGGAAAAAGCCTTCCCGATCCTCGGTCTTTTCAGGACGGTCAAAGTCTGGTAAAGCGCCATGAAAGTCCATCCCGACTTGGATGGCATTGACCATAACGCCTTTGGCTTCTGCGGGATGGACATCGGTTCCTTTAATCGATACTTTGGCATCAGCCGCGTTGAAGGTCTCGTAGTTCATATCTCCCAACGGCCCGCCGTCAACGGTATAGGCAACGTCTGCGCCAAAGTCTTTGACGTCAAAACGGTCAGCGCCGGTACCAATTTCTTCATCCGGCCCAAAGCCAATTTTGATCGTGCCATGCTTGATTTCAGGATGGTCCATCAGATACTTGACCGCCGATAAAATTTCGGCAACACCGGACTTATCATCAGATCCGAGTAACGTTGATCCATCGGTGGTAATCAGGGTATCGCCCTTGTACTTTTTAAGGCTGGCAAATACCTTGGGATCCAAAGTATATTCACCCTTTTCATCGAGCTTAATCACTGATTGACCATCATAATTTTCAACAATTTTTGGTTGAATATTTTCTGAATTAAAGTCAGCCGTGTCAATGTGAGAAATAAAGCCAACCGTTGGGACAGCTTGCTCAGCAGTTGCAGGCAGTGTCGCAAAAACATATGCGCTTTGGTCGTTGGTGTGAACATTCTCCAATCCCATAGCGATGAGCGTTTGTTTAAGCATGTTCAAAAATTCCGTTTCTCTAGGTGATGAAGGAACCGTAGTGGAATTAGGATCAGAGCGGGTATTGATTTTAGCGAACTTCAAAAAGTTGGGAATCAGTTCTGGGTATTTTGACATTTTAATAATCTCCTTTAAATCATCAGTTACATAAATGTGTATGGATCGGTATTAATCGTTGACTGATAAATATCGATTGACCAGTTATTTTCAGCGGACCAGCGTTTAAACATTTCGGCCAGACGCGGAATACAAATGGCTTCAATATGGTGGCCGGGGTCAATCACTGGTAAATTAGCGGCCAGCATATCATGACCGGTATGGTAATAAACATCGCCAGTCACGTAAACGTCGGCCCCCTTCTGCTTGGCCAGCGGGAAGAACTTACCGCCGTCACCGCCAAGTACCGCCACTCTTTGAACCGGCTGCTCCAAGTCACGGGCAATAACCCGCAATCCAGAAACGTGAAACACCTGCTTACAATACTCAGCGAAGTCTTTGACGGCCATGGGCTCGGATAAGTCACCGAGTCGCCCCATCGTGTAATGGTGCTTTTTATCGGCCAGTTGAATTAAGTTATATAAGGGCTTTTCCAGTGGATGGACATCATTTAAAGTCCTCAAAACCTGGTGGAGATTTTTTTCAGGGACTTCAAATTCCAAACGAGAATCCTCAATTTCGTTGGGTTCTCCGGCGGTGCCCATTGTCGGATCAGCACCCGCTTTGGGCACGTAATAAACGGTCCCATCAATTTCGTACGTATAGCCGCTGTATTGCGTGCCGCTTGCTTGTGCTCCGGCATCAACCAACGACATGCGAACCGCCGTGGCGTAGACCTTCGGAACTTGAACCGTCAGTCGAAACACCGACTCGTCGTATTCGGGAACAAAGCCGGAAATATTGGTTAGCTTTAAGGCTGCCGCTAACCAATCATTCATACCGTCATCTGCTGAATCCAAATTTGTATGGGCGGCATACACCGTGATGTGATGAGCAATAATTTTAGCGTACATCGCGTTTTGTGGATCTGAGAGATCCAAGTTTTTGGCAGGACGAAACATCACCGGGTGGTGGGCAAAGATAAAATCAACATTGTTTTCAATCGCTTCGTCAACCACTTCCGGTCGCACATCAAGTGTCGTCATCACTTTATGGATGTCACTGTCCAACGACCCAATTTGCAGGCCAACTGGATCAGTCTGCATTGCCAACTTTTTGGGGGCAAATTTTTCGAATTGTTCAACTAATTCTTTAGCTTTCACCGGTGATTACCTCTTCAATTGTTTTAATTTCTGCTTGGATGGCGGCTATTTTAACGTCATCTTTGTGCGTTGCCCGTTGCATGTCAGAAATGACACGCTTTCTTAAGCCGATTTCACTTTGCCATTTTTCAATAAAAACCGATGACCGTTGCTGAATCAAAAATGGGCCGAATTCCAATTCCAGTGGCGAATAGGTGACGGCAGACGCCGCCTTTTTGGCCGTGATGATTTCATAGATATGCCCGTCTTCTTTGAGAATCTGTTCAGCAAATATTTGGTAGCCGTTTTTCATCAACCACTTTCTGACGACTGGTTCGCCAACATTAGGTTGAAGAATTAATTTTTCGTTGCCGGATAGTTTGTTGCGACCGGCCTCTAAAATGTGGGTAATCAGATTACCGCCCATTCCGGCAATTGTAATTGCGTCCACTTGATCGTCAGGTTCAATTGCAGCCAAACCGTCAGCTAATCGGGGATGCAAGACGCCTAATAAATTTTCTTTTGTAATTTCTGAAATCGCGTTTGAAAGCGGCCCTTTTGCCACTTCGCCCACGACACCATAGTCAATGATGTGATTTTTTGCCAAGTAAATCGGCAAGTATGCGTGGTCCGAACCAATGTCGGCTAGGCGACTCCCTGGTTCAACGTGATCACTGACTGTTTGTAGTCGTTTCGATAAATGCGTACTATTCATAGTGAACTCCTAAGTTTGTGGATAGTTTCATTATAAATTATTAAATTCAAAATGAACAGAACGACTGGGAAATTTGAGTCATTCAACATCCAGAACGCAAAAAAACTGGTTGGAAAAACTGACGATTGTCAGTCTTCCAACCAGTTCTTAATTCAAGAGTTAATCCATTAATAATCTTAATCCAAGAAGTCTTTTAATTGCTTGCTTCGAGATGGGTGACGCAGCTTTCTCAATGCTTTGGCTTCGATTTGACGAATCCGCTCGCGGGTGACGCCAAACACCTTACCCACTTCTTCAAGGGTGCGGGTTCTCCCGTCATCCAATCCGAAACGCAAACGAAGAACGTTTTCTTCACGATCAGTCAACGTATCCAAGACACTTTCGAGTTGCTCTTTGAGCAGTTCGTAAGCGGCGTGATCAGCTGGTGAAGTGGCGTCTTGATCTTCAATGAAATCACCGAGGTGTGAATCGTCCTCTTCACCGATTGGTGTTTCAAGTGAAACGGGTTCTTGCGCAATCTTCAAGATTTCTCGAACCTTTTCAGTCGGCATATCCATTTCAGCACCAATTTCTTCAGGTAATGGCTCACGGCCAAGGTCTTGAAGTAATTGACGTTGAATTCGGATTAACTTGTTGATCGTTTCAACCATGTGGACAGGGATTCGGATTGTTCGCGCCTGATCGGCAATTGCACGGGTAATCGCCTGACGGATCCACCAGGTTGCGTAAGTTGAAAACTTGAACCCTTTTCGGTAGTCAAACTTCTCAACGGCTTTCATCAAGCCCATATTTCCTTCTTGAATCAGGTCCAAGAACTGCATCCCCCGACCAACATAACGCTTGGCAATCGAAACAACCAGTCGCAAGTTGGCTTCAGCTAGTTCCTGTTTGGCTTCTTCATCGCCAGATTCAATTCGTTTGGCAAGTGAAATTTCCTGATCGGCACTCAGCAGTGAAACCCGACCAATTTCCTTTAGATACATTCTAACAGGATCATTGATCTTCACACCGGTTGGTGCTGACACGTCTGAAAGTTCCTTCTTGGTAACCTTCTTAGCCGCATCAATGGCACGGGGATCCGGATCACCATTTTCGTCAACGACACTAATTCCGGAGTCTTCAATGTTTTCCAAAAGGCCTTCCATATCCTTTTCATTTAAGGAATAAGGTGTTTGGATTTTCTTTTCAAGTTCATCATAGGTAATATGACCGATCGGTTTGCTTTCCTTAACAATTGCGTCAAACTCTTTTTTGTAAGGCTTGTCAGCTTTCTTAGCGGGCTTGGTTGCTTTAACAGCCGTCGTCTTCTTGGCCTTAGTTGACTTGGCTTTGGCGGCCGTTGTCTTCTTGACCGTGGTTTTCTTTTCGGCTGCCATCTTTGTTACCTTTACTTGTTCATCTGATTTTTTGTTAGCCATCAAAACGCCTCCTGAAGTTATACTTGTTGCTTCATTCTCTTCTGTTGTTCAAGCTTGACAATCTCAATTGTAAGTTCTTTTTGTTTGTCAATATCACCAATCTTAGTTGCCTGCCGGAGTTCGGCACGCTTCTTTTTTAATTTTTCTTCAACGGGGGCTCGATTCATCAAAATATTTAAATAATTGTCAATTTCAGCGTTGGTTGGATTATCCGGCAGCTCAAGCATGTCAATCTCAACGAGTAGGCTCTGCAATGACGCTTCGGAAATCAAATTACTGAATGTGGCAACGTTATAAGTGTCAAATTTTGTGAAATAACCCTCAGCTAAAAGGTACAACATTTGGTACGGTTCATCAACAAATGCGAATCCAGACACGTTGCTGACCTTGAGCCAAATATCGTGGTAATGAAGCATTCGACTCATCAGTTGCATCTCAGCTTTCTCAACCAGCGAATAATGCTTCGTCTGGTTGAGTTGAACCGGCTGCTGATACGTCCGTGGCGTCTGGACCGGTGCAGTTGGTTTTCGAGTCAACGGCGCCAGTTGCTGAGAAAGTAGCTTCTTGTCCACTGAAAACTCATCGGCTAACCGGTTCAAGTAGAGATCCCGGGAAATTCCGGAGTCCACTTGGCTGATTAATTTTAAGGCTTCAGCAATATAGTGACTTTGATCAACTTCCGAATCCAAATTAAACTGCTTTTTCAAGTAACTCAGTTCAAATTCAATCGGAGCTTGAGCGTGAGTAATCAGTTGTTTAAACGCATCGGCGCCCTTTTTGCGAATGAATTCATCAGGGTCCATGCCATCAGGCACAGAAATAATCTTCATCTCAACATGGCTTTGTTGCTGGTTAAACGCATCGATTGCCCGCTTAATCGCCTTTTGTCCGGGCGTATCGCCATCGTAGGAAATGACGACCTCGTGTGTAATCCGCTTAATGTCGTAAATCTGCTGTTCGGTTAAGCTGGTTCCCATGGAGGCAATACCTGACTTAATTCCAGCCTGATAGGCAGTAATGACATCCATAAACCCTTCAAACAGAATTGCTGGATCTTTACCACGAATATTTGGCCGAGCTAAATCCAGATTAAACAATACTTTTCGCTTGTTAAAGATTTCGGTTTCCGGACTGTTCAAATATTTGGGCATATCCGAGTTGGCTGTCAGCAGCCGCCCAGAAAAAGCAATTGTTTGTCCACCGCCGTTTCGAATCGGATACATCACCCGATCGACAAAGCGATCCCGCAAATTGCCCTCCTGGTCCTCAGAAAAAAGGCCTGATTTGCGAAGCAACTGAAAATCAGTCTTCCGTTCATCAAAAAATGGTTTTAACAACCGTTGACTCGGGGCATACCCGAGCTGATAAATCGCAATGGTATCATCCGAGACCCCACGCTGATGTAAGTAGTCAAGCGCAGGTTGCCCCATCTTGGTATTCGTCAGGATGTGGTGGTACAACTTAACCGTTTGTTCGTGGAGTTCGATCAGCTGCTTTTGTTGCGTATTTTCTGCAGAGGCTTGGGCGTTTCCGACGTCACTAAAGTATCTGTCATCAACGGAAAGGTGTTCCATTTCAGCGACTTTTTTAACGGCCTCAGGAAATGAAATGTTTTGAAGTTCCATCAAAAACTTAAACACGTTCCCACCACGACCACAGCTGAAACAGTGAAAAATTTGTTTATCTTCTGCTACTGAAAAAGACGGGGTCCGCTCTTCGTGAAACGGACAAAGGCCAAATAAATTCTTTCCGGACTGTTTCAATTGAACAAACTGGGAGACAACGTCAACGATGTTAACCTGTGACCTAATTTCTTCAATCACATCTTCTGGGATCTTTGCCATTACTTCGCCTCCCATCTTTTAAAACTGAGTCAATGCCTGTAAAAAGCCGCACAATAAGTGCGACTTGTTTTACTAGCGATACGTATTTAGATAATATCACAAATCAATATTTTGTACAAACGATGACACTTCGTAATTAACCCTTCACAACCAGCTTATCAAGGTCACCGATAAATAGGATCATCTTCGAAATGACCGTCAACTGACGAAGATGGTTATCTTTAAGCTGTGGGTCTTTTGCCATCACCATAGTTGCGTCAAAGTAATCGTTAATCTTGTCTTTAAGTGACGACAACCGACGGAAGTCTTCTTCAGCAGTTTGGTTCTTATAACCGTCGACGGCTGAGCTGACAGCATCATGTAACGCCTTTTCAGAATCATTTTCAAACAAAGTTGGGTCAACCGACAAGTCATCAGATTTGAATGAGCCCTTCTTCGAAATCCGTTGCACTCGGGTCAATGATTCGATGATGTCCTTGAAATCAGCGTCGTCTTTGTGGTCCTGAAGCGTCTTGGCACTGGCAATATTGAATAAAATGTTCGTGTGTGCACCTGATGTAACCGCATCGGCAATATCATAACGAACACCCAGATCATCCAAATATTGCTTAATCCGGTCCTTGACAAAGGCGCTGACTGCTTGAACCTGAGCTTTCATATCCAGTTTAGGTGCAACTTGTGCCTGGTCTTCCAAATCAATCAGCTGATCCAGTGTTTGATCCAAATCAAAGTTCAGCTGTTTGTCGGCAACGATGCGAACGATTCCGGTTGCCTGACGACGCAAGGCATAAGGGTCATTTGATCCACTTGGGATCATCCCGGCTGCGAAAAATGTCAAAATGCTGTCCAATTTGTCAGCAATGGCTAAAATGGCGCCAACATTAGTCTTCGGGAGCTGACCATTGGCAGAAATCGGCATGTAGTGCTCGGAAATTGCAGTGGCAACTGCTGGCGTCTCACCCATGAGCAAAGCGTACTTATCGCCCATCACCCCTTGCAATTCCGCAAACTCACCGACCATTCCGGTGACCAAATCAAACTTGTAAATTTCAGCAGCCCGCTTTAAATCTTTCAATTCTTGATCGGACAAACCGGCAAGTTGACCCAGGTATTGGGAAATGACTTGAACCCGCTGCATCTTTTCGTACATTGTTGAAATTTTGTCGTGGAAGCTAACCTTTTTGAGGCGTTCAACGTAATCGGCAATTGATTTCTTTTGATCTTCTTGATAGAAGAACATTGCGTCATCCAACCGAGCGGTTAGCACTTTCTGGTTTCCGGCAACCACATTTTGGATGTCGTAATCATTTCCGTTTCGAACTGAAACAAAGTGTGGTAATAACTGTCCGCTTTGATCGGTTACGTAGAAGAACCGTTGATGATCCTTCATCGACGTGATCAGGACTTCGTCTGGAATTGCCAAATATTTGTCTTCGAAATTACCATAAAACGCTGTTGGCCATTCAACCAGGTTGTTAACTTCTTCCAAAAGATCGGGATCCAAGTTAATTTGCCAGTTGTTATCCTCGGCAATCTTCTTAATTTGCTTGGTGATCAATTCTTTTCGCTTAGCGGCATCCGCAATCACAAATTGTTCGGTCAGCTTTTCCTCGTATTCGTCCGCGTTTGCCAACGAAACGTCCTTTCCAAGGAAACGGTGGCCGGACGTGATCCGGTCAGTATCGACGTCTAAAATGCTGAAAGGAATCACTTCATCGTCGAGTAATGCAACCAACCACTTAATTGGCCGAACGTACTCAAATGAGTAACTCCCCCACTTCATCATAGTTGGGAAGTTCATGGCGACCACAACGTCCTTCATCCCAGGTAATATTTCCTTGACGGATTTTCCGGCAATGTGTTTTTCAACAAAAACGTACTCCGTTCCTTTGACGTCTTTGAAGGTAATGTCGTCAGGAGTCGCGCCTTGACCACGAGAAAATCCAATGGCGGCTTTAGTCCAGTTGCCATCTTTATCTTGAGCGATCTTTTTGGCAGGTCCCTTAACTGACTCATCGATGTCAGGTTGCTTATCGGCTAGGCCGGTAATGTACAAAGCTAAACGACGAGGAGTGCTAAACGTTTTAATTTGATCAAATGAAATCCGGTGCTCTTTCAAAAAATCAGCAGCCCGCTTCTTTAATTGGATGATACTTGGTGTTACCACGTGAGCCGGGATTTCTTCCAAGCCGATTTCTAATAAGAAATTATTAGCCATTACTTCTCCTCCTTATCGTCTTTAAGTAGTTCCTGACGCTTCTTTTCATCCTTAATCAACGGGAAGCCCAGGCGCTTTCGTGCTTCAACAAATTCTTTGGCAACCGACCGCGCCAAATTTCGAATTCTGGACAGGTATCCCGCCCGTTCAGTCACAGAAACAGCCCCTCTTGCATCTAACAAGTTAAAGGTATGACTGCACTTTAAGATGTAATCATAAGCTGGATGGACCAAATCAAGCTTTAATAACCGCTTTGCTTCTCGTTCGTAGTCGTTAAACAGCGTTAAAAGCATCTCTTGATCACTAATTTCAAAGCTGTACTTTGAATGTTCATATTCAGGCTCTTTGAAAATATCCCCGTACTTAACGCCATCTGCCCAGTTCAGGTCAAAGACAGAGTTGACATCTTGAACGTAGGAGGAAAGTCGTTCCAAACCATAAGTTATTTCGGAAGCGACTGGATCCATTTCCAAGCCACCGACAATTTGGAAGTAGGTGAATTGGGTAATTTCCATTCCGTCCAACCAAACTTCCCAACCAACACCGGCACAGCCCATTGACGGGTTCTCCCAGTTATCTTCAACGAAACGAATATCATGTTCCAAGGGGTTGATGCCCAATTCCTTGAGGCTGTTGAGGTAAAGCTCTTGAATGTTTTCAGGAGAAGGCTTCATGATAACCTGGAACTGATGATGTTGGTACAAACGATTGGGGTTTTCACCATAACGGCCATCAGCCGGTCGTCTGGAAGGTTCAACGTAAGCTGCGTTCCATGGCTCGGGTCCGATTGCACGTAAAAAGGTGTAAGGGCTCATGGTTCCGGCCCCTTTTTCGGTATCGTACGCCTGCATCAGCATGCATCCTTGTGCTGACCAGTATTGCTGCAGCCGCAAGATAATCTCTTGAACTGATAATTTTTCAGTCATAAATTTTCCTCCTAATTTTAAAAAGCATGAAAAAATCCCTATGTTCAACGACTTAATTAGACTAAGCCACTCAACATAGGGACGATGAAATCGCGGTTCCACCCTACTTCTGGTATTGCTACCAGCACTTAATTGTTCAACTCGAAAAGCGCCATTTAAATAATCAATTTTAATCAGCTCACACTGTCCTGATCTCGTTTAAAAAATTGCTTATTTAATTTCTTTTGTCATCGTTGAATTATTTATTTCAAAAATAATCATAGTTGACATTAAAATAATTGTCAACGTCTTAAAAATCAAAGTTTGAATTTTCCCAATTGGTCAATAAAATGCTTACTTTTTGGTACCACACCCACGCTTCGGGAATAAATTTGATCCAACACTTCTCGCAACGCCTTCTTGGTTTGATCACTAACTTTAACATGTTTGAGCTTGGTCAGATCGACCACCGAAAATAAGCGCAGATAATAAATCGTCCTGGCGTCCAAATGCATCCGGTACGGGTCTTGGCTCCAGTGATTCGAACACAAAAGGCCGCCGTATGCTTCCGAATAGTCGAACGGCAAATCGGTTCGGTGGCAAATGACACAATCCACCCAATCCGGTGCGACACCATAGGCGTTCAGCAGCTGCACCTCAAAAATATTGGTGATGATTTGTTCATCAAATCCCTCGTTAATGAGGTTTAAGCCGGTTAACAGCTTATCGTACCATTCGGGGATCGGCTCGCCATCCGGAAACGCCAGGTCAATCAGGGACATAATGTAAGTGGCGTATGCGTTTTTGGTAATATCTTCGCTGATCGCTTGAAAGTGTGCCAGTTGCTTATCAGTTGAAATATACGACAAACCGGATTCTTTAATGTCGCCATTATAAAGCCCGTAGGTAAACGGTAAAATAGCGGCTCGCATCTTGAACTTGGGCCGTTTGGCACCGTGGACAAGAAACATCTTCTTGCCGTATTCCCTGGTCAGAAATTTTACCAACAAGTCTCTTTCCCGATAAGCTTTTGTATAAAGCAAAATCCCGTTAAAATCGGTTCGCAGACCCTTTGACAAAATCACTCACCTCTAATAATTATCCTTACGATAACCGTAGGAATTCAGCAAATTTGCTTTATCCCGCCAATGTGGGACAACCTTCACCCATAGTTCCAAGAAGACTTTGTTGCCCATCATGTTTTCGATATCTTTTCGGGCCAGAGTGCCAATTTTTTTCAGCATTTCGCCGCCCTTACCGATAACGATTCCCTTTTGGCCATCACGTTCAACAATAATGGTTGCCCGAATCCGTAACAAGCTCTGCTCGTCCTTGATACTTTCAACCACCACGGCCGTTGAATGAGGAATCTCTTGGCGGGTCAGTTCCAAAACTTTTTCTCTGATCAGTTCTGAAATGACAAATCGTTCAGGATGATCGGTCACCTCATCTGCAGGATAGTATTGAGGTCCATTGGGAAGGGTTTTAACCAACGTCTCAATGAGCTCTGGGACATTGTTGCCCTGGAGTGCAGAAATCGGATAGACGTCCTTAAACGGCAGTGCATTCTTATACTGCTCGATAATTGGCATGATGTCATCGGGAGATATCTCGTCAATTTTGTTAATCAGTAAATAAATTGGTTTCTCAACGGTTTTCAAGTGATCGATAATAAAATTATCGCCGGCACCACGATGCTCGGTAGCATTAACCATGAACAAAACCGCGTCGACTTCTTTTAGTGCAGACAAGGCTGATTCCATCATAAAATCGCCAAGCTTGTTTTGTGGCTTGTGGATCCCCGGCGTATCAATGAACACAATTTGGGCATCCTTGGTGGTGTAAACGCCTTGAATTTTATTTCGTGTGGTCTGCGGCTTATCGCTCATGATCGCAATTTTTTGGCCGATGACCCGGTTCAAAAATGTTGATTTACCAACGTTTGGTCGGCCGACAATGGCCACGAACCCTGAATGAAAATCTGGATTATCCATAACTTTACCCCTTTTATTTTAGTAACGCGAGAAATTTGGGAACAAAAATTAACATCCCTATAATCACGGCAAAGAGTGCCGACAACAGGACACCTCCGGCCGCAACATCCTTTGCCCGTTTGGCTAAGTCGTCAAAATGGTGGCCAACGATCAAATCAACCACGTTTTCAACGATGGTATTGAGCACTTCTGAACCAATCACCGAGAAAAAAGCTGCGAACAACCACAGCCATTCGTTGATATTGATCCGCATGATCACGGCCAGGGCCAAGACGAGAATCGCCATGATCAGGTCGAACCGAAAGTTGCGCTCCTCTAACAATAGCCGCTTAATTCCGTCCAAGGCATGACCAAGCGATTGGATGAATGTTTTATTCTTATCCAGTTGTTGAGTTTGTTTATCTTTTGAGGCCATAGGCATTTAAAATCTCTTTTTGAAGCGGAAACATAATATCCGCATCAGCTTTCTTCATGTGATCGTAACCGTTAAGGTGCAAAAAGCCGTGAACGCAGAGAAACCCGAGTTCCCGTTCGAAAGAATGTCCCAGGTAGTCTGCTTGTTCAGCAACTTTATCGACGGACACAAAAATATCACCGATGTTTTCCGGGATCGATTCCTTGAGTGCCTCGTCCATGACAATCGGAAAGTCATCGTCGGCTTCGTCTTCAATCGCAAAGCTGATCACATCAGTTGCCCGATCAACGCCACGGTATTGTTGATTAATTTTGTGAATCTCGTCGTTGTTAACCAACGTTACTGACATCTCTGTGTTGTCTGCCAGGTGAATGAAAGACCCGGCGAAATTCAAAACGTCTCGAATCAGTTTTTGGTCTTTTTCCGAAACGCCTTTTTCAGTCTTATCGTATATTTCTAAATCCATTAATCTAAATCCTCGACTATTTTCTAAGAATTAATTGCCGCTTTTTTCGTAAGCGGTGATGATTTTGGCAACGACTGGGTGACGCACAACGTCCTTTGCTGTGAAGGTGACAAACTCGATTTGATCAATGTCCTTCAAAATCTTTTGTGCTGTGACCAAGCCGCTGGCTGAGTGCTTTGGCAAGTCGATTTGCGAAATGTCTCCGTTAACGATCATCTTGGAGCCAAATCCCAAACGGGTCAAAAACATCTTCATTTGCATATTGGTGGTGTTTTGGGCCTCGTCCAAAATGACAAAGGCGTTGTCCAACGTTCGCCCACGCATATAAGCCAATGGCGCAATCTCAATTACACCGCGATCCATCAGCCGCTCAGTATGTTCAGCACCCAGAATCGAATGCAAGGCATCATAGATTGGGCGCAGATAAGGGTCAACTTTATCCTTTAAGTCGCCGGGTAAAAAGCCAAGACTTTCCCCAGCTTCAACAGCAGGTCTGGTCAACACAATTTTATCAACCGTTCCCTTTTTGAGCGCAGCAATTGCCATCACAACGGCCAGGTAGGTTTTACCGGTCCCGGCTGGGCCAATTCCAAAAGCGACGTCATGGTGCTTAATCGCTTGAATATATTGGCGCTGACCAAACGTTTTTACACGGACTGCCTTGCCCTTTGCGTCTTTTATGAGGACTTCATTGTAAAGATCGGAAAAGTACTCCAACGTGCCGTTTTTTGCCATATTCATGGCACTGATGAAGTCACTGCTGTTGATATTAATTCCCTTTTGAATTAACGAGAGAATATTCTCCAAAATGTGCAGGCTTACGCTGACGGGTTCATCTTGACCGGTGACCCGAAGCGAATTGCCAAACACATTAATTGAAACATCCATTCCCTCTTCGATAATCGTGATGTACTCATCTTGAGTACCCACGATTTGTAATAACTCGTTAGGGTCGGATACAATAAACTCTCTTGTAACTTGTTGAGTATCAGCCAAGTACATGAGCTCCTTTTTTATTAGTTATCATTCTTCAGATACTATCACAAAACGATCAATTCCTAAAGTGTGACTAGCTTTGCAGCTGCTTTTTAACCATCTGATTGATGACGCTGCCGTCAGCTTGGCCTTTGACTTTAGGCATAATCGCACCCATCACTTTTCCAAAGTCGGCCATGGATTCAGCGCCAACTTGAGAAATGGTTTCGTTAACGATTTTTTGAACTTCTTCGTTTGACATTTGTTTGGGTGCATATTCTTCTGCAATCTTTAATTTAGCTTCCTGATCAGCCACTAAATCTTGACGATCAGCCTTTTTAAATTCTTCAAGTGATTCTTTTTGCTGCTTGATTTCTTTCATGATGATGTCGGTAATCTGCTCTTCGGTTAAATCATGGTTCGAATCAGCAACCTTAGCGTTCATAATTTGGGACTTGATTCCACGGATAACGCCGAGGCGGACCTTATCTCTCGCCTTCATGGCATCCTTCATATCCGCAAGTAATTTATCATATACACTCATCAAAGTAACCCCTTTTCAATTAATACTTAAATTTTAACATTAAAAAAGATCAGAGACTAATAAACATTAGGCTCCGATCTTTTCAATCATCATTTTAAAAACGACGCTTCTTTTTGTTGTTGCGCTTACGTGCTGCTTCAGACTTTAATTTACGCTTAACACTTGGTTTTTCATAAAACTCTCGTTTACGATATTCCTGTAATGTACCGCTTTTAGAAACTGTACGTTTGAAGCGTCGAAGAGCATCATCAAGAGACTCGTTTTTACGAACGACTGTCTTTGCCATATGAAATTCCCTCCCTCCGAGCTTAAATGTAACTGTTTAATCCGCACATAAAAGTGCTTTCTAAAACGGTTCGAAGTAAATTATACATATTAATCGATACATCGTCAATGATTTAGGTAAAAATTGATCCATCATGTTAATATTTAATTAGTAAATATAATTCTAGAGGTCAAATGCTATGAAAACACAAAACATTTTTATTATTTCAGATTCCAGTGGCGCAACCGCTCAAACTATTGCCCAAACCGCCCTGTCACAATTTCCGGATGTCAAAGCTGAAATTCGTCGTTTCCCGTTTATCCAAACCGAATCAATTCTCAAGGGAATTTTTAAAATCGCCCTGGCCAACCACGCGATGATCTTTCACACCCTGGTCAGTATTGAACTCAGTAAGATGGTCCGCGATTTCTGCAAGGAAAACGGCATTTACGACTTTGACTGCGTTCAAACCCCAATGCGGATGCTGGCAGAAGTTACCGGCCAACAACCGGCTCACGTCCCTGGTCTGATTCATGATTTGAACCAAAATTATTTTGAACGAATCTCTGCAATTGAATTTGCGGTCGAAAACGATGACGGTAAGAATCCGAAGGGCCTTTTGGAAGCCGACATTGTGTTACTTGGTGTCTCTCGGACGTCTAAGACCCCACTCTCGCTGTACTTGGCAAATCAAAACCAACGTGTGGCCAATCTGCCAATCGGGCCTGACCTCCAGTTACCGGAAGAAGTTGACCAAATCGATAAAGATAAAATGTTTGGCCTCTTGAATACACCCGAAAAGCTCAGTAAGATTCGCAAGCAACGCATGATTTCATACGGGCTTAACGCGGACACGCCTTACTCTGATCCAAAACATATCAAGACTGAATTAGAGTATGCCAAAAAGTTGTATCGAAAGATCGGCTGTCTGACCATCAATGTCGCCAATAAATCCATTGAAGAAACGGCAACCATTATTTTGGAAAGCCTGAACTTGGATACAACGGAATTTGAAGATTAATCCCTAGAAGGGCTTACCAGCCTTCATATCTTCGACGATGTTGGGATTAAAAACTTGTCTTTTAAGCATTGCAACTTCATAACCATGGGGATTCCATTTCGCTTTTTTGTCCTCAGGATCCTTTAAAATCGGCGTTTCCATAATCTTGGGAACGTCTTTTAATTGGTCGTGGTGGGCAATGTAGTTCAAGGTGTCAAAGCCAATTGTCCCAAGTCCAATCATCTCGTGTCGATCTTTATGACTGCCCTGTTCATTTTTCGAGTCATTTAAATGAATGACCTTTAACCGGTCAATGCCAATCACGTGGTCAAATTCATTCAATACCCCATCAAAGTCGTCCTTAATGGCATAACCCGCATCACTGGTATGACAGGTATCGAAGGTGACGGATAACAGGTCATTATTTGTGACTTTATCAATAATTTCAGCCAGCTGTTCAAAACTGGTCCCCACTTCCGTCCCCTTGCCGGCCATTGTTTCAAGCGCAATCTGGACAGTTTGATCATCTGAAATCACTTCATTTAACCCCTTGGCAATCTGGTCAATCGCCTTTTGGGGTCCCGCACCAACATGGGCACCGGGATGCAGCACAATCTCTTTGGCACCGATCGCTTCGGCTCGCTTAATTTCTTCACGCAAAAATTCGACACCAAAGGTAAAGTTTTGGGGTTTTAACGTGTTTCCCAAATTCACGATATAAGGCGCGTGGACAACCACTTCCTTAAGTCCGTGTTCTTGCATGTATTGCTTGCCGGAGGCCCCATTCAGCTTCTCAATCGGCTTTCTAACGGTATTTTGTGGCGCACCTGTATAAACCATGAAGACAGTTTCGCCAAACGATGCCGCTTCTTTGGCCGACCCTAAAAACATCTCTTTGCCATTCATGCTGACATGGGATCCAATTAAAAACGGTTCATTACTCATCAATAGTTCCTCCTCTTAAAATCAACTGGCTGACTTTCTCGGCTGCCGTTCCGTCTTCCCAAGCACAGAATTTTTGGTTGAAACGATCTAAATTTTCCTTGTATGATACAAATGACCCATTTTCCCGATATTCACTCAACAGCTTATAAAAATCAGGCTGATTAAGTGCCATTGGCCCAGGCAGATTTTGCTGGTCATATTGAAAGTAAAATCCACGTAATTGATCACGATAATGCTTTAGGTCATATGGATAAAACAGCATTGGCCGCTTTAAGTTGGCAAAATCAAACATAACTGATGAATAGTCCGTGATCAACAGATCCGTGATCAAATAAAGCTGATTGATATCTTCATCGGCAAGAATTTTGACCCGGTCCTCAAAGCCAGTGATGTCAATACTGTCTTTAACCAAATAATGAGGTCTAATGATCAAGATTGTTTGGGGATCAACGCTGTCAAAAAAGTCATCCAAATTAAACGGCAGTGTAAATTTATACTTTCCCTGCTCACTAAAATCATCGTCACGCCAAGTTGGCGCGTACATCATCACCTGGTTGGGAACAAAGCCAAACAGGCTTTTTTTAATCGCTGCTTTTGTTTCCGGAGTGTTCTGTTCATATAAAACATCGTTTCTTGGATACCCAATGTCTAAAAATCGGCCGTGATATCGAAACGCCGACTTGAAAATATCATGCGAATATTGATTCGGTGCAATGAGATAGTCCCATCTGGCCGCCTCATCGATAAATTCTTGGTGGTATTGGGCCGTCGTGCTGCCTGGAATCTCAACATTGGCAATATCGACACCTAATTTTTTCAAAGGGGTGCCATGCCAAGTCTGGATAAAGGTCGTCCCCTTATTTTTTCGCCACCATTTTGGCATCCGTGAATTCATTACCCAAAATTCAGCCCTGGCGATGTATTTGACCCAGCCGGGAGTGAAGCGTTTGACAAACTGGATGTTTGGATAGCGGGCACTCAACTTAGCGTACTCTGAAGGCTTCACACTAAAGTAACAGCGTTTAGCGGCAGTTGGATCGTCATGAACTAACTGCTTGTAAATCGCAAATGGATTATCACTAACATCCTTCCCATTAAAGCTTTCAAACAGGACGGTCCCTTGTTTGACCCGCATACAAATAAACCCATCGTTCATCACGATGAGTATATAGCGAGCTATGAGTTTGATAAAATTAATTAATTGATGTTTCAAAAACTCACCCTCAAAACTAAATTAAATCAACAAATCTTGAACGGAACTTGTAGTGCAGATGCGAACCGACAAGTAAGAAGAATAGAACCATTCCCCAAAAGACGATTGTCAACGTCGGCTTCTGCCAGAACCAGGCTGAACCAAGCATGCCGTCACGGAACCCGGAAACAATGTAGAAGAAGGGGTTCAACTGCAAAATGTGAACGAACACTGCTGGGAACGAATCCGTTTGGAAATTAAACAGCACACCGGACATGTAAAAAAGCATCCGCATTAAAGACTGCAACAAGATTCGGTAGTCTCGAACCAAAACTGAAATGGTGGAGTTGAAAATTCCAAAGGCAATTAACCATGCAATCATACAAATGAAGTAATAAATCCACTGAACCCAATAAATAGATGGGTAAACACCATACAAGAACCCAATGATGATTGAGAAAACCAGCATGGTCCAAAAAGCGCTTAAATTGCTGATAATTTTGATGGTTGGTAAAATACTGACCGGAAACTTCATTTTAGAAACCATTCCGACCCGTTGGTAAATGCTCTTTGAAGCATCCAAGCTGGCCCGGTTCATAAAGAACCATGGTGTAATTCCGATGACCATCCAAACCAGGTAGTCAACACCATGAGTTGAATTACCATGCTTCAATCCGATACCAAATACCAACCAGTAAATACCGATTTGAATCAACGGATAAAGGTACTCCCAAATCAATCCTAAATAATGGCTTTGATACTCTGCTTTATCCTCGTACTTTGAGATTCTAAAAATGATCCCAATATTTTGAAACTGCTCTTTAATTAACGTACTAACTTCTTTCAAATTCAGGCACTCCTTAATTAGATTCTAAGAATTTTAAGTAGCGATTGATAACGCGGCCAGTGGCTTTGCCATCGTTATAAGTATTCCAGTGTTCATTAAATTTAGTAAAGTCAATTGGCACTGGATTTACGATCTCTTGTTTGAGCTGATCGACTTTAGTCACTGGTTTTGACGGTAACCAGTCCAGAAAATCGTCTTGAATACCAGGGTCTTTTTGATAGTGATCCAAATCAAACATAAAGAAGATGATCGACCTGGCATTGGGCAACAGGCTGAAATCAAAGGCAACCGACGAATAATCGGTTACCAAAGTATCAGCGACTGCCAGAAGGTCACTGGTCTCCAGTTCGTGGTAGAACTTAATTTTGGGATTGCCAATTTTTCGCATCGGAACTTCCTTGTCTCGTAGAACCGGATGTAATTTGACAACCACCAAAGCGTTTGGATCAGCTGCCAAAGCGTTTCCCAACCCTTTAGGAAGCTTAAAATCTTGATGTTCCCGATAAGTCGGTGCGTAAAGGATTACCCGATGCCCCTTTAATTCAGGAGCAGCCCGAAAAATCCGCTCGCGGGCATTTGTCTGCCACTCGGCACTCAGATATTGGTCGGACCGCGGATAGCCTAATAATTTGATCCGATCAAAATTCTCATGATAGCTGTTGACAAACACATTTCCCATTGCCTTTGAACCGACGATGTATTCATCAAAATGGTCATAGACTTGTTGAAAACGTCGTTTGTCAGAGCGACTGCGACTTTCAGTCGTCGGGTCTTCCCAGCCAAACTTCTTAATTGCACCATCCGCATGCCAAATCTGGACGATCTTAGTCCGTTTTGATTGAACCAAGCCTCCCAGAAACGCGTAATAGTTGTCACAAATGATCAACTTGGCTGACATTAACAGCGAAACGTTATCGAAAACAAATTTGAGGCCATCGTGAAACGGCCGCACAGTAATCCCAAAAGCTGCCAAGTCCGTCGCTGCCGCCTCGGTATTTGGTCGATAAAGAACGGCTAACTGATACCGATGTGGTAATTGCTGTGCCAGCTGCTTAATAAAATGGACGTTGTCGTCAAAGCTCATCACGTAAATGACTTTATGCTTCGGTCGCCAAACATTGAAAATTGAAAAAAGCTTGATCAACCATAAATAAAGGACTTTCAAAATCTTCACCGTATTTCAGTTTATTGTAATCACACACTGAAATATTATAACATAAACCCGCATCAGAACTTATTTCTTAGGAAATCTTTAGAAATCTGCCTTAAGGCTTTGGTTCATAGAATCGACCAAGGATTTTGACCGAATCAGAAATGCTTGCAAATGCATTTGGATCCGATTCCAGCAAGGCTTCCTCCAATTCACCCATTTCATATCGCGAAATGACGGTAAATAAAATCGTTTTGGCATCGTGGCGGTAAGCCCCTTCGGCGTTGTGAACAATCGTGATTCCACGACGAAGGTGATTTTGAACACTGTCAATCACCGTATTCGGACGGTTTGTAATGATCATCACCTGCATCTTTTGCTGACGGGTGTAGGTCATGTCCATAATCCTGGCGTTGACGATTAAACTCAAAACAGAATAAAAGGCGTATGGCCAGCCGTACATGATAGCGGCCGAAATAATAATCAAGGAATTAAAGGCAATGTTAATTGTTCCAATGGATTTACCCGTCCGCTGGCGGATCACGATCCCAAGAATATCAAGACCACCGGTGGAAATCCCGTTTCTAAGTGCCAAGCCGGTTCCAAACCCATTCACCGCCCCACCAAAAATGGCGCAGATAATGGGATCATGAGTCAACGGGATTGGCTTTAACAACTGAATCATAAAACTGGATAAGAAGACGGTGATGATGGTAAAAATGGTAAACTCATGGCCAATTGCCCGCCATGACAGCAAAAACAACGGAATGTTCAGTAGAAACAAACCGAGTCCAGTGGAAATCGTAAACGGCATCAAGCGACTGCTTATCGTGGTCAGTAACTGGGCAAATCCGGTGATCCCGGACGAATAAATATGACCGGGGGTCCAGAAAAAGTTAACCGCAATTGAAACCAGAATTGCGTAAATAAACGAAGTTGAAATTTTCGTTACATAAGTGTGTCGTCGCATCAATTTAGAAACGTCATCCATAAATAAATCCCCTTCAAAACTTTTTAAACGTCTTGTTTAATCATAAACGTTAATTGAAAAAATGCCATTAAAAAATATGGTCGGCCCAAATCCGGTTAACTGCCAAAATAAAAGAGAATGATCAAACTATCCTGACATGGATGTTTAAATCATTCTCTTATACGGCCCGAAGTTACTCAACAAATGAGATTGTCGGCGCTTTCTCCGGCCCTTCAGTAACCCCAAGCGATCAGCTTAACTGATTGATTGTTTCAAATCAGTTTTTCATAACTGATATGACTATTTTTTAGTATCGTCATCCGCATTGGCGACAAACAAGCCTAAATCTTGCAGCTGTTTGTCAGCAACGGGTTGTGGCGCACTGGTTAATGGTTCAACGGCCTTTGAATTCTTAGGAAAGGCAATCACGTCCCGAATGTTATCGCGGTCAGCAAGCAAGCGGACGAAACGATCCAGTCCAATTGCCAGACCACCATGAGGCGGAAAACCATAGTCCAGGGCATTTAGGAAGTAACCAAATTGTGCTTCGGCACTTTCCTTGGTAAATCCAAGGGCTTCAAACATCTTTTCTTGAAGTTCACGCGTGTGAATACGGATTGAACCGCCGCCTAATTCCAAGCCGTTTAAGATAATGTCGTAACTTTGGGCGTAAGCCTTGTGAGGATCTTCGCCTTCGTTCATCAAATAATGCACGTCATTTTCGTTTGGCATCGTGAATGGATGGTGAGCAGCGACGTAACGCTTCAAGTCAACGTCCCAATCAAACAGTGGCCAGTTCACAATCCAAAGAAAGGCAAATTTAGATTCGTCAATCATATTTTGTTCTTTGGCGATTTCAACTCGGAGGTAAGCCAAGGTGTTGGCAACGACCCGGCTGTTATCGGCAGCGAATAATAACAGGTCACCAGGCTTTGCTTCAGCCTTTTCCAAAATCTTTTGACGTAAATCAGCATCTTTAAAGAATTTGGCGATTGGGCCATTAAAGCCGTCGTCAGTCACTTTCAACCAGGCAAGCCCTTTGGCGCCAAAGCGTTCCACGTATTCGGCAAACTTATCGAGATCCTTACGTGAATACTTCTCAGCACCACCAGGAACGGCGATTGCTTTAACTTGACCGCCATCTTCAACCGCACCGGAGAAGACCTTGAAATCAACGTCTTTCATGATGTCGGATAAGTCCTTTAGTTCCATTCCAAACCGCACGTCGGGTTGATCAGTTCCGTAACGGGCCATTGACTCATCCCAATCCATTCGTTTGAATGGCAGTTCAACGTCAATTCCCATGGCATCTTTCATGACCTTGGCAATGAAACCTTCAGTGACGTCTTCAATTTCTTCCTGATCGGCAAACGACATTTCCATATCGATTTGAGTAAATTCAGGTTGCCGGTCGCCACGCAAATCCTCATCCCGATAACAACGGGCAATTTGGTAATACTTGTCAAAGCCGGCGCCCATTAACAACTGTTTAAATTGTTGAGGTGATTGTGGCAATGCGTAAAACGACCCTGGATAAACACGTGAAGGTACCAAATAATCACGGGCACCCTCAGGTGTTGATTTCGTCAACGTTGGCGTTTCAATATCAATGAAACCATTCTGGTCAAAGTAACTGTGAATTGACTGAATGATGCGATTTCTCAATAAAATATTTTTCTGCATTTCTGGTCGTCGAAGGTCCAAGTAACGGTATTTGAGCTTCAAATCTTCAGAAACGTTAATCCCATCTTGAATGTAGAACGGCGGTGTTTTTGCAGTTGCCAAAATCTTAGCTTCGGAAATATCGACTTCGATCTTACCAGTCTTCATCTTAGGGTTGATTTCCTTGTCGGCACGGGCAACAACTTTTCCCCTGGCTTCAACAACGTATTCGCTTCGCAGCTTGTCGGCAACGGCTAATGCGTCCTGACCGAATTCTTCGCTGAATACTAATTGGACGATGCCTTCACGGTCACGTAGTTCGATGAAAATCAATCCACCAAGGTCACGACGTTTTTGGACCCATCCTTTTAAAACAACTTCCTGGCCGATGAGCTGTTCATCGACGAGGCCAGCATAAGTGGTTCTCTTCATGTCTAATCAATCTCCTCATCATCTGTAAAATGTTTGGTAATAATGTCGTCAAAATCATGCAAAATGTCACTCACGGCAACGGTCACCTCATGTCCGGTCCGCATCTGCTTAACGTTGGCCGTTTTGTTCTTCAGTTCAGTCTCGCCAATCGTAATCGTGTACTGGGCATTTAACTTATTAGCCGTCTTAAACTGCGCTTTTGGCTTACGATCGAGATAATCGCGGTCCGAAGCAAAGCCGTCAGCCCGCAAAGCTTGGACGATCTGCAAAGTCTCAACACTGGTTTGTTCGCCAATGCCGACCACGTAAACATCCAACTGGTCAAGTACCGGTAACTTAACATTTTGAGCATTCATCAATAGCAGTAACCGTTCCATTCCCAGACCAAATCCGATCCCGGGCATTTCCGGTCCGCCCAATTCTTCAACCAAACCGTTATAGCGACCGCCGGCACAAATTGTCGTATAGCCCTCGCCAAGTGCTTTGGAATCTGCCATGATTTCAAAGATGGTGTGGTTGTAGTAATCCAAGCCACGAACCATTTCGGGATCAATGACGTAGGGAATATTCAATGACTCCAACAAGGCCTTCACGCGGTCAAAGTGCTTCTTTGAATCCTCGTTCAAGTAATCCAAAATGGATGGCGCACCCTTGACGATTTCCTGGTCGCGCTTGTCCTTACTGTCCAATACCCGCAACGGGTTCTTGTGCAGCCGGACCTTTGAATCATCACTTAATTCATCAAAATGAGGATCCAAATAATCAATCAACGCTTGTCGGTACGCGTCCCGAGATGCTTTGTCACCCAAACTGTTAATTTCCAGTCGCAAATCAGACAATCCAAAGTGCTGCAACAAATCCATGCCCATTGCGATGACTTCAACGTCTAATTCGGGTTCGTTACTGCCAAAGGCTTCCACCCCAATTTGATGGAATTCCCGTTGACGACCGGATTGTGGCCGTTCGTAACGAAACATTGATCCCATATAAAAGACTTTGACGGGACGTGGATGTTCCGGTCCATATAATTTGTTCTCAACAAAAGCACGAACAACTCCGGCCGTGCCTTCCGGGCGCAAGCTCATATGCCGATCACCTTTATCGGTGAAATCATACATTTCTTTGGTCACAACGTCGGAAGTATCTCCAGATGTTCTGGAGAAGACGTCGAAACTTTCAAACATTGGTGTCCGAATTTCTTGATAGCGATAGTCGTTAAACAACATTCGAGCCGTTTCTTCAACGTAATTCCACTTCTGAGCTTCGTCCGGCAAAATATCAGCCGTTCCTTTTGGTCGTTGATATCTCATGTTTGGTTCCTCCCATTTAAATTCCGAAAAAAAAGACCCCTGTCCGAAGACAAGGGTGCAATGCGCACGGTACCACCTTAATTAGTTCTCAAGGATAACGCTCGCACGAATAGCATTTCGCTATTAACCATTATTAGCAAAAAGTGTCACTTCGAAATGATCAACACGGTCTTCCATCAAATGGCCGCTCTCTGGCTGAAGATAATTTCTACTGTTCTTTTTATCGGTTGAATATTTAACTGCCTTTAAGGTTAGAGGAACCGCCGGCAAATGTCAAGGCTAATTGAGATGGATTTCTAATCAGACTAGCTTAAGACCGTGATTTCAACTATAATATTATTATTTGAGTGAAGGAAAGATTTGACTTTGAAAAAAATTTGGGAAAATAAAAGCTGGATTGTTGCAACTTTAGTCATTGCGGTGACTTTTTTTGTGTTGATCCTGGCCCTGGAGTCAAACTCCGTGACGGTTAAAGTCAACCAGCTCAATATCAGAAGCGGACCGTCCGTCACCTATTCCGTGAAGGCCAAAGTCAAGCAGGGACAGCGGCTGCAAGTCATTAGCCGAAAAAGCAACTGGATCAAAGTCATTTATAAACACAAAACAATCGGCTGGGTCGCCGCCTGGTTGGTTCAAAACAGTAGCGTTCAAAACGTGACCCGGCTGTCAGAAGCCACAATCGTTCTTGATCCGGGACACGGCGGCTCGGATACCGGTGCCTTATCCATGTCTGGTTCTCCCGAAAAAAAATACACCCTGCAAGTCGCACAACTCGTTCGAAAAAAGCTCCAGGCAAAGGGGGCCCGTGTCGTGATGACCAGAGACTCTGACAAAACAGTTGCCCTGGCGGCAAGACCAGAAGTTGCCAATGCAAATTCAGCCAACGCATTTGTCAGTTTTCACTTTGATTCATCCGATGTTAATAACGTGGCTTCCGGCTACACGTGTTATTTCTATCACCCCGGTGATTCAAAACAACTTGCCAGTTCGGTGAACCAGCAAATGACAAACCTCCCTTTAAAGAGCCGTGGCGTCGAATTTGGCAACTTCCTGGTAATCCGGGATAATTCAGTCCCCGCCATTTTGATTGAGGGCGGTTATATCAACACCGCTAGAGATTTTAAACAAATTCAAAATCCAACTTATCAAAAAAAGTTTGCCTCAGACGTTGTACGTGGATTGGCAAACTATTTCAAAAATCATTCCTAATTTATTTATTTATTGGTCAACCATGGAACTAACTCGTTGATTTCAGTAACCCTAATCTCCGGGTTTCCAGAATCAACAATTGTCCCATCCGGATCAAACAGACACGAAGCGATATTTGCATTGTGCCCCGCAGCAACATCTAATTTGCGGTCGCCAATCATAATCGCTTTTTTTCTGTCAACTTCGTAGGTTTCAATCAACCAATTAATTGAATCCGGCTGTGGCTTTCGAGGAAAGTCTTGATCGGATGTCACAAAGCCGCTGAAAAAGTCCAAGAGGCCAAACTGGTCGAGCATCCCCTTAGCCTGATTATCACGATGGGTTAGCAGAAAGTTCCGCCCATCCATCCCTGAAATTAGTGACAGAACTTCCTTCACCCCGGGAAACGGCAAGGCGTCCGCAACCATTTTTGTCTGGTATTGACAATTGAGCTTTCGCAGTGACGCTTCCTTAAGGCCATAAAATGCCGAAAACTTTCGAATTGCGGTCCCAACATCATGCTGCCGCATTGTTTCATAAATTTGATGTTCGTCAATTTCCACATCATCAATTCCCAAATCAGACAACGCCTGCATAAAGGCCGCCACCATCTTTGGATAGGTATCAAACAAGGTCCCATCAAAATCCCAAAATAATTGATTAATCATGCTGTTACTCCTTAAAAAAGCCGAACCCAAAGATTCGACCCCGTATTTTTAAGCTTATTTGTGATCGGTATCAAAAATAATTGTCACCGGTCCATCATTTGAAATGTCCACCAGCATATCAGCACCAAAGACGCCGGTTTGAACGTCAAGGCCTTCTTGGCGCAAACGGGCATTTAATTGCTCGTAGACCTTGTCGGCATGCTGCGGCTCTCCGGCACCAGTGAAGCTTGGCCGGTTTCCCTTTTTGGTGTCGGCATACAGCGTAAACTGCGAAATTGACAGAATTGCACCGTTAACTGCATGGATATCTAAATTAAGCTTCCCCTGTTCATCTTCAAAGACCCGCAACTTGCTGATCTTGTGTGTCAGGTAGTCGACTTCTGCGTCACCGTCGGCATCACTGACACCCACCAGTAACACGAAGCCCCTTTTGATTTGGCCATGAATTTGACCGTCAATTGATACAGACGCTTGTTTAACTCGTTGTAATACGACTCTCATCCAGTTAAGCTCCTATCTGAATTTTCGTTCGACCAGGTAAACGTCGTGGACATTTTTAATTGCCCCGATAACCCGGTCAAGTTGTTCCAAGTTCCGCACGCCGACCGCAAGGCTAATGGTGGCCATTTTGTTATTATCCACCCGGCCGTTAACGGAGGAAACTGATTTACTGACACTATTGACGGCGGTTAAAACGTTCGTCAATAATCCCGAGCGATTATAACCCTGAACCGATAACGTGGCGTTGTAAGTCGGCCGTTCTTCCGGCGTTTCTGCCCAGGCAACCTGAATTAAACGTTCACCGTTTTCTTCGGCAACCTTAATATTTGGACAGTCTACCCGGTGAATCGAAACGCCTCGTCCCTTGGTAATGTAGCCAACAATTTCGTCACCCGGTACCGGCGTACAACAATGGCTAAGCCGGACAAGCAAATTATCGACGCCTTCAATGACAATACCGTTGGAAGATTTGCGACGTTTTTGTTTCTTGGTCGCCTCGCTATCCTCTGAAATTGTTTGGTGACCTTCCAGAACTTCTTTTTCAGCCTGATCTTGACGCTGCTTTTTCAACTGGGCCCGGGCATCTTCGGTCAACCGATTAATGACACCGGTTGGCTGGACATCGCCAAACCCAACTGCAGCAAGCAAATCGTCGGCATGTTGATAGTGCATACTGCTGGCGGCGGTTTCTAATTTTTCTGGCGTCATAATGCGGTTGGGCTCAAATCCGCCCTCACGCAGCTTTCTGGACAGCAGCGTACGGCCGTCTTCAATATTTTTGGTCCGATCTTCCTGTCGGAAATATTGTTTGATTTTATTTCGTGCTCTTCTGGTATGAACCAATTTAAGCCAATCACGGCTGGGACCGGCTGAGCCAGTTGCCGTGATGATATCGACAATATCGCCATTTTTGACTTCATGATCCAACGGCACGATTTTGCCGTTAACCCTGGCACCAGTCGTATGATTTCCGACTTCGGTATGAATCATGTAGGCCATATCAAGCGGCCCGGCGCCTTTCGGCAATTCGTAAACATCACCTTTAGGAGTAAAGACGTAAACGTGGTCGCCGAATAATTCACCTTTCACACTATCCATAAAATCGGCAGCGTCATCGGTGTCTTCTTGAAGTTCAATAATCTGTTTGAACCAGTTAAGCTTGTTATTATCCTGAGAAGTCTTAACGCCGTTTGTGATGCCTTCCTTATAAGCCCAGTGGGCAGCAATACCAAATTCAGCGATTCGGTGCATTTCTTCGGTTCGAATCTGCACTTCCAGGGGTTTTCCTTCCGGACCAATGACGGTCGTGTGAAGCGACTGGTACATATTGGCCTTTGGCATAGCAATATAATCTTTGAAGCGGCCGGGCATCGGCTTCCACTCTGAGTGAATCGCACCTAATACAGCGTAACAATCCTTAATTGAATCGACAATTACCCGAATGGCCAGCAAATCATAGATTTGGCTAAATTGCTTGTGCTTTTCAACCATCTTTCGGTAAACCGAGTAGATGTGCTTCGGACGGCCATAAATTTCTGCTTTAACACCCAAGGCAGAAATGGCCTCTTTAACTTCGCTAATGGCTTTTTCAATGTAATCAACCCGTTGATCCCGCCGTGAATTCATCAAATGAACGATCCGGTAGTATTGCTGCGGGTTCAAATATCGAAGCGAAATGTCTTCCAGTTCCCACTTGATAGTTCCGATACCTAACCGATCAGCGATGGGCGCATAAATTTCCAGAGTTTCACTGGCAATTCGGCGTTGTTTGTCTGGGCGCAGTGATTTTAAAGTGCGCATGTTGTGCAGGCGATCGGCCAGCTTCACAATCATCACACGAATATCCTTACACATTGCCAGCAGCAGCTTACGGTGGTTTTCGGCCAACCGCTCTTCACTGGATTTATACTTGATCTTCGACAGCTTGGTGACACCATCAACAATTAAGGCGACATCGTGTCCAAAGAGTTCCTGGATGTCGCTTAACGTCGCTCCGGTATCTTCCACCACATCATGAAGAAACCCGGCAGAAACCGTCTCAGGATCCATATGCAGGTCGGCAAGAATTCCGGCAACTTGGATTGGATGGGTAATGTAGGGCTCTCCTGATTGGCGTTTCTGGTATTGATGCGCAATCTTGGCAAATTGATAAGCCTTTTTGACTTCATCAACGTGGGCTTTGTTCATGTATTCTGAAACTTTGTCAATGACGTCGTCCGATGTCCAAATTTTCGTAGCCATTTTATCAACTCTTCTCTAATCTACTCTTGTTGAGATTCATTATTATCATAATATCATTGTTTGCACGCTAATTCAGCTAACTTAATAGTTCGGTCAACACCGAAACCGCCGACAAAAAGTATAACGGTGCAGTTTCAGTCCGCATGATGCGTGGTCCCAAACCAGCGAGCCGGTAGCCGTTGTTAACGAGTAAATTGACTTCGCCTTCATCGATCCCACCTTCGGGACCAAAGACAGCGACAATGGACTGTCCGGGTTTGGTTGCTCGAACAGCCTTGACTAAATTGGCTTCCTCACCAATTTTAGCAGATTCCTCGTAAGCGACAATTTTAGTGTCAAACGACAATTGGTTCAATGCTGCCAGCCCGGAAAGGTAGTCCACCTTTGGGACCTGATTTCTATGAGACTGTTCAGCGGCACTTAACGCCACCTCATTTAATCGGGTCAGCTTCTTGGCTGCCTTTTGGTCCCATTTGACAATCGACCGGTTCATCGGCAGAAAAATCACGCGATTAACCCCGAGTTCAGTGGCCTTCTGGACAATTAACTCGGGTTTATTAGCCTTGGAAAGCCCGCTCACGATGGTTGTCTCAACGGGCAGTTCGACATTTCGATCAAGGGCAGAGGTAATGGTAGCCGTTACCACTCGGCCATTAATTTGGCTAATGGCAGCTTGAAATACCTGCTGATTTTGATCAACCAATTCAAATGAGTCACCAACTTGGGCTCTCAAGACCCGGCTAAGATGATGAGAAACGTTGTCAGGAAGCGAGACGACTTTGCCGACACTTAAGACGTCGCTTACAAAATAGTGTTGCATCCTAATCCCCATCCTTTGGCTTTTGGGCGATGATGCCGTACCAATCTTTCATCCGCAAGGTTTCAATGATTTGAAAGCCACCCGCAACCAGTTGCTTTTTAACGACTTCATACTTATCCTTGATAATTCCCGAAGTCAGGAAATAGCCGCCTGGTTTTAAATTTTCATAGGCTTGAGGAACCAACGGGATGATGATTTCTGCTAAAATATTGGCAACAACAATGTCGACCTGTTGGTGGATGCCCTTGAGCAAATCATTTGCGGAAACGTGAATATCTTTGGCAGCTGGGTTCAATTGAATGTTTTTTTCCACAGAGCGAACCGCAATGTCGTCAACGTCAAACGCCTGAATAGGACCAGCACCCATTAATTTTGCTGCAATGCTTAGGACGCCTGATCCCGTGCCGACATCCAGGATCGTTTCATTTCCCTGCATGACGATTTCCAGTGCCTGCAGCGACAGTCGTGTTGTCGGATGGGTTCCGGTGCCAAAGGCCATGCCGGGATCCAAACGGACAATTTTTTCCTGGTCGGATTTAGGTTGATAGTCTTCCCAACTGGGCACAATCGTGATAAACCGCGAAATTGAAACGGGATGATAATACTTTTCCCAAGCTGTTTGCCAGTCTTTGTTAGCAACTGGTGTTATCGTAATTTCAGCGGGGCCTGGATTTAAATTAAATTTTGAAAGGCCACGAACCTCGTCGCCGATTCGGGCAGCTTGTTGATCAATGTGTTGGTTATTTGGGTAGTACGCCGAAACAATCGCGCCTTGCGTAATGTGGGTCAAGTCGTCAGGATCAATAATTTCACCATGATCGCCGTAACGCCCCGGCTTAAGCTTGGCAAAGTCCTTGGCGTCTTCAATTGATACGCCGGACGCACCATGTTCCATTAAAATATTTGAAACAGCTTCAACTGCCTCACTTGTTGTCATCACTGATACTTCGGTCCAGTCCATGGGAGTCTCCTTTAAAGTTTGATGTTTTTGACGTTCTTGTGCTTGGAATCATTTTAGTGAGCGATGCTTAACAACGCTGACTAGTAACTTCAAAAAACGGTCCACCCTACTTGGATGCACCGTCTGATACCTTGTTTTCTTTTTCAGCCTCGGCTTCGCGAGCGCGCACTTTAGCCTCATGCTTTAGCAGATGACCTTCCAAATAATTTAGAAGTTCAGACTCATTTTCAAAAATGCGGGGATGCTTTTGTTTATGAAGTCGCAAATCGATTTCGTTGATTCGCTGCCGACCAGTCCATTTGTGACTGTACCGAATAATGAGACGATTATCCAAGCGGTCGCGGCCAAACCTAAAAATATAAATATTATCCGGCGTCAACAACGGTCGGATATATTCCTTTTTATAAAAGTAACCATTTTTTCTCAAATATTGTTTAGTTCGACTTAGAATAATGAACACCTCCCAGCATTTAATACTTGAATTATCAAATCGATTAAAAAACGAATTAATATATATAATAATTGAATATGTGAGAAAACGCAACATTTTCACATAATTAATCAGTTGCGCTACTTGACAAGTTTATCATATGATGGAAGAAAGGAGTTGAGAAATATGGAATTCTTCCGTATTCGATTTATAAACAAGATTCGTCCCGATACCATCGAAATTCGCTACCGGGCTGTGTTGGAATCACATTCCAGCGACACCATTTTTGAGGGGCATCAGTTATTTCTAAAAAGTTATTTGGACACCACCATCTTAAAATCTGGTGAGGTTGCGTTAAAAGCAATTTACAATATTTTTTCCGCGACCCCTAAAGATCTCATCTTGGACCAAGTGTCATTCGAACAATCCCATGACAAAACGTTACTGGAAGTTCCGACGAAACAGTTTTTCGATCAGTACATCATCGATAATGGCGTCCTTGATCGCGTCATTCACCATGAAGACAAAAACGGAAAGCCGGTCATCGATACCAAATTAGTGACGGAGCTCAGAATTGGTTAATCATTTTAACCAGCAGCCAACTACATAATAGTTGACATTCATGTGTCAGTTGTCATATGGTGATTGTGACAAATCGTTCAATGTTTGCAATATCATTACCGCACATATATCAGTAAACGGGGGAATTGAATATGAAACTAATTTGTATCACATCATCATTTCCGGGTACCGGAATATGACAACCAGGGAGAAAATCAAAGCGGTTTTAAACAGCCAGGATAGTGCCTATCAAATTCAACAAATGACGGGCGTCAATTCATCAATCATTATTCGCTTGCGAAATCATACCCGCTCAATCGATCATTTAACACTTAATACGGTTGAAAAGCTGGAAAAGTATTTTGATTACCACGTCAAGTACAATCAATCCCAAACACCTGCTTCAGTCGAATTGTCGTACTTCAGGCACCGTTTGATTAATTTACTCCAAGAACTTTACGAAATCCAACAGGCGAAGGCCGAATCAGACGACGCCCGCCCAGATGAACGGGCGATGACTGCCGCAATCGAACAGTTATTTAATGACGTCATCACTGATAAGCTGGAACTTGAGCAGCTCGAAAGAATTTATCAAAACGCAATTGGCCACATCGAAAAACCGACGTTAAACTGATCCTAAATTCAAATTAAAATCCCATTATTTTGGAGAACCTCCAAGATGATGGGATTTTTATCTGAACCGATTAAATCACTCATGTCGGAAAATGTCGGAATTGGCTGTTAACAAGTAAGCGCATCTTGACCACGATTGCTTATTTGTCGCCCTTTTCTTCCTCATCAGTCTGCAAAACTGCCATGAAGGCTTCTTGAGGAATATCGACCTTCCCAACGGCCTTCATTCGTTTCTTACCAACCTTTTGCTTTTCAAGCAGCTTCATTCGACGGGTGCGATCGCCACCATATAGCTTGGCGGTCACATCCTTCCGGTAGGCCTTGATGTTGGTTCGCGCAATGATCTTCGCACCAATGGCAGCTTGAACCGGAATTTCAAAGTTTTGCCGGGGAATAATGTTTTTTAATTTTCCGACAATGTCTCTGGCTCTCGGTGCCGCAAACTGCCGGTGAGAAATAAAGCTCAGTGCATCGACTTTTTCGCCGTTTAACAAGATATCAATCTTGACCAGATCACTTGGTCGGTAATCTTCCAAATCGTAGTCAAGAGAAGCATACCCCTTGGTGCTTGATTTTAATTTATCGAAGAAGTCAAAGATAATTTCGGAAAGCGGCATATGGTAAATGACGTTGACCCGGTACTCGTCGAGGTACTCCATTGTGTCAAACTCCCCACGGCGCCGTTGGCAAAGTTCCATGACCGGGCCGACGTAATCGTTGGGAACCATGATCGTTGCTTTAACGTAAGGCTCTGAAATTTCCTTGATCGCGGATACGTCAGGCATTTCAGACGGGTTTTCAACCGTTTTGGTGCCGCCATCTGTTAACTTCACTTCGTAAGTAACGGAGGGAGCCGTCGTAATCAGTTCAAGGTTAAATTCGCGTTCCAACCGTTCCTGAACAACATCCATGTGTAACAAGCCCAAAAATCCACAACGAAATCCAAAGCCAAGTGCTTTAGAAATTTCTGGTTCGAACTCTAAAGCCGCATCATTTAATTTTAACTTTTCAAGGGCTTCTCTCAAGTCGTCAAATTTTGCGTTATCGGTCGGATACAGCCCCGCATAAACCATTGGATTCATGACCCGATAACCCGGAAGTGCCTCGTCAGCCGGTCGATTGGCATTTGTGACCGTATCACCAACACGGGTCTGCGTGATGTCCTTGATGCTGGCAGTAATGTAACCAACATCTCCAGACATCAAATAGTCCCGCTTAACGGGCTTCGGCGAGTTAACCCCAACTTCAGTGACTTCGTACTCACTGCCGCTGTTCATCATCCGGATCTTATCGCCGGGTTGAACCGTCCCTTCAAACAGCCGAACACTGAGGACAACGCCACGATAATCATCGTATACCGAATCAAAAACCAGCGCTTTTAACGGTGCATTCACATCCCCATTCGGAGCTGGAATCTTATGAACGATCTGCTCAAGCAATTCAGGAATCCCAATGCCTTTTTTAGCACTGGCCAAGACGGCATCGGACGCATCCAAACCAATCACATTTTCAATTTCAGTACGGACCTTTTCGGGTTCTGCTGAAGGTAAATCAATTTTGTTGATCACCGGAACGATTTCCAAATTATCGTCGATGGCCAAATAAACATTGGCCAAGGTCTGAGCTTCAACACCTTGAGCGGCGTCAACAACCAACACCGCCCCCTCACAGGCCGCCAGACTCCGTGAGACCTCATAGGAGAAGTCCACGTGCCCTGGCGTATCAATTAGGTGGAATTCATAGTCGTGGCCGTTTTTGGCGTGATACGTCAGTTCTACGGCGTTTAATTTGATCGTAATTCCTCGTTCCCGTTCCAAGTCCATGTTATCAAGAAGTTGATCCTTCATATCACGTTTGGCAACGGTATCCGTCATTTCCAGGATTCGATCGGCTAAGGTCGATTTCCCATGGTCAATGTGAGCAACGATGGAAAAATTGCGAATATATTTTTGATGGTCCTTCATTTTGTTTAAATCCATGTTGTATTCTCACTTTCATTTGTTTAACTCATTGTTTCAATTATACCAGCCCTTCCAGTTTATCTAAAGATTCATTGGCCGGCAAGTGTAACCGTAACCCACAGGGCTATCAAAAAAGGCCAAACATGACGATTTTCGCCAGTTGGCCTCCTGCTTCGCTTCATGATTACTGTGTCTTACTTATCAAAAGCGTCTTTCATTTTATCGAAAAAATTACTGCCGCCCTTGCCGGCGATATTGTCACCGCTGGCCTTCGCGAATGCTTCAAGGGCAATCTTTTGCTCTTTGTTCAGGGCCTTTGGTGTCACAACGTTAACGGTCACACGTTCGTCACCATTTCCATTGCCCCGAAGTCTTGGTGCGCCCTTTCCTTTCAGACGGAATGTCGTTCCAGTCTGGGTTCCGGCAGGGACTTTTAATTCAACGTCTCCATGAACGGTCTTCACATGAATTTTACCGCCAAGCGCTGCTCGGGCAAAAGTAATATCCTGGTTGACGTAAATGGTCGATCCATCTCGAGTGAAGTCTTTACTTGGCTTTACTCTAAAGACAATATACAAATCACCGTAAGGGCCGCCGTTATCGCCAGCTTCACCTTGTCCTTGCAGACGCATTTGTTGGCCGTCATCAATTCCGGCAGGAACTTTGACTTCAAGTGTATGGCGTTCGTCAGTCTTCCCGCGGCCACCACAGGTTGGGCACTTTTCTTTAATTTCTTTACCAGTTCCATGACAAACCGGGCAGGTCTGACGTGACTGCATCCGCCCAAGTGGCGTATTTGTCTCAGTCACGACATAGCCACGGCCGCCACAGTTTGAACAAGTCACCGGAGACGTCCCCGGCTTAGCACCAGTTCCGTGACAGGTCTTACACTGGGCTTCACGATTGTATTTGATTTCAGTCTTTTTCCCAAAAATCGCTTCTTCAAATTCAAGGGTCATCTGATATTGAAGATCCCGTCCTTGTCTGGGTGCGGATGGATCAGCGCGTTGCTGGCCACCACCGAAGAATTGACTAAATATGTCATCAAATCCAAAGCCGCTACCACCATCAAAGTTACCAAAGCCACCTTGACCTCCAGCGCCGCCAAAGCCTGCACCGGCGCCATCAGCTGAACCATACTGGTCATAATTGGCCCGCTTTTGCGGATCACTCAGCGTTTCATATGCTTCGTTAATTTCCTTAAATTTTGCCTCGGCATCGGGAGCCTTATTAATATCTGGATGCCACTTCTTAGAAAGTTTACGATAGGCGTGTTTGATTTCATCATCGCTGGCGTCTTTGGATACTCCGAGAATGCTATAATAATCTTTTTCTGCCATTAGAAACTCCCATCTTCATACAATTCTTTAACCATGATAATATACCATATTTTAACAAAAAGCCAAAGCCAGTCGGCCTTGACTTCTCATTAGAAATATTAATCAATCGTTATTTTTTATCATCATCGTGAACTTCATGGAAGTCACCATCAACGGTGCCATCGTCACCCTTGCCGTCACTGTTACCATCGGTTGAACCACCTTGGGTTCCAGCGTCGCCTTGAGCCTGGCCGTCTTTAGGCGCCTGTTGTTGATACAACTTGACTGCCAAATCTTGAACGATCTTGTTCAAATCGTCTTTTTTGGCCTTCATGTCGTCAACGTTGTTATCTTCCTTCGTCTTTTTGAGGGCGTCACGAGCGTCTTCAGCCTTCTTGATTTCGTCATCTGATACTTTGCCCTTTACATCTTTGAGCGTCTTATCAGTTTGGAAAAGCAATTGGTCGACTTCATTGTTCAAATCAGCTGATTCCTTACGTTGCTTATCAGCTTCTTCGTTTTCTTTAGCTTCCTTCATCATCTTTTGAATTTCATCATCTGAAAGGCCTGATGAATCCTTGATGGTGATCTTTTGTTCCTTACCGGTCCCTTTATCCTTGGCAGAAACGTTTACAATCCCGTTCTTGTCAATATCGAATTTAACTTCGATTTGAGGAACCCCACGAGGAGCTGCTGGAATGTCAGTCAACTGGAACTGACCAAGCGTTTTATCATCGGCAGCCATTGGACGTTCACCTTGAAGAACGTGAATGTCAACGGCCGGTTGATTATCGGCAGCAGTTGAGAAGACTTGTGATTTGCTGGTAGGAATCGTTGTGTTACGATCAATCAACTTGGTGAAGACACCACCCATGGTTTCGATACCCAATGAAAGCGGTGTGACATCAAGTAAAACAACGTCTTTCACATCACCAGTAATCACACCACCTTGAACAGCAGCACCCAAGGCAACGGCTTCGTCAGGGTTGATTGAGTGGTTGGATTCCTTGCCGGTCCATGATTTAACAGCTTCTTGAACAGCTGGAATTCGAGTTGAACCACCATTTAAGATGACTTGGTCAATATCTGATGTACTTAACTTAGCATCCTTCAATGCGTTGTCGAACGGGGTCTTGGTCTTGGCAACCAAGTCGGCCGTCAATTCATTGAATTTGGCACGGGTCAAAGTAGTTTGCAGATGCAATGGCCCATTATCGCCTGCTGAAATAAATGGCAAACTGATTTCTGATTCAGTCACACCGGACAAATCCTTCTTCGCCTTTTCGGCAGCATCCTTCAAACGTTGAAGCGCCATCTTGTCTTTAGACAAATCAACGCCGTTTTCCTTCTTGAAGCCTTCAACCAACCAATCAATGACACGTTGGTCAAAGTCATCACCACCAAGGTGGGTATCACCGTTTGTTGACAGAACTTGGAAAACACCGTCACCCAATTCAAGGATGGAAACATCAAACGTTCCACCACCCAAATCGTAGACCAAAATCTTTTCGTCTTTATCCTGCTTATCCAAGCCATATGCCAAAGCAGCGGCGGTTGGTTCGTTGATAATTCGCTTAACGTTTAAACCAGCGATCTTACCGGCATCTTTAGTTGCTTGACGTTGTGCATCGTTAAAGTATGCAGGAACGGTGATAACAGCATTTTCAACTTTGTCACCAAGATAATCTTCTGCAAAATCTTTAATGTACTGTAAGATCATTGCTGAAATTTGTTGAGGCGTATACTTTTTGCCTTCAATATCAACCGTGTAACCTTGTTCGCCCATGTGACTCTTGATTGAACGAACGGTGTTTGGATTGGTAATTTCCTGACGCTTGGCAACTTCCCCAACCTGAGGCTTGCCATCCTTAAATGCAACAACAGATGGCGTCGTTCGAGTTCCTTCAGGATTTGGAATAATCTTAGGTTGACTGCCTTCAAGAACGGCAACAGCGGAGTTAGTGGTTCCTAAATCAATACCAATAATTTTATTACTTGCCATAGATAGTCCTCTTTTTCTTTTAATGTTTTATTTTGCGACAACAACCATCGCTGGTCGAAGAACGCGGTCCTTCAGACGGTAACCATCTTGAAGCACCTGTACAACTGTGTCGGCCGGATGATCATCATCAGCCGGTGACGTTTGAACTGCTTGATCAAACTTTGGATCAAATGGCTTATTCAACGCATCAATCACTTCAACCCCGTTATCAGCCAGGGCTTTGTTGAAATGCTCGTAAACCATTGAGACCCCCTTCTTAAGCTGCTTGCCACTTTCATCAGTGACATCAACTTTTAAGGCTCGCTGCAAATTATCGACAATCGGTAAAATGTCGTGGGCCAATTGCTGACCATCATACTTAATCAAGTCAGCCTGTTCCTTCTTGGCATGAGCTTCGATATTTCGCATATCTGCTTCCGCACGCAGGAACTTGTCTTCCATATTATCAAGTTTCTTTTGCAGCTCAACAATTGTTTGTTTTAATTTTTCTGTATCGGTTGAACTTTTGCCACGAGGTTTGTCAGCGCTGGATTTCTTCTTCGCATCCTTTGTCGCGTTCGGTTGCGTTGATTTTTCCTGTTTTGGCGCGTTTTGATTCTTCTTCACTGAATCATCTTTGCTATCTGCCAAACAATCGCCTCCTTAAATTAATCTTGATCGTCATCGTAATAACCGAGCAGCTTCTTGGTTAGTTCTTCTCTTAAAGCGCCAACGATTCCGATGACCTTTGAATAAGGCATTCTAGTAGGTCCAATCACTGCAATCACACCATGACCATACTCATTCAAATCATAAGTTCCAGTGATGATACTGTAATCCTTCAACAAGTCGTTTCGAAGCTCACCGCCAATTCGAACTTGAACGTCTTTGGAATTGGGATCAATAATCTTTGAAACCGAATCCTCAGTGCCCAATAGATGATACAACGGTTTGAGCCGATCAATATTTTGCCGTTCAGCGAACTTCAATAAATTCAGCTCGCCGTCGACATGAACCTTGTCGCGACCTGCCTCAGTGAGCATTTCACCGAAGATCTTCAAAAATCCTTCAGGGGTTTGAATGTACTTGGTCATCAACATAGGAATATCAAATCTCAGCTTGTCCATGACTTCTTTGAGTGGCTTTCCAACTAATTCCGAGTTGATGATGTTAACAATCGTTTCCAGCTGTTCGGACGAAACGTTCGCCAACCGGAAAATCTTGTTCACAACATGCCCGGTATTCGTCACGATAATCGCCATCACTTGCCGATCATCCAACTTCACCAGTCGAAATCCGCCAAGCTTGAGGTTATCTCCAGACTCGGGATTAAACGTCAACGCCATGTAATTGGTCAAGTCAGATAAAACCTTTGCCGACTCCTGAATAATTTCGTCGATTCGGTTAAACTCGCTGTTAAATGAACTTTTAATTAAATCCTCGGCACCTTCATCCAGTGGATCCGGCTCGACTAAGTTATCGACGTAATAGCGATAGCCCTCGATCGACGGCACCCGTCCGGATGAAAAATGCGTCTTGGCAATTAAACCCTTTGATTCAAGTGCAGCCATGTCATTTCTGATCGTCGCGGAACTGACGTGGGTCGGAAACTCTTCGGCCAATGCCTTGGAACCAACTGGCATACCTGTTCTTGTGTAATCACGAATGATTATTTGAAGAATATTCTTTTGCCTATCTGTTAGCACCCAAATCACCTCTTTTTAGCACTCAATATACCCGAGTGCTAAGGCACATTTATAATTTAACAAACCATATGTTATAAGTCAAGGGAATATAGTGTTATTTTAGCATTAATTTGTGGAGAGTGCTAATAGTGCTAATCGATTATTTCAGGATGATCGCTGAGATAGTCGCCAGTCGCCTGTTTGTCTTTGTCCAGCTGCTCAATTAATTCTTCCGGCGTTGTAAATTTAATCTCATCTCTCAAATATTTCAACCAGTTGACTTTAACAACTTCGCCATAGATATTGCGGTCAAAGTTCATTAAATTAATTTCGACGGTCATTGGGTGACTGTCAGAAAAGGTCACGTTCTTGCCAATTGAAGCCATTCCTAAATAGCGTTTACCACCAATTTCCACTGTGACCACGTAAATGCCAATCTTTGGCAGCCACTGATATTCTGAATGCTCCACGTTGGCCGTGGGATACCCCAGAAGCCGACCACGTTCTTCGCCATGGACAATGACCCCCTCAGTTTGAAATGGGCGTCCAAGCATCTGATTAACCCCTGAGACGTCACCGGAATCCAGTTCAATCCGAATCCGGGTTGAACTGATTTTCTTATCTTTGGCATTGACCGACGGAACGGTAATGACATCAAAAGCACCCTTAACGTAGTTGGGAAAGTTCTTCATTGTGGCGGTCTTTTTGTTGCCATACGTATGGTCAAATCCGGCCACAACCGCCACCGCGTTAAAGCGCTTTAAGAAATTGTCGATAAATTGCGCTGGTGTTTGACTTTGAAACTCGTATGAGTAATTCACTAAAAAGACCTGGTCAACCCCAAAGTCTTCCAGCAATTGCATTTTGTAGTCCAATAACGTTAAATAACGCTTTTCGTGACTGGACATTTTCCGGTACACAATTGCCGGATGATGATCGTAGGTCAAAACCGCAAGTTGCACCCCACGCTTTTGTGCTTCGTCTTTGGCCCGCTGCAAAACTGCTTGATGTCCCTTGTGAAAGCCGTCAAAAAAGCCCATGGCAACGACGGTTGGGTGACTCACTTTAAACGCATCCGACAACGGATAATGAAGTCTTGATATTTGCATATTTTAATCCATCCCTTTAACTAAGCTATGAACATCCTAAATGGTCGATACTGACCGACTTTTTCGTCAAACTGATAAAGTGCTTTGACGTTATTTTGATAATCCAAACGAACAACCGCTGCATTCTGCGGGCAAATAGACTGATCCAGAAAACCGCCGTGAGAGACAATCTGCCAGCGGCTCTCATCCAACTGATAAACCGGATAATTTGCCAGTGCTTCTGTTAACGGGTGAAGCACGGATGCCAGCTGATCGCGATCCATTGCCATTCGGACCTCTTCAAGTGTCGAACACTGGGAAATGTCAAACCCGCCACTCTTAATTCGGGTTAGATCCGACATCACCGACGGTTTATCAAGTAGTCGACCAAAATCAACAGCCAGCGTTCGGACATACGTCCCCTTCGAACAACCGACTTCAAAATAAATCGTTTGGGTTTGTGCGTCTGAATCATAAGTGGCCGGTTTTAACTGCCTAAAGTAGTCAATGTGAATTGGCCGTGGCTCCCGGTGGACCGTGATGCCTTTGCGGGCGTATTCATAAAGCTTGTGGCCGTTGACCTTAACCGCAGAGTACATCGGAGGTGTCTGTAAAATATCACCAGTCAGCTGGGCGAGTGTTTGATCGATTGTCTTGGAATCAAGCGGCGTTTCAATTGGCACCTTTTCAATTAAATTCCCGTCGAGATCCTCGCTGTCGTATGCGAGACCAAGCGTTATCGCGCCACGGTATACTTTACCCGATTGCATTAACAGCTCAGAAATCTTCGTTGCTTGGCCAATGCAGATTGGCAGGACACCATCGACGTTGGGATCCAGTGTCCCGGTATGACCAACTTTTTTTGTATGTAAAATTTTTCTCAGTTGACTAATACAATCGTGACTGGTCATGCCACGCTCTTTGTATAACGCAATTACTCCGTTCATTCGAATTCTCCTATTTTTTCATGTAGTAAAAGTATATCACAAAAAAACTGCCCGACCATTTCTGGCCCGGCAGTTAAAATGTTATTCACCATTTTGTTTTAATTTATTAATTAAGCGATCGATCTTGTCGCCATATTGAACGGATGAGTCCAATTGGAACTTGATTTCAGGCGTCTTATAAATACTGAGTCGATGACCAAGCTCACCTCGGATTAACCCGGCAGCCTTTTCTAATCCCTTGGCAGTTGTTTCTTCGTCCTCAGGTTTATCAGATAAGATACTGTAATAAATGGTGGCTTGCTGTAAATCACCGGTCACTTCAACACCTGTTAAAGTCACGCCTTGAACACGTGGGTCACGGACACGCTTTAACAAAATGTCATTGACTTCTTTTTGAATTTCCTGTTCCAATCGGCCAACACGATATTGAGCCATGAAAACACCTCCAAATTACTTGACTGGCACTTGTTTCATGACGTATGCCTCAACAACATCGCCAACTTTAACATCGTTATAGTCTTTAATGGTTAAGCCAAGTTCAAATCCTTGCTTGACTTCATTAACGTCATCTTTGAATCGTTTCAAACTGTTCAATTCACCGGTGTAAACAACAACTCCATCACGAATTAAACGAATCTTACTGTCTTTTTGAACGAAACCGTCAACAACCATTCCACCAGCAATTGTACCAACCTTGGAAGCCTTGAAAATATCCCGGACTTCAACTTGGCCAGTGATTTCTTCTTTATAGGTTGGGGCAAGCATGCCCTTCATTGCTGATTCAACTTCGTCAATGGCGTTATAAATCACTTGATGAAGTCGAATGTCAACGTGGTCGCTTTCAGCCTGTGACTTTGCTTGAGGTGTTGGACGGACATTAAAGCCGATGATGATCGCGTTACTTGCTTCAGCCAGGGCAACATCACTTTCATTGATGGCACCAACACCCGAATGAATGATGTTAACCTTAACGCCTTCAACCTCAATCTTTTGAAGACTGTTGGCCAACGCTTCAACTGATCCTTGAACATCAGCTTTGATAACGATGTCAACTTCCTTCATTTCACCCTCTTTGAGTGAATCAAACAAGCTATCCAACGTTACACGCGTTGTCTTTCGACGTTCTTCAACCTGAGCTTCTTTGGCACGTTCTTCACCAACGGCCCTGGCAGTCTTTTCATCGTTAAAGACGACGTATCGATCACCAGCTTCGGGAACTTCGTTAAGACCCGTAATTGAAACTGGCATTGACGGTGTTGCTTTCTTTAAGTCGCGGCCACGTTCGTTAGTCATCGTCCGCACTCGACCAAATGTATGGCCGGCAACGATTGGGTCCCCAACATGCAAGGTTCCTTGTTGAACCAACAGTGTGGCAACAGGGCCCTTTCCTTGATCCAAACGAGCTTCGATAACAGAACCGACAGCTGGTTGATCCGGATCAGCCTTTAATTCGAGCATTTCGGCTTCAAGGGCAATCATGTCCAACAACTCGTCAATGTTCTTCCCAAATTTGGCAGAAATATTAACAAAGATTGTTTCCCCACCAAGGGCTTCAGGAACCAAGCCGTATTGCATTAATTGATCAGTAACATGTTGTGGATTGGCATCCGGCTTATCAATCTTATTAATCGCCACGATAATTGGGGTCTTAGCAGCCTTGGCATGGTTGATTGCTTCAATGGTTTGAGGCATCACACCGTCATCGGCAGCAACGACCAAAATTGTGATATCGGTAATATTGGCACCACGCGCACGCATTTCGGTAAAGGCAGCATGCCCTGGCGTATCCAAGAAGGTGATGACGTTATCGCCATGACGAACCTGATAAGCACCAATGGCCTGGGTGATTCCACCTGCTTCGCCCGCAGTAATATGTGAGTGTCGCAAATGATCCAGCAAGGTTGTCTTACCATGATCAACGTGTCCCATGATCGTCACAACTGGTGGCCGGGATACCAAATGTTCGGTATTATCCATTTCTTTTTCAAAAATCTTGTCAAGATTGGAAAGGTCTTCTTGAACCTTTTCTTTGGCTTCAATACCATAGTCAGCAGCCAAAATCTCAATGGTATCTTTGTCCAATGATTGATTTTGGTTAACCATGACACCCAGCATAAATAATTTCTTGACGATTTCAGCCGGTTCTCTATGAAGCAGCTTGCCAAGTTCCTGGGCATTCATGCCATCTTGATATTCAAGGACACTTGGTAACGGCCGGTTCTTTCGTTCCGGTGCACCATGGTGTTCAACTTCACGTAAACGCTGATTCTTTTGCTTACGTTGCTTCTTGTTACGTTTTTTGTTGGCTTTTCGTGAGCCGCCGCGATTGTTGTTACGGTTCAAACTGCCGCCAAACCGGCCGCTTCCAGTATTTCGATTGGAAAAACTGTTGGCGTTGCTGTGGTTAGACGAATTTGAACTGGAATGATTGCTCGATGTCGTATTGGTGCTTGTTGAATGCGCAGCAGGTCGAGCAGTCGTATTATTTGATGGACGGTTGTTGCGATGGTCGTTGTTGGTATTATTGTGATTGTTACTCGATGTTGCAGTATGTGAACTGTTCGAGTGATTGTTGTTCGTGTGGTTATTGTTGGAATGGTTATTGTTAGAATGATTTCTTTGATCATTCGCGGTGTTACTGTGAGTCGAGTTATTCCGATTATTGGTACGGTTATCAGAATGGGTTGTCTGCTGCTGGTTTCGACTAACGGCATTTGAGCCGTTGTTGGAATGCGCAGCCGGCCGACTTTGAGCGTGGGCAGCATTCGATGAATGATTGGAATTAGTTGAATGGCCGTTACTTGCTGGCTTGTGGTTCTGTTGGCTGGTTGAATGCGGTGCATTCGAATGGTTATTGCCTTGGTGAGCCGGCTTGCTGCCACCCTTACTAAACATCTGCCTAATTTGGCGTTCTTGATTATCATCGACTGTCGACATGTGATTCTTAACGTCAAATCCCTGCTTGTTAGCACGGTCAACGATTTGCTTACTGGAGACATTTAGTTCTTTAGCTAATTCGTAAATTCGCTTTTTCCCCATACAATTACTCTCCTTTAATTTTATCGGTTAGTTCAACCAATTTTTTTGCCATACCCCGATCGGAAATTCCGATGATCGTGCGTTTCATACCAATTGCATCGCTAAGGGCTGCTTTGGTGTAATGATCGTTAACGGGAATATGATAGTAATTTGATTTATCATTAAACTTTTTTTGAGTCGCCTGGCCGGTGTCCGTTGCAATGAACAAAAAGTGAATCTTTCCGCTTCTTATTTGTGACAGCAGCATATCTTGGCCGGTAACAATGTTACTGGCTCTTCGGGCGAGGCCCAAAAAATTGAGGATTTGTTGGTCATTTTCCATCTTCAAACAACTCTTTTCTGGCTTGCTTATGATCGACATAAGCGATTAAGTCATCATAAAAGTTGTCATCCAGAGTGGTTGAAAAGACTTTTTCAAAAACATGTTCATTTTTGGCCTTTCTGGCAATGTCCACGTCAATTGAAATATAAGCTCCCCGACCAGATTTTTTACCAGTTTCGTCAATTGCGACGTGGCCATCGGAATCACGGACGATTCTAACTAATTCTTTCTTCGGAGCCATTTCACCAGTCACAATGTCTTTGCGCATTGGAATCTTTCTTTTTTTCAAAAAAATCGCCTCCTAAAAATTAGTCAACAGATCCTTGATCCGACTCATCGGAATTGGACTGGTCGTCGGATTGATCCGCACCAGTTTCCTCTGATGAATCGCCTCGATCAGTCGGCGTGTCCGATTGACTGTCCTCAACTGATTGATCATCAGCTGCAGCGGCCTCCTTGTTGGCAAAGAACTCTTTGGCCTCAGTTTCTGATTTAATGTCAATCTTGAAACTGGTTAGTTTAGCAGCCAAACGGGCATTTTGGCCCTTTTTACCAATTGCCAATGACAACTGGTAGTCAGGAACAATCACGGTACAAGCACGCTCATTGTCATCGTCGAAAATCACGTCAATGACCTCAGCCGGATTGAGTGAGTTGGCGATATAAGCCGCATCATCTTCATCCCACTCGACGATATCCATATTTTCACCATGGAGTTCGTTAACAATGGTTTGAACCCGCTGTCCTCTAGGGCCAACTGCAGTCCCAACCGGATCGATATCAGGATTGTTCGAGCGAACAGCAACTTTGGCACGATCACCAGCTTCACGCGCAATTGAAACGATTTCCACAGTACCATCATAAATCTCTGGAACTTCTTGTTCAAATAAACGTTTCAACATGCCTGGAGCGGTTCTGCTGACAAATACCTGTGGACCCTTAGTGGCATTTTCAACTTTGGTGACGTAAACCTTAATGCGGTCTTGTGGGCGGTAAACTTCATTAGGCAGTTGATCCTTTGGCCCCATGACTGCTTCGACTTTCCCCAAGTTGATGTAAACAAATCGTGAATCCTGACGTTCAACCGTTCCAGTCACCAACTCGTCTTCGTACTTGGAATATTCATCAAATACGTTTTCTCGTTCTGCTTCCCGAACCCGTTGCATAATCACTTGCTTGGCCGTCTGAGCGGCGATTCGACCGAAGTTTTTTGGTGTCACCTCAAACTTGATCTCATCCCCCAGCTCATAACCCTTGTTAATTTCAAGTGCGTCGTCAAGTGACTCTTGAAGCTGATCGTCCGTCACTTCTTCAACAACTGTTTTAACCGCATAAACGTGCATTTCACCCTTATTCGCATCGAATGAAACTTCCACGTTTTGAGCCTGACCATAGTTACGCTTGTATGCAGAAACCAAAGCGGCTTCCAAGGCTTCAATCACAACTTCTTGTTTGATGCCCTTTTCTTCTTCCAGAGCAGACAGCGCTCCTAAAAGTTCTTTACTCATTATTGTGTCTCCCTTAACTAAAATTGAATTGCGAGTCGCGACTTGGCAATTAACTGACGTGGAATTTCCAATGTATCCTGTTTACCCCATTGGTCATTTTGCAGCGTTAGCGACTCATCATCGACTGATTGCAACGTTCCTTCAAAGGTTTTCTGCCCATTTAAATTTTGATATAAAGAAACGTGGACGTATTCGCCAACAGCTTGTTGAAGCTCTTCATCATTTCGAAGTGGTCGTTCGGCACCCGGTGATGAAACCTCAAGGAAATAGGCTTGCGGAATTGGATCCGGGTCCATTGCATCGAGCTTTTCGCTTAACTCATCACTGACCAACACACAGTCATCGATGGTTATGCCACCCTTTTTATCAATATAAACGCGTAAATACCAGCTTTTATTTTCTTTTACAAATTCAACATCGAATAAGTAAAATGAATGTTCTTCCAAAATTGGTTCAACAACTTGTTTGACCGTTTCAACAACATTGCTCAAAGATAGGCCTCCTAAAAATTATCCATTAAAAAGAGCGAGCATCTCTGCTCACTCCCTTACAAGTTATTTAGTAGATTAAGAATACCATATTCCTGAACACATTACAAGTCCAGCGCCTATAGTACCTGATTTTAAGCACCTCAACATTAGTAAAATTCAATTACATCAAATCAAATAAGCTTAATTGGTTCTCATCAGGGAGACCTGCCAGAACATTGTTTTCAGTCATAAAGTCGATCAAAGTCTTTGAAACCTTGCCCCGTTTAGCCAAGTCCTCTTTGGAAATAAACGGCTTGTCTTCCCGGGCGGCAACGATTTGCTTGGCAACGTTTAATCCCAGTCCTGGGACCGAATTAAACGGTGCAATCAAGGTATCACCGTCAATCAGCCATTGACTAGCGTCGGATTTGTTCAGGTCAACCATTTGGAACTTAAAGCCCCGTTCGAGCATTTCATTTGCCAATTCAAGGACCGTCAGCAAATTCTTCTCTTTTGTGGATGCTTCCATCCCTTTGTCGTTAATCAACCGCATGGCATTTTTAACCGCTTCTTTACCACGGCACATCGAAACGATATCAAAATCGTCGGCTCGAACCGAGAAATAAGAAGCGTAATAGACCAATGGGAAATAAACCTTGAAGTAAGCAATTCTCAACGCCATCAAAATGTAAGCCGCCGCATGGGCCCGTGGGAACATGTACTTGATTTTCAAGCAGGATTGAATATACCAGTCTGGAATCTTGGCTTTCTTCATCTCAGCCTGCCAGTCGTCAGGAATTCCCCGACCATGACGCACACTTTCCATAATCTGGAATGACAATTCGGAGTCAAGCCCCCAATTGATTAAATCAGTCATAATGTTATCCCGACAACCAATCACATTGGCAATGGTTGCTGTTCCGTTCTTAATCAATTCGTCGGCATTGCCAATCCAAACATCGGTTCCGTGCGATAGTCCAGAGATTTGAAGCAGTTCGGAGTAATTGCTTGGATGTGTTTGTTCCAACATTCCCCGAACAAACCGCGTCCCAAATTCCGGCACTCCCAAAGTCCCGGTCTTTGATTGAATCTGGTCTTCTTTGACACCCAAAATCTCTGGGCTCGAAAAGATCGACATGACACCCGGGTCATCCATTGGAATCGTCTTTGGATCAATTCCTGATAAATCTTGCAGCATTCGGATCATGGTGGGATCATCATGTCCTAAAATATCGATTTTTAAAATATTGTCATGAATCGAATGGAAATCAAAATGGGTTGTCTTCCAAGCAGCATCCTGATCATCGGCCGGATATTGGATTGGCGTGAAATCATAAATGTCCATGTAATCGGGAACAACGATAATGCCAGCCGGATGTTGGCCGGTTGTCCGTTTAACCCCGGTCGCACCCTTGGCTAATCGATCTTCTTCAGCTTGACGGTAGACTTGACCGGTATCCCGTTCAAAGGCCTTCACGTAACCATAAGCGGTCTTATCGGCCACCGTTCCAATCGTTCCGGCACGAAAAACATTTTTCTCGCCAAACAACACTTTTGTGTAGTTATGGGCAATTGGCTGGTAATCCCCAGAAAAGTTCAAATCAATATCAGGAACTTTATTTCCGGTAAATCCTAAGAATGTTTCAAAGGGAATGTTGTGCCCGTCACCAATCATTTTGGTTCCGCACTCTGGACAGTTTTTGTGGGGAAGATCATAACCTGAGCTGTACTCACCCTTGGTAAAGAATTCAGTGTGCTGGCAATTCGGACAACGGTAGTGCGGCTGCAATGGGTTCACTTCAGTAATCCCGGTAAGGGTCGCAACCAAGCTGGATCCGACTGACCCACGAGAACCTACCAAATACCCATCCTTATTACTTTTAGCAACCAATCGTTGGGCGATCAAATAAATAACCGAGAACCCATTACCAATAATACTTTTGAGTTCCTTATCAAGTCGATCGGCGACAATCTTAGGAAGTGGGTCCCCATACCATTTGTGGGCGGTATCCATCGTCCGAAATTTAATTTCATCCTCGGCACCTTCCATTTTTGGTGTATACAATTTGTCTTTCAGCGGGTGGACGTCGTCAATTTCATCCGCAATTTTGTTGGTATTGGTGACGACAATTTCTTTGGCCTTTTCAGCGCCTAAAAATGCAAAGTCGCCCAACATTTCATCCGTGGTTAGAAAATGTAAATCCGGTAACTCTTGGCGGTTCAAAGGATTAGCACCACCCTGAGAATTAATCAAGATCTTTCGATAGATATAATCCTGCGGGTTCAGATAATGAACATCCCCAGTCGCCACTACCGGTTTTTTGAGCTCTTCGCCCAACTTAACCATGTTGGTTAAGATCTGCTCCAAGTTATTTTCATCAGAAATCAAGCCAGACTCAATCAACGGCGCATATGCCCGCTTGGGTTGGACCTCTAAATAATCGTAAAACGCAGCCTTTTGCCGTGCTTCGTCGATACCCTTTTGCATCATCGACGTAAAGACTTCCCCAGAAGAACAGGCGGAACCGACAATAATGCCATCCCGGTATTTTTCAAGTTGGGTTCGTGGCACTCTTGGAACCCGATAGAAATATTCAACATTTGACAAAGAAACAATCTTAAACATATTCTTCAGTCCCGCCTGAGTCTTGGCAAGTAAGATTGCATGGGACGGACGCGCGTGACGATAGGCGTCATTGTCAGTCATATGATCGTTGAGCTGATCATGATAGGCGATGCCGTAACGATCTTCAGCATCCTTTAAGAACAAATAGTTCAAATGTCCAGTTGTTTCCGCATCATAAATGGCTCGGTGATGGTGCTCCAGACTGACATCAAACTTCTTGGCCAATGTATTTAAACGATAGCCACGCAGATTTGGATATAAGAATCGTGCCAAAGTCAGGGTATCGATGATCGGGTTCGCCATTTCCGGCATTCCGTGTCTTACATACCCCGTATTCATGAATCCCATATCAAATGTCACATTATGACCAACGACAATTGCGTCTCCGCAAAATTCTCTGAATAATTTAAATACTTCTTCTTCAGATTTCGAACCGTGGACCATTTCATCTGTGATTGACGTCAAATTAGTGGTTCTTTCAGATAAGTGAAAACCCGGATCAATAAATTCTTCGAACTGGTCAATAACGTTACTGTTTTGCATTTTGACCGCAGAAAGTTCGATGACGCGGTCGTAGATTGCCGACAGGCCGGTTGTTTCAGTATCAAAGACGACGTAGGTTGCGTCCTTTAATGGCACGTGTTTGTCATTGTAGGTAATCGGAACCCCGTCATCTACCAAGTTGACCTCAACTCCGTAAAGCATCTTAATCTTATTCTTTTGACCAGCGTGAAAAGCATCCGGAAATCCTTGGACGCCCGCATGATCGGTGATGGCCAATGCTTTCTGGCCGAAATTGGCAGCTTGTTTGGCAAAATCCGCAATGTTATTGGTGGCATCCATCTGACTCATCGTGGTGTGCAGATGAAGTTCAACCCGTTTTTCGCCCTCAGGTGCCTGATCTTTTCGACTGACTGTCTTAACGGGATTAATATCGTAAGCATTCAACGTCAACTCATGAGAGTAGTTGTCTTCTTGGACACTGCCCCGCACCTTGACCCAATTGCCTTCGTTAACATCCTCAAATAACGCTTCTTCACCCTTGTTGGAAAACTTCTTGACCTGGATTGAAGAAGTGTAGTCAGTGATTTTTAACATCAGTAACTGCCGTCCCGAACGCAAAGAACGAATTTCTTTATTGAATACAAACCCGGAAACGACCACTGAGCGTTCCTCTTCAACAATGTCTTCCATTTTGGTAATGGGCAGATCATCTTTAATTTTTCGGCCAATGGTGGTCTTACCACCATTTCCACCGGAGCGCTTGGGATGGGCTTTTGCATTTTCCTGAATGGCTTCGTTGGCCTTTTTGACCAGCTCCGCATTCGCAGCTTCATTTTTCTTTTTAAGCGCCTGAATATTCTGCTGAGATGAGCTTTCATCAACGATCGTATGAATAGTAAAATCAGGGAATCCGGCGCGTTGATACATTTCTTCGATTGGTCCCAAAGCGGTATTGGTCATAAAATCTTTGACAATGTCGTTCTCGGCAACAAATTCGACTCTGGAATCCACAATTGACGGATACTTGTCAGCGCATAATTCCTTCAATAACGGCGATGTCACCCCACTGTTAGGAACCGCCCACTGCCAGTATTGTCGTAACAACTGTTCCGTGAAGGTATCATTTTCTACAGAAATATCCAACGAAACGGTGGCAATATCCTGAAAAGCTGAATGTAGCCGCGCATTAAAATCGTTAAAGACCTCGAAGGGCAGAATCTTGGGGATAGAAATATCAAACTGCCAACGTTGACTTTGTTTATGAACTTCCAAGCGATCGATTTTGGCACCTTGAAAGTATGGCAACTCACTTGCCTGTGGCCATTGAAGTTGTTCCAACAACTTCTCAAACAATTCTTTTCGATCCAAACTCACGGTTTGCCCTCCTATTTAACACATGAAACATCCATGAACACAAATGGTTGGACGCAAAACATCAGTTTTGTTCCAACCACTTTTTTACTGACGATAACTTACGTCTATATTAATTAGTTACGGTATCACTAGTCAAGATTCTTCAACATTTTTTTAACCGCACTATTTAAATCGGAGACTGGACTTTCAGCAGTCTCACCGGTCTTTCGAACTTTCAATTCAACAATGCCGTCTTCGGCTTTCTTACCAATTGTGATTCGCAATGGAATTCCCATTAAATCAGAGTCGGCAAATTTAACACCGGCCCGTTCTTTACGGTCATCAACCAACACTTGGAGACCGTCATCGGTTAATTGAGCTTCAATTTTGGCAGCAAGATCCATTTGAACGTCTTTTTTGGCGTTAATTGCAATCACGTGTACATCAAACGGTGCAACTGCCCGTGGCCAAATAAGGCCGTTCTCATCGGCGTTTTGTTCAGAAATAGCTGAGAGCAGTCGGCTGACACCAATCCCGTAAGATCCCATAATAACCGGAACAGCACGACCATTTTCATCCAACACAGTTGCTTTTAATGATTTAGAATAACGGGTGCCCAACTTGAAAATATGACCAATTTCAATTCCACGAGTGAACTTCAATTTGCCCTTGCCATCAGGTGATAGTTCACCCTCCTTAACAATCACAAAGTCGCCAACGGCATCAATTCTATAATCACGGTCAGCATTGACGTTAATATAATGGTAGCCGTTTTCATCGGCGCCGACCACGGCGTTTTTGATGTTGACAACTCGCTGATCGGCTAAAATCTTCACGTCTTCGCTGACACCAACGGGGCCAAGTGAACCAAAATCAGCACCAAGGTATTTCTTAGCTTGATCATCGGTGGCCATATCCAGGAAATCTGCTCCTAAGTAGTTTTTTAATTTAACATCATTGACGTCGTAATCTCCCCGAACCAGCACCATAACGGGCTGTTCATCAGCAACATACAACATCGACTTGATTGTTTGAGTCTCTGGAACATCCAAGAGTTTGGCAACTGCAGAAATCGTCTTGGCATTTGGCGTCTCGATCTTCTTCATTTCAGCTTCTGGGGTGTCGTCAACTTCATCCGTCACCTTTGATTTCGCCATTTCCAAGTTGGCAAAATAATCACTGCCATCTGAATAAACAATCGTGTCCTCACCTACGGCAGCCATTGCAGAAAATTCCTTGGAGTCGGAGCCACCCATAGCGCCACCGTCACCGATAATGACCCGATATTTCAATCCAATTCGGTCAAAGATATTCCGGTAGGCTTGCTCCATGGCATTATATGTTTTGTCCAAGTCTTCATCGTTAGTTGCAAACGAATAGGCGTCCTTCATGATAAATTCCCGACTGCGTAAAAGTCCGTATCGTGGCCGATTCTCATCGCGGTACTTGTTTTGAATTTGGTACAACACCAGTGGTAATTGCTTATAGGACTTGATTGAATCACGAATTAACGCTGTAAACGTTTCTTCGTGGGTCGGCCCCAAAATGAAGTCAGTTTCGTGGCGGTTCTTAAATTTAAATAATTCTGGACCGTATGTATCATAACGGCCTGATTCTCTCCAAAGATCCGCTGGCAAGATATCCGGCATCAGCATTTCGTGAGCGGATGTTGCTTCCATTTCTTCTCGGATAATCGTTTCAATCTTGTTTAAAACCCGATACGCCAATGGTAAATAAGCGTACATGCCGGCAGAAATCTGGCGAATATACCCGCCGCGGACCAGCATTTGGTGACTGAGTGCTTCAGCGCCCTTAGGGGTTTCTTTTAACGTTGGAATCAGCATCTGTGATTGCTTCATGTGTAAGGTTCTCCTTCATTATTTACTTAATTAATGCAAAAAGTATCTCTCAATATCGTTCCAAGTGACCAAAATCATCAATAACATCAAAAAGGCAAACCCGATTAATGTGATAACGGTCTCAGTCGTCTGGGAAACCGGCTTTCTTCTGATCGCTTCCAGAATATTCAACACTAACTTACCACCGTCTAATCCCGGAATTGGAATCAGGTTAATGATCGCTAAGTTCAGTGATAAGAAGGCTAAGAAGTTCAACACGCCGCTTAGTCCCATTTTGGCAGCTTGAGAAGTGGTGGCGAAAATAGCAACCGGCCCTCCCAAGTCATTTAAACTAAAGTGGCCGCTGACCATGCTCCAAAGTGCGCCAAACAGCTGTTTAGCCACCGACCAGGTCGTGGTGAAGCCAGAGAGAATTTTAGCTTTGAAACTCTTGTCCATTGTCTGCGTGATGCCAATAAATCCAGTGGTCTGACCACCAGACGATTGCGCTTTTGGCTTCATCGACAACACTTTGTCCTGACCATTTCGGTCAACTTTGACGGTAATTTTTTTATTTGCTTTAGACCGGATCTGGACAGTTAAATCTTCCCAGTCAGTCGTCTTATGCCCATTGACTTCAATAATCCTGTCGCCTGATTTCATACCTGCAGAACGGGCAACCGAATTAGTCGGCATGACGTCCACCTTGTTGGTATTGGACTGGACGCCACCTTGAACAAACCCAAGAATGGTATAAACCAAAATTGCCAGCAATAAGTTGTTAAAAACGCCGGCAACGTTGGTCACCATCCGGTTGGGCAAAGAAGCTGACTGAAACTGAACGTCACGCGGTGCAATTTGCAGAGCTGTCCCGTCTTTTTCAATGATTGTCGCATCGTGATCCACAGGATATGATTTGACCTGAGTCTCATCACCATTTTCATAGCCTTTGACGTATAGATCCGTGTCTAAGTTGGTATCGGTTACGGTCAAAGGAATCCCTTGAAACAGTGAATGTTTATTACTGGTATTAATTGAGGTTACAACGCCTTGATCATTTAATTGTAGTGTGACCGGCGTTCCCGGCTTAAGTTCATCTTCACCATCATCTGCTTCCCCTGCCATCCGCACGTAACCGCCAAGCGGCAGCAGCCTCAAGGTAAACGTTGTGCTGTTTTTTCGGTAGTAGAAGACTTTGGGTCCCATTCCAACGGAAAATTCGCGGACTAAAATCCCCGATCGTTTTGCGGTAATGAAATGGCCGAACTCATGAAAGATCACCAGAATCCCAAAGACGATGATGAAAACAATAATTGTAGTTATCAAGTGACACTTTCCTCCTAAAAACTAAATGATACCAACCAAATGAAGCATTGGTAACACAAACAGTAAACTATCGAAGCGGTCTAAAATTCCGCCATGTCCTGGTAGAATTTTTCCTGAATCCTTAACCCCATAGTAACGCTTAAGTGCAGATTCAATTAAATCACCAAATTGACCAGCTATAGAAAGAATAATCGTGATGATGAACATTTGCAATAAGGAATGTCCTGAAACCGGATAGAAGTAGACGAACGTCGTGCAAAGAATCGTCGCTGCAAGTGAGCCGCCAATTGATCCTTCCCAAGTTTTGTTTGGACTAATTCTTGGGGCTAATTTATGTTGACCGAACATCCGGCCAAAAATGTAAGCACCGCTATCGGTAACCCAGACAATGAACAGTGCGTATAGTAACACCGTCAGGCCGATTTCTCGGGCGGCAACAAAGTAGTGAAAGCCCATTCCAATATATAACATGCCCAGTGCAATAACGCCGGCATCGTCAAATGAAAAAAGGTTTCGACTCAATACGGTCATCAATAAAAGCATCAAGACGAACAGGAAAAAGACAAATGTCTGGCTGATATGCCCCGGTAAAAAGCCGACCCAGGAATCAGGTAGAATCAAAACACTGACCCCAAGATAGGCAATGATGGATTCAGGTGAAATCAATAACTTCTTTTTCATCACGAGGATTTCAGAGATCGCAACAATCCCCAAAACAAGAGCGGCAATATCCACCCAGATGCCACCCATAATGATGATCGGTATAAATATTAGTAACGCTACTACAGCAGTTATTACACGTTGTCTCACTGTGTATCTCCCCTATTAGTCGTATCGAGGCCCCCGAAGCGACGGTCCCGATGCTGATATTCTAAAATCATATGATCGAACACATCTTTATCAAAGTCAGGCCAAAGAACGTCCGTAAAGACCAGTTCACTGTAGGCAATCTGCCAAAGCAAGAAATTTGAAATGCGCTCTTCCCCGCTGGTTCGAATCAGCAGGTCCGGATCAGCTAATTGACCTAGAAAACCGGTCATGAGATGATCCGAAATCGTTTGATCGTCGATTTCATCCGGATCAAGCTTACCATCCACGACGCCATCCACAATTTGCTTCATGGCCAGGGTGATATCTAACCGACTGCCGTAATTGAGGGCAAAGTTCAAAATCATACCAGTACAATGAGCAGTATCTTTGACCGCGTCGTGAACTGCCTGTTGTGTCTGAGCCGGCAGTTGGTCGATCAACCCCATCACCTGAACTTGAACATTATTTTCAACCAGTTCAGGCACAAAGTCATTGAAAAATTTGACCGGTAATCCCATCAAATAGCTCACTTCATCATGTGGTCGTTTCCAATTTTCCGTCGAAAATGCGTATAGGGTTAATACCTTAACCCCCATCTTGCTGGCAACCTTTGTAATCGTCTTAACGGTTTCCATTCCACGTTTATGGCCAGCAATTCTTGGCATGTGGCGCTTTTTAGCCCATCGACCATTCCCGTCCATGATAATCGCGACGTGTTCAGGAATGCGATTCATATCCAAGTGTTCTTCTGACTGTTGATTATTTTGTGTGTTGTTAAACATTGCACGCTCCTTAAATGACCTTAAGGCAAAAATAAAGGATGAGAAGTAAAACTCATCCTAAAATGCACTTAATTATTAGTCCGTTGCACCATCGGGACGTTCAACCATGCGCCATTCACCACGTTTTGCTTCAGCGAGCGTATTGAAATACTTCAACAATTTATTAGCATCTTCAGGACTCTTTTGGCCCAGGAGATTTAACCCCTTACCGGTGGTGTACGGTTCGGATAAATCGGTGATTTCGTTGTCATTTTCAATTGTGGCCGTTGAAAACGCAATGACCCAGTCATCTTCAACAAGTTGAGAAACGATGAAAAACAGGTTGAAGTCATCCGTAACGTAGGCAGGCATGGCATACAACCCGTCTTGAACAGGCTGTAAGTGACCATTATTGTAATCTAATACGCCTAAATTATCTTCCGTGACTGGCGTGTTTAATTTAAACAACATTTTTTCAAATTCGTCTGTTCCTGGTACAACTGCAATTTCGTCATTATCTGATTGATTATTATTGTTATCTGCCATGATATTGTCCCTCTTTCTAACCGTTCATTACTTCTTTTTCTTTATCAGCGACAATATTATCGACGCCCTTAATCGAATCATCTGTTAACTTCTGAACTTGATCTTCAAAGCGATGAAGTTCGTCATCTGTAATATCTTCGTTCTTGTTGCTGCGTTTCAAAGTATCCATTGCTTCACGGCGAACATTTCTGATGGCCACTTTACTCTTCTCACCAGTTGCCTTTACCTGCTTGGCGATTTCTTTACGACGATCCTCAGTCAATGCTGGGACTGCCAACCGAATGGCCGTACCATCATTGGCAGGGCTAATCCCCAAGTCGGCTTCATAAATTCCTTTTTCGATGTTTTCAAGGGCCGTCTTATCATACGGCGTGATTAAAATAACCCGTGCTTCCGGAATTGAAATGGAAGCAATTTGGTTTAAGGGTGTGGGTGCACCGTAATAATCAACCGTTACACCGCTCAATAAGCTCGCATTGGCATGACCGGCACGAATACTACCAAGTTCACGTTCGAGGACTTCGCGGGCTTTCTTCATTTTTTCTTTTGCTTCATTTAACACTGATTGTGCGTCTGCCATATTTATTTCTCCTTAACTGTTGTTCCAATGCTTTCGCCAGTCACAACTTTGCGAATATTTCCGGGCTTGTTTAAATTGAAAACAACCAACGGAATATGATTATCCATCGATAGTGAACTGGCAGTCGAGTCCATTACTTTGAGGCCTTTTTCTAAGATATCCATGTAAGAAAGGGTATCAAACTTAACGGCATCTTTATCCGTCCGTGGATCAGCAGAATAAATGCCATCAACGCCGTTTTTCGCCATCAAAATCGCATCGGCGTTAATTTCAGCGGCCCGTAAAGCGGCTGTCGTATCTGTTGAAAAATATGGATTTCCAGTTCCAGCCGCAAAAATCACAACCCGACCTTTTTCAAGGTGACGAACTGCCTTTCGGCGAATGTATGGTTCAGCAATCTGTCTCATTTCAATCGATGTTTGAACTCGAGTCGGAACACCCAGATGTTCTAGATTGTCCTGAAGTGCGAGTCCGTTCATGGTGGTCCCTAACATACCGATATAATCAGCTTGGGCGCGTTCCATGCCCATCTCGGCCCCGGATTCACCGCGCCACATATTACCGCCACCAACGACGATGCCGATTTGAACACCCAGATCAAAAATATCTTTGATTTCTTGGGCGACGTTCTTAATAACGGGTGGATTAATGCCAAAGCCGCGATCTCCGGCTAAGGCTTCACCACTCAATTTTAAAATGATTCGATTGTATTTTACTTTAGACATCTAAGTGCCTCCCATAGTTAATCATTACTACTAATTCTAGCATATTAAGCTTGCAATCAACAAGAAAACACGTATTTTCAATAATTCTTTATTAAATATTATGACCATCATTTCAAAAAATACGCGATAAATATGCCCAGTTCAAATTTGATGCCACCAACAATTCAAATACAAGATTGTGGTTAAATCGTAAAAAAAGTGGGACAAGCAGCAATTGCCCCTCGTCCCACTTTGATTATTCATTGAATTACTTTAATTGGTCCCGTACTTCATCTTCAAAGCTTTGTTGCTTCTTTTCGATTCCTTCACCAACTTCATAGCGAACGAATTGAACGATTGAACCATTCTTTGATGCAACATATTTTGAAACAGTCATATCTGGGTCTTTAACGAAGTCTTGATCTTCAAGGCAGATTTCAGCCAAGAACTTGTGAAGACGACCTTCAACCATCTTTTCAACGATCTTTTCAGGCTTACCTTCATTCAAAGCTTCCTGTTTGAGAATTTCTTTTTCGTGAGCTAAGCGGTCAGCTGGCACTTCATCCTTGTTAAGATATTCAGGATTTGTTGCAGCAACGTGCATTGCAACGTCTTTTGCAGTATCGGCATCGGCACCCTTAAGCAGAACCAATGCGCCAATTAAGCCACCGTTGTGCAGATATGAGCCGAATACTTCATCATCGTTCTTTTCAACTAATGTAAAACGACGCAAGGTTACTTTTTCACCGGTAACTTGAGTGGTTTCAATCAAGTCATCTTTAACAGTGCCTTTGTCAGTTTTTAATTCAAGCGCAGCATCAACGTCTGCAGGCTTGTTCGCAACGATTGCGGCACTTACCCGCTTAACCAGTTCCTTGAATGGATCACTTGAAGCAACGAAATCTGTTTCTGAGTTGATTTCAACGATTGCAGCAGTATTACCATCATAAGCAATTGTTGCCAAACCGTTGGCAGCAACCCGGTCGCTCTTCTTTTCAGCCTTGGCAACACCCTTTTCACGGAGTACTTCGATTGCCTTGTCAAAATCGCCTTCAGTTGCAACGAGCGCTTTCTTCGCGTCCATCATACCAACGCCGGTCTTTTTACGTAAGTCCATAACTTGAGATGCTGAAATTTTTGCCATGTTCGTGGCCTCCTATTGATTATGACTAAAAACTGACTCCACACCAAGGCCAAATTGGTCCAAAGCGATAGAGTCAGCCTAAGTGCTAATATTTATTTGTCAGAATCATTGCTGCCTTCAACGGCGTCTGCAATGTCTTCAATTGAATCTTCTTTTTTGTCTTTCTTGTCGCCATCTTTACCTTCAAAGGTCTTTTCGTTGACGTCATCTTCACCTTGACGGCCTTCGATGATTGCGTCAGCCATCTTTGAAGTGATCAAACGAACGGCACGAATGGCATCGTCGTTTGATGGGATCACAACGTCGATTTGATCTGGATCAGTGTTGGTATCAACCATGGCAACGATTGGAATGTTTAACTTCATTGCTTCGTGAACGGCAATTTGCTCTTTACGAGGATCAACGATAAACATCACATCTGGAATCTTAGGCATATCTTCGATACCACCCAAGAATCGTTCCAACTTTTGTTCCTGCTTGATCAAAAGTGAAACTTCCTTCTTTGGCAGAATGTCAAAAGTACCATCAGTAGACATCTTCTTAAGATCCTTCAAACGCTTAACACGTGATTGGATGGTTTCCCAGTTGGTTAAGGTACCACCAAGCCAACGATTGTTAACGTAGTATTGGCCGGCACGAGTTGCTTCTTCAGCGATTGAATCCTGTGCCTGCTTCTTAGTTCCAACAAACAGAACAACGGCGCCCTTAGCAGCTTCGTCCTTCATGAAGTTGTAAGCAACGTCAATGAGCTTAACCGTCTTTTGTAAGTCAATGATGTAAATACCGTTACGTTCAGTAAAGATATATTCTTTCATCTTTGGGTTCCAACGACGAGTTTGGTGACCGAAATGTACTCCGGCTTCCAGTAATTGTTTCATAGAAATAACAGCCATAATGTAGCCTCCATATTGTTTTTATCCTCCCCAACGATCATCTGTCATCGGAACCATCCCTGGCAACTCCCATAACATCACGCTGGGTGTGTATTTAAAACACCTTTAAAAGTATAAAGGAAAACTGCCGTAAGCGCAAGCAAAAATCCTGAATAAGCATGAATTTCACGGACAAAATTTTTAAATTTCTATGAAACATGTTAGAATGATGTTTCGTGGCAAGGAGGAATATATGACATGATTAAAGCCATCGTTTTTGATGTTGACGATACACTTTACGACACGAAGCCTTCGTTCAATCAAGCGTTTAATGAAACATTCAATTTGAACTTGTCTGATGAACTCATGGATAATGTCTTTTCGAACTATACCCAGCAAGAACAACTTGCAATTGCGGAATCCAACTCAGACTCCAACATAAAACTATCTGAAGATGAAATCAACTTCCACTCACTGCACCACACATTTAAACGATTTGATTTAAATGGATTGTCTCAAGAAACGGCGGCTGCTTTTTCTGAGGCTTACCAATTGGCAAGTAATTCCATTCACCTATTTGACGGCTTAACCACCCTCTTCAACGAGCTGGCCAGCAAATTCCAACTTGGAATCATTACCAATGGCTCCAACGAAGTCCAACTCGCCAAAATTATGAAACTGAAACTTCACCATTGGTTCGGTCGTGACCAAATCATCACCTCTGAGGATGCCAACGCCAAAAAGCCGGACCCATTAATTTTCACGTTGATGAATCGAAAATTTAATCTCCGTGGAAATGAAATGATCTACATTGGCAGTTCATACTATGAAGATATTGTTCCCGCCAAAAAAGCCGGTTGGGAAACGGTTTGGTACAATAATCACCAAAGTCCAATTGCCGACCCACAGATCATTCCTGATCAAACAGTGAAAAATCCTGCTGAATTAAGGGACCTGTTAATGGATTTGGCTGCACAAGTAGATTGAGGCGTTTTTCAACAAAATAAGAGGTTTCAGACAAGCTTTTCAGCTCATCTGAAACCTCTTTATTTTTTAGCAAAAAGTCAACTTTAAAGTTGAACTAATTTGTCTGATTTACCAGTGCTGATCAATGACTTGTTTGCATCCATTGCAAAGAATACCATGTTACGAACGGCACGCTTCGTGTAGAAGGCAATATGTGGACTTACCAAAACGTTTTCGCGCTTCATCAAGTTCTTAAGACGATCGTCTGGAATCTTGTCAAAGCTGCCAAAGTCAGTGTTGAAAATACCAACTTCGTCTTCGTAAGTATCAATTGCGGCTCCGCCAACTTTGCCTGAGTCAAGGGCACGGATTAATGCGTCGGTGTCAATCAGGGCACCACGAGCTGGGTTAAGGATGAAGACACCGTCTTTCATTTTAGCAAGTGTCTGATCGTTAATCATGTGTTCGTTTTCTTTAGTAGCTGGGGCGTGTAATGAGATGACATCTGATTGGGCATAAAGCTCTTCAGGTGTATCAACGTAGACGCCTTCTTTTTCAAGTTCAGGATTATGATAAATATCATAAGCGATGACCTTGGCACCAAAGCCCTTGTAGATGCGCATTGCAGCGCGACCAATACGGCCAGTAGCAAAGACACCAACAGTCATTTGGTTCAATTCGTCAGCAATGTCTGGTGCCCAACGAAGGTCCCCATTGGCCTGTTTACGGTCAAATGTGTTGGTCCGACGAAGTAATCTCATTAATTGAGTTACGGTGAACTCGGCAATTGCTTCTGGAGAATATGCGGGAACGTTGGTTACTTGAATTCCGTTACGCTTTGCAGCGTCGACATCAATGTTGTCAACACCCACGTTACGAAGTGAAAGGAACTTGATACCAAAGCTGCCTAACTTATCCAAAACAGCGGCAGTGTAAGGCTTTTGTTGATAGGTAACAACACCATCAGCGCCCTTTGCCTGGTCAACAGTTGATTCATCAAGCAATTCACCGGTTGAAGCAACTTCAACATCGGGGTTTTCTTCACTCCACTTGTCTAAATAAGGTTTCTCATCGTCACGAATGCCATATGCAATAATTTTCACGAATATTACCTCCTAATAGATTACTTAAATTATAACACTATTTGATAATAATTTTCATTCCTTTTTTGAACTTTGTGTAATAATTCACTTCAGTTTGATGCCCTGCTTTTCCAAATAGTTCAGTTTCTGCGACCTTGTGAGCTGTTTAAATGCATACTCCGCGCTTAAAGCATCGTGTTTATTCACAAACTGTTTTTTGAATAAAATTTTCAATGGCTGGGGCGACCGGGGGTATTTTGCACCAGTCCCGTTCACATGCTGTTGAAATCTTCTTTCAACATCCGTGGAAAACCCGGTGTAAAGTGTCTGATCTTCGCATAACAAAACATACATATAATATTTATTTTCCTGATCCATAAAGCATCATCTTCACTTCGTCAGTATAGTCATCGCCATCATAGGTCAAAACATCAGGTTCCACCTTAAGCCCGTTCGGTTTACCGTCTTTTATAGCCTCAACCAACACCATATTGGCATTTTCACCCTGTCGTGGGCGAACAAATTTCAACCGCTTGGGTTCCAGTCGATGGGCTCTGAGTGCAACCAACAGGTCGGTCAATCGATCCGGACGGTAGACCATGAAAAGCTTGGCGTTCATTTTCAACAAACCGGCAGCACAGTTCACAATCTCGTCCAAGTTGGTGGTCAACTCATGCCTGGCAATTGCCAAATACTGATTTGGATTTTTTTCGCTGTCTTCGTAGTTCACGAAATAAGGCGGATTGCAGGCAACGATATCAACAGAATCTTTGTTAATGTATTTAGCGGCGTTTTTGAGATCATCATTGACCACATCAATTTGAGCACCCAACTCATTTAATTGAATGCTTCGCTGTGCCATTTCCGCCAATCGTTCCTGAATCTCAACCATCGTGATGTGTGCAGCCGTTTTTTCACTCAAAAAAAGCCCGACCGCCCCGTTGCCGGAACATAAGTCCACAATCTGACGGGTTTTGTGCCCGTTAACTTTAACAAAATCGGCCAGTAACACCGCATCCAGTGAAAACGAAAAAACGTCTTTACTTTGGATAATTTGGATCCCTTTGCTGTATAATTGGTCAATTCGTTCACCATTATGTAATTCTACTTGCATATCATCGAGTTCCTTCACAATTAAGTTTGCCAAATCCTTCAACTTTAAGTTAATATTATTCTATCAGATATGAAAGAAGGAAATGAATTGTTTTATTCATTCATGAGAGTGCTGGTTCGAATCCTAGTGTTCATTATCAATGGAAACGCCAGGTACGAACACAAAGATCGGCTTCCAAAAGGCAATTATATCTTAGTCGGACCCCATCGAACATGGTTCGACCCAATTTACTTTGCGTTGGCAGCAAGTCCCAAGAAATTCAGCTTTATGGCTAAAAAAGAATTGTTCAAAAATCCAATTTTGCGTTGGGTCTTATTACACGCCAATGCCTTTTCTGTCGATCGTGACAATCCCGGCCCCTCAGCGATTAAAAAGCCGGTTAGAATTCTACGTAAATCCGACCTGTCTTTGATCCTGTTTCCGTCCGGAACCCGCCACTCGACTCAATTAAAAAGTGGTGCGGCCTTAATCGCCCAGTTATCCGGAGTTCCTTTAGTACCAACGGTTTATCAAGGCCCACTGACGTTCAAACAGTTATTTACCAGGAAACGAATTACGGTTGCTTTTGGCGAACCGATTACGATTGATCGCAAACAAAAACTGACCGAGGATTTTCAAAAGCAAGTTGAAAAAGAAATGCAAAGCGCCTTTGATGCCCTTGATTACGGCGTTAACCCCGACTTTAAATACGTTGACGTTTCCGAAAAAGAAGATTCAAGTAAATGAGCGAATTGCTTCACCAACTTTAAAAAATTAGCAAAATTAAAAAAGACTGGCCCAACATGCGCCCCGCCAATTAAGTACTTCATTGGTTAGGGGCACGTTGCGGTCAGTCTTTTTCACACACTAATTTTTACCAGTTGTGTTTTGCATCGAGTGCATCATTTGATTCAATTTCTTCTGGGAAGGTTTTTGACCCATTTGTATCATCAATTGACGCAATTGTTCTTCGCTGAATGGCGGATTTTCTTTGAGGTACTTTTCCATATACTTACGAGCACCATAGAATCCACCAACCAAGCCCAAGACCAAGGCTAAAATGACGATTAATATCCAAATCCAAGTTGCCAAGACAAGGCCTCCTTTATAATATCATTAAGTAATTCTACACAATTATTGAAAACATTTAAAGGGCAATCGTAAAATTCTGAAGATTGGCCCTCATTAAAACACAGCTTAATCGTCTCGAAGTCCTTTGTGACGCTGAACTTCTTTGACCTTATCCGGCGTCACTTCATGCCCGTTTTTATCATAAACTTTCATCATTTCAATCTGTTTTTTGAAGTTTTCTCGGAAATGCGCAACGTATTTCTTGCGTAGCTTGGCTTGTTCGAGTTTTTCAAGCTCAGTGAGACCCTCTTCTTTGGCCTTATGAGCCAGTTCGTTAATTCTTGGAATTAACTCTTTAAAAACGTCATCGCTAATTTTTGATTGTAATTCTTTTTTCTCTTGTTCATTCATTAAAATCCCTCCATGTTTTCAATTATAACGCAGCTTTTACAAAATATACGAACATGTGTTTGAAAAGTTGCGGGTCTTATGATACGATTAAAGCATTAACAAAGGACTTATGAGGTGTCGAAAATGTCAAAAGTGACGAATGATCCCCAAAGTAAACAACATCAAATACTCCACTTCATCTGGGAACGGGTTAATGATCGCGGGTATCCACCAACGGTTCGAGAAATTGGCGAGGCGGTTCACTTGTCGTCGACATCTACCGTTCACGGACACATTTCACGGTTGGAAAAGAAGGGCTATTTGGTTAAAGACCCTTCCAAACCCCGCGCACTCGAGCTTACTGAGAGCGGCTTGGACGTATTAGGCATGCAGCCGCAGCAAAAGCAAATTCCGGTTCTAGGAACGGTTACAGCTGGTGAACCCATTTTAGCCGTCCAAGAAGCGACAGACTATTTCCCGTTGCCACCAGCCTTGTCGCATAGCGATCAACCATTGTTTATGCTGCAGATTCGCGGAGAAAGTATGATCAATGCAGGGATTCTTGATGGCGATTACGTTGTCGTCCGCAAACAGGCAACTGCTGATAATGGTGATATCGTCATTGCCATGACTGATGAAAATGAAGCAACGTGTAAACGATTCTTCAAGGAAAGTGATCATTACCGCCTTCAACCCGAAAACGACACAATGGCGCCAATCATCTTAACCCGAGTGAGCATTCTGGGAAAAGTGGTCAGCCTTTATCGAAGTGATATTTCATAATGATTTACTCAAAAAGTTAGTGTGAGAAGGATTCTTGCATTAGCTTTTTTTAGTGTCCTCATAGACCAGTTTATCATCTTGTCGACCCGCTAAAATAAACCGACCAGTGTCATGAGACTTGTCAAATGTAACATTCCCACCATCAGTTGGCAAGCCAGTTGAATAAAGCGTTTCATACTCGGGAATTGTTAACTTCGTTCGCTGTGCCAGCCGTGGCTCAACTTGATTGGCCAAAGCGTCTCTATCCAGTTCATCCGCAATTGTGGCACTGTAAAATTCCCCTTGCGCACCGGATCCATAACTAAACAGGCCAATTCGGTCCCCCGCCTTTAGATCTGTCGCCTTTGCCAAGAGTGACAAAAGGCTCAAATAAAGAGATCCCGTATACAAATTTCCGACTTGGGCATTATATTGTTTTGACAGTTCAAATTCCGACAACAATTTTTGTCCGTGCGCGTCATCTGAAATGACCGTTCTTAATGCTTTAAGGCCCATCTTCGTGAACGGAATGTGAAAGACCAACGCTGAAAAATCGGTCAGTGTGCGCTGATATTTCTCACAATAGTCCTCAAAAGTGGTTTTAAAAAAGTTAATGTAGACATCAGTGGAATAATGACCGTCAACAATGGCCTCTCGTTTGTAAAATGGCCGCCAAAAATCCATGATGTTTTCTGAATGAAAGGCACTTTGACCATCCAACCGCAAGAGATGTGGGTTGGCAGACAACAGCATCGCCACCGCCCCGCCACCCTGGGTGACTTCACCCGGCGTCTTTAACCCATAACGGGCAACGTCAGCGGCTAAGACTAAAACTTTACTGTCGGGATAAAGCGCAATGTGGTCGAGAGCCATCTGAATCCCGGCAGTGCCACCATAGCAAGCCTGCTTAATTTCAAATGAACGGGCATTATTGGAAATGCCAAGTAACGATTGGACGTATATTGCTGCTGACTTTGAATTGTCGACACCGGTTTCAGTGCCAAATATGACCATATCAACGGCGTCCTTATCATCCTCGGACAGGATTTGGTCGGCTGCGTTGGCCGCTAATGTGACAACATCTTGAGTCGGCGGAATAACCGCCTGCTGTTGTTGACCAATCCCTTTTAGGTATTTGTTCGAATCATCACCGCGGGCATGTGCCAAGTCGACCATGTCAATATAATAGTCTGAAGTAAAAAAGCCAATTTTATCAATTCCAACGTTCATGATAATCTCCTTTAGAAAGAATGAGACTGAATATTTAAGGTCCAATATCCAGTCTCATTATGTATACAGCTTATTGTGAGTGCTTATTTCTTTGTGAAGTGAATCTGGTAAGTGTCATTACCATTCATCGATTGAATGACTAATCCCTCTAAGAGATTGCCGGCATATACAAAGCCTTCGTGCTGGTGGCCAGTCGAAATGAAGGTCCACTGAACAACTTGATTGCCACCCATTGCGGATCCAAATACTCTGGCGCCTGTTAACGTACCAACAGTATTGTCAGATAGGACAACTTCTTGATTTCCTAAATTTCCATTTACATTTATAGTTAACATCGAATTCTCCTAGTTATTTCCTTTGTACAACATAATAATATATCATAATTGAAATGCAAATGCGAATTGGTTATAGTGAGTTTAAGCATAAATTAAAAATTGGGAGATGATCTTTTGAAGATTAATATTTATCGTTCCGCTAACGACCGGATTATTGCGGGCGTCATTGGTGGTTTGAGCGAACATTACGGTTGGAACGCGCTGCTTGCCCGCACCATATTCGTCCTGCTGGCGTTCACCCCGTTTTTCCCAGGAGTTATTGCCTACCTGATTCTCTGGATTCTAATGAAGAACCCTAACCAAGCTTAAGCATGGCGAATTGATCGGCGTCCCTGCCAGTAAATAAATCCGAGCATGGCAAAGAACAGAACAAAGAACAATAAAAAGCACTCCAGGAAAAACGTATCCGGCAGCATATTAATCACCGGATCGGTATTCGGATCAAAAATCCAGTCCTGGTTTCGGAACAGTACTTCATGAAATGCGATGAATACTTGTTCAAAATTAACCAACATCAGTGCGATAATCACTAACGAACCTGTCACGACCACTTTAATGGGCGTCATCAGGATCCACGTTAGTGATTTTTTATTTAACCGATGTAACAGATAGCTGCCGAGTGGTACCAAAATAATTCCCAATCCATTGTTTAACAAAATCAAATTTTTGACGTCGTGAAAATGTTGGAGTCCCTTCGCAGAACTGAAGAAATAGTGAAACTTTAACGACGAAATCCACGGCAGCTGGAGATACTGAATAATCCGAACGTAATCTGAATGCATCTGTGCTGAATTAAGACCGGTTGCTTGCTTCAAATCCAGAAAGTGACTATTAAGATCAAACAGCCAAATGCTGTTGACGGTCAAAAAAATAGCCAGTGCCAGGCATCCAAGTACCATCAATATTGCGTAACCAATTTGTTTTCCAATTAATCGCAAAATTAAAGCCGCCAATCATCTAAACTATTGATTTGATATGTTGGTGCAACGGGTTTTGAATCAACTTGTTCTTTGGTTGACAACCCTGTGTAGACCAAGAGTGTATCGACGCCGGCATTGATACCGGCCAAGATATCCGTATTGTAATTATCGCCGACCATTACAACCTCGTCCTTGCGCAGGCCAATCTTAGTTAATGCGCTTTGAATAATCCGGGCTTTGGGTTTGCCGATCATAATTGGAGCCGTCTGGGTCGCATATTCGACGAACTTAACGACAGACCCTGCTCCAGGCATCATACCACGTTCTTTGGGAATGTTTGTGTCCGGATTAGTACCAATGAATGTCGACCCGCTTCGGATGGCTAAGACAGCCTCTGAGAGCTTCTCATAGGTTAAGTCAGAATCAAGCCCAACGACTACGTAATCCGGATGGTCGGCTTCGAGTCGATAGTGATTTGCTAAAATGACTTGTTTCAGGCCCATTTCACCCACAATATAGACAGTTGGAGATTTGGATGACTTATGCGCATTCATGTAGTCAACAGTGGCCATCCCGGACGTGTAGACATTTTCGGCCTTTACGTGAATATCATGGTTTTCCGCCAAATTTTTGACGACATCCCTGGGCAGCTGAGTTGAGTTATTGGTCACAAACAAAAACGGAATTTCGGCGTGTTGGAGGCGTTCAATAAATCGTTTTGCGGCGGGAATTCGCTTTTTGCCAGCATACACTGTCCCGTCAAGGTCAATAAAATACCCCTTGTAATTTGCCATCGAATCATCCTTTGAATTAGTTTTTACTCTCACGAATAATAAAGTGATGCTTGTCAGAAGTTTTTTCAGTCTTGACCACCATGTTCTGACGTTTATCAATTGGCGGCCGAGTTGCGGCTACCTTTTTCTCTTCAAACGCATGGTTCCGGTGATTGCGATGATTATTATTTCGACCACGCGAATTGCGGCTTCGATTATTTCGATGCTTACCACGGCTACTGCGGGTCTTTCGAATGATCGGTCGGGCTTCCAAGTTATGCACGACAAAGTAAGCCGCACCGAAATTGACGTCTTCTAAAATGTAGTCATTAAGGGCGGTAATAAAGGGCCCTGGCGTTTCAGTCCGATCATCATTAAAAAAGCCACGTAACCGAAGCTTGCCGTATCCCCAGTCACCCACGATGTAGTCGTATTGACTTAGAGCTGGATTATATCGGCGAACAAACTCATCAAAGTCAAAACCGTCAGTATGATTGGTGTCCAGTTCATACTTGTGGTCATTGATCAGAAATTCGGTTTCAGAAACCCGCTGAATTCGGGCCAGCGGTTTACGGGCGTCGTTTTGTGCTGCCACGAGTTCGTCTAGTTGTTTACGGTCCACAGTGATCCTCCTCTCATTGTGTTAATGGGTAGTGTTTGGCCATATAATCGCCAAACACATCCCGTAAGTTTTCATCATATAAGATTTCGTTTTGGCCAATAATACTAAGCGTCGGAAAAAAGGGAATGAATAAGTAGTGATCCGGCATGGCAACTTGGTACGTTTTGATTGGTGAGACAAGGTCTTCATGAAAAAAGAGTTGCCCGGCATCATGATCGTAGCGCAAGCCTTCATAATGCAATTCACCAAAATATTTACCACGAAAGCCCATCCCTTTTTGCGGAAACTTGGTTAAAAAGTTGCGGTTTTTTTCCATTTCTTGAATCAGCCGCCATAGGTTATACCCATCAAGCGTTACCCGCATGACATGCATCGCATGTGGCAGCATTTGGTGGAGTTGGTTGCGATCCACAATTCCCTTTGGCAGATTGGTTAAAAACAGTCCTGAGCTTAGGATGCCGGCCTGAGTGTCTGCTTTTTCCATTATCGCATGCAATCCTTCATTTACCAACCGCGAATGGCCAATTAAATTCGTGGTCATCGGCGCTTTTATCCGGGCAAGTTTATTTCGCGCCAATAATTTTTCACCGTGTTCTTGGTACTCGGCAATTTCAGCAGCATCTCCAGGTTGTTCGGGCAAAGTCGCCGTTTTAATGACCGCGGCAGAATCTGAGACAATTTGATGCTGATCATTGACGGTTAAGGTAATTTCGCCGATGTAATGGCCCCACTTTTCGGCGGCTGCCAGAAGGGAGTGGTTAATTTTTTCGCCATATACCAGAAGATGATGGGTATGAGCGCCAATAATCACGTTCAGCTGGGGAAACTTGCGGGCAAGAATTCGATCGACCGGTAATCCCAAATGCGACAGTAAGACACAGATATCAAACTTGCCGGCATTTTTCGCTAATATCTTTGGTAAAATAACGTCCGGCGTAATTGGCTGCCACCCCAATATCGGATACGTGAGCAAGTATGGTGCGGTCAGTCCGATCAAAAGCACCCGCGTTCCTTGAGGCGTGGTCACAATCTTGCTCGGTTTCGCCCAGGACGGGCCGAGCTTTGTGTGGTTATCCAAAAGATTGCCTAAAATAACGTCAAAATTTGCATCATCATATAACTCGTCTAATTGTTCATGGCTGTTGGTCAATCCTTCGTTATTGCCAATGGTGACGGCATCATAGTGAACCTGGTTTAGCAATTCAACGTTGGCTTTTCCGTTTGTCACTTCGGTCAAAGGATGCACACGGTCCACTGCATCGCCCAAGTCAACGGTAATGACCGATGAGTTCGGTTGAGCATTCAATTCATCCCGACGATTATTAATAAAGGTCCTGATTCGGGGCCAATTTTCAAAATGAGAATGCAGATCGTTGGTGTGTAAAATCGTTATTTTCTCAGTCATCAAATCATCCAATCTTTTTCAAATTAATGTCGTTTTGCAAAATCATCCGCTTTTCCGGCAATCATTTCCTCAATTTCGGCTTGAGAAAACGGGGTTCCAAATGGCGGCTTTGTTTTCAAGTAATCAGTTTCAGGCGTATCAACACCAACGTTGATATTTTCTTTAATCGGAACTGCATAATGGTGAATATGGCCGTGAAGATTAATGATCTGTTTGACAATGCCCATCATCATTGGGTAGTGGGTCAAATAATACTGACGGTGGTTCATCTTAATCAACGCACCAACATCGTGAAATTCAAATTTTTGACCGTTTCCAACCGGGTGATTATGGCGATCCAGGTATTTAAACAGGGCCCGTGAATCGTGATTGCCCTTAATCAAAACGATTCGGCCGTTTAGCTGGTCCAACACGTCAAATATTTGTTCAAGGGCATCTTTTTCAGGACGGGTATGCAAGATCGCAATATCGCCCAAATGATAGACAACATCTTCCGGTCCAACCCGCCGATTCCAATTGTCAATGATCGTTTCGTTCATATCTTCGACCGTTAGAAATGGTCGGGGCGCAAACTCGCTGATTCCGAGTAACCGTTCATGAAAAAAATGAGTGTCCGCAGTAAAAAATTGCATCGGAACGTCTTCTTTCGTCGATAAGTTATACAGTTAATGATACCACCCTAGTGAAATTTAGTAATGCAAAACTCTTCAAGAAGACGTCTTACAACCAAACAAAAAGGTTGGAATATAAGCGTTTCACCTATTTTCCAGCCTCCTTAAGTGTATTTGTATAATCGGATCGTAACCCCAAAGCCAGTCGCAAATTTGCGTTAGACCAATCTATCTAGATGGGAATCAATCCTCTTTAACCTTATCAGACAAACTTTTTGCCACAAACAACGCAATCAGCCAAACGATTGAGCCCACCAGTGCAATCAGCGTTTCCGTCTTCATTGTTAGAATCACGGCCACAAAGGCCATGAAAATGAGCACAAAATAGTCTGAGATTGGGTACAGCGGCATTTTAAACGTTAACTTTCTTTCGTTACCGGATCTTTTAATCGCCTTTCGGTATTTAATGTGGGCCAGGACAATCATCCCCCAAACAAAGAGGAAACAGGTCGTCGCAACACTTGATATAAATGAAAAGACGTTCCCAGGCATCAAAATACTTAACAGAACAATCACGGCGATCACGCCAGTTGAAAACAAAATCGCGTTAAATGGAATCTGCCGTTTGGACAAGGTGCCAACCTTTCGGCTTAATTTGGACTTGCCGTCATAGGTTAACGAAAACAGCATCCGCCCCGTTGTAAATAACGAACTGTTACAAGCTGAAATTGCAGCTGTTAGAACCACAAAATTGATAATCATGGCTGCGGACTGAATCCCAACGCCGGCAAACACTTGCACGAATGGACTGGAAGTCGGTGACACGTGCTGCCATGGGAAGATACTCATCAAAGCCAGCAACGACCCAATATAAAACAGAAGCACTCTGGTTGGCACTTCGTTGATACTCTTTGGAATCGTCACCAGTGGATCTTGCGTCTCTGAAGCCGTCATCCCAATCATTTCAATTCCAGCAAAACTGAATAAGACCATTTGAAATGATAATAAGAACCCTTTGGCGCCGTTGGCAAAGAACCCGCCCTTCACAACATTGCTCAAAGAAGCGTGGCCGTATGGGGTTTTGAAATGAATCGCAACTAAGACAATCCCGATGATAATTAGTGCGACAATTGCCGCAATTTTGATAATTGCCAACCAAAATTCGGTTTCACCAAAGGCAGAAACCGCCACAATGTTAATCACAAACAGAATTACCAATAAGACGAGGCCTGTCAGCCAAATTGGAATGTTTGGGAACCAAAATTGAACATACAGCCCCGATGCAGTGACTTCTGCCATCGCAATCGCGATCCAACACATCCAGTAAGTCCAACCGATTACAAAGCCCATTTTTTCACCCAGATATTTTTTGATGAAATAAACGAATGAATTTTGATTCACATCTGAAACCAGTAATTCGCCCAAGGCACGCATCAAAAGAAAACAGGCAAGTCCAGCAATCACATAAGCTAAAATAATTGACGGTCCGGCCAGGTGAATGGATTGTCCGGCACCCAGAAATAGCCCGGTCCCAATCGTGCCCCCCAAGGCGATCAGCTGCACGTGACGATTTTTCAAGCCACGAGATAATTGGTTGTCGTCTTTTTGTTTCTCCACAAGTGTGCCATCCTTTCTCAATATCGTTAGTTTACTTTTTTCTAAAATAATAGCCGTGATTTGCTATCACGGCTAGTGTTTAGTAATAGATTTTTAACGTAATTTTACTTTTGAGTTTTCCGGAGTCGTTCAATATCTCGAACAATCATTAATTCTTCGTCTGTTGGGATTAACAAGGTTTTAACAGTTGAACCCGCTGCTGACAAGTCACGTTCTTCACCGCGAATGTCATTCTTTTCTGGGTCCACTTTAATGCCAAAGTAACCTAATTTATCGGCAACTTCTTGACGAATCATAATGTCATTTTCGCCAATTCCGGCTGTGTAAACCAAGGCATCGATGCCACCCATTTCGGCAACATAACTCCCGATGTAGCGAATAATTCGGTTTTTGAAAATTTCACGAGCTAACATTGCTCGATGGTTGGTTCCCATAACGCCTTCGATTTCGCGCATATCGGCAGAAACACCGGAAATTCCCACCAAGCCAGACTTGTGGTTCAAGATATCAACCATGTCGTCCATGTTCTTGATGCCAGCTTTATCCATGACATATTGAAGTGCAGAAGGATCAACATCTCCTGATCGGGTTGCCATGGTAATCCCGGCAACTGGAGAGAAGCCCATAGAAGTATCAAATGACTTACCATCTTTAATCGCGTCAATTGAAGCACCTGCGCCCAAATGTAAAACGATCAGCTTCAAATCCTTCAAAGGCTTGCCGAGAATTTCGGCAGCGCGGGCTGATACGTAACGGTAGCTGGTTCCGTGAGCACCATACTTACGAACTTGGAACTTTTGGTAATATTCGTATGGCAAACTGTACATATAGTTAACTTCAGGAAGCGTTGTATGAAATGAGGTATCAAAAACAGCAACGCTGATCACATCGGGAAGAATCTTCTTGAAGGCTTTGATGCCTAACAATGCGGCTGGTTCATGAAGTGGCGCAAAATCAGTTAAAGATTCAATCTTCTTGATCACGTCATCGTCAACAACCACTGAATCAGGGAAGAGTTCCCCACCAGCAACGATCCGATGCCCAACGCCAGTGATTTCTTTGTAGTCCTTAATGATATCCAGACTTAATAATTTATCCAAGACAAGTTGAATGGCTTGTTCATGGTTATCAATGTCTTGTGTATCTTTAAATTTCTTGCCGTCATCATACTTGATTGAGATTGCTGATGAACCAAGGCCGATTCGATCAATCGCCCCACTTGAAATCACCTGTTCTTCAGGCATTTGGAATAACTTGAATTTTAAAGTGGAACTACCAGCGTTGATTGCAATTGATTTTCCCATAATAAGTAATGCTCCTCTGTTGTTTTTTAATATTGAATAAACATTTTAAAATAAATCCTTTTGTTCCCAATCATCGATTTCGGTTAGGAACTTGGCAAAAGCTTGTTGATCCTTGAATGATGGAAATTCACCCAGCATTACCGGATCCACTTGTTTAGCGCCGTTGCCTGAATTTTGAAGAATCAAGATGGCTTTTTGAGCGGCGCTGTTTTGGAACAGCTCCTTTGGTAAATTCAACAGTCCTTGAAGAAATACCCTGCCCTGCATCCATTTCAGAAGCTGCTTGGCCTCTGAAGTCTGGAAGATTTGGCTTGGCACTAGGAAAAAGCCAAAACCACCTTTTTTAACATGGTCCATCCCAAATTCAATCAATAAATGGTGAACGTAGGAATGGCCGGTTTCAGAATGGGTTGAAAAGCCTTTTGCATTGGCGTCAATTGGATAGTATCCAATCGGCAGGTCGCTGACAACGGCATCAACCACAGGTGCCAGAACGTTCTGCACCGCGTCTTCGTGGAATAATTCTGCGTGAATTTTTTGTAATTCCACTGAATCCGCTGCTAATTCAAACATTGCGTCATCATTTTCAATTCCGGAAATCGTGATATCAATTCCCAAGCTTGATTGAAGTTGATGATCAATTGCCGTCAGTAAATTGGCCGTCCCCATCGCAGGATCTAAAATACTCAGTTGCTTTTTGTCATGGAAAACACCCGCCATGATATAACCAATCACATTGGCAATTGTGTCAGGGGTAATCTGATAATTGGCCTGAATTTGATCAACCCGAATGGCTTTCAGAACTGCCATTTGGATCGCCTTGCGGATCGTTTCACGGTCATAGTCGTCCTGATCAAAAGCTGCATAAATATTAATCAGCTTTTTTTCGTCGGCTGAAGACAGGCCTTGGTCATTGTCGTCCCCATTTTGGATGGCACCAAGAGTTTCAATTAATGAATCCAAATAGGATTGGTCCCTGGATTTTTGTATCAATTCACTTGATTGGTTCAAGATACCAAAAAGTCGTTCGATTTGTCCTTCAGTCAGAACCCTCAACTCCCCTTCACAATACTTGAATACTATTAAATACTACCAGATTCGCTATAAACAATTCAAGTAAGAATGCAAATTCACAAGAAAAAACGGTCATGAATCGTGACCGTTTGTACGTTTATCATGAACATCTTTTTTTAGATGTTGCTTCTTTAACTGATGCCGCATTTTCCGATCGGATTCAGTAATTCGATAGATGCTCCCCATTTCCTGCTTGTACGCAGCCAGTTGAAACATTAAACAGGATACGAGGATCCCCACAAAGATGACGGCAACGACAGTTAATGATCCCTGCTCATATTTTTCAATCTTTAAACGGTAATTTTGAATACGCAGAACATTTTTGACCATTGCTAAATGTGACATCTGTTCTCAAACACCCCCTAAATTTCGACCAGCGAACTTTTTGAACATCATTCAATGCGGGAATGTGGCCCTTAAAACTCCCTGTGAAACGAATCATCCCCTTGTATTTTTCCATATGGTAATATTTGTGGGTCACAGGGCTGTATAGCAAAGTGTCACCGACCTTGATCTGTTTAATTTGAAAATCGAATTTTTCTGATTCCAAAATTCGAATATAGGAATGAAAATTAACCAATTGCCGATTTTGAACCTGGCTGGCGTACGAAATCATCGCCACCACCGTCCAGACAGCAAACACCGTCATAACGACACTGACCAATCCTTCAACTAACAGATATCCCGGTCGACGAAAGCCACTACTGATTAAGGATTTCCGATTCATACTTTTCCCTCTCGTCTACCATCACCTGCTCTTGGGATTCAATATTTTGATTCATCTGGTGAATGGTTTGAATATAAAACAAACTAAACGAGCAAATAATGGTGAGTCCAATTAATGAGTCGATGACTGTAAATCCGGTTCGTCTACCGCTTTTCAACACGATATCCACTCCATCCCATTTGAATTTTTTGGTCGTATTTAACATGACCTTCCTGATCCAGCCAAATTACTGTCGTTGGCGCTGTAAAGCCATCATCGGTTGCCGTGAGCGTCTTTATCGACCGCACATGCATTGAACTTGGAACCTTGATGTGTTCACTTCGAATTGGCCCAGCATGGCGACGAGCATACATTGGATAAAAGGTCACGTCGGTATCACGAATCGACACCCGATAGTAAATATCTTCTGCTTTGGCGTTCATAATCATCCGGTTCCAGGCACTGTCAAAGGAATTCCAGAAAATACGTTCACTGGGATTTCCTGCTTCAACGACTTTGATAAGCATCAGATTAATCATCAAAATGCCGATGATGACGGCTAAATACACCAGCAGCTCAACGACAGTAAAGCCGCGTCTATTTTTGAACTTCATTGTGTGAAATCTTTAAGCCTTCATCTTTAGCTTGCTTCACCTGTTTGGCAGTCAGATACCCGCCCTTAACCAAGTCTGGAAAGCTGACCGTTTTGGCCATTGGGTGCTGGCTGAAATACGCGTCCACCTGCGCTTGAACGACTTCCGACATTGCCGAAGAGTGAACCGATTGGGCGTGTTTTCGTTGATTGGATAAATTAGGGATAATAATCAAAATCAAAAGTGAAATAATAAAGAGCACGATGGTCATTTCAATCAAAGTAAAACCTGAGCGCATCTTCTTAACTTGCTTTTTCATTTCAGTACATTCCTTTCACCGAGTTGTATATTGGAATTAAAAGTTGAAAATAAGTGCCAACAATCGTGACGCCAATCAGTACGAACATCGCCGGCTGAATAAACGCAATCATCTTATCGGTTGCCAAGATCATCTCGTCAAACATCAATTTTGAGTATGCGGTCATCGAATTGGCCATTTCGGGAATCGTGTTACCCGATGTCATAAATTTCACAATTTCATTTGGGATAAACTTGTGCCGATTCACTAGATTTTTAACCGATTGTCCTTCCATCAAGGCGGCATGCAGCTTTTCACCCAGTAAGTGAATTAACGAACCGGATTTGAATTCTGAGAGAGTCGCATAAATTTCTTTGACACTCAGCCCATTTCGTAACAGAGTTGCTAAATTGCTCGCCAGATAATAGGCAATGTATTTTCGAAATAATTTGCCTATCAGTGGGACTTTGACAATGAATTGGGCCCGTGAAATTGCATCTAACCGACTCCAGTACCCAATAAAAATCAATGCCCCGATTAATATTGGAAGCGGCAGGAGTTTAACGAGTTGCATCCCCAAACTTGGTGCTGACTGAACAGGATCATCCGGCATCAATTGCTGGATCTGAGGAAACACAAACACCCGGATCATCATAATCAGAACTCCCAGAATCAAGCAGAGAAATAATGGGTACACCAACATTGCCTTGATCTTCTTAAGTTGCTTCATTCTTAATCGATCAAACCTGGCCAACTCTTCTAAAACTTCGCTCAGCTGACCGTGCTTTTCGGCAATCAAGAGTTGATGGTAGGCTTGGGCCTCAATCAACGGACGAATACTTTCGGAAAATTCAAGTCCCTCTTTAAGGGATTCGATGATCTGGTGGACCCCGACTGACAATTGCCGTTCGGTCTGTTCCATGAACTTCAAGGCTTCAGTCAAAGAAAAGCCGATGGATAATAGATTGGCCAACGAATCAAAGAAACCGGCCTGGACTGCGACCGGCCATTTCTTAGCCAAGTTCGAATTTCTTGGCAGTCTCTGGTGTAACCAGCTTGCTGTTAACGGCTGTCGTGAGCCCATCTTGCCATTCACTCCAATCATAAGAATTTAGATCGGCCAGTTCGAAGTACTCATGGCCAATCAGCATTGCCTTTTGTTGACCATCAGTGGTCGGTACCAACCGTTGATAGGCTACCCCCGTCAATGCCTGAGAAATAAACTCCTGACTAATTCCAAGTTGTTTAAAGCGATCGATGACCCCAAGTGGGTCCTGAGCATGAACAGTTGTATATACCAAATGTCCACTCAGCGCCGCTTTAATCGCAGCTTCAGCAGTTAAGGGATCTCTGACTTCGCCGATAATAAACACATCTGGACGATGCCGTAATCCAACTTTGATCAAATCAGCGTAATCCATCCCAGCATCGTGGTTAACTTGTAGTTGCAAAAAGCGTTGCTCTTTAATCTCAATTGGGTCCTCAATTGTCATGACGAATTGATCAGTCACCATTGCCTTGACGAGATTATAAATCGTGGTCGTTTTCCCGGAACCGGTTGGCCCGGAAAAGGCAATCAGCCCACGCTTTTTGCTCATTTCTGAAATAAACCGCAATTGATTTTCGTCAAAAAAGGCCGTACTCACATCTTGCAGTGAATAGATAATTCGAATCACCAGCGATTCAGCGCCGGCAAAATTCCCAACCGATGACAACCGAAGAAAATACTGGTTGTCGGCAATGTTCCAATCCATTGCGCCGATTTGTGGCCGCCGTTGTTCACTGAGCGCCATATCGGCAACGTATTTGCAATAATTCATCAACCGTCTTGCCTGAAGATAGCCAATTTCATCCCAAATAATCACTTCACGCTGATTGCGAATCTTGATTAGATAATTTTCACCATTTGGCAAAAAATAGATATCACTTGCCCGGGTCTTAATTGCCTCTGCAATCAACCCGTCTATCTGTTGACTAATTTCCATTAATTTCACCTCACATTTAATATATACGCAGTTAATGGGTGAAATTCTTTTTTTATGGACAAAAAAAGACGACTAATCACAAAATTAGTCGTCTGAAACGAAAAGTGTTTATTCTTCTTCTGGCAATGTAGCAGCTTCATAAACATCTTGAACATCGTCATTATCTTCAAGTTCGTCAATTAAGCCGGTATATTGAGAAATTTTTGCTTCTGGTACTTCGGTGGTATTTTCTGGGAATAAACGAACCTCAGCAGTATCCAAGTCGTAACCCTTCTTTTGAAGTGCGTCACGAACTTCGGCCAATGATTTAGGATCAGTGAAGATTTCGTATTCATCATCATTGGTCTTCAAATCATCAGCACCTGCATCCAAGGCGTCCATTAACATGGTGTCTTCGTCAGTATCAAGACCATCTCTTAAAATCACAATGTATCCTTTACGATCGAACATGTAAGAAACTGATCCACTTGTTCCAAGTGTGCCACCATGGTGGGTAAATGCGGAACGAATTGCGGCAGCAGTCCGGTTCTTATTATCCGTCAAAGCAGAAACCATGATAGCTGTTCCACCGGGACCATAACCCTCGTAAGTAATTTCTTCGAATTTGGCTCCACCAACACCTGAAGCCTTGTCGATTGCACGTTGAACATTATCTTTTGGCATGTTGGCGGCACGTGCTTTTTCCATCACTAAACGTAACTGAGGATTGTTTTCTGGATCAGGATCACCTGCTTTAGCGGCTTGATACAAGTCACGTGATATTTTTTGGAAAATTTTTCCACGTTTAGCATCCTGAGCGTTTTTACGGCCTTGAATGTTATGCCATTTTGAATGTCCTGACATAATAACTCCTCTTTTCTACAATTTATTAGCTGGTTACAAACATACGTCAATATTCTACCAGATACGCCCCACCGTTTCAAGAACGCTGGGAATATCAGTAGACTGAATCAGAACAAAATGAGTGGTCCAAAAGAATCACTCATCTTGTTCTGATTGATCAAATTTACTTGGTAGATTCACGCTTCATTAAGCCATAAGGTAACAAGACATTTTTGTCGTCAACCGGCTCGTTGTGCATCAATTTGGTTAACAATCGCATGGCAACCGCACCAATATCATATAAAGGTTGGGTAATTGATGACATCTTTGGTCGGACCATTTCTGTTAATTTTGTATCATTACTGGTAATAATTTCAAAATTATCCGGCACTTTTACGTCAGCATCAGACATGCCGTTCATAATTCCTGCAGCCAATTCATCGTCAGTCACCATTGCTGCAGTCGCGTTAACCGCCATTAATGCGGGCTGAAGCAACGTTCCGGTCTTGTATGTATCATCGGTTTCGAAGACCAGCTTTTCGTCATAAGGAATTCCAGCACTCTTTAAGGCCTGTTTGTACCCTTTCAGCCGGAATTTACCATTAATTGCTTGTTCCAGAGGACCACAAACAAACGCAACCCGCTTGTTACCACGATCAATCAGGTTTTTGACTTCTTCTTGAACCGCCGCAACATAATCAATATTCACACTTGGATTCAAATCTTCTTCATCAACTGAACCCGCCAGAACAATCGGCGTCTTGGTTCGTTTAAATTCTTCTCGAAGCTTATCCGTAATTTCATTGCCCATGAAAACGATACCGTCAACTTGTTTGGACAGCAGCGTATTCAAGACTTTGATTTCTTTTTCACTGTTGGAATCAGAATTGGTTAAAATGATGTTATATTTGTACATTGTTGCAACGTCATCAATCCCACGCGCCAACGATGCAAAATACATATTGGTTACATCAGGGACAATCACGCCAACCGTCGTGGTTTTCTTGCTTGCTAATCCTCTGGCAACAGCATTGGGACGGTAGTCTAATTTCTCGATTACATCGAGTACTTTCTTTCTGGTAGCCGGCTTTACATTGGCATTTCCATTTACTACCCGAGAAACGGTTGCCATTGAAACACTTGCTTCTCTGGCAACATCATAAATTGTAATTGTTTGTTTATCCATAAAGATAGCCCTTTCTTTCTCGTTAGAATATGTTTTCATCGATTTTCAAAACATCATCTAATATACCAAATAAAAAGGTTTTCAGCAAATTGAAAACGTTTTCAACTAAATAATAAACTATCATTGATGAAAATTCAAGTGAAAACGGAATTTTGCGGGATAAATCCTAATTCAGCATATGCTATACTAAGAACAAATTAATTGAGGAGTGATTATCGTGAACAAAATTGAAAAAATTCAACGATGGTTGGCTGATAACAACCAAGACATCGCACTCATCACCGATCCAAAAACGATTCAGTATCTAACGGGCTTTTACAGTGATCCCGTCGAACGCGTCTTGATGGTGGTGGTCTTCAAAGATAAAGACCCATTCATCTTCGGACCAGCGCTGGAAAGCGAAGCAATCAAAGATACCGGCTGGACCAATCCGGTTTATGGCTATTTGGATCATGAAGATCCCTGGGCAATGATCGCCGATCAAGTACACGCAAGAAACACCGATGAAACCCACTTTGCAATCGAAAAGTCCCAACTGGCCGTTGACCGGTTGGAATCGCTCGAATCTGTTTTTTCTGATGGCGACTTTTCAGCCAATTTAACCCCATTTATTGAAAAAATGCGATTAATCAAATCAGCTGATGAAATTGAAAAGTTAAAAATCGCCGGAAAATGGGATGATTTTGCCTTACAAAAAGGATTTGAAGCTGTTGCGTTGGGAAAAACCGAGGATCAAATTGCAGCTGACCTGCAGTACGCCTTAATGCAAAACGGGATCATGGAACTGAGTTTTCCATCCCTCGTTCAAGCCGGCGCCCATGCTGCAGAACCGCACGGGGCAACCAGTGAGAATCAAGTTCAAAACAATCAGTTGGTTTTGTTTGATTTGGGAACTGTTTGGCAAGGCTACATCAGCGATGCTTCGCGGACAGTTGCGGTTGGAAAACCAGATGAAAAATCAATGGACATCTATAACGTCTGCCTGGAAGCCCAGTTAACCGCCCAAGCTGCTGCCAAACCCGGTATCACGGCAGAAGAGCTGGACAAAATTGCCAGAGATGTCATTACCAAAGCCGGTTACGGTGAGTACTTCATCCATCGCTTAGGTCACGGGATGGGGATGAGTGAGCACGAATTTCCATCAATTATGGAAGGCAATAAAATGGAACTGCAGCCCGGCATGTGCTTTTCAATTGAACCCGGTATTTATATTCCAAACGTTGCCGGAGTTCGAATTGAAGACTGCGTTCACATCACAGAAAATGGCAGTGAACCATTTACCCATACCACAAAAGAATTACGATATGTTGATTTATAAAGTCAAAAAAACAACCTCAACCGAGGTTGTTTTTTTATGCTTGATCATCTGTTGAATCATCTTTAATCGGAATATCACCAGTTGATGAGTCGCCTTTATCAGGATCCGGCGTCAAGTCGTCAGCAGCACTGGGAATGTCGGAATTTTGAAAGGCATCCTTTGCGTCAACCACAATGTCGTCTTGATCATCGTCTGCTGGTTGATCATCCGTGGTCTGATCAGCTTTAAAGCTCTTTGCCTTGTCAGCAAATTGTGACTTGGCATCATTGACAGTTTCCTTGGTGTTATCCATTTCATCATGAATAACGTCTTTGAGATCACTCAAAGCATCATTGGCATAAAATGCGTAGTCGACTGCCCGATCCCTTAATTCGTCGGCTTTATCGCGCGCATCACGCTTCAGACGGTCTTTTTTATCTTCATCTAATTTTTGATAAGCGGCGTAAAGCCCCGCACCGAGAATTCCGGCAAATAGTCCTGCTGCTAATTTTTTACCCATTATAATCAATCCCTTCATGCATTATTTTGTGGTGTTTTTGGTACTTTTACGATTGCGGTACATATTCCAGGCACCCTTGCCAAACTTTCCGGCAAGTCCTGCTGAAACACCTTTCTTGCCGGTGTCTTTAACCCGCTTAGTCAAGTTTTGGGTCGCACTGTTTAGATCAGAAACACTTTGGCCCAGATCAGCTGCCGCTTGAAACACTGGCGTCACGATATTTAATTTGTCATCAACGTCCTTAACCAGATCATTAGACGTCGCCATAATCTTATCCGTTTGTTTGGCAATGACATCAACGTTACTCGTCATCATCCTGATTGAAGCATTAACTTCAGAAATTGTCCGGCTGACCTTCATTAAGAAGAGGCCGATAAATATAACTAAAAGTAAAAACGCAATTGCGGCGATCAAGCCGGCGATTTGTCCAGCAGTCATCGAAATTCCTCCTTGTGCAACATTTACTTAAGAATAGCATTCCAATAACCATTTGACAATGAAAATGAACGAATGCCGGTTTCAATTCCCCACGGGTTTTGCTAAGATAATGGTATATCCAAAGTGAGGAGCCGCAACCAATATGAAACAAAATTTAACCGTATTAGCCGTCAACTGGCAAAAATATTTAAACATGGTCGACTGGGATCGATTGGCAATGACCATTCTGGAAAAAGTCCTCTTATTAATTCTCTTCTCGATCCTATTTGTGATCCTCAGAAAAATCGGTAAAGACGCCATTAATCATTTTTTCAAACGTTACCGGGCAAAATATGAAAACACCGTCACCGAAAAACGGATTAAAACCTTCCACACCCTGACAATGAATGTGTTGATCTACTGCTTGTGGTTTTTCTGGATCTACTCGATTCTTTCGACAATTGGCGTCCCAGTGGGAACATTGGTGGCGTCAGCGGGAATCTTCAGTCTGGCAATTGGACTTGGTGCCCAAGGATTTGTCACCGACATCGTCAGCGGCTTTTTCATTTTATTGGAACGACAAATTGAGGTTGGCGAATACGTTCAAATTGGCACGATTAAAGGAACGGTCACTGCCGTTGGATTAAGGACCACCCAAGTTGTCGGCGACGATGGCACGTTGAATTTTATTCCCAACCGCACGATTACCACCATCGCCAACATGTCGCGAAACAATATGACAGCAATGATTCAAGTTGGGATATTCCCACAAACGCCAGTCGATCAGGTCATTAAAATTATCCGCAAAGTCAATCAACGGGAGGTGCCAAATTATCCTGATATTATTGGCGACCCTAAAATCATTGGCACGATCAGCTTACCGGATGGCAAGTTGGTCGTTCAAGTCAACATCACAACCAAGAATGGCGCTCAGTATGAAATCTCTCACAGTTTCTTAGCACTTTATCTTACCGAATTAAACCAGGCCGGAATTGAGCTGCCGGCAAGCCCAACAATGGTTGGCCAGCCAAATGTGAAGTAACAAGCAAAATGGATCCAAAGAAAAAAACCGGGGAAAGCAAATCAATTTTCCTCAATTTATTTCTTTGGATCCATTTTTAGCAAGGTCAATGAGTCTCTCCCATACCTCAAATTTTTCTTTTCACCCCAGCTTTTTTCCGTTGAGCAGCTGTTTTTTGGTTGTACACCGGAAGAGCAACGTATCGTTTGGAAAAGTTATGGGCGAGGTAATTAATTTCTTTAAACAACTCACGACGCGTAATAATTCCCTTAAAGTGGTTGTCTGAATCAACGTAGACCAAGAAGTTCTCATCAACTAAGTACCGCATAATCGCTTCAAGATTATCCCGTTCATATATCGTGGGGACATCTGTCTGCATAATTTGTTTCACTTTCATCGATTCCAGTGGCCGACTGGTGATGCCGGTATCTTGAAGCATCAGTTCAGTAATCATAGGCAATGAAACCAAACCCTTAAAGTGATTACTGTTATCGAGCACCGGAATCTTGGCATACTTGACCTTGGTTAAAACCATAAACACATGCTGAAGGTCGTTATTTTCATTAACGGTTGCAACCAGGTCAGCAGGAATTAAAATATCCCGCTGGCTTTCTCTCATGACGGTTTCAATCGGCTTATCAATCATGTAATCGCAAACTCCTTTGTTAAGACGAAAAATGAAACTTCAACTGATCAATCGAAGACAGCTGACGATCATAATATTGAACCTCGTAAGTATCCTGCTTCCCATCAATCACGGCAAACGTACCGCCAATTGGGGCGTATTGACCACGGGGATATGAAATACTGCCGGGATTGACAAACAACATGCCGTCTTCCATCTCAGCCCCTAGTTGATGGGTGTGTCCGAACAAGACAATATCAACCCCCAGACTGCGGCCATATAATTTCAGTGTCAACAAGCCACTATTGACGTTTTGGTGGTGCCCGTGGGTCGTCAAAATGGTGTGGCCGTCAATCGTCGTCAAATCGTGATCGGCAAATGGTTCAAAGTCCATATTTCCTGCCACCAGGTGGAGCTTTGAGATCAACGGATCCCCCTGTTTAAACTCCGAATCACCACAATGAAAAATGCCATCAACTTTACCTTCGTAATGATCGACGATTTTTTGAATAATCTCACGATCGCCGTGGTTATCGCTCACAACAACAATTTTCATTGGTCCCACATCTCCAATAACTTATTCAACAGATTGCGGATTGCGTTTCCCCGGTGACTAATCAAGTTCTTGTCGTGGGTCGACATTTCGGCCAGCGTCTTTTGTGCTTCCGGCACATAAAATAACGGGTCGTACCCAAAGTCATTGTTCCCACGACGGGCACGTAAAATTTCGCCGTTAATGCGTCCTGATGCGACCACTTTGTCGCCCTCGGGAGTTAAATAAACCAATACAGATTCAAAATAAGCGTTTCGATTTTGCTTATTTTGCATTTCCTTTAAGAGTTTGTTATTGTTGGCGTCGTCATCATGATCGCCGGCATAGCGCGCTGAATGAACCCCTGGTTGGCCATCAAGTGCCTGGACCACTAATCCGGAGTCATCGGCAATCACCGCTTGATGGGTGAACTTCATGATCCCAGTTGCCTTTAAAGTTGCGTTCTCTTCAAAAGTTGTGCCGGTTTCCTCAATCTCTGGCACGTTTTCAAAATGTTTTAGTGATTTGATTGATACGCCGGTATCTTTAAAGGCGTCTTCAAATTCAATCACCTTATGTGCGTTTTGAGATGCAATCACAATTGAATCTGGTCGTTTCAAGGTCCATCTCTCCTTTTAAATATCTAAATGAGCAGCGCTAATCGGTTCTCCAAGTAACTGATCGGCAATCTTGGCGAAGTCTTTTGGTTTTCCGGTCGTGAAATATTCGCGGGTTTGTCGGCTCGCCGACCGGTCATTCAACGCATCATGCTGCTGCAGATAATCCAGAACTTGTTGAGCCGTCGCGATTCCGGGATCAACTAACGTAACGTCCGGCCCAACCACATTTTGAATTTCCGTTCGCAATACCGGAAAATGGGTACAGCCCATTACCAGAGTATCTATCGGCTTATCCATGAACCAGGCAAGACGGTTATTGACGGCAGCTTGCGCTTCAACAGTTCCTGCCAGCCCTTCTTCAACCATTGTGACAAATTCCGGACATCCCAGCGATGAAACCTTGGCATGCGGATTAGCCTGCTTGATAAGGCGCTGATAGTCACCCGAGCGAACGGTCCCGTTGGTGGCAATCACGCCAATCTGGCCAGTTTTTGAGACGTTAGCCGCTGAGGTAGCGCCCGGCTGAATCACCCCAATCACGGGGATTGGTAAAATTTTGGTAAGATACTCATACGCCGCTGCAGTCGCGGTGTTACAAGCAATGACAAACATTTTAACATCTTGGGCCAACATATAATCTGCAATGCGCTTTGTTAAAGCTCTGACCACCTCGGATGATTTTTGGCCATACGGTAAGTTGGCTTGATCCCCCACAAAGATGTACGATTCATTAGGGAGGACTTTAGTAATTTCCTTTAAAACGGTAAGCCCGCCGACCCCCGAGTCCATAACGCCAATTGGCCGCTTATCCAACTGAATTCCTTCTTCCCTTGGTACTGTTATATCTATTATCTTTCATAAGAAACATATATTCAACTGACAAATCATGGCAAGTGATTGTAGTATATAATAAGAATATTACATTTTACATTGATGGAGATTAAAAAATGAATAACGACGTATACAAGAATTTTGTTAATGATAGTACAATGAAAAATTTATTGGGACAAGAGTTGATTCGAGATACATTGCTTCCGGAAATCCTGGGAAAAGAAGCTCACGAAATCTCTTATTGGGCGGGTAAACATCTTGCCCGCAACCATCGCTTGGCAACCTACGAAGATTTGGAAACCTTCTTCCAACAGTTCCAGTTTGGGACACTGACACTTTTGAAGCGAGCCGGCAATCAGATCCACTGGCAATTAAGTGGCAAAATTGTTGCCGAACGGCTGACTGCTTTTGATGATCCTGATTTTTATTTGGAATCCGGCTTTATTGCCCAAAGCTGTCAATATATTTTAAATCAACAGGCAGAAGCCGAGATTGAAAAAGAAAACATCAATAAGGGCTTCGTTTTGTTGACGACCTACTTAAGCCCAGACAAACCAAATGATGGCCAGGAGGCTTCTTCAATCTTCGAAATCGTCGAACCGGATCAAACCGATCCAAATGATGACACCCCGAAAAACTAAATTTAAACAAAAAAATACAAGGACCCTCACAAAAACAACTGTTTTGTCGTGGGCCCTTGTATTTTTTCTGAGTCAATGCAAGAACATCTATCGTCTCGTTCTCTGATTCACCCTTTAATTCAAATTAGTCAACGTATTGATCCAGCACTTTTTTCACTTGTGCCTTTGGATGATAGCCAACAATGGTGTCAACGACCTTGCCATCTTTTTTAACTAACAAAGTTGGGATACTCATAATGCCAAATTTTGATAACGTCTCTGGGTTTTTGTCGGCGTCCATCTTACTGAACTTAACATCATTCATTTCTTCGGCCAATTCTTCAATGACCGGAGTCTGCATCCGGCAAGGGCCACACCAAGTTGCCCAAACGTCTGTTAAGGTAACGCCCTCAGCAGTGTCTTGTTCAAAAGTTTGATCCGTTGTTTCTTTAAGCATATCAAACACTCCAATCCTTTAATATATTCATACTAACAACTTTCGGCCAAAAAGCAACCAAATTGCACACAATCATTCTTATTTTAATTTAACAACTGTGGAACCATCTCCACCCGAGTTGGGGGCAGAATAGCCAAAGCTCTTAACTCGAGGATTACGTTTGAGGTATTCAGTCACACCTTTTCGCAAAGCGCCGGTCCCTTTTCCGTGAATAATAGTAACCGATGGATAGCCGGCTAATAACGCCGAATCAATATACCGGTCCACTTCGGTCATCGCTTCTTCATAGCGATGGCCCCTTAAATCCAGTGTTGGCGACATTCCTGCCGAACGTGTTCTGGAAACGTGGGTTTGGTACTGGTTCTTTTCTTTGGTATTTTTAGCAGCCTTCTCCAAATCGGATTCTTCAATCTGCATTTTCAAAATCCCAATTTGAACATCCCAAGTATGATTTTTGTCCCGGCGCAGTAATGTTCCCTGTTGGCCATAGGACTTCACCAAAACGTCGTCGCCAGGATGAAAATCGTGTTTCGCCTTTTCTTTTTTCAATACCTTGTTTCGAGTTAAGTTAGGGGCTGTTTCCAACTTGTTCAATGCCCCTTTGGCATCAATCAATTCATTTTCTTTAACCGCAACTTGACCCACTTTGGCTTGTTTTTCATGAAGATCAGCAATAATTTGATCCGCCTGTTTTTTGGCTTCTTCCACGACTTGATTTGCGCGTTCCTTAGCCTGCTCGGTTAACCGGTCCTTTTGATTCTCATACTTGGTAAATTTGTCCTGCAATTCACTGTGCAATTTAGCAGCCTGCTGAAGTTGTGTGTTGAGTTCGTCAGCTTCGTCGTGAGCCCGCTTAGTTTGTGCTGTAAGCTCTTCAATCATGTTATTGATATCCTGGTTCTCGGTGTCGGTAAATGCCCGTGCCTGGTCAACAATTTGCTTTGACATGCCCAGCTTGCTGACAATGTTTAGTGCGTTACTTTGGCCGGGGATCCCAAGTAAGAACCGATACGTCGGCTGTAATGTGTCGACGTCAAATTCCATTGATGCATTAATAATTCCAGGTCGATTATAAGCAAAGGCTTTTAACTCTGGATAATGGGTCGTAGCAATCAATTCGCAGCCGATCTTATGAAAGGCGTCAATGATGGCCATTGCAAGCGCCGCGCCTTCCTTGGGATCGGTTCCGGCACCTAATTCATCCAAGAGAACCAAACTGTTTTGGCTCACCTGGTTCAAAATTGAAATGATATTGTCCATATGAGACGAGAACGTACTCAAATTGGCTTCAATCGATTGCTCATCTCCGATATCAGCAAAAATATCATCAAAGACCCCAATCTGACTCCCTTCATTGGCGGTAATAAACAAACCCGATTGGGCCATCAATTCCAGTAAGCCGACGGTTTTGATGGTAATCGTTTTACCACCGGTGTTTGGCCCGGTCACAATGATGGCATGATATTGATCACCGATTTCAATATCATTGGCGACCACCTTATCACGTGGAATCAACGGGTGGCGTGCCTGACGCAGCTTCACCACATTATCGGCGGACACCTTTGGTTCGATGCTGCCTGTTTGGTGGGCCAACTTGGCCTTGGCATTCACAAAATCCAATTGGCCAATGAGATCCATATTCGCTAATAAATCATCCCGATGGGGTCGAATTAAGTTGGTGAGTTCACCGAGGATCCGGCGAACCTCAGCCCGCTCGGCCAACTGATCGCGTCTCAGTTGATTATTCATTTCAACAACCGTATTCGGTTCAACGTAAAGCGTTTGGCCGGATGCACTTTGATCATGAATAATCCCACCGAAGCGTTGTTTATATTCGGCCTTGATTGGCAGCACAAACCGACCATCACGGACCGTGATAATCGGTTCGCTCAGGTATTTGGCGTCAGATCCCTTAATAAACTTTCCCATTCTCGAACGAATGTTACCTTGGGTAGCTGAAATCGATTTTCTGATTGCGCGCAGTTCCGATGAAGCGCCGTCAAGAACCCGGCCATCATCGTCAATAGAAGACAGCATCCGTCTGGTCACGTCCGGCAGCAATGTCAACCGATTGACAATTTGTGGCAATACCTTGAGTGCAACGTCTTCTTCCTGTAAATCAGCAAAAAAATCAGACACGACTTGAACCGCCCGTAAAAGCTTGGTAATTTGGGCCAATTCCGTTCCACCTAAGGAGGCATTTTCGATTCTTAACCGTTTCATATATGGCGAAATTTCGGTCAGCTTGGGGATCGGAATTTCACCTTTAAGCCGGACAATATCAGCCCCATCAGTAGTCTGTGCCAATCGCTGATTGACCTGGTCGACTGATGCACTGGGTGTTAATTGCCCAACAATTTCGTTTCCACGATCAGTTGCTAAAAATTTTGTAAGCTGCTCTTTAATTTTTCCGTATTCTAATGTTTCTAAGACTTTATCGTTCATACATTAACCTCACTGGAATTTTCATCCCAAATCTGAATCATCTTATCTGAAAGAAGTGGCGTTTTTTTCACAATCCACTGGGAAATGCTTGAGTCTTGGTATTGCTCGTGAATGGTTTGACTGGGAAAGATCAATAATATATTCAGGAGAATAAAGATCACCAGATATTTGATGATCAAGTTGGCAACCCCTCCAAGCAGCGAATTTAATTGGTGAATAATCGGCAGCTTGGTAATCGGTGTAATGATATCACGCAAAAGCCTGACAATCTGCCAGACCAAGCCAAATAACAGTACGAACACGATCCACTTAATAATTCCTGATGTGGATTGAGCCGAACTTGTTTGACCGATTAAACCATTAATAAAATCCGCAACCGGCGTGGTATACAGGACGCTCACAAATGTCGCAACGACAAACCCAACCAAATGGAGAATCTCGACAACAAAGCCCCGTCGTAATCCACTTAGCAAGCCAAATCCCAAAATCAAAATGATTCCAATGGTAAAAACCATTTTAAAGACCTTCTTTACTGTTGTGTGCAGCTTTTTGAACATCAAATTGTTTGGAAATTGCGTTAAATGCAATTAAAATCGCCCGTTGTTCTTCTGTTGAGCTCGGCATCGCTTCTTTAAGCTGATTCAGTTGTTCGTTCAATAAATCGGTCACTGCCTGCATATGGTCCACAGTTCCGTTACCGACTAGTACATAATCTTTTCCATCGATGGTTGCTTTGAACCGTCGCTTTTCATTCTCAGACATTTCGTCACATCCTAATTTCTCTCAATTAAAAACTGAATGCGGGACAAATAGTGGTCAGCTTCCAGAATATAAGTGAATTAGCCAAACATCCTGGACTTGGGTGATTGGCTAATTCACAAATACGGCCGAAAACTGCTATTTGGCGCACGATTCAGCTAAGTAACATTTAAGCTAAAAAGAGGTTGGAGCAAAACTTTTAGTTTTGTCCGACCTCTTTCCCCTTCGCTGATGACCATGCTAATTATTGATCGTTGTCACCGTCGTCAGTTTCATCGTCACCATCTTTACCCAAGAAAGTGTTCAAAACGGATTCGATCATATCCCATTCTTTATCGGTTTCGATTGCTTGCAGTTCGCCGCCTTGAGGATCACTCGGATCGTCGCCCTTTGGCAATGCGTATGCTTGAATTTCAACTTCTTCGTCTTCACCCTTACCGTGTGGGTAGATTAAGATGTAAGAACGATCAAAGTCCTCTGACTTAAATGTAAATAAGACATCGAATAAAGTTTCTTCACCGTTTTCATCGACTAATGTGATTTGTTGTTGTACTGGTTCTTGGTCTGCCATAATTGTTTACCTCGCTATATTTTTGTTAATTTACCATTGCGGTCCAAATAATTCTGAAGTATCAAGCCCGCTGCCAATTTATCGATCACCTTTTTGCGTTTGGCTCGAGAAACGTCTGCTTCTTCAGTCAGCATCCGCTGAGCCTCAACAGTGGTCAATCGTTCATCTTCGAAATCAACCGGAAGATGAAACATCTCTTCGAGGCGCTTACCATATTGTTCAGATGCTTCTGCCCTGGGCCCGAGAGAATTATTCATATTCTTCGGGAGACCAACGACAAAACCATCAACTTGATACTTCTCGACTAACTCCGAAACCCGGTCTAAACCGAATTCCTTGTTGTCTTCATCGATCGAAATGATCTCAACTCCCTGTGAGGTCCAACCTAATTGGTCGCTGATCGCAACTCCGACGGTTTTTGAACCAACATCTAAACCCATTAATCTCATTTTTCACCCTTTTTCGTATCAGTTGGATGATTATCCAAATAGAAACGAACTAATTCTTCGATTATTTCATCACGTTCATGTCTGCGGATAAGGTTACGAGCATCGAGATTACGCGGTATATAAGCGGGGTCGCCTGAAATTAAATAACCAACAATTTGATTATAGGGATTGTACCCTTTTTCTTCGAGCGCTTGATACACAGTCAGTAAGGTCTCACGCACGTCCTTTGGCTGATCTTCATTAAAATTGAAAAACATGGTTTTATCTAACGAACTCATACGATTCACCTCTATGACATACAGTCATTTGTATTAATTTTAACTGATTATAAGTGAAACTACAATCAAGTAGGCGAATGTAACCGACATGTAACCGTGGTGTAATAATTATTTATTTGTTAACCAAGCAACAGCTGCACTCATCGCCTTGTCAAGACCCGATGGATCCTTACCACCGGCTTGGGCCATGTTGGGACGACCGCCGCCGCCACCTTTAATATTACCGGAAATGGATTTAATCAAATCTCCGGCCTTAATTCCGGCTTTCACTTGATCGTCAGCGACAGCCACGATCAAATTGGCCTTTTCACCGCTACCAGTCCCCAGAACCAACACATCAGATAATTTTTTAGAACGCCAAGTGTCAGCCAATTGACGCAACTGATCCATGCCGGCATCCTTAATAATCCCAGTGATAATGCTGTATTTTCCAGCCGTCTTTTTATCATTAAAGACGTTTTGTGCCTGCTGGCCAGCCAATTTTGCTTCAAGTGCTTGTTGTTTTTGGGTCAGTTCTTTGATTTCTGCTTGTAATTGACCAACCCGCTTTGGTGTGTCCTTAATCTGAGTGACCTTTAAATCGCTGGCAATCTGCTTTAATTCTTTATCACGGTCATTTAACAGCTTGAACGCATCTTTGGCAGTTACAGCCTCAATCCGGCGAACCCCAGCCCCAACACCTGATTCGGAAACGATTTTGAATAATCCGATATCACGAGTGTTGGTAACGTGGGTTCCACCACAGAATTCAACTGAGAAGTCACCGACGCTGACAACTCGGACCTTGTCACCGTATTTTTCACTGAACAGGGCAATCGCACCCATCTTCTTACCGGTTTTGGGATCCGTCACGACGGTCGTGACATCAATTTCGTTGAAAATCTGTCTGTTAACCATGTCTTCGACTTTTTGCAAATCCTCATCGGTCACTTGGCCAAAGTGATTAAAGTCAAAGCGCAGGTAGTTAGGCTCTACCAAAGAACCGGCCTGTTGGGTGTGGCCGCCCAGAACATTTCGCAGCGACTGGTCAAGTAAATGAGTGGCAGTATGGTTCTTTTCAACTCGGCTGTGGAACAGCTTGTCAACAATCAAATGATAATGATTGCCCTTCTCAAGCGGCTCCTGCGTCTTAAGGGTGTGAATGTTTTGGCCATTGGGGGCGTGTTGAACGTCAACCACGTCGGCTACCTTGTCGCCTTCTTCATCTAAAATAACCCCACGGTCGGCAACCTGACCACCCATTTCTGCATAAAACGGTGTTTTGTCAAAAATCACTTCAACCGTGCCGCCTTTGGATGTATCAACCAACTTTTCATTTTCGACAATGGCCAATAATTCTGCATTGTCAACGTCTAATGTGTCATACCCAACGTATTCGCTGTGGTCCTTAATTTCAATTAATAAGTCGCGCTGAACGCCCATCGACTTGGCACCGCTTCTTGCCTTCCGTGCCCGATCCTTTTGCTTTTGCATTTCAACTTCAAACCCAGGCTTATCAACCGTTAACCCGGCATCACTGGCTTCTTCTTGAGTCAATTCAACAGGGAATCCGTAAGTATCGTATAACTTGAAGGCGGTTGGGCCGTCAATGACCGTTTGCTGATTGGCTTTGGCATCCTTAACCACTTGATTAAATAATTTAAGACCGTCTGCCAAAGTTTCGTTGAATCGATCCTCTTCGGAACGGACAACCTTTGCGATGTAGTCTTTTTGCTTCAAAACGTCCGGGTAGTAGGATTCAAGCGTTTCGCCAACAACCGGAACCAATTTGTACAGGAAGGCTTCGTTAATGCCCAAGCGCTGGCCATTCACAATCGCCCGTCTAATGAGACGGCGAATGACGTAGCCCCGCCCAACGTTTGAAGGTAAAGCACCATCACCAATCGCCACGGTAATTGCCCGGGCGTGGTCGGCAATAATTCTAAACGCCACATCATCTTTTTTATTGGTATCGTACTTTTTGTGATCACTTAATTCTTCTGTTTTATGAATCATCGGCAAGAATAGGTCGGTTTCAAAGTTGGTTCGTGCATGTTGAAAAATTGAAACCACTCGTTCAAGTCCCATCCCAGTATCAATGTTTTTTCGGGGAAGTGGTTCGTAAGTGTCTTGTGGCGTGTGGTTAAACTGTGAAAAGACAATGTTCCAAACTTCCAGCCAGCGGTCATTTTCACCACCCGGATAGTTTTCCGGATCATCGTCGGCCAAGTTGTCAAAGTCCTTACCCCGGTCATAAAAGATCTCTGAGTCCGGGCCGGATGGGCCTTGGCCAATATCCCAGAAGTTGTCTTCAATTTCGATGATGTGATCAGGAGAAACCCCGACTTTTTCCCAAAACTTCTTCGCATCGGTGTCCTTGGGGTAAACAGTCATATAAAGTTTTTCCTTGTCCCAGCCGAACCACTTTGGCGAAGTCAGCAACTCAAAGGCCCATGCAATCGCTTCTTCTTTGAAGTAGTCACCAACTGAGAAGTTCCCCAACATTTCAAATAATGTGTGGTGGCGAGGGGTTTTCCCAACGTTTTCAATATCATTAGTCCGAATACTCTTTTGAGAGCTTGTCATTCGGGGATTCTTGGGAACAACGGAGCCATCAAAGTATTTCTTCATGGTCGCAACACCCGAGTTGATCCACAGCAACGTCGGATCATCAACCGGAATCAATGATGCACTTGGTTCGATTGTGTGCCCCTTTTCTTGGAAAAAGTCTAAAAACATTTGTCTAATTTGACCACTGCTTAATTCTTTCATACCATTTTCTCCTTTGACAAAATTAAAACACCGTTGCTCACAGAGACGCCGATTGACGCGGTACCACTCTGATTGCAACGATGTTTATCGTTAACCACTTGATCTCTATAACGTAGAGTTGCGTATTACCAATTCAAGATTTAAGAGAGCACTGTTTAATTCAAGTCGCCTTTCACATCAGCCAAGACGTTTCTGAAAAATGAAGTTAAACAGCATATTCTTAACACATTTCAAAGTATACTTTTTTGTGAATGTGGTGTCAATAACCGGTTATTGATAACGTGACGAACTGTTCTTGCGTTGTTTACGTTTTGCACGCGCTTCTTCACGTTTGACAACCCGACGGTCCATCTCGTCTTTTCTAGCAATTGTATTCTTGATCCGTCGTTTGTAGCCGGGCTTGATCTTCTTTTTCTTCTTTTTGATCATACCAATCATGGTTGGGTCAAGCTTATCATGCTTCTTGCGGTGGGTCTTTCGTCGGTTCCGATCGTAGGAATCCACGATTTCACCATTTTTAAGTGCTTTGGGCTTGAAATGAATCCCCATATCTTCTAATTCTTCAACAGCTTTTTCTTCGTCTGGTGAATAAAGGGTAATTGAGGTACCGGACATCCCATTTCGGCCAGTCCGGCCAACTCGGTGAATAAAGAATTCCAAGTCTTCCGTCGGAATATCATCATTGATGACATCGGACACACCTTGGATATCAATCCCCCGGGCGGCTAAATCGGTTGCGACCACAAATTGGAAATCCAGATTTTTTATCCGTTTCATAACCTGCTTACGTTCACGTGGCTTCATCCCACCGTGAATCATTGCCACCTTTAAGCCTTGCCCTTTGAGGTATTCACTGAGCGCTTCCACCCGATCCCGGGTGTTGGCAAAAATCAGTACCAGGTAAGGTTCGCCAATGGTCAACAACTTATAAATAAGCTGATTTTTATCCTGACCCTTTGTGGAAATCAACCAGTTATCAATGGTTGGACTAATAATTGTGGAAACCGGAATCTCTTCAATAAATGGATTAACCATGTATTTTTTGAGGAAAATATTGATCTTTTGAGGAATTGTCGCTGAAAAGACCATCATTTGCACATGCTTACCAAAACTGGCAGCGATATTGTCAACAACATCCAAGAATCCCATATCCAAAGTCATATCCGCTTCATCAATGACTAATTGTGATGCCGTATGAACATCGAGGCCGCCATTTTGAATCAAATCCCAAATTCGACCCGGAGTTCCAATCACCAGTTGAGGCTGATCTTTTTTAATCTTCTTTTCCTGGCGAACTTTATCCGTTCCGCCGACATACGCACCAATCGAAATTGGCTTGTCACTATGCTTTGCCAACTGCTTGGCCGCATCAATAATCTGGTAGGCCAATTCCCGACTGGGGGTGGTAATCACTGCCTGAACCTGATCAACATCCGGGTCCAATTGATTGAAAATTGGCAGTAAAAAGGCGTGGGTCTTACCACTTCCTGTGGCAGATTGGCCCACGACGTCTCGTCCCTGCATGACAACGGGAATCACTTTTTCCTGAACCGGTGTCGGCTCTGTAAAGTTTAACTCCTTTAAGGCTGTCAGCAGGAATGGTTTTAAATTAAAATCTGAAAAATTACTCATATACGCTCCTACTTGTTTTTTGCGACAAGATCATTTAAATCTTTAACAAAATCCTGAATATGTTCTTCTGAATCAACAACCGCACCACTGGCTAATGGGTGTCCACCACCGCCATAGGTTTTGGCAAGTTCATTAATTTCCGGTCCCTTTGACCGTAACCGAATACGGAAGGAGTGGTCCTTTTGTTCGACAAAAATTGCCCAAGAGACGACCTGCTTAATCTTTCCGGGAAGTGGAACCACAGCCGAAGTACTCTCATCGCCCAATTTAAAGGGTTCCAACACTTTATCCGACAACACCAGATACGCAGCCCCGCTGTCTAGAATCGTTAAATTCTCGTAAACGTAAGCCGATAATCTCGCTAATGGAATGTCAATTTCATCTTCAATTTGATTCACGTCACTGGTTGAAAAATCATAGGTTGCCAACTTGGCGGCAACTTCCAGTGTATGTGAAGAGGTTGATGGATACATAAACCGGCCAGTATCCCCAACAATTCCGGCATACAACAAACGAGCCCCTTCTGAAGGCAGGGTCAGTTGATCCTTGTTACTGTCATAAAAGTCATAAATGAGCTCTGACGTACTCGATGCGTCCGGTTCAACCCACATGATATCCCCAAATTGATCATCATTTGGATGGTGGTCAATCTTAATGAGTGCTTTGCCTTTGGTATAACGATCGTCGTCAACCCGCGGCTGGTTGGCCGTGTCGACCACAATCACCAAGGCGTCTTGATATTGCTCGTCGGCGATTTCATCGGTCTTGCCCAACCATTCAAAGCTTTCATACTGTTTGCCGGCACACAAAACCTGCTTGTCGGGAAATGACGCCTTAATCAATTGCGCTAATCCCATTTGGGACCCAATCGCGTCAGGATCCGGGCGTTTATGACGATGGATAATAATTATTTTAAATTTCTTAATTTCGTTAAGGATTTGTTCTTGAATTGCCATATTCATTACTCCATTACTTTATTGTCGAACACTTCAGTATACATTAATTCATTCGGAATATAAACCATCGTTTCTACTTAAATAAAGGCAGGACAATGTTTTCATATGCCAAGTCATCCAAATTGGTGATAGTAATCCCAAGCAGTCGGACTCCCGCAGAAATGTCCGGCATATCAACCAGTAGTTCGGAAGCCAGGGCGAAATACTCCTCAACACTATTTTTGATGTAGTTATCCAACGTCACCCGCTTGGTAAAAGTTGAAAAGTCACTATAACGAACTTTGAGCACCAATGTCTTGCCGTGCTTTTTCTTGCCATCCATGGTGGTGACCAACATTTGGGCAATTCGCTGTAATTCATCGTCAACTTCAGTTTGGTTATCAATGGCCGGACCAAACGTCCGCTCCTTGCCAATTGATTTTCGGACACGTTTGTATTCAACGGGGCGCTCGTCAATTCCCCGGGCCCGTTCATACAATACATAACCAAACTTACCAAACTGCTTAATTAAATCCATTTGAGACCAGGCCAAAAGATCGCTGCCGTTGTTAATCCCCAACTCGTGCATTTTCGGAACCGTCTTTTTGCCAACACCCCGAAACTTTTCAATTGGCAGACGCGTCAAAAATTCCATGGCATCCTTGGCCCCAATAATTGTAATGCCGGTTGGCTTGGCATAATCCGAAGCTTCTTTAGCGAGAAACTTATTATAAGAGACCCCCACCGAGCAAGTCAGATGGGTGATCTGCCAAATTTCGCTTTGAATCATTCGGGCCACTTGAATGGGATCTGTCAGGTGTTTTTTATTTTGAGTCACGTCCAAATAAGCTTCATCTAAAGCAACCGTCTCAATAATATCAGTATATTCATGAAAAATATCATGAATCTGATCCGACACGGATCGATAAAGTTCAAACCCGGAAAACCTAAACACGGCATTCGGACATAACTCCAACGCCTTCATCACGCTCATTGCGGAATGGACCCCAAACTTGCGGGCATTATAATTCGCGGTCGAAACCACACCCCGCCCACCGGTTTTTCGGGGATCCTTCCCCACAATTAGTGGCTTAGACTTCAAACTTGGGTCTTCACGTTCTTCAATTGATGCATAAAAGGCATCCATATCAACATGAATGATCTTTCTGGTTGGATTTTTCATTGCTATCAGCCCTAATCAAACATACGTTCTTATGTGGTGTAAAAAAATGGTCGGGTGCTAACGCTTCCGCTACCATCCCAACCGGCAAACATAAACTATTTGTTTTCAGCTTTTGAATCGTCAGCTGAATCCGCTGATTTGTCATCGGATTCCTGGGCACTGTCAGATGTCTGAGAATCTGCTGGTGCATCAGTCGATGTTGTGTCAGCTTTTTGATCGTCATTGGCTGCTGGAGCGACAACAGCTGGTTGCTTAACTGAAGCAATCGCACTGAGGTCAAATACCAAGTAAATCCCGTCACAATCCAATGTAACCGTCTTTTCGGCTTCGTTGATTTCGTCAACAACCCCGTGCAAACGACCAATGGTAATCACTTGATCACCTGGCTTGATCTTTGAAAGTTGTTCACGACGCTTTTCTTGTTGCTTTTTTTGAGGACGAATCATCAAGAAATACATAACCGCAAACAAAACAACGATGAATAAAATTGATAAATAAGATTGGTTCAAAATTTTTCACCCACACTTTCCATAAGAATACTTTAACAAATAAGTTGGTCACAGTCTATACCTAAAAATTTTTCGGGTTGGGTTTATTATACCCATACTGCTCAAATACTTCTGCCCGAAGATCCAATAAATTGTCATCCATGATCGCTTGTTGAACCCGCTTCATTAAGTGAATGAGGTAGTACAAGTTATGGTAACTGCACAACCGCATGCCAAAGGTTTCATCGGTCTTACAAAGATGGCGGATATAAGCTCGGGTATAGTTGCGACATGTATAACAGTTGCATTGATCGTCAAGCGGCGTGAAATCACGGGCATACTTGGCATTTTTAACCACCAAGCGGCCGTGCGACGTCATGACCGTCCCATTTCGAGCAATTCGGGTTGGTAAGACACAATCAAACATATCAATTCCGCGAATAACGCCATCAATCAAGGAGTCAGTGGCCCCAACGCCCATCAGATACCGCGGCTTGTTTTCGGGCAAGAGTGGCGCAGTCGTTTCTAAAATGCGGTTCATTTCCTGCTTGGATTCTCCAACGGAAAGGCCGCCGATTGAGTACCCTGGAAAGTCCAGACTAACCAAATCCTGTGCGGACTGTTTTCTTAAATCCTCAAAGCCGGCTCCTTGGACAATGCCAAACAAGCCTTGCCAATCTGGGTTTTGATGAGCTTTTAATCCGCGCTCCGCCCAGCGGCTGGTACGTTCAACCGACTTTTTGACGTAGTCGTAGGACTCAAAAAATGGTGGACATTCATCCAGACTCATCATAATGTCCGGGCCCAAATCATTTTCAATTTGAATCGCCTTTTCAGGAGATAAAAACATTTTTGCACCGTTAATTTCATTTTTGAACGTGACACCATCTTCGGTGATATCCCGATTCTTCGCCAATGAAAAGACCTGAAAACCACCGGAATCAGTAAGGATCCCTTTATCCCAGTTCATGAATTTGTGAAGGCCACCCGCTTCTTTGACAATGTCTTCTCCAGGCCTGAGCCACAGATGATACGTGTTGGCCAAAATAATGGTCGATCCCATTTCATCCAGTTCCTCTGGCGCCAAAGTCTTGACCGTCGCCTGAGTCCCTACCGGCATAAAAATCGGTGTTCGAAACGTGCCGTGAGGGGTCGTAATCTCCCCTAATCGGGCACCGGTATGCTTTTCTTTTTTGATCAAGCGATACGTAATCGCTGGTTGCATATAAAATCCTCCTAGTGAATGTACATCGCATCGCCAAAACTGAAGAAACGGTATTTTTCTTCAATAGCGTGCTGGTAAGCATTGAGAATGTTGTCGCGACCGGTAAAGGAAGCAACTAACATCACAAGCGTTGATTTCGGCAAATGAAAATTGGTGATAAATGAATCAACGACTTTCCATTCATATCCAGGCTTGATGAAAATATCGGTCCAACCTGAATCCGGCCGAATCTCGCCATTAAATTTAGTTCCCACGGTTTCAAGGGTCCGAATTGATGTCGTTCCGGTGGCAACGATTTTGCCGCCATTTTGGCGAACGTCATTCAACGTTTGAGCGGCTTCATCGGTTAATCGATAAAACTCGCTGTGCATCTTATGATCCTCAATATTTTCCTCGTCAACGGGTCTAAACGTTCCCAAACCAACGTGAAGGGTCAAATAAACCAAATGAACGCCTTTGTCAGCTACTTTTTGCAGTAGTTCCTTGGTCCAATGCAAACCGGCTGTGGGGGCAGCTGCTGATCCCATTTCCTTGGCATAAACCGTCTGATAACGGTTAGGGTCGTCCAACTTTTCCTTAATGTATGGTGGCAGTGGCGTTTCACCAAGCCGTTCGAGTATTTCAATAAAGATCCCATCGTATTTAAACTCGATTTCTCGACCACCATGTTCCAATTCTTTGGTCACGACGGCTTTTAACTGGCCCTCGCCGAAGTCAATGACCGTCCCGACTTTCGCCCGTTTGGCTGGCTTCATCAGGGTTTCCCAGCGGTCGCCTTCGATATTATGCAACAATAAGACTTCCATGTTACCGCCGGTATCTTCTTTGACACCGTAAATTCTTGCCGGCATCACCTTTGAATCATTCATTACCAGGGCATCCCCCGGATTTAAGTAGTCAATAATATTATAAAAATGACGATCCTGCATCTCGCCGGTCTCTTTGTTTAAAACCAGGAGACGGGACTCGTCGCGATCCTTAATCGGGGTTTGAGCAATCAATTCATGCGGCAGATTATAATCAAAATCTTCAAGTGTGTAGTTTGTTTTCAAAATCTTAATTCCTTTCATCCTTGCCTGGAAGCGGGTAATTGAGGTGGTCATAGCCTTTTTTCGTGACAATTCTGCCGCGAGCGGTTCGCTTGATTAAGCCAATTTGAAGTAGATATGGTTCGTACATTTCAGCAATCGTATCAGTTTCCTCGCCGATGTTGGCAGCTAATGTGTTTAAGCCCACCGGACCGCCAGCGTAGTATTTGATCATTGTCTTCAATAACTTGAGATCAGTGGCATCAAGCCCTAATTCATCGACCTTGAGGCGTTTTAAGGCATACCTGACAATTTCCAGATCGACTTCATCCTTATCAGAAACCTGGGCAAAGTCGCGAATCCGCTTCAACAACCGGTTGGCGACACGGGGGGTTCCCCGCGACCTCAAAGCAATTTCATGGGCGCCGGATTCCTGAATATCAATTTGAAAAATATCGGCTGTTCGCCGGACAATATCTTCCAAATCGGCCGTTTTGTAATAGTTCATATGTTCAACGATTCCAAACCGGTCCCGCAGTGGTGCCGACAGCATCCCCGCTTGGGTGGTCGCTCCAATTAACGTAAACGGTGGCAGTGGGAAGTGGATCGGATGGGCGCCAGACCCTTGGCCGACAATGATATCGACGAAGAAGTCTTCCATCGCCGAATACAGCATTTCTTCAACGACTTTTGGCAGCCGGTGGATTTCGTCTATGAATAAGACATCTCCGGGCTGCAGTTCGTTAAGCAGTGACAGCAGGTCCCCCGGCTTATCAATGGCAGGGCCGCTGGTCGTTCGAATATTAACACCCATTTCGTTGGCAATCACCATTGCCAGCGTGGTCTTCCCGAGTCCAGGAGGGCCATACAACAACACATGGTCGAGTGACTCTTCCCGCTGTTTGGCGGCTTGAATATAGACCTTCAGTTCGTTTTTAACATCATCTTGGCCGATGTACTCGCTCAGGAGTTGCGGCCGCAATGATTTTTCGATGCTGCTTTCATCAGAATCAACGTTTTCCGGAGAAATCAGTCGATCATCTTTTTCGTTGGCCACGTCATCATCTCCTTAGTCTTAGTGCATCAGTAATTTAAGTCCCATACTCAGGTATTCATCGGTAGACAAGTCGGCAGCCTTTTCCAAATCCGGTTTGATGCCATCGATTTGCTTGGCACCATATCCCAGGGCAGCCAACGCTGACAAGGCATCCGTCAGCTCTGGACTCTGGGCAGTGGCAGCTGGATGCGATACATTCGGTGCCGTGGTCGCAATGTCTCCCAACTTGCCCTGCATATCCAAAATAATTTGTCGGGCAGTCTTCTTGCCCACTCCGGGAAATTTGGTCAAAAACGTGACGTCTTCGTTATTAATTGCCGAAATCAACCCGTCGCGGTCATTTCCTGCCAAGATTGCCAGCGCGCTCTTGGGCCCGATTCCAGAAACTGAAATGAGTTTTTCAAAGATCTGTTTATCCTCAATCGTCGCAAAACCATACAACAAAATGGCCGAGTCACTGACTGATTGGTAGATGTAGACTCTGATTGTTTTTTCCTGATCGATTGTAAAAGCATACGGATCGGAAGTGTAAATTAAATAGCCAACGCCGCCCACCAGCAGCACAATATGGCTGGGGGTGACGTCAACAACTGTTCCATCAAAAAATTCGAACATGATTTCTCCTCTTTACTAAAACATATGTTTGCTAATTAATTTTATCATACCTTCTCCTATTGCTGAGGACAATCTAGACAATTTCTTCATCCGTATGGTGCGGATCCTGAATTCGTTTAAACATCTTTTCAATATCGGCATTGGAAAATTTAACCAGGACTGGACGGCCGTGCGGGCAATTATAGGGATTCTCGCATTCGGGAAGCCGTCTTAATAATGCTTTAGCTTGGAGACTGTCCAAATGATGATTTGCCTTGATGGCACGCTTACAGCTCATCATAATCGCCGTTTTTTCACGGAAGGCAGCCACCGAAATTTTGTGATCAAATAAAATCCAATCAATCATTTCTTTGATGGTGTCAGCTTCCTGACCGGCTTTAAACCACATGGGATGCTCGCGGACAATGAAACTGTTTTGCCCGAATTGCTCCAAATGAATGCCCAATTGGTTCAATAAGTCCAAATGATCGTTAATCAAGAGAAAATCCGAGGTAGCGTAATCCAAAACAATTGGGACCAAAAGCTTCTGCTGGTCATCAGAGACCTCACCAATCTGTTTACGGTAATACTCGTAATTGATTCGTTCTTGAGCCGCATGTTGATCGACCAAATACATATTATCGGCGTTTTCGGCGACCAAGTAGGTGCCGTGAATCTGGCCGACGTAGGTTAAATCCGGAAAACCAGTTTGCGTGATCAGTTCGGACTGCTGAGGCTTGGGGTTATCAGCCGGTTGAAGTTCCGCCGTTGATTCAGCTTCAATAACCGACGAAGCGGCACTTTCAAACACTGGAACACCGCTGGGTTCGTTTTGTAATAGCTGGTCAAATTCAGCCACTGACGCACTTTTTAAGTCAGCCCGGGTCTTCACCACCACCGGTGTCACCTTCGGCTGATTTAAATCAGCACTCGGCGCTGACGAAACATCAAACAACGGTGGGTTGGTCTGAACCTGGTCAGCTGTTGAAACGTTGAAGGAATGTGGTTCCGCGTTAAACGGCTTTTTGAAGTCACGGGTCGCATCTGGAATCAGCTGCTTGTCCCGCAGCATCTCGTAAATTGCATCCGAAATCAACTTGCCGATCATCGGTTCGTCACTAATCCGGACTTCCTGTTTGGTTGGGTGGACGTTCACATCAATCAGTGCCGGATCGGCATTGATCGTAATCACCGCAATTGGAAAACGGCCGATCATCAATTTGGAGCCGTAGCCGGCAATAACTGCTTTGGTCAATGGGTAGTTGCGGATGAAGCGGCCGTTTAGGATCAATGAAATATAATTGCGACTCGAACGGGTCAGTTCAGGCAGGCTGACATAGCCATTTACCTGAATATCGAGATCTTTTCCCTTGATTGGGGCCATTTTTGAAATGGTTTTGACCCCATAAATGGCGCCTAGTACCTGCATTAAATCGCCTCTGCCGGAAGTTCGAAGCAATTCACGGCCATTGCTGATAAATGAAAAGGCAATTTCAGGGTGGCTCAACGCCAACCGATTGATGATATCAGAAATTTTAGCCAATTCGGTGTTTGGAGAACTCAAGTACTTCAATCGAGCCGGCGTATTATAAAACAGCGACGCGACTTCAACAGTCGTTCCTTTTCGTGATTCGGAGGCACCTTGAGCCACTAATTTGCCGCCTTTATATTCAACCTGGGTACCAATGTCACCAGTCGATGTCTTCATTTTAACGTTGGCAACTGAGCTGATACTTGGAAGTGCTTCGCCCCGAAATCCCAGCGTGCGGACACGAAAGAGGTCTCTTTGTTCAGCAATCTTGCTGGTTGCATGACGCAAAAAGGCCGTTTGAACTTGTGAACTTTCAATGCCGTTGCCGTCATCGACAACTTTAATTAACTTAAGTCCGGCATTTTCAACGGTTACGTCGATCTCCGTGCTATCGGCATCTATTGAATTTTCGACTAATTCTTTGACTACTGAAGCAGGTCGCTCAACAACTTCTCCAGCCGCAATTTGGTTGGATAGAATTGTTGGTAGTTGATGAATCTTGTTCAAATCGATCACCTTAATCTCCGTTTATCTTCTGTTGCCATTTATATACCTGATTCATAATTTGCATTGGTGTTTTCGACATCAAATCCAGTTTCTTTAATTGTGACACAACTTCCGCTTGTTTATCATCAATTTGCTCAAGCGGGAAAAGTGATGTCTGCAGCTCAGCCGGCCTCTCTGGCGTTTCTTGGCTCGTCTGAGCGGTTTGATGGTCGTCCGCTGCCTGTTGCTCCAGCTGGGTTAAAATGTCATTAGCGCGGTGCAGGAGCCCGTTTGGCAGTCCTGCTAATTTGGCAACGTGAATCCCATACGATTTGTCAGCCGGTCCTGGTTGAATCTTATGCAGAAAAACTAATTCACCATTGGATTCCGTTGCGCCGACGTGGACATTGCGCAGACGGTTGAGCGATTCATCCAGTGCGGTTAACTCGTGATAGTGGGTTGAAAACAGTGTCTTGGCGCCAATGTTATTGTGCACGTACTCAATAATTGCCTGCGCCAGCGCCATTCCATCATATGTGGCAGTCCCCCGACCAATTTCATCAAACAAAATCAAACTGTTGGGTGTCGCATTTTCAATCGCATCGTTGGCTTCTTTCATTTCCACCATAAAGGTACTTTGGCCGGAAATCAGATCATCGGCTGCACCAATTCTGGTAAAAATCTTATCAAATACCGGCAGCTTCGCCTTCTTGGCTGGTACAAAACAGCCCATTTGATTCATGATGACACATAACGCCATTTGACGCATATAAGTACTTTTCCCAGACATGTTCGGCCCGGTAATCAGTAAAATACTGGTATCTTCTGCCAAATTGACGTCATTTGGAACGTATTGTTGATGTCCCAAAACCTTTTCAACCACTGGATGGCGGCCATCTGTGATATCGACGATATGCTTATTGGTCAAAGTTGGCCGAACAAACCGGTATTCTTCGCTGACTGCAGCAAAACTTTGTAAAACATCGATAGCCGCCACGGCATCAGCTAAATCCTGAATTCGTTTAATCGACTGTTTAATATCATCCCTAATTTTAACGAACAGTTTGTATTCGAGCGTCTTGCTTTGCTCCTGGGCTTCTAGGATCAACGCTTCTTTTTCTTTTAACTCCGGAGTTGAAAAACGTTCTGCGTTCGCCAAGGTTTGCTTTCGCTGATAGCGGTTTGCCGGAATCTTATCCAAATTAACCTTAGTCACTTCGATGTAATAACCAAAAACGTGATTAAAGCCGACCTTTAAATTGTTAATTCCAGTCACCTGGCGCTCTTTGGCTTCCAGTTCAGCCAACCATTTTTGCCCATTGTTTGTGGCATCACGATACTGATCGAGCTGTTGATTATAACCATCCTTGATGACGCCGCCATCAGTGACGGAAATGGGCGGTTCTTCAACGATTGCCGAATCGATTTCTTCCACAATGTCATCCAACGGCACCAAATTTTTGAGCATCTCGTCAAAACTTTTATCGGCAATTTGTTCAAGAATATACTTGATTTTAGGCACTTGTTCCAGCGAGGTCTTCAATTGAATCAAATCCCGCCCGTTAACGCTGCCAAAGGCGATCCGACCCGCTAGGCGTTCCAAATCATAAACCTTGATTAATTCGTCCTGCAGCTGATTACGTTCAAAATAGTGATCGAGCAAAACCCCAACTGCATCATGACGCTGATTAATCATATTGCGATTGACCAACGGCCGTTCAATCCACTGTTTGAGCTTTCGACCCCCCATGGCAGTTTTGGTTTGGTCCAGCAGCCAAAGCAGGGTTCCGGATTTTTTACCGGTCCGAATGTTTCGAATCAACTCCAAATTATATTGAGAGTTGTGATCGAGCTCCAAAAAGTCGGACGGCTCATAAACCACCGCTCGCTTCAAGTGTTGCAGGCTGCGTTTTTGGGTTGCCTGAATATAATCAAGCAGCAGCTTTAAAACTTGTTTCATCAAAGCATCATCGACGTCTTGACTTAGATAACTGACTGAGGCATTCACCGGTAGATCAGACTGGTTGGAAATCAGGATACCCAGTTTTTTGACGGTATCAATGAGCGTTGCCGGCAGATCTTTTTCAACCACAATCTCCTTGGTCTGAAGAGAAACCAGTTCGTTTACAAATTCTGCCTGGGTCGTCAATTTGGCCACTTTGAGTTCACCAGTGGACAAATCGGCGTAAGCAAACGCAAATTCGTTGCTATCGGCATCGTAAACCACCGAGGTTAAGTAATTATTTGATTTGGCATTTTCTGAGCCAACGTCGACCTGAGTCCCAGGTGTCACCAATTGAATCACTTCACGTTTGACCATTCCCTTGGCTAATCTGGGATCTTCCATCTGCTCACAAAGAGCGACTTTATAGCCCTGGTCGACTAAGATATCAATATAATTTTGAGCGGCCTTATGGGGCACACCGCACATTGGAACCGGATTATCCGCATTTCGGCTTCGATTTGTTAACGTTAATTCCAATATTTGTGACCCTTTGATCGCATCTTCGTTAAACATTTCGTAAAAATCACCGAGGCGATAAAAAAGAAACGCATCCGGATACTGATCCTTAATTTTTTGGTACTGCACCATCATTGGAGTTGATTCTGTTTTTGCCAACTGAAAGTCCCCTTAAATTCAAGCTGAATATCGTTTCAGCATATCACGTTTAACTTCGTTTCATTTTAAATTTGATCATCGGTCATCGACACGGTCTCGATATGTGTCGCATGACCAGATTTGTCGTCAATATCAATAAAGCAGCCGGAAATAATTCCCTGCCCGGTTTCAAGGACTTTATAACGTGCCGGCCGCTGATCCAAGAAGCGTTTAATAACACTGTCAGGTTGCATACCCAGCATACCATCTGCCGGACCGGTCATCCCGGCATCAGTCAAAAATGCCGTCTTTCCTTGTAATAATCGTGCATCGTTGGTCTGAACGTGGGTGTGGGTCCCGACAACTGCGGAAACTCGGCCGTCCAGATAACGGGCAATTGCGAGCTTTTCACTGGTGGCTTCGGCATGAAAATCCATAAAAATACAATTGGTTTCTTCACGGATTTGGTCGACCAACTCGTCAGCCAAAGCAAAGGGATCATCTAAAGGATCCATAAATACCCGGCCTTGGAAATTCATGACAGCAAGTTGAACGCCATTGACGTTGACCATTGTATAGCCCTTACCGGGAGTCGTACGCCTTGGATAGTTGTATGGCCGAATTAAACGTTTGGCATCGTCAATAAAGTCCAGAATTTCGTTATTACTCCAAGCATGATTTCCCAAAGTGACAACGTCAACCCCATCACTCATTAACTGTTTATAAATCGACTGGGTAATACCACGACCCATCGAAGTGGCGTTTTCACCATTGACAATCGTCACTTGTGGCCTCACGGTTTGCTTCAACTTTGGTAAATAATGATGGATCATTGAAACACCCTTATCACCAACCACGTCACCAATAAAAAGAATTCGCATTAAAATTTCCTCAATACTTTCTAAATTATATAGAATAATTTTAACATTTATTTATGAAAAGAAAAAAGACCAGAACATCTGATCTTTTATCTTGCGTATTCGACTGAACGAACTTCCCGAATGACAGTCACTTTGATGTGGCCTGGGTACTTCATTTCAGTTTCAATCTTTTGTTTGATTCTGCGGGCGAGCACAATTGCTTGTGTGTCCGTAATATCTTCGGGCTTTGCAATCACTCTGATCTCTCGACCGGCTTGAATTGCGTAGCTCTTTTGAACTTCGTTAAAGCTGTCGGTGATCTTTTCGAGACTATCAAGTCTGTGGACGAAGCTTTCAAGAGATTCACTGTGTGCGCCTGGACGCGAAATCGCAATCTTTTCAGCAACAGCAACCAATTCAGAAATAATTGTCTCTGGAGAATGGCCCTCTTCGTATCCCTTAATCGCATCGATTACGACTGGACTTTCATGATACTTTTTGGCGAAATCAACACCAACTTGAACATGAGATCCCTCAACACCATTATTCGCAGCCTTACCGATATCGTGTAATAATCCTGCGCGTTTAGCTAATGTAACATCCTCACCTAATTCTGATGCAAAAGCACCTGCCAATTTGGCAACCTCAATTGAATGGCTCAGCAAATTCTGACCGTGGTCAATCTTAAAGTTAAGTTGACCAACAAGTTTGATCATATCGGGACTCATCGAATGAATTCCAAGGTCAAACAAGGTCTCTTCACCAATTTCTTGAATCCGCTCATCAAGTTCTTTACGGCTCTTTTCAACCATTTCTTCAATCCGAGCGGGATGAATCCGACCATCTTTGATTAACTTTTCAAGTGTCATTTTCGCAACTTCTCTCCGGATTGGATCAAAGCCGCTCAGCACAACTGCTTGTGGCGTATCATCAATAATTAAATCAATCCCAGTCAGTGTCTCAAAGGTCCGAATATTTCGACCTTCACGACCAATGATCCGACCTTTCATGTCTTCGTTTGGAAGACTGACAACGGAAACAGTTGTTTCAGAAACAACATCCGCTGAACTTTGCTGAATTGCTTCAATGATCAGATTCTTGGCGTTTTCGTCAGCTTCAGTCTGGGCTTGGTAGTAACTTTCTTTTACCATTCGGGCCTTTTCCTCAGCTAACGTTTCACTGGTTTCTTTCAAAATAAGATCACGGGCTTCTTCTTGAGTTAAGGCCGCAACCTTCTCAACTTCCGCCTGACGTTTTTCAATAAGTGAGTTTGCTTCTTCTTGTTGTGTGACTAAATTCTGTTGTTCACGATTAATCTTCTGCTCTTTGCGATTCAACGAGTTCTCTCGACGTTCGAAAGCACTGTCTTTACGGTCTAGAGCCTCTTCTCGCTGCAACAAACGATCCTCTTGTTTTTGAATCTCCGATCGCCGATTCTTCAGTTCCTTCTCAACTGATGAACGGTAGCGGTGGTTCTTCTCCTGTGCCGACAAAGTTGCTTCTTTGACGACCGTCTCAGCCTTCTTCTTAGCGTCTGCTAAGATACCTTTGGCGGAGCCGGTAGCGGAGTCAAGATCTTTTTGATGGATCTTCTTTTGTGCAGACTTTCCGATTACAAAACTAATAATACCAACAAAACCAACAACAATTATAGCGATGATTGCGAGGATTATCCCAGCCATTGTCATGGCCTTTCACCTCCAAATCACCAAAAAATGATTCATTCTAAACCAATTAATAGATGTTATTTGATTATTGACACAATTCTTATTTTAATGTTTGTTACGACTAGTGTCAATCATCTTTGTTGCGTCTTGGAAGATATTTGTATATAGCAATAGAATTAACAAAGGTTTATATGTGTCACAATGTTTCACAAACCCTTACTGTCACATAGAAAATCACAAAAAATAGGCCGCTCAAAATGAGGGCCCATTATTGAAAAATAGTCACATATTTTATTAAATTTGTTATTTGCCAATATCCAAATCGATACTTTCATCAGGATGCTCTTTAGCTTCATCCTTCTTCGTATCGGCATGACTGTCTTTGGAATCCGACTTCTTATCAGCTTTTTTGCCAGTGGCTTTTTTATCGTCGGCACTATCAGTCGAACGTGCGGAATCATCAGGAATATCATAAGCGTCACGAACTTTTTTCATAACCTCATCGTACATATCTTGATGTTCTTCCAAATAGGTCTTGGCGTTTTCACGTCCCTGACCAATTCGTTCGTCACCGTATGAGTACCATGAACCGGACTTGTTGATAATATCCTTTTCAACGGCCATATCAACCAACTCACCGGATTGGGAAATTCCCTTACCATACATTACGTCAACTTCGGCACGCTTGAATGGTGGCGCAACCTTGTTCTTGACAACCTTGATCCGAACCCGGTTACCAATAATGTTCGTCCCATCCTTGATCTGTTCGGCACGACGAATTTCAAGCCGAATAGTCGCGTAAAATTTCAGCGCCCGGCCACCAGGAGTGGTCTCTGGGTTTCCAAACATAACACCGACTTTTTCACGGATTTGGTTGATGAAGATCGCAATCGTTTTTGTCTTACTAATTGTTCCGGAAAGTTTCCGAAGAGCTTGTGACATCAAACGCGCTTGCAAACCAACGTGAGCATCCCCCATTTCCCCTTCAATTTCGGCACGGGGAACCAGTGCAGCAACTGAATCAATGACGACGATATCGATCGCACCACTGGTTACCAAGGCGTCGGTAATCTGGAGTCCCTGCTCACCCGTATCAGGTTGTGACAGGAGCAAATCATCGATGTTAACACCTAAATGAGTCGCATAAACTGGATCCAACGCATTTTCAGCATCAATGTAGGCTGCTGTTCCGCCACGCTTTTGGACTTCAGCCACAGCGTGTAAAGCAACGGTTGTTTTACCTGAACTTTCAGGCCCATAAATTTCAACAATTCGTCCCCGTGGGTAGCCACCCACGCCCAACGCATCATCCAGGGCAAGTGAACCGGATGGAATGGTCGAGATTTGGGTATCAGCCTTATCCCCCATTCGCATGATCGATCCCTTACCGAATTCTTTTTCAATATTTTTTAAGGCTTTGTCTAAAGCTACTTTTCTTTGGTCAGCCATTAAATTCCTCCCACTATCCTAAACGGAAAAGTTTACCAATTAACTATACTAATGATTTTCAAAAAAAGCAATCAAAATGCGAACAAAAGTTCGATCATTTATGAATTATCTCAATTGCCATCTTCAATCCCGCGTCAACTGCAGCTTTTCGAATACCATTTCGATCACCTTTAAACAAATACTTTTTAGCATATGTTTGTTGGGTGCCATAGGCGATGCCAATCCAGACGGTTCCTGCAGGATTGCCTTCAAGCGTATCTGGTCCAGCTGACCCCGTAAACGAAACCGCTAAGTCCTTGTCCATGATACTGCGCGCCTGATTGGCCATCCAAATTGCAGTCGGCTCACTGACAACGCCATTTTCATCAATGACTTCGCTTGGAATGTGTAAAAGTTGCTCTTTAACCCGGTTGGAATAGGTCACAAAGCCACCTTCAAAAACTTCGGAGACACCGGCAACGTTTCCCAGTGTACTTTGAAATTCTCCAGCGGTAATGCTTTCAGCTGCAGTAATCGTAATATGACGAGATAAAAGTTCATGAACTAATTCTTGTTCTAAAGTCATTTGAATTGCCCCTTCTAAGAAATAGATACGAAATTAAGCTGAGTTTGCTTTTTTTGAGATGATTTTTAGCGCAAACAAGGCCGAGCCAAAAGTTGTTACTCTTGTCTCAGCCTCGTTTTCCCGTGATTCGATATGATTTGGTTCAAACGTGCATCTAAATTCTGGGATCAAAATGTCTTTCGTCCCACAGTTATTAAACGCTTAAAATGAATCCGAAAAAACGGATCTGTTTTGAACAAAGTAATCAACACCCGAATAAATCGTGAAGAATAAGCAAATATATAACAAAATGAGTCCCATTGGAACGTTAATCGCGGCGAATAAAACGTTATTCAGGAATAACAAAATAATCGCCAACATTTGGGTGGTGGTCTTAATTTTGCCTGGCCAAGCCGCGGCAATTACCTGACCTTCGTTTTCAACGATGATTAACCGAAGACCAGTCACAGCCAATTCGCGGCAAACGATAATTGCAGCGACCCAGGCAGGAACGTCCCCTAACCCAACGAGGAAAAGAAACGCCGTCATGACCAACATCTTGTCAGCCAATGGATCGGCAAACTTGCCAAAGTTGGTCACCAAATGATTGCGGCGGGCGATTTGCCCATCCAAAAAATCAGTCAACGAAGCAACAATAAAAATAATCGTTGCAACCAGTCGCGTCACGCTGATAGAAGTTCCCGCAATAACGACACTGCCTGAAAATATCGGTGCTGCTAAGATTAAAATGAAGAACGGAATCAAAATGATTCGAAACATTGTAAGCTTATTTGGTAAATTCATGCTTAACCCCCAACTGATTAGTAGCCATTAGTCGAACCTGTGGTACTACCGGTTGTTCCGGTGCCGCTCGTCGTCCCAGTGGTTCCTGTTGTCGAAGACGTCCCAGTCGTTGAGCCTGTGCCGGTCGTACCCGTGGTAGTCCCAGTCGTTGAACTCGATGACGTGGAGCTGGAATTCGTGGTTGCAGACGAACCGGATTTACCAAACTGCAATGTGATAACCCGTACTTGAGCAGAGCCACCGTTAAGTGGGGCTGCTAATTTTAATTTCTTACCGCCAACGGTAATTTCCGTGGCTTCAGCATTGCCGGTATTGATCGTCACAGTATTTGTCGTGCTAGGCAATGAAATGGTATGTGAATTACCACCAGTTAGTGATGCTTGCCATACCGCAGTCCCGTCAGTTGAAACCGAGGTCCAAGCGCTGCTCGTTCCAGTAGCTGAAATCTTCAATGGTGTCTTGCCGGATGTCCCGCTAACCTGATAAGTGATGTTGCTGCCTGAAGCAGTGAGTTTCTTAAAAGCAATGGTCTTCGTCTTTTTAGGAGACTTGGCTTTCTTGGCACTGGATGCTTTGGAGCTTGACGACTTATCACTTGAAACCGATACCTTGCTGGTTTCAATTTGCGTTTTAGCCGTGTTGCGGGTGCTCTTAGCTGCTGCCACCCAAATCACGATCAAGATGACCAAGACCACGACTGAAACTGAGATAATTGGAATATACCGACGCAGCTTATCGTTACGTTCCTCCACTTTCCGTTGAGCAGAACGGGTTTCCGGATTGTCACTGTTGACCCGATCAACGTACTCTGGATCTTCGGTATCCGGCAGCTTTGTTTCAAATTGGCTTAGCAGTTCAGTCCCATCAAGGCCAACGGAGTCCGCATACTGCTTCACAAAAGCCCGAACGTAGAATTCACCCGGTAATGCATCAAAATCATTGTCCTCAATTGCGATTAAATAGCGCTTTTGAATCTTGGTATTTTTTTGCAGGTCATCGAGGGTATAGCCCTTGGCAACACGTGCATCATGTAATTTTTGTCCAATTGTTAAATTATCTTTTTCGTCGCTCATACTCATTCTCCATTGAATTTTTTGATTTCCATTTAAAGTATATCATATGCTCATCAACTAATATTTTAAGTAAATGATAAAGTAACCATTAAAAATTCCAGTTGGTCATTAATGGTCCTGGATAATGCCGGCCTGCATCACGACCTGTTTTAAAAAGTCGCTGCTAATTGCCTGGACATCCGCCAAAGTTAAAGATTTTAAAATCTCAACCTCATCATATATTGTAACAGGTTCGCCGATGAAGCCGTCAAATTGACCGCTAATCGCTTCCTCGGAATCCATCATTTCGACATAATTACCAAATAATTCGTTCTTTTGTAATTGAAATTCGGCTGTCCTTGATGGCAATGCCTCAGGAATTTTTTTGATGATTGCTTTAAGGCGATCAATCAAGATCGTCGGTTCGCTGGTGTCACAACTAATGACCGCAAAATGAAAGCCCCGTTCGTTTTCAAATTCCCATGAAAACGAGTCATCAATAATTTCATCATGATACAGTTTATCATATTCAACTGAGTTTTCACTCAAAAACAGGTCAAACATCACGGATAAGGCGATTTCGTACTTCAATCCCGCCCGCCCGGTTGGAACCGGATCGGTGCCGCGCAGTCCGAGTGTCACTTTAGGTCTTGCAACATTCATTTGTCGATGATGAATTGTCGGTTGATCCTGACGCTCAAAATTTTCGAGTCGCTGAAGAGAAATTGGCTCCGGCGAGGGTTTATCCGCCTGGTTGGCCTCAATCCAGCCGAGTGTTTCTTGTGGGTCAAGCTTACCCGTGATAAATAACGTCATATTTTCTGGACGATAGAAGGTCTTGTAAGCAAGTTCAACATCGGCAAGCGTAATGCTGCCGACTGTTTGAACCGTCCCCGCAATGTCGTTTGCCAACACTGAGTCTGGATAAAGGCTGGCAATCGTTTCGAAATACGCCTGATTATCCGGATCATTTTGATACATATTAATTTCCTGGTCGATAATCCCCTTTTCCCGTTCAACCTTGGCCGCGGTAAAATAAGGAATTTGAACAAAATTTAACAAGATGTCCAGATTTTCTTTGACCGATTCTGCCGTTGAAAACAAGTAGTTGGTCTTGGTAAAGCTGGTAAAGGCATTCGAGCGGGCTCCGGTTTTGTTAAACAATTCAAAGACGTCGTAATCTTTTTTGTCGAACATCTTGTGCTCCAAAAAATGGGCGATTCCTGCTGGTTGAACAACTTTTTGACCGTTCAAGATAAACTGACTGTCGATGGATCCATAGTTTACGCCCAATACAGCGGTTGTTTTATTAAATCCCTTTTTGGGCTGCATGTAAACAGTCAGTCCGTTTGATAATTTGGATACAAATAACCGTTCGTTATAATTTGGATAATCAATGATTTCCATCAGACTGCCCTCCACTGTTGAGTTGATAAATCGCCCGCAACCGTAATTGTTTGGCAACTTGAGAAATTTGGTCACGGTTAACGCCTTGAATTTGGGCTTCCCATTGTTCGTCAGATAAGTCAGACTGCATAATCTGCTGCACGTACCGCGCTTCAATTAAGGCGCCCAAATGGTCGGCTTCGGAGCGGTGTTGGTTAATCATGGCCTCCTTCACCCCATCCAGGAGTGCATCTGAAAAGTTTCCGGCGGAAAGCTGCTCGAGTTGTTGATTGACCATCGAAATGACTTCCTGTTCGTTTTGATAATCAATGCCAGCCTGAACCGAATCCATTCCAACCAACGAGTTGTAACTGCTGTGAATGTCGTAGGCCAAACTTCGCTTTTCTCGAACGTTGGCAAATAGCAGCGACTGACTGGACCCACCAAACAATTGATTAAAAATCACCGCCGCAAAATATAAGCCATCCCCGAAATAAATCGGCAATTCATAAGCCATACTCAAAACAGACTGTGAGCCTTCAATAAACTTGGTGTCTTCTTGAACCTGATCGATCGGTTTAGGAATCACCCGTAACTCATAAGGTGCTTGGGCCCGATCACTAAACGAGTCAAAGTCCTTAAAGCCGTCAATGACCGCTTGCTCAGACAAATCACCGGCGACTAAAATCGTGACCTTAGCGCTCGCCAGCACCGATTTGTAAAAATCATAAAGCGATTTGGCTGTAATTTGGGCCATTTCAGCTTTATTGCCCATTAAAAAGTGCCCGTGATCTGGGTCGTTTGGATAATACAAGCGTTGAAGTTCCAAGGTCGAGAAAAATTCCTTGTTATCTGCAATTGAATCCAAATAATTTAACACGTTTTTTTGATGAATTTCAAAATAAGCGTCGTTGAAGTGATCGCCGTCAATAAAGGGATTCTCAATCATTTCACGAAGAAACGCCAAAATTTGTGGCGTTAAAACTTCGCCTTCCGGTAGATACTTATCATTTGGAAAGGTGATTGAAACTTGAAGTGTGTGTTGGTTACCGTACCTCAAGACGGTTACCCCAAAGCTTGCACCATACAATTTGGATAATTGGCGAGACACCAATAATTCGCTGTCATACTGTGCCGAACAATTTTCCAATAGTTCCGCCAATAAGGCCAGCTTGGCATAATTTTCATGATGAGCGGGAAATGTAAAATTCATCACGATTTTGCTATTTTTAAATTTTGTTGTTGGGATCGTCGTTAAATGGACGTCCTTTGCAATTTCGAATTCCACTGAGTATCCTCCTCAATTAGTCACAAATTTCATATTAAGATAAATTTATTAAAATCTCAATATAAATCGGCAAACGTTACCAAAAATAGATAATTATTGCAAAATTGAGCGGCGATAAAAACGGATTGATCGCAAAATTTAAGCCCAGTAGTCGATTATTCCAAGTTGTGGAATGATTGATCACTGGACTTAAATGGCTGGAATCAGCCAACTGCTTTACATTTTAGCTGGATAATATGGACCTCTCATGAAGCAGTCGAGTTGAAAGCTAACCGTTAGCGGTCCACACTCACATAGCTTGATTATTTCTGAACGTTCTTCATCAGTGGACTATCACGATCGGTTCCAAACCACTTCATGTTAATCTTGTGCAATTCCCCATTTTTGGCTAATCGGTTCAAGCCGGCATCAATTTTTTGCTTCAAAACCGTATCGCCCTTTCTCATCCCAACGCCATACTGTTCCTTTGGAAATTCACTTGGGATAGACGTAAAGCTGGATTCGTTTTTCTGATGTTCCAGATAATAGCCTGCATAAATGCTATCGATCAGCAATCCCTGAATCCGGTTGGCATTCAAGTCGATAAACGCGTCTGTAAACGTGTCATATAAAATTGGCTCATGGCCCTTAATCCGATCCTTCAATAATTTGGGTTGGTTATCGATGTCCATCGCCCCGGCCGATCCGCTTTGAACTCCGGCCACTTTGCCTTTCATGTCGGCAAAATTCTTAATGTGTTGATTTTTCTTGGTAACTAAGACCTGATCATTAATCAAGTAAGGCTCACTAAAGGTAATCTTCTTTGCCCGTTGCGGATTAATCGAAAATCCGTTCCAGATAAGATCAATGGTCCCGTTACGTAATTCAGTCACGTTCATTGACCAATCAATTGGCTGAAAATCGACCTTGATCCCATACTGTTTGAACACGGCCTTGGCAAGATCAACGTCATAGCCGACAATTTTGCCACTCTTGGTTTGGAATCCCATGGGGACAAAACTATCATCCAAGCCGACAACAATTTTCTTTTGCTTGGAAACCGTTGCCCAGGTGTCTGGATCTTCTTGAGATCCCTGCCGGTTAACGTACCGAACACCGCAGCCTGAAAGGCCAATCGCAATCAGCAGAAAGCTGGTAAGTAATAAAAGTCGTTTCATTGATTTTAACATCCTACCCCTCCTACTGAATTTGTTTAACCTGTTGAATCTCGTCGGCAACGTTCTTGGCAAAATCCATATCATGAGTGACGACGATTTGGGTCATTTCCTGTTTTTTGAGATCCAAAATAATTTGGGCAACTTCGTCTCTTAACGCAGGATCCAAAGCTGAAGTCGGTTCATCATAGCAGAGAATCTTGGGCCGCATGGCTAACGCACGAACAATGGCTACCCGTTGCTTTTGCCCTCCTGACAGCTGATAGGGATAAAGATTTTCTTTTCCTTCAAGTCCCAACCGGCTTAAAAGCTCACGGGCATACTTTTTAACGTCATCCATTGGTTCTTTTTTAACCATCGTCGGCGCCAATGTAATATTGCCAAGGACCGTTAAGTTAGGAAATAGTTGGTAATCCTGAAAGACAACGCCGATGATTGTATCCTTTTGAGTGGTATTGGCCGGATCAAATTGACTCCCATTCCAATAAAATTCTCCGGAGTCGACGGACTCTAATCCCGTAATACAGCGCAATAAGGTTGTTTTACCGGCACCGGACGGACCGACAATCGCCATGATTTCGTTATCTTTGACGGTCATCGAAAGGTCATCAATAATTGTTCGACTGCCAAAGCGTTTTGTTAAATCTTTAATCTCTAACATATGAATTCCCTCCTATCGCCAAACATTTTCACGTTTTTCAATGAGTTTCAAGACAATCGTGCAAACCGCGGTCAAGGCGAGGTAAATAATCCCGACTAAGATGAGCGGCAGCAAAGTGACATCCCGGGCAGTCGCAACGTTTCCGGCTCGCAGTAAGTCGCCCAAGCCAATGACATAGACCAATGAAGAGTCCTTGACCAAGTTGATGACTTCGTTTCCAATTGAAGGCAACACAATTTTGAAAACCTGTGGAATGACAATCTTTCGAATAGTTTGGCCATAACTTAAACGCAACACTTTGGCGCTCTCAAACTGGCCCTTTGGAACTGACTGGAAACCACCACGGAAAATTTCACCGAAGTAGGCGGTATAGTTCAAAATAAAGGCAAACATCGCAGCGTCATATCGTTGAAAGACAATGTGAATAATTGGTAATCCGTAAAACACAAAAATTAATTGCAGTAACAGTGGCGTTCCCCGCATGATCCAGACGTAAAAGTTCAAAAGCCAGGTTAATGGTTTGAAGCGCTGAATCAGTCCCAAACCAACCAAGGCGCCCAACGGAATTGAGCAAATTAACGTCCAAAAGAAAATTGATAACGTCATTTTGGTTCCAGATAATAAAGCTGGTAAAATTTCTTGAATATATTGAATCATTTGACATCCCTCCATAAAAAAATCCCCCTGAGTATCAAGACTCAAGAGGACGATGGCTTTCGCGGTTCCACCTCAATTTGCAACAAGTTCACACCTGCTGCCTCATGAAGTTTAGTCAATCCGGTAAACAAAAAAATCCTCTTAAGCCATCAATGACTTAAGAGGACGATTTTATCGCGGTTCCACCTCAGATTTGCCCTTCACTCATGTGAAAGGCCTCTACGAGTTTAATACTAAACTTCAGCAATAACGTGCTCACCGCTTTTTCCTACTCTGTTCAGAAAAATGACTCCCAGATGTGACGACCAACAACTGAATACCCAACTTCCACCGTGATGAGCTCTCTGAAATTCAAATTGAAGACCGGTTCTGATCACCGTCTTTAAAATATCTTTAATTAAGTTAAATTCATCATAATCGTAATCGGAGAATCCGTCAAGCCTTTTTATCCCTTATGAAACCAATGAGATACTTTTTGCCAGAATGATGGTTGTTGCTCATCTTTCATTTCCATCAACGGAACCGACTCGCCAACCAGACGGCGGGCAATATCACGATAACCTTGTCCCGCTGGATTTTCAGCTTGCAATACTACCGGCTCACCATTATTTGAAGTGGTGATAACAGCATCATCGTCAAAAACGATCCCTAGTAATTCAACACCCAAATGATGTGTGATTTCATCAACGTCCATCACCGAACCATCCTTCATCATGTGCTGACGAATCCGGTTAATAATCAAATGAGGTTGTTCCTGCAGTGGATGCTGTTCAAGCAAGCCAACGACGCGATCAGCATCACGCACGGCTGAAATTTCGGGTGTGGTGACAATAATGGCACTATCGGCACCCGCAATTGCATTCATAAAGCCTTGTTCAATACCAGCTGGACAGTCAATTAAGACAAAGTCAAAATCAGGCTTTAATTCATCAACAATTTCTTTGACTTGATTTTGATTCAAAGCTGTTTTGTCAGTATTTTGTGCAGCAGGCAGTAGATAGAGCAAATCATCAAACCGTTTGTCTTTGACCAGGGCCTGGCTCAATTTTGCCCGACCACTGGCAACGTCAACGATGTCATACATGATCCGGTTATCGAGTCCTAAGACAACGTCCAAGTTCCGCAAACCGATATCAAGGTCCATCAAACAAACTTTCTTACCAAGCATTGCCAGTGCGGTCCCAATATTTGCGGATGAAGTTGTTTTTCCAACCCCACCTTTACCTGAAGTTATAACGTAAGACTTACCCATTGATGACTCCTCCTATCTGATTGTAAAACTTGGGGTTGATCTGCTTTAAATCCTCAACTCGACCGTAATCCAAGACATGCAAGTCGTTGACGTAAACAACGGTGCGGCTATCCATTTGATGCTTAGAATCAGCTAAAATTTCAAATTGTTCACCAATTCGAACTTGTTGCGCACTATGTACATCCCCAATAATCATCTTATCTTCAAAATCAGGTGCACCGGCTTGGATAATCCCTTCAACATTTCCAAGAACGAAAATATTGCCAGTAACCAGTAATTTCCCGCCTTCGTGGACGGTCCCCAAGAAGAGAACGTCGCCTTCAATATGGACTTCTTGTCCATTTCGAATGACGCGATCCACAATATGGACACTTGACTGTTCCAAGATTCGATTGGATTCAGCCTTTGTAATCACGTCGGCAGTAATTTTATGAACAGAAAAAAGCTCGTAGTCCGAAAAAATTTTTTCGATTTCAGAACGGTCTTCTGCCGGCCATAATCGCATTCCCGTATAAATATCAAACGCAATGGTTTGCGGATCGGTTGAAGCGGTCTGCGTTTTTAAATTATCCAACAGCTTGCGAAGTGATGAATAAATATCTTGAACATTGGCATTTTCATCCAAAATAATTTCATAACCATCTTTGGTTCCTTTTAAAACGGCTGCGTCTTGCATCGTCTACTCCCCTTCTTATTGCCTATGAGTCCTATACAGCGTCTCAACCGGAAAGTAAGCAATTGCAAGCAAAACAAGATTGAGTGCCAGTGTAGGGGCTAATGTGTTAACAAGAAATTGGGCAACTGATGAATTTGTCTCCCCAATAAACGCATTTGCAACGTATCCTAGGCTAACTAAAACTGTAATTCCTAAAAAATACACCAAAAAACCACTCATGAAATTTGGTGGCAAAATTTGGTATACCGTTTGGCACAAATAAACAACCAGTGGAAAAATGAACACATAAACACCTAATAATCCCGTATAGTACATATCGAAAATAAAGCCGACAACGGCTGCCCAAACGTATAGGTGAAGCTTCTTGGAATTACCGAAGAAGGCTGCCAAAATCAGCCAGAGAACCGTTAAATACGGCACCATGGAATTTGGGTATTTATAAAGTGTCCCAGACATCGTCTGACTGAGGGAACCATCAAGAAAGAACGCAATAAATTGACCAATCACAAAGTAAATTGCAATAGGAACTTTTCGTTTCACTTAATTGTCCCTCCTATCAATTCCGAACTGCTATTGAGACGACTTCAATGTCGTTCAAATTAGCAGCAGGCTTTATATAAACTTTTTTAGCAAGACCGTAATCGTCTTCAGTGACCTTCGAAACTGTCCCAACGTAAATTCCCTTCGGAATCACACCGCCAAGACCACTAGTCGTCACCCGGTTACCAACCGAAAGCTTGGCTTTAGACGTAATATTTCCCATAATGATGCGGTTGGCAGACGAATCATACGATGTGATGATCCCGTTGACAACCTTGGAATTATCTCCCAAAACTTGAATCGCAAATCGGTTGGAGTTTTCTGCGGTATTTGAAATCAAGACAACCTTACTGTTGGTCTTGTTCACTTCAGCAACCGTTCCAATCAAGCCGGGTCCCGCAATTACCGGCATATCCTTCTTAACACCGGCAGCCTGACCCTTGTTTACAATGATCTGGCTAGCCCATGAAGAAGGTGTCCGGGTAATAACAGCAGCATTAATTTTTTCATACCCGGTCAGCGTACTGCCAACATTTAATTGACGCTTTAACTGTTTGTTCTCTCGTTCCAAAACTTGATCTTTTACCTGAGTTTGTGTCAGTTGGTCAACTTTGGATTTGAGTCGTTCATTTTCCTGGTAGGTGTTCAAAAGATTCTTAGTCGAAACAAACCCGTGATGAATGCCATTCATTGGTGCCGCAATGATTCGATCCCCAAAGCCAACAATGTCATTTCCAAACTGTTGAATAAGCGGTGGGGTGCTGCGCTTGTCTCTGATGGCAACCGATAGGGACATCAAACCAAAACTAACGATCAAACATACGACGACAATTACAAGCTTTCGACTGGAGAAAAATTTTTGCATAATTGCCTCCATTCGTTATTTAATAATTAACACTGAACTGGTTAATTATTGCTTTTTCTTCATTACATTAATGCTCTTTAATGATTCTCCAGTACCAATCGCAACACAATCAAGTGGGTCGGATGCAATGGAAACGGGAACTTGAGTCGCATCTGCAATCACATCGGTAATGTTTCTGAGCAACGCACCACCACCAGTTAAAACGATGCCATGGTCAATAACGTCAGCTGCAATTTCAGGTGACGTTTCTTCAAGCGTTTCCTTGATTGTGGCAATAATCGCCATAACAGACTCGTTAATTGCTTTGTTGACGTCAACACCGCTAATTTCAACAGTTGTTGGCAGTCCGGTAACTAAGTCGCGACCACGAACGGGAACTGATTTGATTTCTTTAGCTGCTTTTTCAGACGCAGAACCAATATCAATTTTGAGCTGCTCGGAAGTCCGTTCACCAATTAATAAATTGTATTTTTGACGGACGTACTGTGCAATTGCTTCATTGAGCTTATCGCCAGCCATTCGAACTGAACGGCTGGAAACAATCCCGCCCAAAGAAATGGTGGCAACGTCTGTGGTCCCACCACCAATATCAACCACCATGCTACCGGTTGGATCCATGACTGGAAGACCGGCACCGATTGCAGCTGCAAATGGTTCTTCAATGACGTACGCATCTCTGGCACCAGCAACTCTGGTGGCATCGATAACCGCCCGTTTTTCAACGGCTGTAATCCCTGTTGGTACACAAACCATGACGTAAGGCTTACCAGACGAATGTCCCAATGCCTTTTGAATGAAATACTTCATCATGGCAACAGTCGTATCATAATCGGCAATCACGCCGTCTTTCATTGGCCTAACCGCTTGAATACTTGCGGGAGTTCGGCCGATCATTGCGCGGGCCTCAGACCCAACAGCAATGACCTCGCCACTTTTCGTACTCTTAGCAACCACTGACGGTTCACGAAGGACAATTCCTTTGCCCTCAACGTAAACGATCGTATTAGCGGTTCCAAGATCAATTCCTATGTTTTTTTCCCCTAATCCAAACACGTTATCCATCCCTTCGTTGTCGATCAACTTAATTTAGTTCGATTTTTTATAGATTAATTTATTATTGTTTAACGAAACAAGTATATCATAACGCGTCCAAAAATAAATAAAATCAAGTGAATCGTGGACTGATTTAATAGATTATTTGAAAATTCGCGGGTTATCCTTTAAATATTGCCGAACGTCTGAGATAAAGTATAACGAGCCCGTAATCAATAACATATCCTCCGGCGCCAATTGCCCGGCCAAAGTTGAAATGGCTTCGTGCCAATCGTCAATAATCAGTGCTTGGTCGCCCACCGTTTCCAACTGGTGTTCGAGCTTTTTGGGGTCGGCGGCACTGCGCTTGCCGGGTCCCGAAAACTGAGTTAAATAAACCGTCGCGTTTGGAATCGTATCCATCTTTTCGACCATTTTATCCGCTTGTTTATCTGCCAAAATCCCCATCAAAATGGTGATGTGGCCGGACGAAAAATCGGTTTCCAGCAATTTAACAATCTGGTCAACCGCCGACGTGTTATGGGCCCCGTCAAGGACGACGGTCGGATTGGTAGAAACCCGTTCGAAGCGACCAGCCCATTGGGTTGCAGCAACCCCTTTTTCAACCGATTCTGTGGCTGCTGCAGCGCTTTGAAGTTGCTGATAGACCAAGTATGCCTCAATTGCCAAAGCAGCGTTGTGCGTTTGATAATCGCCCAATAAACCGGTGTGCAATTGGTCGAAGTGATGGGCCCCCGATTTGAAATCAAATGACTGTTGCCAACTTGATTCGCCTAAATCAGTGACCGTGAAATCACTTCCTAAAATCTGAATCGGACTGCCCTTTTTCTGGGCGGTTTTTTGGATAACTTTTAGGGATTCCTGATCCACTCCGCCAACGACGACCGGCACTCCGGATTTGATAATACCAGCTTTTTGAGCGGCAATTTTCGGTAACGTGTCACCTAGAATATGCATGTGGTCCCAGCCGATTGAAGTGATCACTGACACTTTGGGGACAATCACGTTGGTCGAATCAAATAAGCCACCCAATCCCACTTCAATCAGAACAATGTCGGCGTGGCCCTCGGCAAAATAAGTGAACATCATCGCCGTTACAATCTCAAATTCGGTCGGCCCACCCTCGGGCAACTCGTCATCCAACTTTTTGACGATGGGATAGACCGTTTGTGCCAACCGCAGAATTTCACTGTCTGAAATTGGCACACCGTTAACGCTGATCCGTTCGTTGAATTTCATTAGAAACGGTGAGGTAAAGCTGCCAACCGTTTTTCCATCTTCTTGAAAAATATTTCGTAAAAATGCCAGCGTTGATCCCTTGCCATTTGTGCCGGCAATGTGAATCGCGTTGATCCGTTTGTCGGGCGCTCCCAGTTCATCCAAAAATCGGCGCATTCGCTTCAGCGTCGGGATCTTCTTGAATTTAGTTCGCCCATGAATGAACGCCAGTGCCTCTTGATACGAGTTAATCATGTTTTCTCCTTAAAAAAACGTGGGTCAAACACGGTTACTATTACCGGGAGGACCCGGTAAACCGTATTTTTCCCCACGTCTTATCAAAATTTAACGATCTTCCTCAACAACTATTTTACATCTCACTACTAATTTGTTGCAAACGTTCCTTAGCCGCATCCAACTTGGACTGATAATCGGCTTGCTTCTTCTTTTCTTCGTCAACAACCGCATCCGGTGCGTTTTCGACAAAGCGCTTATTGGCCAACTTCCTTTCAGAACGGGCAACCTCGGATTCGAATTTATCAACATCTTTTTGAACCCGTGCTTGCTCATCTTTGAGATCAACCAGCTCAGCTAACGGTACAAAGACCGTTGCATCAGTAATCACGGCTGACATCGACAGCTTCGGTGCTTGGATGTCACTACCAATCTGAAGTTCCTTGGTGTGGCAGAAGCGATCAATGTAGTCACGGTTTGATTCAAAGATTTCTTTTAAGGTACTGTTATCCGTTTGAATCAACATGTCAATTGGTGATGATAACGGTGCGTTGGCCTCGTTTCGAATATTACGAACGGCCGTGATCAGATCAATCAGTGACTGCATCTGATGCTCAGCAGTGCCGTCATTAAATTCAGGATGGTCAACCGGATACTCAGCGGTTACCAATGATTTGCCAACGTGTGGCATCATTTGCCAGATATACTCCGTCACAAACGGCATGATTGGCTGCAACAACCGTAATGTCTGGTCAAGAACATAAGCCAAGATATTCTGGGTGTTTTTCTTGAGCTTTTCATCGTCGCTGTTAAGTGCTTCTTTACTCATTTCAATGTACCAATCACAGAAATCGTTCCAAATGAAATCGTAAAGATAACGATCAGCTTCACCGAAGTTGTATTTCTCAAACAACTCAGAAACATGGTTAACCGTTGCGTTCAAACGGCTTAAAATCCATTTATCAGATAGTTGCCATTCCGATTTGTCCGGAAGCTCCGGTTTGTCGATACCATCCAGGTTCATGATAACGTACCGGCTGGCATTCCAAATCTTGTTAATGAAGTTCCAGGCGGAATCCATCTTGTCGTAACTGAATTTCAAATCCTGACCAGGGGTACCACCAATTGACAGGAACCAACGCAATGCATCCGCCCCATACTTATCGATGACATCCATTGGATCAATCCCATTTCCAAGTGACTTGGACATCTTACGGCCCTGTGAATCTCGAATCAGGCCGTGAAGTAAAACGTCCTTAAATGGTCGTTCGTGGGTAAATTCAAGGCTTTGGAAAATCATCCGGGAAACCCAGAAGAAAATGATATCATATCCGGTTACCAACGTGTCGGTTGGGAAATAACGCTTCATGTCGTCAGTATCGTCTGGCCAACCCATGGTTGAAAACGGCCAGAGTGCAGATGAGAACCAGGTATCCAAAACATCCGGATCCTGTTCCCAGTTTTCTGCGTCCTTTGGCGCTTCCATGCCAACGTATGTTTCACCAGTCTGCTTGTTGTACCAGGCTGGAATCTGATGTCCCCACCAAAGCTGACGAGAAATAACCCAATCATGCACGTTTTCCATCCACTGGGTGAAAGTGCCTTCAAATCGTTCAGGAAAGAAGCTGACCTTATCGTCAGTTGATTGATTTTGAATGGCTTGTTCTGCCAGTGGCTTCATTTTAACAAACCACTGAGTTGATAAACGGGCTTCGACTTGAACCCCGGTTCGTTCTGAATGACCAACTGAATGGACGATTGGATCAATTGAAAGCATCAGGCCTTCGTCTTCAAGATCCTTAACCATTGCTTTTCGGGCTTCAAAACGATCCATGCCTTTATACTTTCCGGCATTTTCGTTCATTGACGCGTCTTCGTTCATCGTATTAATCCGCTTTAGATTATGACGATTACCGACCTTAAAGTCATTAGGGTCATGGGCAGGCGTAATTTTAACCATTCCAGTTCCAAACTCAGGGTCAACGTATTGATCGGCAATGATTGGCACTTCACGGTTAATTAACGGCACCAAAACCTTTTTGCCGACCAGTTCTTTATAACGTTCATCAGAAGGGTTAACCGCAACCGCAGTATCACCCATCATGGTTTCAGGACGGGTGGTTGCGATTTCAATGTAATCCTTGCCGTTAAATGTCGTGCCATCCGTAAATGGATACTTAACGTGGTAAAAGGCACCCTTGTCATCCTTATGAATAACCTCAATATCAGACAAAGCAGTCCGAGCCTGTGGGTCCCAGTTAATAATATATTCGCCCCGATAAATCAGGCCCTTGTTATAAAGGGAAACGAAGACCTTGCGAACGGCCTTTGACAAGCCTTCGTCAAGGGTAAAGCGTTCGCGTTCATAGTCCAGTGAAAGCCCTAATTTGGCCCACTGTTCCTTGATGGTCCGGGCAAAATCGTCTTTCCATTCCCATACCTTATCGATAAACTTTTCACGGCCCAGGTCATAACGAGAGATGCCTTGTTTGCGAAGCTTGGCCTCAACTTTTGCTTGCGTTGCAATCCCCGCATGGTCCATTCCTGGCAGCCAAAGGGTATCATAACCCTGCATCCGCTTGCGGCGAATAATCATATCTTGCAGTGTGGTATCCCAGGCGTGGCCCAAGTGGAGCTTTCCAGTAACATTTGGTGGCGGTAAAACGATTGAAAATGGTTTTGCTTTCTTATCCCCACTTGGTTCAAATACCCCTTCTTCAAGCCATTCATTATATCTTCCCTTTTCCACGGAAGTTGGATCATATTTCGTTGACATTTCTTGCTTCTTGTCTGACATGACGTCGCCCCTTTCAAATCCGATCTCAATTTTATTTTATGTAACAAAAAAACACTCCATCCAAACATTAGGACGAAGTGCTCGCGGTACCACCTAAATTGGGCTGTAAAGCCCCACTTAACTATCATTGTAACGGTCTGATAATCCCGTCCCGCTCTCAAAATTCGAGCGGGCAGCTCACAAGTTACTTTCACACAACAATCGGTAAAAATCTCCCAGCAATGATTTTCTTTCTGAAACCGGATCGTTGGCTACTCTCTTGCTCAACACTTTAATTTAATTTTAATCTTAACCAACTTTTGACTAATCGTCAACACGCTTGGCAACTTTTTTCAACGCATTTAACACATCGTCATAGTCCGGCTCATTGGTAATTTCAGGAACAATCTGACGATAGATAATCTTGCCGGTTGCATCAACAATGTAAATTGTCCGCGCCAAAGCACCGAAGTTTGGTAAATAAAGCTTCATTGCATAACCTAATGAAAGGTTTTCATCGGACAACATTTTTAAATTGGCGACGCCTTGTGCAGCACACCAATTTTTTTGTTGTTCAACCGTGTTATTGGAAACGGTCAAAAATTGAACATCGGGAAACTTATCAGCTTCCTGATTGAATTTTCGAGTTTCCACAGAGCAGACCGGTGTATCAATATCGGGAACCGTTGAAAGCAACGTGATTCTGCCAATAATATCAGCAGTCTTAACTTTGTTTCCGTCAGCGTCCTCAAGCTTAAACTTTGGCAGGGTTTCACCAACTTCTGGTGGATTGCCAAACATACTTTCTTCTTTACCATTGATCGTGATTTCCATAAAAGCACTCCCTTGGTCAATTAACTAACGTTATACATAATGTAGCCCACTCCAAGAAATTTGGCAAGGTGTTTTGTGAATTAAAGGAGTTCGGCAAAGATATCTTGGTTTTGGTTAAGGAACTCTTCGCCAGGTTTGATATCGGTAATTTGAATATGATCAATCGCTTTTTTCATCAAGCCGTCAACATCAATGTATGATTCAAACTTGCGCGACTTGTCCAAATCCGGACGCGTCTTTGGTGCAGGTGGCGTAAAAATCGTACAACAATCCTCAAACGGCAGAATCGACAGATCATACGTCTTAATCTTTTCAGAAATCTTGATAATTTCAGTCTTGTCCATTGATACCAACGGTCGTAATACGGGCATCGTTGTGACGTCGTTGATGGCCATCATGCTTTCCAAGGTTTGTGAGGCAACCTGCCCCAGGGCTTCGCCGGTAAAGACGCCGCCGCAATGCCTTTCTTGAGTAATTTTGGCGGCAATGCGCAGCATCATCCGCCGTTGAATGGTCATCAGATAGCCTTCGGGAACCTTTTCCTTGATCGTCTCTTGAATCTCGGTAAACGGCACCTGAATGAACTGAATATTGCCGGAATACTTTGCCAAAACCGAAGTCAACTGCTTCGCCTTATTCAGGGCTTGGTCACTCGTATATGGTGGGCTGTAAAAATGAATCATGTCAATTTTAACGCCACGTTTCATGGCCAAATACGTTGCAACCGGCGAATCGATTCCACCGGAAAGCATCATGGTTGCCCGGCCACCGGTTCCCACGGGAAGGCCGCCCGCCCCATGAATCTTTTCTGAAGACAAAAACGCCCCGTTCATGCGAATTTCAACACGAATTGAAATGTCGGGGTTCTTGACGTCAACGCTAATACCGTCAACATTTTCAAGGATGTAGTCGCCTAACAGATTATTGATTTGGTTGGTGTCGTATTGAAAATGTTTATCCTGACGACGGGTGTTAATTTTAAACGTTGCTCCGTCATGGTACTGTTCTTTGACCATTTCCAGCGCAGTTTGTTTAATCGTCTCCATGTCTTTATCCAACTGAACTGATGGATAAAAATTTTCAATTCCAAAAACGCCCTTCAAACTCTCGATAACCGCCTGATCGTCTTCACCATTAAGGGCAACGTGAAGTCGATCCCGCTGTGGCTTGACTTCGAGCTTTGGAAATGGGTGCAAAACAGCTCGGACATTTCTGCCAAGCTGCTTAATAAACTCTTTTTTATTTTTGCCCTTAGTGGACAGCTCGCCATAGCGAACCATAATTTCTGTATAGTGCATACTGACTCCTAACTTAATTTGTCAAATTCTTCATACAATTGATCAAATACTTTCACGAATTGTTTGGCTTCATCAAGTGTATTATGATCGCCAAGTGAAATTCGAACCGCACTGGTGGCAATATCGTCCGGGACCCGCATCGCATTTAAAGTTCCTGATTCGTCATGATCTTTAGATGAGCAGGCACTGGTGGTTGAAATGTAGATATCGTGTTTTTCAAAGGCATGGACAATCGTTTCACCACGAACACCCTTGATTGCAAAACATAAGATATGTGGTGCAAACGTGGCGTCATTCTTTGAAAAAATGGTCACTTTATCAAACTGACTGATGTGGTCCATAATCAATTGCTTGATTTGGCGTTCCTTATCAATGGCAGCCGGTTCTGTGCCCAGAACTAACCGAATTGCTTTTGACATCGCGGTAATTCCGGGAAGGTTTTCGGTGCCTGAACGCTGATTTTTTTCCTGTCCGCCACCATTCATTAATGGCGCGATTCTGCGGCCGCGACGTGCGTAGATGAAACCTGTCCCACGAGGTGCGTGGAACTTATGGCCGGAGAACACGGCGAAATCAGTCCGATCGTTAAAAATCTGATCCTGAATTCCCTTTCCTAATCCCTGAACCGCATCGACATGGAAGTGAATTTTAGGGTATTGTTTTAACAGCTCAGCCGCTTCTTTGATTGGCTGAATCGTCCCAATTTCATTATTGACCGCCATAATCGACACCAACGTCGTCTCCGGACGAATCGCAGCTTTTAAATCATCAATCGAAATGCGGCCCTCGTCATCGACCGGTAAATAGGTCACGTCATAGCCCAACTGTCTGAGCTGTTCAAACGAATTCTTGACGGCGGCGTGTTCAACCGAGGTGGTAATTAAGTGCTTACCAAACGCCCGCTTTTCAATTGCGGTTCCCTTGATAACCCAGTTGTCGCCTTCGGTTCCGCCACTTGTAAAGTAGATTTCATCAGGATGAACGTTCAGTAAATCGGCAATCTGCTTACGTGACTGCTCAAGTAAGTTGAATGCCTGCTCACCAAAATTATGCAGGCTGGAAGGATTCCCCCAGACCTGCTGGCTAACTTTATTGTATGTGTCAAGAACTTCAGGTAATACTTTTGTGGTGGCACTATTATCAAAATAAATCATTCGAAACCTTCTTCTCTCATTTATTGGTTCGACTCCAACAAATATAACTCCCAGTATGATACACCCAAACACAGCGTGTCACAAGCGGGATGCTTGTTGGCGTCGATTTTAAAACAAACAAAAGGCGGGCCACATTTTTGATTGTGCCCGTCTTTTCATTCAAATTATTGATCTTCTTCAACGACATTATCAGACTTGGAACGTTTCTTGGAGTTGAAATAATCATCTTTAATCTTGGTGAAAACGCCGGAAGACTGTTTTTCCAGCGCCTTAGAGATGATACTTAAGCTCTGTTCATAATCATATTTTTGATCAAAGTACATCTGCGCCGTTTTGCTGGCAGCAGCAATTTCGGAGTTGGTGCTGATAAACCGGTTGGCGTACTGAATGGTCTGTTCAGCCAGCACTGCATCATCGATCAGCTGACTGGTCTTTTCTTCAAGTGTATCCATGTCCGATTGAATGATGATCAGCTGTTTGGAAATATCATCCATATCAATCTGCGGCTGATTCATTGCATTATCCAAATGATTGATCTCACGAATAACGGCGGCAAATGCATCTTGATAGGCATCTGATAATCCGGGTAGATTATGATTATCGATTCGACGCTTTTTATTCCGCATTTCCAAATCAAAACCGGCCAGCGCACTTCTGGCAGCATTTTCTTGTTTTGGCAATTTGATGGCTGCTTGAAAGAGCGCTTTTTGCTCGGACTCAATTTGACTCAAGTCCTTCATCATTTGTTTTTGATCAGTTTGAATGGTTGAAAAAACAGCTTCGCCATCCTTCATTTGTTGAACTTCGTTTTGATACTTCTTTTCAATGGTTGAAATCTGTTGATCATATTGGTGATTATTCTCAATTTCTTGATGATTCAAGACATAACTTTTGTTAAGTGTTTCCAGCCTTAACTGCAAGTCACCATTTTGTTTGCGAACATGGTCAATGTACTCACCAATGACTTTAGTGTGCTTTTCAACGTCAGGACGGGCTTTAAATTCTTTATCGATTGCGTCATACATCTGGTCGATTCGATCTGCGATATTCTGAGTCGCTTTTTCAACCGAATCAATTTCCAAGTTTTCAAGTTTCTTGGTGTTAACCTTCAACTGATCGCGAATTCCCTTGATTGTTTTGACAAACTGATCATTGGGAAAGTTGTACTGCTTTTGTTTTAGTTCGTTGTAGCCTGACTCAATTTCGTCAACTTGTTCAACAAATTCTTTAGAAATCAACTCATAGAGCTTGGGAATCCGATCCATATACGATTCCAATTTATCGGTGGCGGTGTTCAAATCGCTCAAGACTTCTTCCGCGCTGTTTGGATCGCCACTTTTTGTCAACTGGGTGAACTCATCAAAAGTCCCCTCAATATCTGAAAGCATCTTCTCTAAATTATCAATGCTGGGGCCAAATGACTGGTTCTTATTGAGAATATCTTCTCGCAAGCGCTTGTATTTCTTATCAAGTTCATCGAGTGCCAACTTATGCTGCTTATTCAAATCATAAAGTTGGGCTAAGCCGGCTTGAATGTCTTTGAGTGTCGAATCAGCGTCGGAAATTGCTTTGTTGGCAGCTTGCCAATCGCTTTTGGTCTTTAAGAAATTAATGCCCTTGCCGTCTTCTTTAACGGCCTCAATGCCTTCATCAATACTCGGCAGCATTTGGTTCTTATAATGCTGATACTTGTTGTACAGTTGATCATACTTTTTGTGAGACTCACCGGTTAAGTTCATCTTCTTGGCAAGCGCAAATTCATCATCCAACGGAATCTTGTTCAAATCCCGCTTATTCTCGTAAATACTCGTTGCCATCTTAATTGTCCGTCTTTGATAAAAAACGAATCCCAGGTAACAAGCCCCCACTACCACGATAATTCCAATCAACAAAGTAAGCATTCGATCCCATCCTTCAGAAATAAAGATATAAAAAAACGTTATTGTAGTAAAATTGTCAAAAACAATTTATTATGTATGAATAGTTAAATAATGTGCTCTAAGTTGAATTATATCATAGTAGGGCCCTTTCACCATATTATTTTTAAAGTGAGGAAAACAATTATGCAAAACGTTAAAAATTTAGTGAACCAACAGCTTGACGCCCTTTTAGAAGGTGAAACCGATTTGGTTGCAAATATGGCCAACGCAGCGGCCTTATTAAACATTAGTCTTGAAGATATCAACTGGGTCGGATTTTACCGTTACGTCCCTTCAGACGATGAATTGATTCTCGGCCCCTTCCAAGGCAATGTCGCCTGCATGCACATCAAAAATGGTGACGGTGTCTGTGGAACGGCGCTCAAGCAAAAGCATTCATTACGCGTCGCCGATGTTCACCAATTTGCCGGCCACATTGCTTGTGATGCCAACTCAAAATCAGAACTGGTCATTCCATTGTTCAAGGACGGTCAGGCAATTGGCGTTTTGGACATCGATTCACCAATTCTGGATCGTTTTTCAAGTGAAGATGAAAAAAACTTGAACGCCTTTGGTGACATCTTCGTCAAACATGTTGACTTAGGGTAGAAATCTTTATACAATGGTGTTTGTGTAAAATAACGCAGCAGTAGACGGTAAGCTCGTCAACATGTTGTTGCCATTCAATTGGTTCTGCAAGTAACTCAATCGGCTGCTTGAGCGAAAGAGCAAAGCAACATGCACGAATACTAAGTCTGCAATGGCTTATTTTACTCCAAAAAAATATTGGAGGATTACTTATGTCAAGATATACAGGTCCAAGTTGGAGAATTTCACGTCGTTTAGGTATCTCTTTATCAGGTACTGGTAAAGAACTTTCACGTCGTCCTTATGCTCCTGGTGATCACGGTCAAGGCCGTCGTTCAAAACTTTCAGAATATGGTTTGCAATTACACGAAAAGCAAAAGCTTCGTTACATGTACGGACTGACTGAACGTCAATTCAGTAACTTGTTCGTTCGTGCCGGTAAGATTCGTGAAGGTAAGCATGGTGTTAACTTCATGATCTTACTTGAAGAGCGTTTGGATAACATGGTTTACCGTTTAGGTTTGGCTACCACTCGTCGTCAAGCACGTCAATTGGTTAACCATGGTCACATCACTGTTGATGGCAAACGTGTTGATATTCCATCATATGAAGTTCAACCTGGTCAAGTAATCTCTGTTCGTGAGAAGTCCAAGAATCTCCAAGTTATCAAGGATGCTGTTGAAGCTGTTGTGGGTCGTCCACAATACGTTAGCTTCGATGCAGACAAGCTTGAAGGCTCATTGGTACGTCTTCCACAACGTGAAGAACTTGATGCTGATATTGACGAATCACTTATTGTTGAATACTACAACAAGTTGGGTTAATCATTCAGCGGGCGTTTTGCTTATGGCAAAGCGCTTTTTTTGTACCTTTAGGAACATGTTATACTTGATAAGGTTTTGATTTTTAACACGTTTAAGAAAGGAGGATCAATATGCAACAACCCCTCGCCTATCGAATGCGACCCACCAGGATTGAAGACATCGTTGGTCAACAAGACTTGGTTGGTCCAGGTAAAATCATTGATCGAATGGTCCGCGCAAAGATGCTCTCGTCGATGATCCTCTATGGGCCGCCGGGAACCGGGAAAACCAGTATTGCCAGTGCGATTGCCGGCTCAACCAAGTATGCCTTTCGGATGCTGAACGCCGCCACGGATACCAAAAAGGATTTGCAAGTTGTCGCGGAAGAAGCCAAGATGAGCGGCACGGTCGTTTTGCTGCTGGATGAAATTCACCGTTTGGATAAAACCAAGCAGGATTTCTTGCTGCCACTACTGGAAAACGGTTCAATCATTTTGATCGGGGCGACGACTGAAAATCCGTATATCAATATCAACCCAGCCATTCGTTCCAGAACCCAAATTTTTGAGGTGCATCCCCTTTCAGCAGATGACATCAAAAAGGCCTTACAGCGCGCATTGGCTGATAAGGAAAAGGGGCTTGGCAATTACCCTGTCACCATTACTGATTCGGCAATCAACTTTCTTTCGACAGCAACCAATGGCGATTTGAGATCCTCGCTGAACGCTTTGGAACTGGCGGTCAAATCCACCGAAAAAAATGCTGAAGGAAACATCCCAGTCACCCAAGCCGTCGTTGAAGAATGCCTCCAGCGAAAGGCCTTAAATTCCGATAAGGACGGTGACGCCCATTACGACGTGATTTCGGCTTTTCAAAAATCAATCCGCGGATCCGACGTTGACGCCGCCCTGCACTATGCCGGCCGCCTAATTGAGTCTGGAGATCTGATTTCGGTGATGCGCCGGCTGATGGTCATTGCTTATGAAGATATCGGATTGGCAAATCCCGGTGCCTGTGAGCGGACCGTGGCCGCAATCGATGCAGCGCGCCAGTTGGGCCTGCCGGAGGGCCGGATTCCGTTGGCAAATGCGATTATTGAACTCTGTTTGAGTCCCAAATCAAATTCAGCCATGACCGCCATCGACGACGCGTTAAGCGATATTCGATCCGGTAATTACGGTGATGTTCCCCTGCACCTCAAGGATGCTCATTATCAAGGCGCCAAGAAGCTTGGCCGTGGTGTGACGTACAAGTACCCCCACGATTTCCCAAATGATTGGGTCAAGCAGCAGTACCTGCCGGATAAAATTAAGAACGCTCAGTATTATCACCCGAAGGAAAACGGCCGTATTGAAAGTGCCCTTAAACAGCAATACTTAAAATTGCGTCACGCGTCAGGCCATCAATCAATTGAAAAATAATTTGGAGAATACTCATGATCATTAATATTTTAGTCGGCATTGCCGTCATCATTGCAGCCTATATTGGCTACTACCTCCTCTCTCATTTAAAGAAAACAATGTTTAATATCTCGGTTCAAGACGAACCCAGGTTAAAAAGTGCTGCCAAAAATGGCGGTTGGATGTTTTTATTTTTAGCGATATTGGGAATTGTTTCACTATTGATTCAAAACGATATCTTGATTTTGGTTGTGCTTCTATGGATGACGGCTCACGGGTTAATCGTTGAATTTGCGATCCTAAACGTGATCAATCATAAGCAACACTAGGTATTTATTTATTTGTATTTTCCCGAAAGTACAGTACAATTAAGTTAATTAGAAAGAAATGAGGGTGGGCATCATGTTACAACAACAATATAAACAAATTTTGGTCCCAGTTGACGGATCCTACGAGGCTGAGTTGGCATTCAAGAAGGGTGTTGCCGTTGCCATTCGTAATAATGCATCACTTCACTTAGTTCACGTTGTTGATACACGTGCATTTCAAAATATTTCAAGCTTTGATACGTCAATGGTTGAACAAGTCACTGATACCGCAAAAGAAACTTTGGATAAATACATTGAAGATGCAAAAAAAGCTGGTCTCAACGATGTTGATTATTCGATTGAGTACGGTGCACCAAAGACCGTCATTGCCAGAGACATTCCACAAAATCTCAACATCGATTTAATCATGATCGGTGCAACTGGTTTGAATGCCGTTGAAAGACTCTTAATCGGTTCGGTTACTGAGTACGTCACTCGAACAGCGGTATGTGATGTTTTAGTCGTCAGAACAGACTTGGACAACAAGCCTGCTGTTAACCCCAGCAAACATGTTTAAGCCGTCAATTTTCTGACCAATTAATCATTAGATAGAAAACTTATAAAGGAACTGCAACAAAACTTGGTTTTGTTGTCAGTTCCTTTATTTTTGGCTATTTGTCTTCTGGTAGAAAAATGATTAAGCCGTTTGTCGTATTGTTTAACTGGACAATATCAACCATCAGAAAAGGCTGAGTCAAAAGTTGACACTTTTGACCCAGCCCCATTCGTTCCGACTTACTGAACATATGTCGGATTGCCTTCGTTTTTCTTCAATTCTTTTTTGACCATCTGCACAATATGGGATTGATTACGCTTCAAAATCTTTTCAGAAAGTTCCGTGTTCCCGCGCAGTTCGGCGATGAACATGGCGGCGAACTGTTTCATCGTCGCAGCAATCACCTCACCTTGGGCATACAAACACTTTGATTCAAGTTCGGCTAAAATATCGACCTTATAAATCAAATCGTCTTCAGTCAATTGCTTTAAAATTTCGTGAATCAAAACCAGCGCCCGATCATACTTTTCCAATTCCGAATAAGCGGCAATAATATCAACGTATAAATCAACGATCACGATCATATCGTGCTTGCCGGCCTTTTTAACCTTGGACAGGATCTTCGCGCTGGCATCAATAAAGCTTTCAGCCCGTTTGAGCTTGCCTAACTTTTGGTAAGCCAACCCAATCCCCAAGTTCGACCAAGCCTGGTAGAAGGTAAATTCATCCGCCGAGTATTGGGTGAGCTGCAGATTGAAATTATAAATGGCCTCGTTAATATCATCATTGATATAAAGTTCGATGAATCCTTGGTAACAATGATACTTCCCCTTTAGATACCTTGATTCCAACTTTTTACTATCAATCTGGCCAATGTGCTTATTTGCGTCAGCGTACAAATGGTTGCGCATATCATCTTCAATATATGAAAACACCTTATCGCCATACCGTGAGTTCTTCGCAACATCAGTAATCTTTAAATCCAGTCGCTTACAGATCTTGAATAAGATATCAACACTGGTACACGTGTTTCGACTTTCAATGGAACTGATGGTTGCTTGAGTGCAAATCTCTTCAGCAAGCTGAACTTGGGACATCCCTTTATCTCTTCTAGCTTTCCGGATCAACGACCCAGTAATCACCATTGCCATATCATGACTCCCCTATAGTTAATGGACTTAACATACAACCTTGGTATCATATTATAGATTTTTAAAATAATCAAGAAATTTATTCCTCATTTTTGAAGATAATTACTCACGAAAATCACAAGTGAGAAGGTGATCATTAACCACGCCAACCGCTTGCAGGTAGCTATATACCGTGATCGGTCCGACCCGCTGAAGGCCCAAATTTTTAAAGGCTTTCACAAACTTTTCCGTAAAGACATGGTACCTTTCGGCATGGGCTGGCCCGGACAACAGATGATCCATTTGAACATTATTGACCGGCGCCCAAGTTGCCTGCGCTAACTGACTTGGATCGTTCTGAAGTGCTTTGGCATTGGCCACAATTGCCCGAACCTTCGCATGATTGCGAATAATCCGCTTATCTTGGCAAAATGTCTCAATTTCCTGATCCCCACACCTCGCCAAATAGCTGATCGAAAAGTGATGAAACACCTCGTCCATGCCGCCTTCAAACCTTAAGACCGTTTGAAATGCCAACCCAGCCTGCATAATCTCCAATGACAAGGCCTTAAATAATTTCTGAGGATCCCTTTCCGGGCGTCCCCAGATGGTGTCGTGATAAATCATTAATTCGGGACTTTTGGTCGCCCACTCGCATCGTTTAACCATTTTCCCACCTCCTACTTTAAAATTACGCAAAATCACAAGTAATTCTGCAAAGAATTTAAAAGTAGCAGCCATCTGTCTTGTTGATAATTAATTCGTAAATTTTGAAGGCGAAATGCCTGATCGGTCACCTGGCCGGTAACGCCCAACATGGCCATCCGCAGCATGGAGAACCGACTATCATCCGTCCATGAGTATACCTGACGACCGGTTCGCCCAACCGTTGCAATCAAGAATGGGTTGGCCGTAATGTGCTGCAGCGTATAAAAGTCAACCTGATAGCGTGAAATATCAGCAAAGTTCAGCATGGTCACCAAACCGACTTTGACGGTCGGCAACTTACGTTTAATCTGACGCAAAAATGGGTACCCAATCGAGTGAACCCGGTGAGGTAATTTTGTCATTTGTGATCCGAATTGGTCAGCAAATCGAACCCCCATTAAACGATCGGATTGGTTGGTGACTTTTAATTCAATAATTAATGGCTGTCCCAACCGATTCGCCGTTTTCAAGTAATCGCCAAACATATCGACGTGGTGATACCGTTTAATCGTCGCTAAATCCAAACGATTCACTTCTTGCATTCCTCGTCCGGGAATCCGAATGTCATCATCATGCGCGCAAATAAATTGATGATCCCTGGTTTCTTGGATATCCATTTCAACGTACGGAAAATGGTACTGGCTGTTTTTCGTTAATGAAGCGATAGTATTTCCCTTTGCATTGTGGTTGATGACACCCCGGTGAACGATGATCGTTGGTTTGGCAGTCGGCTTCGCGTTATATGCCGGATTTAACCCCGTCATTAGACCGGCAAATATGATTAACGCCAGACCAAAGCTGGTCACCAAGGCGCCGTGATGGATGCGGGTAAACTGAATGCCTAACAGTCGGCTGATGACGGCCAGTTCGATTCCAATTGACACCACGTCAATTAATCCTTGAGATAGCAAAAACACGCCACGATTGATCACTAAGCGATTGACTTCTGCCATCAACAGAGTAAATAAGGTGACCGACAACAGCATGCCAAGCACCGTCAATAACTTCATCAAAAATGATTTCCAAGACATCTGTCGAATGGTTTTCCTCAAAGCTTCCATTGGTCGGTCACTTGGATTTGATAGTAGGCCAAGTTGATACTTTGAAAGAAAGATCCCGACTAACGCCAAAATCACATAAATAATAATGGCTGAGATGGCGATCACATAGCGATTAACGGTAATCCAGGTAAATTGGCTGCCAGAAATTGGCACTGAAAATTTGATGAAGTTCGAAAAGCCAAATAGTCCCAGGGGAATTAGCAGAATAAAGACGTAAATTGAGCTGATCAAGTAAGCCAGCATCGCTCTGGGCCGCCCTAACAGCCGTTTCTGGCTCGTTTGACAAATCCCATAATAAAAGAGACCCATCAACAATATAAACAGCACCAGCGAGCATAGCAGCACATTTCCAAATTGGTGAAACTGATCCATCAGATGACGCAAAACAAGAATGGCAACTATCAGTCCACCAATCGAATAATAATAGCCTTTGGTTTGATTTTCATTCATAACAAGCTTCCTTAGATGCAAAAAAACCGGCGAGAAATTTCTTCACCAGTCTAATTGTAATGATTAATTATTATCGATCGTTTGATCCTTAGGTGGTAATGGCTTAAAGTCGTACAAAATTTTAGTCTGGCGTTCAAACTCATCGATGGCTAACTGAACCAAACGGTCAATCAGTTCCGAGTATGAAATGCCGGATGCGGCAAACAGCTGTGGGTATAAACTGATGTTGGTAAATCCAGGTAAGGTGTTAACCTCACTCATGTATGGCTGATCGTCCTTTGAAACAAGATAATCAATTCGTGCCATTCCCTTAAGTCCGAGGGCCCGATAAGTGGTTAAGCCCATTTCGGTAATTTGTTGCGCAAGTTCGTCGGAAATATCAACCGGAACGTCAAATTGTACCTGGCTGGCATCGACAAACTTGTTGTCATAAGTATAAAAGGCATCACTTGCAGGAACCTTAATTGCCCCAATCTTTGAAGCAATTGGGTGGTCATTTCCCAAAATCGAAATTTCGAGTTCTTCCGGGCCTTCGATGGCCTCTTCAATTAAGACCTTATTGTCGTAACGGAAGGCGTCACGGAGACCTTCAGAATATTCGGCCTCATTTTCAACTTTATGAATCCCGACTGAAGAGCCTTGGTTAGCGGGCTTAATAAATAATGTGCGACCCAGTTTATCACTCAATGACTGATAGGAGAATTGTTCCGCAGTCAGTGGTGTGACCACTTCGTAACGGGTCGTTGGAACACCAGCCAGCTTGACGATCTTTTTGGTAATGTCTTTATCAAACGACATTGCCGAACCCAAAATGCCGGTACCGACATATGGCTTGTGCAACAGGCGCAGCAGGCCTTGGATGGTACCGTCTTCACCCAAATTACCGTGAATAATTGGGAAGAAAACGTCAATATCGGCCGCTTCTCCTAAATTTAAAATTGGTGCCAGCGGATTTCTGGTATCCAGTTTGGATAGTTCCTGTCTGGCAACTTCGTCTTCGGGTTCGCCGTCAAATACCCGAGAGGAAGCTTCATGATCCAAGAAGTATCCGTCTTTAGTCATCAAAAATAAGCTGACGTCATATCTGTCCTTGTCCATGGCATCGTAAATGTTATGAGCAGAACGTTTGGAAACATCGTGTTCGGAGGAATTGCCACCGAAAATTAACCCAATATGAAGCTTTTTATTTTTTTCCATGATTTCTCATCCTATTCGTATAGTCGTGTGTTTTCCAGAAACTTAAGTATATCATGGATAATTCAAGTTGAAAACAGTTTCATTAACTTCTCATAACTTTTTTAAAGACTGCTCATTAATGACAATTATTCACGTTTTAGTTGTTTTTTGCTGAAGAGATACTTGACGATGACCAGCAGAACAGCCGCCACTACCAGCATCGAAATCATCATTGGAAACGGATCGTACGCCCCAGTTGCCCGATAGCCAAGGATGAATTTGGCAAAGTTGGCCACCCATGTCATTTGAAAACTGGCGTCCAAGATTAATTTGGATGCCGTGTACATCAGGGTAATGTAAGCAATAATCGGGGTTACGATCAAAATTATTCGCTGGACGATCTTAGAGAATAACGTCAAGAAATTCCCAATGACCATTCCGATCAACGTCCCAACGACTAATAACAAGCCGCTAAAAATGAAGTTGAAGATGAATCCGACGAACGGATTATGGAAGTAGTTGACATAAGACGACATAAAAATATTGGTGTTGTGTGCATGAACCAGGGGCATCAAGACTACATATTGGTAGAACAAATTGAACGTATTTCCGATTAGAATTAACAACCCGTAGACGGTTACCTGAGCTTCAAAAAAAGTGGTCCGCGAAATGCCATTTTGAATGAGGAATTTGAAATTCTCATATGATAAGGTCGAAATCGCAAACATGTAGACACCAAATGCCGCCGTAATCCAAGTTCCCCGCATCTGTTCGGCTAAGGAATAGTCGCTTAGAGAACCTGAAATGAGCGAAAAGATAAACGGTAAAATCAGGAAGGCCACAAACAAAAAGGCGTACATTTCGAAAAGACCAATTATCTGACGCCGGAATAAATATTGAGTCACTTTATTTGTCTTCATGGTGGGCACTCCCCTCATATTGATTGGTCAAATAGATAAATAATTTCTGCAGATCAAAATTCGATAGTTGAACCGTATCGGGTAAAATCCGGTCGTCCAAGTCGCCATAAACGTAGTTGGCCCGGATGCTTCCCATGTTGTCATGGCCAATCACATTCAACCCTTGGGTATATTGATCCACATCTTTTTCTGGTCCGACCACGGAATGGGTTTTAGCCAAAACGTCTTCAACCGGCTGGTTCAAAATCACCCGCCCTTGATCCAGGACAATGACATCGCTAATAATATTGGCCACTTCTTCAATCAAATGTGTTGAAATGATAAAGGTACGTGGATTATCGGAATATGACTGGATCAACTCAGAATAAAACAGTTCTCGGTGGTTGGCATCAAGGCCTAACACCGGCTCATCCAGCAACACAAATTTGACGGGCAGACACAGTGCCAAAATCAACTTAAAAATTGAATTATAACCCGTCGATAATTTGCCAAACTTCTGATTAATATCCAGTCCAAATTCCGTGATTAACCGGTCTGCCAGCTCGTGATTAAAGCTGCCGTAAAATGATTCGGAATCTTTGATAATCTGCTTAAGCTTCCAGCCATCAGCATAGAGGTTCACTTCGCTCATCAGGTACATCAAACCCAACTTGGCATCATTGTCGTCAACATTTTCGGAGTCAATCTTAACTTCCCCTTCCCCAGCGAAGATCCGATTTGTCATGATACTCAGTAACGTGCTTTTACCGGCACCGTTTCGACCCAGAAGGCCATAGATTTTGCCTTCCTCGAAGGTAAGATTGACATCCGACAAAACGTGTTTGGATCCAAATGTTTTGGTGATGTGGCTGACTTCAAGTACACTCATCGCTTGTAACCTCTTTTCACTAATTCTAGTAATTCGTCTTCGGAAATATCCAAATTACGCGCCTCGCGAACCAAATTCACAACAAATTCCTCGAAGAAACTGTTGCGTTTTTCTTCGAGGATTCGTTGCCTGGCTCCTTGCTGAACAAACATCCCAAGGCCCCGTCGTTTCTCAATTAAATTCTTGGCAACGACAATGTTCATGCCTTTTAAAACGGTCGCTGGATTGATGTGAAACTCCTTTGAAATCTCGGTGGTAGAAGGGATTTGTTGGCCCTCTTCAAAGCCACCGGATGCAACCGCATCTTCAATTTGTTCAGCAACTTGGCGGTAAATGGGTTCCGAACTATTAAATTCAAATTTCATCATAACCAACCCATTTCCTTTTATAAGCAATTAGCGTTCCACCTTAGTCTTTGGAACCACGATCTTTGAGTAAATCAATACCGTTACAACAAAGTAGATCAGGTATAAAATCACAAATCCAATCGTCGTGATTCCAAATGTCTGATAGGCACTGGTTAGCAAGTGGCCTTGGACAAACATTTGCAGACCAAAGGCAACGTCAATGATACCGAGAACGGCTGGTAAGGCAAACAAGCCGAGAATTTGTGCCAAAATCGAATGGCTCAAGACAGAACGACGGGTGCCAATTTTGTTCAGCATATCAAAGCGGATCTTATCACTGGCAGTCCCGCTTAAAATCTTAAACATCAAGCAACTGGCAAGCATGGCCAAAAACGCAATTCCCAGGAAAATACCCATAAATTCAAGGCTGCCAAAGACACCTTTGAGTAATTGATACATCGTAAATGACCCCATCTGCAGGTCCTTAACGTGGTATTGTTTTTGTTGAAGTTCGGTAATTTTTGTTAACTGAGGACTGGCAGCGTCCATATCGTGTGCCCGGACTAAGAAAAGGGCGTTTGTCTTGGCATTAATTTGGCTGAAGGTTTGGGCTGAAACGACCTGAATCTTGTAAGATTGAATGGTTGGTGCCTGCAAACTCGACAGTGCCTGGTATAGATCCGAATTAACATCTTTGAAGTCCTTAAGTGAAGCATTGGAAACTTTTGATTTCAGTTGGGCCTGATTGGTAAAATGGGCATACTTCATCGGTTGTTGCTTTAATTGATCGGCCCGGTAATAAACGTGTTTGGTTTGAGAGTCGACCTTCTGTTGATAGGTCACAGTTGATTTACCTTTAATTTGGCCAATCAGTGAGCCCTGTTTGGCAGTCGGATTAGTCAATGCAACAGAATAATAACCGTTTCCCTCTGCTAATTTGGGAACCATATTCTGAAAGCCAACCCCAACCGTAATGGCCCCCAGTGCCAATGCAAACAAAAGTGAGACAACGGAGAGAATCTTGGTATAATCCCGAATTCTGAATTTAAGCTGAGCCAACGTAAATGAATTTAAACCCTTTGAACTCATCTTTGATCGCTGAAGCCACTCCAGCAGCATAACGAAAAATGAGTTAAAAACAAAGTAAGTTCCAAGCACGATGGTCACCAAGCCAATGGCAATCGCCATAATTTTCAGTCGCATAATGTCGTAAAGGGCATAATATCCGCCAGCTAACAGGACGATTCCCAAGATGGCTTGAATCATCAAATGAGACGTCTTAGGCTGCTTCCAATCGCTTTGTTGGCCCGAACGCAGCAGTTGTAGTGCGGACGTCTTAACAAACGTTCTGGCATTCAAGAACCCGGCAATGACGAACAACACCAGAAACATGATAATTGTTGTCCAAACAGCCGGCATATAAAACGCCGAGAAATTGGTGAGTGAAATATGCAGCGCATTGCCGAGAAAATCGCTGAGAATCTGCGTTACTCCGATTCCAAACACGATCCCAACCAGGGTTGAAACCAACCCGATGACAATCGTTTCCAGGATAATCAACTTGCTGATGACGCCTGATTTGGCCCCCAGCATCATGAACAGGCCATAATCGTGCTTTCGCATGCTCATTAAAAAGTTGTTGGCATAAAAGACGTACACCAGTGTAATGATCGCCAATAGAATCGAGCCAAAAATGAAGACGACTTTTGCATTCTGACCAACTGGACTGTTTGTGGTAAATTTATCGTTGGTTGAAATGGCTTCAAACATATAAAAGATCGCCGTTGTAATCATCATTCCTGAAAACAGGACCAGATAATCTTTCCAACGCGCTTTGACGCCGGATAATGAAATTTTAAATAACATAATTGCGCTCCTTTGAATTGATTACTGTTCGAAAGTTCCTAATTTTTCGAGAATTTCTTGATAAAATTCATTCCGTGGCTTGTTACCAGCATCAATCTCATCACCAATCCTGCCATCCTTGATGAACAAGATGCGTTTACAGAAGCTGGCAGAAAATGGATCATGGGTCACCAACAGGATTGAAACGCCCTGCTGATTAATATTGGTCAGCGTGTCCAATAATTCGCGGGCGTTGGTGGAATCCAAAGCACCGGTTGGCTCATCTCCAAATATGATTGATGGATTGGCAACTAACGCTCTGGCAGCAGCAACCCGTTGCTTTTGGCCACCAGATAGTTGGGTCGGATATTTTCCCAATAATTCTTCGATCCCCAACTTACCGGCTGCAGTTTTGACTGCGGTGTTAATCGCCGACTGCTTGGCGTTTTGAAGTGATAACGGCAAAGCAATATTTTCTTGAGCCGTTAAAGTTTCCAATAAATTAAAATCCTGAAAAATGAATCCTAATTTTTTAGAACGAAAATCAGCCATCTGGTTCGCAGATAAATTAGTCACATCTTGGCCGTCAATTTTAACTGAGCCGCTTGTTGGTTGGTCCAACGTTGCCAAAATATTCAATAAAGTCGTCTTCCCGGATCCGGAAGCCCCCATAATTCCAACGAATTCTCCTTGATTAACGGATAAGCTAATTCCCTTCAATGCTTCATATGGTTTGGCACTATTTTTATCGTAAGTTTTGTGTAAGTCTTCAGTTTCCACAATTTTAGTTGTCATAATAAGCCTCCGTGTTAGTTAATTACTTATGTAACTAACTATATATGTAAGGGACCTAAAAGTCAACAAAAAAACGCTTCATTTAGACGTCAGTTACAAACATCTAAATGAAGCGACCTTAATGAACTTCTGCTCAAATTAATCTAAATTATCTGTGTTAATGACGTTTTGCGTTCCCCGTTCAGTAATAATTGAAACCAAAACGTTATTAATCATTTTCATCCGTTGTTCATCGGTAATTGTCGCCCCAAGATCCTTTTGGAGCTGAGAAACAGCATCTTCTGAGATAGCAACTGCTCCTTGGACAATGATTTTTCTAGCCGAGAGAATCGCAGTTGCTTGTTGACGCTGCAGCATTGCATTGGCAATTTCAGTGGCGTATGCCAAGTGGGTCAACCGAGTTTCAATAATTTGCAGGCCGGCAACATCCAATCGTTCCTGCAACTCGGTTTGTAAGGCTTGAGAAACTTCAGTTGCGTTGCCGCGCAGGGTTAACTTATCGGTGGAATCATCAAAACTATCGTATGGATACTGACTGGCAATGTGTCGGATTCCCGATTCACTTTGAATTTCAACAAATTGTTCATAGTCCTCAACACTAAAAATAGCTTTGGCCGAGTCAACGACTTTATAGACAATAACCGCAGCAATCTCTACAGGATTTCCTTTAGAATCATTCACTTTAATAATCGAGCTGTTAAAATTTCGAACCCGCAATGAAATTGTCTGCTTATTCGTCAGAGGCACAGTCATGTAAAGTCCTGAATTGCGAATGGTCCCGATGTATCGGCCGAAGAAGGTCAATACCTTGGCTTCATTTGGTTGAATGATCGTCAACGAACTGGCAAACAACAGGGCCAAAATGATAATAATTGCCCCAATAATGATCGCGCCCATTGACCCATTTTGACTGCCAATCCACAGCAGATACCCCCCAAGTCCCAGAAGGACCAAGGTTGCAATCAACCCCAGATAGCCATTGACGTGAAAAACACTTTTCTCTTTCAAAAAAAACCGCCCCCTATAACTTAATAACTATCTTAAGTATATAGCGGACGGCACATAATTGATATTACTTAACATTCTTTTCTGGAAGAACAGCACCCTTGTAGTGATGTAAAATCCATTTTTGTGTACTGGTTGATTGAAGTGCTTTGACCAACTTCTTGATGGCCGGCTTCTTCTGATCACCCTTACGTGTGGCAATGATGTTAACGTAAGGCGAATCCCGTTTCTCAATCGCAATTGACTGCTTGATTGGGTTTAAACCGGCACCAACGGCGTAGTTGGCGTTAATCACAACAGCATCACCCTCACCGTTTTTGTAGATGGTTGGCAAAAGCTTTGGTTCGTAACTATGCTTGAACTTTAAGTGACGAGGATTTGAGGCAATATCACTGAAGTTGGCAGACGTAATGTCAATCCCCTTCTTAAGTGTGATCAACCCGGCATCCTTGAAGATTTGCAAAATTCGGCCATAGTCAGGAACATTGCTGCTGACGATGATCGTAGCACCTTTCTTGAGATCTTGGAGCTTCTTAACTTTCTTTGAGAAGACGGCGATTGGTTCCAAATGAACGCCACCGGCATTTACTAAAGTACCGTGGTTTTGCTTGTTCCAAAGCTTTAAGAATGGAATGTGTTGGAAGTAGTTGGCGTCCAATTCACCGTTTGCCAAAGCCTTGTTAGGCATCGTGTAGTCTTGGAACGTGGTGATTTTAAGGTTAACGCCCTCTTTTTTAAGCTGTGGGGCAACGTGACGTAAAATTTGTGCGTGAGGAACGGCAGAGGCACCAATTTTTAAAGTCGTCATTTTTTTGCTGGAATTTGATGATGAAGAACACCCAACTAATAAAAATGCCGTGAAGACAACTGCGAATAAACTCAATAATTTTTTCTTCATGTGAAACCCTCCAAGTAATAATGTATTATAGTGTTCGTTTATCGGTGATCTTAACGAAAATATCGCCAACAAACTGAACGATGAAAACAAATAAACAGATAATCACGGTAGCGACCAGGGTCACCGTGTTATTGCTGGCCTGAAAACCATCTTGATAAGCGAGGTTTCCAAGTCCGCCGGCCCCAATTGCACCGGCCATTGCAGTATACCCAATTAACGAAATGGTGGTGACGGTTGCGCCGGCAATCAACGCTGGCTTACTCTCAGGAATCAAGACCTTGGTAATGACGCCCCAGGTCGTTGCCCCCATTGACTCGGCTGCTTCAAGAACTCCGGCATCCACTTCACGGAAATAAGATTCAACCATCCGTGCGTAAAATGGCGCTGCAGAAATAATTAATGATGGCAAAGCGGCCCGTGGTCCAATGATTGTTCCGGCCAGCTTCATGGTAATCGGCAATAACAAAATGATCAAAATGATAAACGGAATTGATCGGAAAATGTTAACAAACAAACCCACAATCCAATTTAAAACTTTATAGCCGATTCCCGGTTTATTGCGGGTCTCATATAAAATTAAGCCAAGAATAATGCCTAGAATCACGATCACAATCATTGAAACCAGCGTCATCCAAACCGTTTCCCAAGTCGCCGACATCATCGATCCCCAATCAACATTGTGGAATTGAAAGTAAGATTTGAATCCAGTTGTACTACCCATGATGAATCACCTCCGTTTCAACTCGTAATTTTTTAAGATAAGCCAAGGCATCGTTAATTTGACTCTCGGCCCCAACAAATTGGAGATCCAATGACCCAAGTGCCCCCTCCTGTGTTTGATGAATCGCACCGGAAATGATGCTGACAGTCAAATCAGGAAAGTTCTTAACAACATCTGAGACAATGGGCAACTCCGCTTGAGGACCATGAAAGACGAGTCGGATAATTTGGCCGTCCGGATACTTTTTGACCAATTCATCAAGGGTCATAGTGTTGTCACTTTGTTGTGGTGTGAATTCCTCACTGACAAATTTCTTGGTAATGTCTTGTTGTGGGTGACGGAAGACTTCAAACACCGATCCGGTTTCAACGACTCGACCACTGTCCATGACGGCAACCCGCTCACAAACCTTAGCAATGGCGTGCATTTCATGCGTAATTAAGAGAATGGTCAGGTTCATTTCCTTGTTAATTTTTAGGAGGAGGTCCAGAACTTCATTAGTCGTATCCGGATCCAATGCACTGGTAGCTTCATCAGATATCAGGATGGTCGGTTCGTTTGCCAAGGCTCTGGCGATGCCGACACGCTGCTTTTGGCCACCGGAAAGTTCGGATGGGTACGAGTGCTCACGACCTTCCAGTCCAACCAGCTTGATCAGTTCTTCGGCCCGTTTGAGGCGTTTATCCTTGGGCACTTTAGCAATTTCCAAGGGTAACGCAATGTTGTCAAGAACGGTTCTCGACCATAACAAGTTAAAATGTTGGAAGATCATGCCGATTTTTTGCCGTTGCTTTCTGAGTTGATGACCATGCAGCTTGGATACGTCTGTTCCGTTAATATCAATTTCGCCGGTGGTTGGCGCTTCCAAGCCATCTAACATCCGCACCAGCGTACTTTTACCGGCTCCGGAATATCCGACAATTCCGAAAATCTCACCATCGTTAATGTCAATATTCACGTCGTTTACGGCTGTCAGACCGCCATCTTTGGTGCTGTATTGCTTGGACACGTTTTTAAATCGAATCAAATTGTTCACCCCTTAAGTATAAAAAAAGCTTTTCGCCTATCTGTAAATCGCTTAGGACTTACAAAAGGACGAAAAGCTTCGCGGTACCACCTTTATTCACCATCATCTCTCAACAATGGCCTTATCGAGTATTGTCATACTCAACGAAATAATGGTCGTTACCCATTACCGGCTTGCCAAAGCTCACCGATACATTTTTAATCAAGACCATCTTCGAAAATCGTTGCTGACCCGCTCTCACCATGCCGGGCTCTCTTGACAGCTTCTAATTATCTACTCATCTTGTAATTTTTTCTTCATCAAACTATTAGATAGTCTACCTAAAATTCACTTAACCGTCAAGAACTTTTACTTTTGAATTTTAGCGATCCATGAAGTTGCTTTGTCACTGCCATTCAAAATTGAAGGGTCATTGACGGCTGCAGTATTAACTTCAGTCACTTTTCCAGCAACTGGGCTTGGAATATCTGAAACGGCTTTGTCAGCTTCAACGTTTAATAACGTATCGCTTGTGCTTAATTCAGCACCAACTTTGGGAAGTGAAACAAATGTGATGTTTCCTAATTCCTTTTTGCCATCGTCAGTTAAACCAATTGTCACAACACCATTATCTTCTTCAGTCCAATAATATTTTGTATCCATCATTATTCCACCTTTTTATGAAAATTCTTTGTCTTCACCAAACATATAACTCTTATTATGATACTGCATCGACATAATTAATCCAATCCCAATCATGTTTCCAATTAAGGCCGATCCCCCGGCACTTACAAATGGTAGTGGAATACCGGTCAATGGTAATAGCCCGATACTCATCCCAACATTTTCAAACACGTGGAATAAAATCATCATGATGACACCAGTGGAGATATATGCGTAAAAGACATTTCTAGTATCGAATGTAACCTTTATCATTTGATAAATCAACAGAAAATACAACAAAATTAAAATACAACTACCTACGAAGCCAAAATTCTCACCAATAACGGAGAAAATCATGTCTGATTCCCGAACTGGTACGTACACGTGTGACTGATTAAACCCAGTCCCAAAAATGCCACCGGATCCAATGGCTTTCATACTTTGCCAAAGCTGATATCCCTGGTTTGACGTATCTGATGACGGATGCAGCCAGGTATCAACCCGGGCAAATTGATAGGCTTGGAACCCAAATTTTTCCAGCAGATGCCGCCCCGACTCGGGAATAACCAGGGCTAAGACCGTCCCCGCTAAGCCAAAAATCGTAATCGCTGACGGCAGGATGATTTTCCATGTGACACCGGAAACGATAATCAAGCCACCTAAGATAGCAAAGAACACCAACATTGTTCCGAAGTCATTTTGAAGCTTCAGCAGCACCGCAATCGGCAACGTCCACAACAACATTTTCCCAATCAGCAAGAAATCACTTCTCACTGTTCGAATTGGGTAATTATCATTGTGTGAGACAATGACCCGCCCCATCATCAAGATGTAGGCAGGTTTCATGACTTCAGACGGCTGAAACGTTAAACCGAAAAGTGAAAACCAGCTTTTGGCACCGGTGTTAACGTAATAGGCTCGACTATACAAAACCAAAACGCTGGCCAAAAGGGCAATGCCAAGCCAATAAGTAATTGGTGCCACTTTCCACAGCTGTTCGGAATCAAACTGCATGATAATCACCACAGCAACAATTCCGATCACGTACCATACTAATTGAGAAACAACCTGTTTCAAGACGCTGGTAGCACTTGAATCATGGGTTGCAGCGACGTAAATCGACGCCAACCCGATCAGTGCCAACATCAAGACACAGAAAATAATTCCCCAGTCTATCCGAGATTCGTCATCCTTAGAGGTTCTTCGACTGGTATCCAAATTAGACCCTCCTCATTCAAGATCGCCAAATTAATGGTGAAGATGAAAATCCTTTATTAACTGTGTCACACCCTCATCGAAAGTTTTGACATGAAACGCTTCGTCATGGGTGTTAACAGCTTCAAACTTATCCTCGCTCAATTGTTTAATTGAACCGATCATTTTTTTACTGATAAACAATTCGGAGATCGCATCTCCATTTGAATCCGTTCGATCTTTAATTTCAACGTTAATACTTTTATTTGCTTTACTCATCATATTCTCCTTGTTCAAAGATCATTTCAGGTGCATGGATTGACGATAATCGTCCCGTGCTTCCTTATTCCTAAAAATTGTGAAGTGATCAGGAACCGGATCATAGCCGCCCTTAACAAACGGGTGGCAACGAAGGATCCGAGCGATGCCCATAATGGCTCCCTTAAACGCGCCATGCTTATTTAAAGCCGTTACCATATAAGTACTGCAAGTTGGGTAATAACGGCACGTGGGCGGAAATAAGGGCGAAATAAACCGCTGATAACCATGAACAAGACCAATCAGAATTTTTTTCACTTTGACTCCTGTTATTTTTGTTCCTTAGCTTTCAATTTAGGGTTCTTAATATAGTGCTCCAACAAAATCCCGGCACCTTTGGCAACGTTATCCAATGGATTTTCGGAAATAATCACTGGAACTGTTAGTGCGTCCGCAATCACAGTATCAATATTTCGAAGTAGGGCCCCACCACCGGTGAGCATAATCCCACGATCAACAATATCTGATGCTAACTCAGGTGGAATCACTTCCAAGACTTCTTTTGCACCACTGATAATCAACTGAATCGTGTCATTAATCGCCTCGGCAATTTCATTGCTGTCAATCGTAATGGCTCTTGGCATTCCAGAAACGGCATCACGGCCACGAACTTCCATCGTTTTAACGTCGGTATCATCCTTCTTGGCAGTTCCAATTTCGATCTTAATCTTTTCGGCAGAATGTTCACCAATAATCAAGTTGTGCTTTTGCTTGATATAAGTGGCAATCTCACTATTCATCTTGTCTCCGGCAACTCGAATTGACTTGCTGGCAACAATATCGCCTAGCGAAATAATGGCGATATCACTAGTCCCACCACCCATATCAATGACCATATTACCACGCGGCTGGAAGATATCCATTCCAGCACCAACTGCGGCAACTTTTGGCTCTTCCTCAAGATAAACCTGTCCACCGCCGGCTTTTTCAGCGGCCTGCATAATGGCATTTCGTTCAATCTCAGTAACGTTGGTCGGTGCACAGATCATGATCTTTGGCTTGGACATGAATCCTTTAACATCCAACTTATTGATGAAGTATGTCAGCATTTCTTCAGTAATATCAAAGTCTGAAATAACCCCATCCTTCAATGGGCGAATGGCGCGAATGTTGCTTGGCGTTCTTCCGACCATCCGGTATGCTTCGGAGCCAACAGCCAAAACCTTGCCAGTTCTGGTGTCGACTGCAACAACTGATGGTTCGTTTAATACTATTCCCTTCCCGGCAACGTAAATGAGTACGTTGGCAGTTCCTAAATCGATTCCAATGTCTTTTGCCATCTGTGTACTTCCTCCTGAAAAACTTTAATCTCAAAAAATAATTATAACACATAAAAGTTGCGTTTCTAATAAGACTGAAGACAATAAAAGGTTGAGATCAATTACGATCCCAACCCCTTTTTTCTAAGAACGATTTTTAAGTGATTGATTCAAAACGATCGAATCATCTTCAATATTAACACGTTTAATTTCGGCACCTAAGCTGGCCAACTTCTTATGGAAGTCGTGGTACCCACGATCCAAATATTGTAAGTTGGTAACAGTGGTATAACCGCTGGCTGCCAAGCCGGCAATGACCAATGATGCAGCAGCTCGTAAATCGGTTGCGGCAACTTCGGCCCCATTAAAATCTGTCGGGCCATCCATCACAACCGTCCGGCCGGAAATCGTATACTTCGCATTCATCCGACGAAGCTCTTCCATGTGCATAAAGCGATTTTCAAACACAGTCTCAGTCATCGAACTACTACCTTCAGCCGTTAGCTGCAAAATCGTCATCTGTGGCTGCATATCGGTTGGAAAGCCTGGATGAGGCATTGTCTTAACGTCAACCGGCTTGAGATTGTCATGGCCGATGACACGAATGCCTTCGTCACTTTCGTCAATGGTGACACCCATCTCACGCATTTTGAGAATCAATGGTTTATTGTGCTCTGGAATTGCGCCTTCAATGAAGACATCACCTCGAGTGACTGCTGCAGCAATCATGAACGTTCCCGCCTCAATTCGATCTTGAACAACTGCATGATCGGTCCCGTGAAGTTCAGGAACGCCTTGAACACGGATTTGTTCAGTTCCAGCGCCGACAACTTTAGCCCCCATCTTGTTCAAGACGTTTGCCAAATCAACGATTTCAGGTTCCCGGGCGGCATTTTGAATCACCGTGCGGCCCTTTGCCAAAGTTGCTGCCATCATAATATTTTGGGTAGCACCGACACTTGGGAAGTCCAAATAAATCTCAGCACCATGCAATCCCTCGGGAGCATTTGCCTCAACATAGCCATCATGCTGCTCAATCGTTGCACCCAATGCTTCAAAGCCCTTTAAATGAAGGTCGATTGGTCGAGAACCAATCGCACAACCACCAGGCAATGCTACTTTAGCGCGCCCTAAACGCGCCAATAGTGGCCCCATGACAACGATTGAAGCACGCATCTTGGACACGTACTCAAATGGCGCTTCACTGGACAGATCCGTTGAAGCATCAAACGTAATTTCGTTTTGATCTTCGTTAAAATCAACTTTCACGTTCAAGAAACGCAATACCTTATTCATGGTATATACGTCAGACAACAAAGGAACGTTTGAGATGACTGTCTTTCCTTCACCTGCAAGAATTGCAGCTGCTTGAATCGGTAAAACAGCATTCTTAGCCCCGTCAATATGTACTGTCCCCCGAAGTGGATTTCCACCATGTACAATAATTTTTTCCACAAGAACGCCTCCTACATCACTTAATTAAATACATTAAATTTTGAATATTAAATATTACAGAGAGGAAAAATGAACTGCAGCCGTACCCAATCGCAACTGAAACAAGTACGATTAACAATTTCCCCGGCATAGCCCGCAATGGGATATAACGCTCGATGTGGATTTCCTGAACACTCCAAAACGCCATAGCGATAAACAAAAAGTATGTAATCAATGTAATTAGCGCCTGAATGCCAATTGAATTCATTTGAGTCTCCCCCAATTCATTGACAACTATATCATAAAGACGCGAACTTGTCCCAACTTTTCGGTTTGTTTTTTTGAAATATAAGTCTTACTCGCTATATAACAGGGGATTATCATTCGTCCACAGTAATAAAAAAACGAAAAACAACCAATAAAACGCAAACATAAATATTTGGTTCACAAACAAGATAACGAAATTTTACCTTGAATCCGCCATGAATTCAAGAATTAGAACTCAAACTAAGTTGAGAAACGTTACAGCTATGTCTTGGGTGCAAAAAAAGCTGCGGCTTGATTAAATTCAAGCAGCAGCTTTTGAACTATCCTATTTAGTTTCCGAAATTCAAATCAAGATCTGATTACTTTCCGGCAACGTTAATTCGATTGATCGCACGACGAAGGGCAACTTGAGCACGGTCAAGAGCAGCTTTATCCTGTCGTTGACGGGCTTCTTCAATACGCTGTTGCGCATTTTTCTTTGCCTTTTCAGCACGTGCAATGTCAATGTCATTTTGAGTTTCGGCACTATCAGCAACGATTGTTGCAACATTGTTTGAGAATTCGAGAAAGCCGCCGTTGACAGCAATATCGTCTTCCTTGTCGTCGTATTTGACTCGCGTCTCATCAACGTCAAGTGTCGCAATAATCGGAACGTGGTTTGCCATAATTCCTAGTTGTCCCGACTGTGTTGAAACAACTATCATACTAGCAGTATGCTCGTAAACTTTTCCATCGGGAGTCACGATACTAACGGTAATAACTGAATTATCAGCCAATTAGAATCCCTCCTTAGTTTGCGGCACTCTGCTCTTCAGTTTGTGTTTCCTGCTTCATCTTCTTGGCGTTCTCAATAACATCCTCGATTGGTCCGCAGTTACGGAAGGCATCTTCTGGAATGTCATCATACTTACCTTCAAGAATTTCTTTGAAGCCTTTAACAGTGTCTTGAACGGACACATACTTACCAGGTAAGCCGGTAAACTGTTCGGCAACAGAGAAACTTTGAGATAAGAAGAACTGAATTCGACGAGCACGGTTAACAATCGTCTTTTCCTCGTCTGACAATTCATCCATACCAAGAATTGAAATAATATCTTGCAGTTCACGATATCGTTGCAGCACATGCTGAACTTGGGTCGCAACCTCGTAATGTTCCTCACCAACAATGGCAGGATCCAGCGCTGAAGACGTTGAAGCCAACGGATCAACGGCTGGATAGATACCTTGTTGCGTTAATGAACGTTCCAAGTTGGTTGTGGCATCCAAATGGGCAAATGTTGTGGCAGGAGCAGGGTCGGTATAATCATCGGCAGGCACATAAACGGCCTGGATCGATGTAATGGCACCCTTCTTGGTTGACGTGATTCGTTCCTGAAGTTGACCCATTTCAGTAGCCAATGTTGGCTGATAACCAACGGCTGATGGAATTCGGCCAAGCAAAGCAGAAACTTCTGAACCAGCCTGAGTGAATCGGAAGATGTTATCGATAAACAGCAAAACATCTTGGCCTTCACGGTCACGGAAGTATTCCGCAATCGTTAAACCAGTTAAGGCAACACGCATACGTGCACCAGGAGGCTCGTTCATCTGACCATAAACCATGGCCGTCTTTTCAAGAACTCCTGAACCTTTCATTTCGAAGTACATATCGTTACCTTCACGAGTTCGCTCACCAACACCGGTAAATACAGAAATACCATTGTGTCCTTGGGCGATGTTGTGAATTAGCTCCTGAATCAAAACGGTTTTACCAACTCCGGCACCACCGAACAATCCAACTTTACCACCACGAGTGTATGGTTCCAGTAAATCAATCACTTTGATTCCTGTTTCCAGGATTTCAGTTGATGGATTCAATTCATCATACTTTGGAGCTTCGCGGTGAATTGGCCAACGCTCTGCGTCTGGGCCAAATTCTGGGCCGCCATCAATTGGATCTCCGAGAACGTTGAATACTCGGCCAAGAGTATCTTTACCAACAGGCACACTAATGGATGATTCGGTATTTTCAACGTCCATACCTCGACGAAGACCGTCAGTTCCATCCATCGCAATAGTCCGAACAACGCCGTCACCCAAATCAAGGGCAACTTCGACAACAAGATCCTTGTCGTCGCTTTCGTGAATAACTAAAGCTGTGTTAATTTCTGGTAATTTATCGTTCAAGGAGAATTCAACGTCGACAACTGGTCCAATAACTTGTATAACTTTACCAGTACTCATGTTAGTTAATTCCTCCATTCAAATCTTTTCTATTGACTAAGAGCCTCTTGACCACCAGTAATTTCGGTAATTTCAGTCGTAATTGCGGCCTGACGAGCACGGTTATACTGCAATTCCAATGAAGAAATCAAGTCATCAGCATTATCAGATGCCGACTTCATTGCAGTTGAACTCGAGGCATGTTCTGAAGTCTTAGCGTCAAGGATTGCACCATAGACCAAGCTTTCAGAATATTGAGGCAAAATAACATTCAAAACTTCTTTTTCCGATGGTTCAACGTCATATTCGGCACTCATTGGTTTAACTTCGATATCTTGACTGGCAGCTGATGCAATTGCTTCGTCATCAATGGGAAGCATCTTTTCAGCCCGAAATCTTGATATCAATCGGTTAACGAAATGTTCGTAGCAAACATATAATTCATCAAATTCACCCTTACCGTACATCGATGTGACCATCTTAACGATTTGGCGAACCTCATTAAATGTTGGAACATCGCTGACACCACGATATTCGTACGAAACGTTATCTCCACGCTTTTTGTAAAAATCAGAGCCGGTTCCACCAACAGCCAAAATTTGATAGTCATTCGAACCCGAATGCTTCTCAATAAATTCGTTGGTTTCGCGAATGACGTTGCTATTATAACTACCAACCATGCCACGATCGGATGTGATAATTAAATACGCGCTTCTCTTAGTCTTAGACTGATCATTGTCAGCTGAGTGACCTGAGGATTTCTTTAACCCATCCAAAATGTGAGATTGGGCTAAATGTAATACAACAGATTTGATTTGGCTTGCATATTCCGCATAACTAACCGTATGCTTTTGGATCTGGTTCAGTTTTGCCTGAGAAACCATTTCCATGGCATTCGTAATTTGTCGCGTCTTCTTAGTAGAAGTAATCCGATGTTTAACATCGTTCAGCGAAGCACCCATGTAATCTCACCCTCCTTAAAACTAGTCATTCGAAGCAGCTGATTGATCATCATTTGATTGTTGATCATCTTGTTTGCTTGGTTGGAACGTCTTTTCAAACTCTTTAATTGCGGCATCCAATTTTCCTGATTCAGGTAATTGGCCAGTCTTAACGATATCATCCAACAAATCTTTATCATTTTGATCAAAGTAGTCAAAGATTTCGTTTTGATATCTCAAAATATCGTCAATGGCAATCTTATCCAAGAAGCCATGAGTCAAGCAATAAAGAATCACAACCTGCTTTTCAACAGGAATTGGAGAATGAAGCGGCTGCTTCAAAACTTCAACAGTTCTGGCACCACGGTTCAACTTGGATTGAGTTGCTTCATCAAGGTCAGATCCAAATTGAGCAAATGATTCCAGTTCGTGGTATGAAGCAAGGTCGATACGCAAAGTACCGGAAACCTTCTTCATTGCCTTAACCTGCGCATCACCACCAACACGAGAAACAGAAGTTCCGGCATCAACGGCTGGTCGAACACCAGAATAGAAACTGTCGGCGTCCAAGAAGATCTGTCCATCAGTAATGGAAATAACGTTGGTTGGGATATAAGCGGAAACATCCCCTGCTTGAGTTTCAACGATTGGAAGAGCAGTCATTGAACCGCCACCCAACTTGTCACTCAACTTGGCAGCACGTTCCAATAAACGTGAGTGGGTATAGAAAATATCACCAGGATAAGCTTCACGACCTGGAGGACGACGAAGAATAAGTGATAACTCACGGTAAGCATCAGCCTGTTTTGATAAGTCATCATAGACAATCAAAACGTGTTGACCCTTATGCATGAAGTATTCACCCATCGTAGCGCCGGCATATGGTGCAATATACAGCAGTGATGCTGGTTCGGATGGTCCGGCTGAAATAACAGTCGTGTAATCCATTGCGCCATACTTTTCTAAAGTACTTACGGCAGTACGAACAGTTGATTGTTTCTGTCCAATCGCAACGTAAATACATTTCATGTTTTGACCCTTTTGGTTCAAGATTGTATCAATGGCGATTGAAGTCTTACCAGTTTTACGGTCTCCAATGATCAACTCACGCTGACCTCTACCAATTGGAATCAAAGAATCGATCGCTTTAATACCGGTTTGTAGTGGTTCAAAAACAGATTGACGATCCATAACACCTGGTGCTTTATGTTCAATTGCTTTGTGATCGTCGGCCTTGATAGGGCCCTTTCCATCGATTGGTTCACCGAGTGAATTAACAACTCGTCCAATCATATCGTCCCCAACAGGAACTTCCATAATTCGGCCGGTTCTCTTTACAGAGTCACCTTCACGGATATCTGTGTCATCGCCTAAAATCATGATACCAACATCATTGGTTTCCAAGTTTTGGACCATTCCATAAACGCCGTGGCCGAAGTCGAGCAACTCCCCAGACAACGCGTTTTCGAGACCATGAGCACGAGCAATACCATCACCAACATATGTAACGATACCTGTTTCTTCAACGTCGAGCTCGTTCTTATAGCCTTGTAACTGTTGCTTAATAAGAGCACTGATTTCCTCAGCTTTAATGCTCATAAGTTTCACCTCTTTAAATAGATATCGTTAGTTCAACAATAATTCCTTAACTTTATTAATTCGAGTCTTAACACTGCCATCGATAATCACATCGGACGAACGGATCACAATTCCGCCGATTAATGATTGATCAACTTTAGTATCAAAAATCGCCTTTACAGCGCCAACTCGTTTTTCGAAAGCCTTGGCCAAGCGATCAAGCTGATCGTCATCAAGCGGGGAAGCCGAAACAACCTCTGCTCTGACAATCTTCTTGTCGTCTTCGTAGATTTTCTGAAATTGGTCAATAATGTCCAAAATTTGTGGAAATCGACGATAACTGCCAACAACTTTAAGAAAATTATTAATAAAATCTGATGCATTTTGGGTGATAGGAGCCAGTAATGATTGTTTCTCATCATCTGCAACTCGAATATCATCGAGAATATCAATCAACTTTGGATTAGCAGCAAAAATTTTTCGTAGTTCAATCAAATCAGCATAGCCGGTTTCAAGTTCATTAGAATCACTAAGAACTTCAAACATGGCTTTTGCATATTTTTTTGAAGCGCTCATATTATCTAATGTCATTTCTGCTTACCCAACCCTTCAATGTAAGAGTCTACAAGTCCTTTTTGATCATCTTCGTTTAATTCTTTTGAAATAATCTTGGATGCAATTTCAATAGAAAGGCTTGCCACATCTTTTCGAGAATTAGCCAAAGCTTCTTGTCGCTGTTGTTCAATATCCTTTTCAGCAGAACTCTTAAGATTAGATGCTTCATTTCGAGCATCTTCAACGATTTGTTCTCGTTGTCTTTGTCCAGTCTGTTTTGCATTGTTAATAATTCCATTCGCGTCATCACGAGTCTTATCTAATTCAGCCTGACGTTTTTGAGCAAGTTCAGCTGCCTTTGTCCGTGATTCTTTGGCGGAATCAATATCATTAACAATTTTATCTGAACGGTCTTGCATCATCTTCGTAACTGGCTTCCATGCAACAAGTTTGATCAACCACATTAATACAAGAAATGTGAGCATGACAAACAGCATATCACCAACATAAAGCTGAGCTCCAACTACTGAATATGAAAACATCAATTGGCACCTCCTTCTTTGTGTATTTGACTAAACTAGTAATTACTTGTTCATAACTAGTAAAGCAACAACGAAGGCGATGATAGGCATAGCTTCAACCAAACCAACACCGATGAACATGTTACTACGAAGTTGTCCGGATAATTCTGGCTGACGTGCCATACCTTCCAACATCTTTGAAATTAAGATACCATCACCAATAGCTCCACCAATAGCGGCACCAGCCATTGCAATACCTGCAGCAATTGCTCCCATAATTAAAAATCCTCCTTAATAGTCTCCAAAATAGTTTTACTAATCTTCCAGCTCGAGCTTTCGTGAAATATATACGGATGATAACGTCACAAAAACGTAGGCTTGAATACATCCAATAAAGACTGAGAAACCTGTCCAAGCCAGCTCAAGGATGAATGACACAATCCACATAACTGCTCCACCATGCGACATACCAATAATGATCCCAAGAAGCATTTCACCTGACAGGATGTTACCGTAAAGTCGCAATCCTAACGTCAGGAAATTTGTAAATTCTTCGAACAAGTTAATTGGTAAGAATAATACGAATGGCTTCAAATAATTTTGAAAATGTCCCTTATAACCTAATTTACGGATTCCCAAGAATTGGGCAAGCGTTAAAGTCATAAGTGCCAAAGTCATTGCAACCACCGGGTCAGAAGTTGGACTTTTGACATATGTTACACCAGAGATATCGATATGCAAAAAGAGTCCTTGCAAGTTCGCAACAATGATGAACATAAACAATGTAAATCCCCATAATCCAAGGGTTCTACTTGTTTCTCCGGAAATTGAGCTTCGGACAATACCATTAGTAAAGTCTACCGCAAATTCTAATACATTCTGTGCTTTGCCCGGCTTCAAAGTTAGATGCCTCGACAACGCATACACAAGGACTAAAACGACAACGCAGGCTAATAAGATTGAAATCATATTACCGACATTAAATGTCAGTCCTAAGAATTCAAAAGTAGAAGCAGCAGAATCTCCCACAAAATCTCACCTCTTTCCTCGATATAATCACGCATGCAAATCAATCTGGTTTTGGTCCAGAAGACAATAATACCAAAGTGAAACATTGCGATGGTAATGAACACAGAGCCGTGTTCAAATACAACTGAAATCATACCACCAATCATTCCAAAATTCAAAACAATATTGACACGGGCGTTGCCTTTAAACAGTAGGCTGGACGCACATATCCGACACCCGGTTCCTTTACTGAACGTGAATCACGTTGAGTCGCTTAATGATTTGGTCATCAAAATTAAAATTCTTTGTTAATGACGACAAAAGGCTGAAAACAAAATTGATATTTGCTTCAGCCCCCTTCGCTATTTCGTCCCAAACAAACGGTCACCGGCATCACCGAGACCAGGTACGATATAACCTTTATCATTTAATTTTTCATCAAGCGCAGCGGTATAAATATCAACATCCGGATGTGCTTTTTCAAGTGCCTTAACACCTTCTGGAGCGGCAACCAGGCAAACAAACTTGATGTTTGAAGCTCCACGCTTCTTCAGCGCGTCAATCGCCATGATGGAAGAACCACCGGTGGCCAACATTGGATCGACAACAAAAATCTGACGTTGATCAATGTCTGAAGGCAGCTTCACAAAGTATTCGTGAGGTTCAAGTGTCTTTTCGTCACGATACATCCCAATGTGACCAACCTTGGCAGCTGGAATTAAGTTCAGCATGCCGTCGACCATTCCAATTCCTGCTCGCAAGATTGGAACGATGGCCACTTTCTTTCCAGAAATTTGTTTGGCGTGTGCAATGCCTTCCGGTGTCTCAATATCAACATCTGCCAGCGGCATGTCACGAGATACTTCAAACGCCATCAAAGTCGCAATTTCGTTGACGATTTCCCGAAATTCTTTTGTACCGCAATTTTTGTCCCTGATCAGCGATAATTTGTGCTGAATCAGTGGATGATCCATAACTTGAAACTTACCCATTATATTCCCACTCCTTTTTGTATTCCGAAATAATTGTATCACATATGTGGTCGGGAAAAGCATACAAAAAGGCTTGAAACCCCAATTAGTTTCAAGCCTCATAAATTTATTGATTGATCGGATGATCAGCCGTTAATTTTTCAACTTTGGCAGAGACATCCTGCAAGTTCTTTTCATCAGTTGGGTTGTCGATCACCTGCAAAATGAGGTTGGCAACTTGACGCGCATCGTCTTCTTTAAAGCCGCGTGTTGTGATGGCTGGCGTTCCCAACCGCAACCCGCTGGTCTTCGAAGGTGGCAATGGGTCGTTTGGAATGGATTCTTTGTTGGTTGTAATGTGAACCGAATCCAATACGTTTTGTAACTCTTTTCCGTTTAATGATGTCTGGGTGAGATTGATCGTCATCAAATGATTGTCCGTTCCGCCGGTCAAAACAGAAACCGTCTTGGAATTCTCAAAGACTTCCGCCATCGCCTGGGCGTTTTTGATCACTTGTTCACCGTACGTCTTAAATTCAGGTTGTAAATCTTCATAAAATGCTGCAGCTTTTCCGGCAATAACATGTTCCAAAGGACCACCCTGACTGCCCGGAAAGACAGCAGAATTAAGCTTCTTAGCATACTTTTCTTTTGCAAGAATCAAGCCGCCACGAGGACCGCGAAGCGTCTTATGAGTGGTGGTGGTCACAACGTCGGCAACGGGCACTGGACTTGGATGCAAACCAGTTGCCACAAGGCCGGCAATATGTGCCATATCAACCATCAAATAAGCACCAACGGAGTCGGCAATCTCGCGGAATTTTTGCCAGTCGATGATTCGGCTGTACGCAGAAGCACCGGCAATAATCAGCTTAGGCTGCACGATTTGGGCAATCTTGGCCACCTCATCGTAGTCAATCAGCTGCGTCTTTGGATCAAGTCCGTATGAAAATGAATCATACAATTTTCCTGAGAAGCTGACCTTGGCACCGTGGCTCAAATGGCCGCCGGCATCCAAACCCATCCCAAGAATTCTGTCTCCAGGCTTTAAGAAGGCAGCGTATACTTCCTGGTTCGCCTGGGAACCTGAGTGAGGCTGCACGTTAGCATATTCTGCGCCAAATAATTCCTTGGCACGGTCAATTGCCAACTGTTCAACGACATCAATGTACTCACAGCCGCCGTAATATCTGCGACCCGGGTATCCTTCGGCGTACTTGTTGGTCAGTACGGAACCCTGAGCGGCACGAACAGCGTTTGATACGATATTCTCAGACGCGATCAGTTCGATATTATGTTCCTGACGGTTCTCTTCATTGGCAATTGCATCCCAAAGTTCTGGATCCTGCTGTTTATAATCGTAGTTCAACTGCAACACCTCACTAATTTATTTGGTACAAATAAATTATAACTGCTTGAAATGCATTTGCCCAGCCGATTTGTTCAATCGATTCATATAAGCTTCGCCAATCCCCTCAGGGTCAATGCCTTGCGTAAAGATAATTTTATACTCGGGGTGATTATCAAAATCCCGTAATTCCGCAAACAAATCGTGAGCGGCACTTTTAGCATCACTGCCCAGTGAAATGACGTCGGCGTTATCCGGCCAGTTAATGGTTTTAATCACGTGATCAAACGCCATGACCCCCACTGGTTGCGGATGGGACTTGATCCAGTCCACCACGTCGTGCCAGTCATCGTCCGGATCGACAATGTACACCTGGGCGGCCGGTGCATAATGCTTGTATTTCATTCCGGGGGCCTTTGGCGTTTGTTTCGCGCCAACATGATGCAACTCGTCAATGACCGGTCTGTGGATCACTGACTCGATGTCTTCTTTAGTGACCGCACCGGGTCGTAAAATTGAAGGTGTGTCAACTGACATATCCAAAATAGTCGACTCAACGCCAACCGTTGTCGGCCCGCCATCAACGATCGCCGCAATTTTGCCATTAAGGTCATGGTAAACATGCTTGGCGGTTGTGGGACTTGGCTTGCCAGAGGTGTTGGCCGATGGTCCGACAATTGGTACCCCAGCCTTGGAGATCAGGTCAAGGGTCGTTTGATTATTTGGAAATCTGAACGCCGCGGTGTCAAGTCCACCGGTAACGGTTTTTGACAACGCATTCGGCTTTAACTTGAAAATCATCGTCAATGACCCTGGCCAAAACTGTTGGATCAAATGACGTGCCTCATCGGAAAGCGGCTGCACAAATTTTTCAACCATTGAAACGCTTGAGACCGTCACAATCAAAGGATTGTCGCTCGGACGTCCCTTAGCAGCATAGACTTTTTTAACGGCCGCCTCGTTGGTGGCATCCGCACCCAATCCATACACCGTTTCGGTGGGAAATGCGACCAACTCCCCCTTTTTGAGAAAATCAGCAGCTTGGTCCAGTTGGGTTGCTTTTAAGACTAATGTTTCCATATTATATAACCTTCATTTCTTTACTTGAATCATCCGTTGGTGTCCTGCAACGTCATGTTTGCCAATCACCTTCGCCTTTGGCAGCGCGGCTTGAAAAATATCACTAACGGCTTTTTCTTGTTTAAAGCCAATTTCCAAAAATAGTCGGCCATGGGCAGTTAAGTGCGCGTCGGCTCCGACAGCAATTTTCCGGTAAACTGCCAATCCCTCATCAGCGGCATAAAGTGCCATGTCCGGCTCACTTTTAATGACGCTGGCATCCATATAGCGCTTTTCGTCGTATGCAATATAGGGTGGGTTTGACACAATGATGTCAAATTGTGACGAAATCCGGGCAAAAACATCACTGAGAATAAACTGAATATCTGCCTGATTTTGACGGGCATTTTCCATCGCGACTTCAAGGGCCGCCTCTGACAGGTCACTTGCAGTTACCTGCCAGTTGGGGCGTGCTTTTTTTAACGCAATCGCAATCGCCCCGCTGCCGGTCCCAATATCCAAGACACTGAGATGATCAGCCGTGGCTTCATTTAAAACCCAGTCAACCAGTTCCTCGGTTTCCACGCGGGGAATCAACACATCCGGCGTCACCGTCAATGTGCTGCCATAAAAATCAGCCTTGCCCACGATATACTGTGGTGGCGTTCCGGCTTCAAGCTTGCTGACTGCCGTTTGGAATTCCAGCCACTGTTTGGCGGGCATCTTTTGCCGATACCGAATTAAGAGGGCCGTTGGACTTAAATCGAATAATTTTTCCAATAGGAAATCGACGTCGTACATATCAACGTCCGAAATATCTTTAATACGAAAAGAAGCCCACTTTCGGGCTTCAAAGTAGGTCATTTCTGTTCGATTATTCATTGGTCAAGTTCTCAAGCTTTTTGGCCTGATCAGAAACAATCAGCGCGTCAATGATTTCATCAAGTTCACCGTTCATAATCCGATCCAATTTATTTAAAGTCAATCCGATTCGATGGTCAGTAACCCGATTTTGCGGATAATTATAAGTTCTGATTCGTTCAGAACGGTCACCCGTTCCAATGGCTGACTTCCGCTCGGCATTGTATTGATCCTGTTCCTGTTGAGAATAGTAATCATAAACCCGAGCCTTTAAAATTTTCATCGCTTTGGCACGGTTTTGCTGTTGGGAACGTTCATCCTGCATGGCCACCACAATTCCGGTTGGCAAATGGGTCATTCGAACAGCAGACGATGTTTTGTTAATATGCTGGCCACCGGCACCGGAAGAGCGGTAAACATCAACTCGAATGTCCTTTGGATCGATATCGATGTCAACGTCCTCTTCTTCAGGCATGACCCCGACGGTCGCAGTTGACGTGTGGACCCGGCCGGCCGATTCGGTAACTGGCACCCGTTGAACCCGGTGGGCGCCATTCTCATATTTAAGCTTCGAATAAACCTTGTTACCGGTAATCATCAAGACGATTTCCTTGAAACCACCAACTTCGGTTTCATTTTTATCAATAATCTCAACTTGCCAGCCCTGACGCTCAGCGTACTTGGAATACATACTGAACAAATCGCCGGCAAACAAACTGCCTTCATCCCCACCGGCAGCTCCGTGAATTTCCATGATGATGTTTTTGTCATCGTTAGGATCCTGTGGCAGAAGCATCACTTTCAGTTCGCTTTCCAATTTTTCCTTTTGGTCGGTAAAGTCAGAAATCTCGTCTTTAACCATTGTTTCGAGATCGGGATCATCAATTTTGTCTCGAAGCATTTCCTTATCGTCATCCAATTGTTGGGTAACCTTTTGGTACTTTTTATACGCCGCGACCGTGTCACGTAAATCTGCTTCCTCTTTTGAAAGCTTCATAAACTTCTGAGTATCAGCAATCACTTCCGGATCACTAATTAATTCGTTAAGTTCATCGTAACGATCGACGACTGATTGTAATTTGTCGAAAATTTCGTCCATTTAATATTCCTCACTTTGTTACTTGATAGGTGGATTATAGTAATGCTTCCTGCAGACCGGATAATATGATTCGTTGCCGCCCATTTGAATCTGCTCACCCTCGTATACCGGGCTGCCATCATGAAAGCGGAGATTCATGATGGCTTTTTTACCACAGAACCAGCAAATGGTCTTCATTTCTTCTATCTTATCCGCATACAACAACAGATATTTTGAGCCTTCAAACAGATTGTTTTGAAAATCATTTTTGAGTCCGAACGCCATCACGGGAATATTGAGCTCATCAACAATTTTTGCAAGTTCCAGTACGTGCTTTTTAAGTAAAAATTGTGCTTCGTCGATCAAAACGCAGCTGGAATGGGGATTCAACTCTTGAACCAAGTCAAAGACGTTTGTGTTCTCGTGAATGGGTTCCGCCTTTCGTTCCAAGCCAATCCTTGATTCAATCATCCCGTGCTTTTCTCGGGTATCCACCGCACTGGTCATAATGATAACACTTTTGTGCTGCTCCTCGTAGTTGTGAGCAACCTTGATGATCTCGATTGTTTTGCCGCTGTTCATCGCGCCATAACGATAAAATAGTTGAGCCAAAATATCCACCTTTTTCCTTAAGAGCTTCTCTTCCATTATACAGAAAAATAGTTGAAAATCGATAATAATGAGAAAATTAACGTTGAGCCTCATTTTTGGCCCAGAAATTTTTAGTGAAGCTTTAAGCTGTGAGCGGATGTATGTTCAAACCCTTTGGCATATGCTAAACTTAATGGTTGATTAGTATCAATATGTCCTTCACTAAGGGAGTAAATCTTATGTCATTAAAAAGCGCAATTGCGACTGCAGCTGGTCGGTCGTCATACTGGTTCTTACACACGTTCTTGAAGGGTGGCAGTTCGCTGCCTGGTAAAATTACCAAGCGACTGGATCCGGATATTTTAGCAACCCTTGGCAATCATTATGACGTGATTGTCATTACGGGAACGAATGGAAAAACCTTGACGACGGCACTGACAGTTCAAGTGTTAAAAGAAAAATACGATAATATTTTAACCAACCCGACCGGCTCAAACATGGAGCAGGGAATTATTACCACATTCCTTCACGCACCAAAAGCAAAGGGAAAACGACCGCTCGCCGTACTGGAAGTCGATGAAGCAAACGTCATCATGGTCACAAAGTACATTAAACCAAAAGCCTTTGTGTTCACCAATATCTTCCGTGACCAAATGGACCGCTATGGTGAAATTTACACCACTTATAATAAAATTTTAAACGGTGTTGCCCTTGCCCCCAACGCGACGATTATTGCAAATGGTGATGCGCCGATTTTTCATTCCAAGCAACTGCCAAATCCGATCGTGTACTATGGGTTTGATAACCAAAAAGATGGCGACATCAAGGCAACCCCCAATACGGACGGTGTCTTATGTCCCCAATGTCAACATGTGCTGCACTACCACTTCATCAGCTACTCAAATCTCGGCAAGTACTTCTGTCCCAACTGTGGCTTTGAACGGCCTGAGTTAAACTTCGCTTTGAACAAGATCACTGAGTTGACACCCAAGTCGTCGAGTTTTGAAATTGACGGTGAACCAATTAAAATTGAAATTGGTGGTGTGTACAACATTTATAATGCACTCGCTGCTTATTCGGTTGGACGATTCATGGGGGTCTCTCCTGCCCAAACCAAGAAGGCATTCGAAACCGGAAAACAAATTTTCGGTCGTCAAGAAGAAATCAACGTCAACGGGAAGTCGGTAACGCTGATTTTGGTTAAGAACCCCGTTGGTCTCAATCAGGTCATCGATATGATTTCAACCGACAAAGATCCGTTCACGTTTATTGGCCTGCTGAACGCCAACTATGCTGACGGAATTGACACCAGTTGGATTTGGGATGGTGAATTTGAACGGCTGCCAAAGATGAATATCGAACAGTTTATTACCGGCGGTGAACGATATAAAGACATCACTTACCGGCTTCAAGTTGCGGGAGTCGACCCGCAAAAACACTTGGTAGAACCTGATTTGGATAAAGTTGTTGAAATGATTCCAAATGCCCCTACCAAAAAGGTTTATATCCTCGCAACCTACACGGCTATGCTACACTTAAGAAAAGTATTTGCGGCAAAGGGCTTTATCAAAGGAGGAATGGGATAATGGCATACTCACTTAATGTCTGCCACCTTTATGGCGACTTAATGAACACTTATGGTGACCTGGGAAATATCCTGGTTTTAAAGTATTTGGCCGGTAAAATGGGTGTTAACCTGACCTCTGAAGTCATCAGCTTGGGACAGGAGTTTGACCCCGACAAGTATGACATTGTGGTTTTTGGCGGCGGCCAGGATTTTGAACAATCAATTATCTCAAAAGATATTCAAACCAAAAAACAGGCCCTGACTGGTTTTATTGAAGACGGCGGGTCAGTGGTCGCAATCTGTGGCGGCTATCAACTGCTTGGACACTACTACATTGGTGCCAACGGCGAAAAGCTGATGGGAATCGGTGCTTTGGATCATTACACCGACAAGCAAAAGGACCACCGTTTCATTGGCGACGTTGAAATTGAAAATGAAGAAACTGGTGAGAAGTACCACGGTTTCGAAAATCATCAGGGAATTACCTTCTTAGGTAAAGGCGAACGCCCCCTTGGTAAGGTTTTGAAGGGCCATGGTAATAACGGCCAGGATCACACGGAAGGCGCAATTTACAAAAACGTATACTGCACGTATTTCCACGGTCCAATTTTGGCGCGGAATAACGATATTGCCAAACACGTGTTGATGAATGCATTGAAGCGCAAGTATCCGGATGCCGATTTAACTTCTCAAGAAGCACTGAAAGTTGGCGCCACTTTTTAGAAAGCTGACACTACGAAAATTTTACACAATCGAAAAGGAGTTGCCTTCGAACGATACGGTTCGTTGGCAACTCCCTTTTTTGTATTTAGCAATTATTGGTTGGCTTCTGTAATAAACGTTCGAATCAACTCGCTTCGAGACGGTAAAAACATCTTGTTGCCAGGATCTGGATGAACCCGATTAGATAAGAAAATTAACGCCGTGTGGGCAACGCGGTCAATCACCATCAACGTCCCCGTGTAGCCAGTGTGAAGAATGTATGGATGACCAGCGTAACTTCTTAGAATCCAGCCAAACGAGCGATTGTTCATATGACCGGGCGTCTGATCGACAAACAGTTGGTCCAACCATTCGTCTGGAAGAAAATCCGGATATTTGACATCCCCTAAAAGCCAACGGGAAAAATGCATCAAGTCCGATAATGAGTCAAATAATCCCGCGGAGCCACAGTCAGCGCCTAAAATCCGCGCTTTTGGATCATGGACAGTCCCGCGAATTAAGCCCTGACCTGGAATATTTTCAGTTGGGACCACATTTGTGATATCTTGAGGGTGAAAAGTGGCCTGCCCCAATTCCAACGGCTCCAAGACATAATCGTTAATCAGTTCCTGAACGGGTTTCCCCAACACCTTTGTTGCGATCCAACCCAAGAAAATAAAGTTGTAGTCCTGATAGTGAACGACCTTCCCAATATCCGGCCCACTCTTCAATTGAAGCAGTGCCGACATTAATTGATCCTTTGGCAGCTGGTTTCGATTGGGGATATACCCAACGATATCTGACGTATGGGTCAATAAGTGGCGAATCGTTACTTGGGGTGACTGCCACTCGGGAAGATAGTCGCTTAACGATTCGTCTAAAGAGATCTTGCCGGTTACAAGTAACCTTAAAATTAGATTGGTTGTGCCAACGACCTTGGTTAACGATGCCAAATCGTATAGTTCTCCAGGATGCAAAGCAATCCGATGAGGGACTAATTCCTGTTGGCCAAAATAATCGGTGATCTCTTCATCGTTGTCAAGGATTCCAAAGCTGACCCCGGGGACGATCCCAGCGTCGACAAATTGATGCATTTTGGCAATTGTTTTTGAATATTTCATCAAGGATCTCCCTCGTTTCTTAGACGCATTAATGGTTTTAATTTTAACGCTAAACGCTTTTGGGATAAAGTCGCCTCAAATCCAGGCAATTACGAAAAGATGCCCTTAATCAGGCTAGATTTGGTACAATTAGAGGGTAAACGGTTCACAGATTGGAGGAAATAAACGTGGCAAGTAACTCAGACACAATTTATCACGTTCTTTCATATATTAAATCCCACCCGGACAAAGTCGAAACCAAGCGTGATGTTTATGACAACGTTGTCGAAATGTATCTGGATGACGATGTTAAACTGGGCAATCCGGAAATTTACTTTCCTAAACAACGCTTGATGGTTAATTTGATGTCACCGGATTTTATGTCGATGTACAGTGACTTACTGGACTTTTTTCATGACCAGACTAAAGTGAAAGATGCCAGTTATCATGAGCTGTGGGTCACAAGTTCCCACCTTGTTGATAAGCACAAGTATTTAATCGATCTGTCGTTTGAATAAGCGCAAAAGCAAGGAGGAAATTTGATTTGATTAGTCAGTTATTCGATGTAATTACCAAGCTGTCGTCTTATGCGATGGTCATTTTCTTTGCGATGTTTGTGTACTTCAAAACGACCGGTAAGAAGGGAAAGTATCCTTACGGCAAATATGCGTTAATTTCATTAGTGTTAATGGCCGTCTTTGGGACGCTTTTTTTCAACACCCCACAGGGCAAAAATGTGATTAAAAAGGGGAATGCCGAGCAGGAAGCCCGTACGGAAAAAAAGGCTAAATCAAAGCAGCAAACCCCCACGAAAACAACAAAGGCTTCCGTCAAACAAACCCTGAGTACAACTAGAACACTGTTGTTTGTTCACCAGACCAAGTTCAGCTCACGTGGGCAGGTCGCGACCATTGAAGTCACCGATAAGCGGGATACAAAAGAATCATTTCGCTTAACCACGATCGCAATTTTAAAAGCCATTAAGAATTCCAAGTACCAGCAATTCAATGAGTTTGAAATTGTTTTTAATCGAAACGTCGGCAATGGTCAAAAAAAGACAATTGTGAAGTCGACCTTTAAGAAATCAACACTTCAGAAGCTGAACCTAAAGACACTTGAAACCAATCAACTGCGGGATAAAGCTGACACATATTATGAAAGTAAGTAATCAAAAACGACGGTGACCGGACTATTCACCGCCGTTTTTGTATCATGCTTGAGTAATTTGATAACTTTCATCAATCAGATCACAAATTTGTTTTTCTGGCACCTGGCTTAATCGGACGGATAACCAGTTGCTTTTATTCATATGATACGCGGGCAGGAATCCGGCGGTGCCTTGGCGAAGCTCAACTTCCTTCGGGTCAAGCTTGATGTCCATAATTTCTTCACTGCCATCGCCTTCAAGACCGAGTTGACCTCTCTCAACCGTCATTAATAATCCATACCATTTGCGGTTGTCCTGATGCCTCAGTACAGCATAACTGGGATATTTCTTCCACATAAATTCCGGTGTTGTTTGATACTTATCTTTGACGTATGCTTCAACTTCTTTTCGTTGCATTTTGCACCCTCCCCGATTTCATTAGTGTCTTTACAATAACATTGATGGTGGGAAAAGAAAAAGCTGCTGAAATTAAAATAGTTGCTTTGTTTCTTTTAGAGCAATAAAAAAGCTCGGTTTCACAGGACATCAATAGCCTGTAAAGCCGAGCGAACGTTCATTATTGGGTATACTGGGGTCGAACCAGTAAATTACGGATTCAGAGTCCGTTGCCTTACCATTTGGCGAATACCCAATGAATATCACAACTAAATATATTATAGATTTTTCCGCCTTTTGTCAACTCCGGATTTGTAATTGCTTTGTTGACAAACATGGGTAAGTTCGATATTATATTATAGTGAGTTTGAAAGCATTGCCCGCTGGTCAAACTGGTTTAAGACGTCGCCCTCTCAAGGCGGAGTTACGGGTTCGAGCCCCGTGCGGGTGATAAGGAACAAGATAAGGCTGCTAAGCGTTGCTAGAATAACGTTTAGCAGCTTTTTTGTTGTGTCCAGAATTCATTCTGTTTGAGATCGCAGAATGTCTGCATTGTCCTCGAATTCAACATCAAATACAAATAATTCAAAATTTTTTCGGATATCTATTTTGCCGGTACAAACTATGCGACTTTGACTTACCGCCTTTGTCCTTTATATTAAGCATGCAGAAAATAATCGTCCTGATGTTTCATAGTCGGCTCATTCATTTCAAAAAATTTCCTATACACTTTTTCATAATTGTCTAGAGGAATCTCACCAAAGCATATTTCCATCCGGTAAATTGGTTGCGTGGTATCATAAAACCAACAACTTTGAGGAGGTTCATGATGGAATTAACTGATACTGACTATGAAATTTTAAAGGCAATTTATACTGGACGCGTTTCCTCTGGGACACCCGTTAACCATTTTGTTGATTACTGTGATAACGTCATTGGCGGTGATCCAAAGCCACTGGTTGAAGCTGGTTATATCGAAACCGAACATAACGAAATTAACGGCTTAACCGAAAAAGGCACCAAGGCTTATGAGGAACATGCTGCAAAGGAAGCACAAAAATAACAATCAAATAGAGGCTGAGATAGGAGCATTTGCTCGTGTCCCAGCCTCTGTTTTCTTTTGATAACAATTTGAACCATCTAGCCCCAAATGACCTCGGGCCTGCATCTTTAATGACGTTCCTTGTCCTTTTCAGCCGCGGTCGCATCGGGAATAATGACGGTAAACGTCGTTCCCTTACCTAGCTCAGATGATACCGAAATTTTGCCGCCATGGGACTTTACTAATTGGTGAACGATTGCCAAGCCTAGTCCAGATTCCCCATACTTACCGGTTCTTCTGGATGCGTCAGCTTTGTAATACCGTTCAAAAATATTTTTCTGTTGATCGGAAGACATGCCGATTCCAGTGTCGGCAACCTTAATGATTGTTTCGTTGTAGCCCCGCTCACCAGTAATCGTGATCGTCCCATTATTGGTAAACTGAATCCCATTGGTGACGATATTAAAGACAATTTGAACAAACCGATCGTAGTCCGCATAAATCGTCAGGTCTTTAGGCGCGTTGAGGACCAACTCGTCCCCAGATTCCTCTGCCTTGCTGGTCAGCTGATCGATGACGTTTGCCAATACCTTGGTGGCATTAAAATGACGTTTATCCAATTGAATCGAATTCGAACGGATCTTTTCGTAGTCCAAATTTTCATTCACCAGTCGAATAAGCCGTTGCGTCTCACTACTCATTAAATCAATACTCTTGGCACGTGATTCTTGTGGAATAACATCGTACTTAATGCCCTCCAGAATGCCGGAAATCGTCGTCAGCGGGGTTCGCATCTCGTGGGCAGCGTTCGCCAAGAACTCTTGACGGCGCTCCTCTTGCCGCTGAATTTCATTATTCGCCTGTTGGAGTGATTCGGTCATATGGTTAAAATCAACGATCAGTTCGCCAATTTCGTCTTTGCCACCAGGCTTCAACCGAATCTGATAGTTGCCGTTTGACACCTGATTGGCCGCGTTACGCAATTTACTAATCCGCCGATTCAACCTGCGGGCAATAAAATAGCTGACAAACATTGAAATAATCAACGCAATAAACAAAGCCTTCAGTAGGTCCCGATTAATGCGGTCAACGTTTGAGTTAACATCGGAAATAAACGCCCCAACCGTGACGGCTGCAACCAATTTCTTTTTATAATAGTATGGTTTTAAAACTTCAATCATCGCTGGACGTGTCTTACCATTCTTGAGTTTGAAGTTTTTATTGTTAACCTTCCGAACAATTTGATTTTTACGAAGGTGCTGCCAGTCGGTCTTGGTAATCTTCGGGGCAACGCCGTTATTCGGGTAAATTACCTGGTCTTTAGGACTAAATACGGTAAAGTGGACCGCCTGGTTTTCCAACAATGCTTCGGAATTTTTGAGCTTTTCTTCATCAAAAGTGACTTTGGCACTTTTCTTTGAATTAATCGTCAATGATTGCTGGATCAAGCTGTCGGAATACTTTTCCAAATTGCGCCAAGTCGTATCGTACACAAATGTTTTTGACATTCTACCAAACGAAAAGCCCAAGAGAAGAATCGTACAGGCGATAACCAGAAAGAATCCCAGCAATTGCTGATAAATCATTTTCATTTTTTCTTGTCCACTTCACTATCATCGAATTTATAGCCGACCCCCCATACAGTTTGAATAATTTGCGGACCGACTTTTTCAATCTTCTGTCGTAATTTTTTGACGTGGGCGTCAACCGTTCGTTCGTCGCCGTAATACTCATAGTTCCAAACGGCTGCCAGCAGCTGCTCGCGCGAAAATACCTGACGCGGCTTTTGAGCCAACGTCTTCAGCAATTCAAACTCCTTGGGTGTCAGATCCGGAATTAATTTGTTATCCAAATAAGCTTCCCGAGTGTCGATGTTCAACTTAAAATTGTCCGTCTCAATATCCATTGCCTGCTTTGACGACTCCTCAGGAACCGCTTCTTTTTCCGGCTCCGTATGCGCCCGCCGCTGTAACGCCTTAATTCTTGCAACCAGCGTAATTGGTGAAAATGGTTTAGTCACGTAATCGTCGGCGCCCATTTCAAATCCAAGTACCTGATCGCTGTCGGAATCTCTGGCGGTTAACATAATGATCGGGACAGTTTGTGATTTGGCCCGAATTTCTTTGGCAACCTCCATCCCATCTTTTTTGGGCAAATTCAAATCCAAGGTAATCATGTCCCAACTATCCGGATCTTCATTGAATAGGTCGATCGCTTCAATGCCATCATAAGCAAAGGTGACATCCCAGCCTTCCTTTTGGAAAAACATCTGCATCATTTCAGATACTGATTTGTTATCTTCAATCATTAACAATTTCATTTAAATCCCCACCTTTAATAACTAATTGCTTCTAAATCCCCGCGTTTCCAATGCTTTCTTAAATAATTTTGCGAAATGGATTCTAATCTTCCTGTCCAAGGATCATTATAATAATATAACTTTCTGTTGAATCCGGTTAATAGTATGTAACTGGACTTCAAGTTGTCGACGCCGGCCACCTTAATAACGACCGGCCTTCTTCGCATCAACTGTTTGTTGAGCTGGCGAAAATTAGCCCGGTTCAGGTCGCGGATCGAATGAGTTTCAGAGATGATTAACTCACTTAAATCAATGAGATGGCCTGAATTTCCGTGAGATTGTTCAACCGCTTTTTTTAAAGCTGCTGCGGAAATTGAACTGCCCGAACTTCTCAGCAGCATCAAAAGCGCGGTACATTGGTTATCAATGTCTGATTGGGTTGCCTGTTTCAATGGGGCAACATCCAACCTGCGGAATGTTTTTCGAATATTGCGTTTTGGCAGCCAGCCCGATAAATCCCCAAACGTAAAATGATACCAAACAAGTTTGTTAAAAAAGCGAATTTCATCGATCAAAAAATCCTGTGCCTTAATATCGTCAGGAATCCGGGTTTTATCTTTTGAAGTCACTTTTGTTTCGGCGTCAGTTGCCAAGTACCAATGCTCACCAGGAATGCGGCGTAATCGCACAAAGAACCGGCTGGTCTTTTCGCTGGCAATGGTTGTTTTTCTCAATCGTCTCACCTCATATATACTTCATTTTACCAATAAAATAAGAAACTTGCTTGGAAAGTCTTAATATTGTTATGATAGGAATGTTGATTATACTTTAATATTTATCCGGATAGGAAGGTTTACCTATGTATAAAGGAATTGCGTTCTTTGACCTAGACCATACGCTTTACAATGAGCATACCCGCGTCGACCCTGAAGTTGCCGATGCTATGCATCAACTTAAACAAAATAATGTTCTGCCAGTCATTTCAACTGGCCGAAATTTATTTGAAATCCCAACTACCATGAAACAAACTGGAATTGATACGGTCGTTTCTGCAAACGGCAGTTACGTTGTCTTTGAGGGAAAACCCGTCTATAAAGCACTGATTGATAAACAAGTGGCGTTGGACTTTATTCAGTTCGCCAAGGAAAATCATGAAGCCACCACCGTTATGAACAGTGTTGGTGCCAAGATTAACTTCATCAACGACATTGTCCGTGGTAACTACAACTTTATCAATTCAAGAATGCCAAATCTGGGCGTTGAAGATTTTGTTAACAAACAGGAAGTCGTGATGATGTTAATTAACACCAAGGGGCCTGATGAACGTTATATTGATCGCTTTAATGATACGCTGACTTTCTTTAGAAACACACCATTTAGCATGGATATTGTGCACAAGGGCAGCTCCAAGAAAAAAGGAATTCAAGAGCTAATTGCCAATGCAAAATTAGATGGCATCCCCACCTATGCATTTGGCGACGGCAATAATGACATCCCCATGTTAGACTTCGTTGACCACCCCGTTGTTATGGAAAACGGCCTCGATCACGTTAAAGCCTACGCGGAATTTATCACAACTAAAAATACCGACCACGGAATCGTCAATGGATTGAAACATTACGGCTTACTTTAAAGTCAGATTGCTTCTATCTTGTCGTTGAATATGATAAGATACAAGATGTATCGGGGTCGTTATGGATTCGACGGGTATAGGTTGAGCCTGGATTGCGTTTCGTGCTGCGTCACGTAAAAACGTCCAGTTTATTATAACTGCAAAAAATAATAACAATTCTTACGCATTAGCTGCCTAATAAGCATTTAGCGTAGATCCTCCTAACTTCGCCCATGGGTTAGATCTGGGTCCTAAATTAAGTGGGCTCACGCAGTTTGCTCCCACCTGAAGCAAACTGAAGAGACTAATCAGGTTAGCCTACTGTGGGTGCCTTGATTTATGGCGTTTCAGCAGGTGAATTTTAAATAATAAATCTACGAACGTAGATATCTAGGTGGCAATATGCTCGGACGCGGGTTCAACTCCCGCCGACTCCATTGATAGTAAAAATCCGGTTATAACCAATGCGTGAAGCGTTGGTTGTAACCGGATTTTTTGTCTTCAATACATCGCTCAATCCTAAATCCGTGAAAAAACCAGTTAACTGCGGTTATTTCCCGCCTGTATTTCGTCAAACCGCGACCAAGATTATCCCACGTGCATTCATTTTTTATTTGCCAAACCAACCTATTCCATGCTATACTCTCAATCGGTGCCAAACCAAGGTGAGTTCGTAACGATCGGCGCATTTGCGTTCAGAAGGTCGAAGCGGCTTGCCATTTTTTATATAAAAATTATTTAAGCTCACTGCTATGACGGGCCTTAATGAATAAGTGACTTGAGATAAATGGTATACTCAAGTCGTCAAAAATGTTTGAGGGGGGAATTATTGATGCAAAATCAAACGCCATCTCGCGTTGAGCAAAAACAAGCCAAGCTGGAAAATAAAAAGTCCAAGCACACGAAATTAATCGTCTGGCTCAGCATTCTAGTCATCATTCTTGGTGGGTTTTTGTACGTTGGCCATCAAGTTCACGAATTAACCGACGCCCAACGGCAAACCAACACAATTTTAGATAAACCAATTAAAAATACCGTCGTCAAAATCGTTCAGCCAAAACTGCCGGAAGCCGTTCGCCCGCAAGTTGTTAAAATTATTCAAGAAGAACCCCTTTATCGCCTCCAGCAAGCCGCCGACAACCCAACAACCTTCCAGCGGATCGCGGATAAATATCAAGTTCCGGAAAGTTACGTTGCCCCCGCCAAGCAGTACTGGTTCAGTCAACAAAATGCCCAGTTACGCTCGGACGTATACCACGCGCAATTACTCCAGCTCTTATCGGAATTGCGGCAAATGGACAGTTCAACCCAATAATCAGGCAAATATCAAAATCACCGCACAATGACAAAAATCGTGAATGAATTAATGGAGGTTAGAAAATGGATAACGAAAAAGTCTTTAATGAAGTCAGTGGCCTCGTCAATGAAATGCTGGAATTGGTCCGAAATTACGACGTTGCCGGGTTGGAAAAATTTAAGGCTGACCATTCCCAGGGAAACCATCCTGAATGGATCCACATGCTGGACTCCATGATTGAACTGGCAAGGATTGCACCTGAAAATGAAGAAGCCCGCGAATTTATTAAGAATGAATACACACCTAAAACAGCAAGGGATTAATGCCTTGCTGTTTTTATTTACAAATTTTTCGACAAACGTTAAATATCGGTTTAGTTCGTTTCATCCTTTAAAATCAATCAATCAGTTGTGCTAAAATTTGCTTCGTAATCAAAATTTTCAACCTCGGAGGCATTTCATGCATAAAACGAAAGGATTAATACTGGTTCTCACCATTGGTCTATTGTTATCTGGGTGTGGAACCGGAAGTACCAGCGAAAAATCCAGCCACAAATCTTCGTCCAAAGTGACGGCCAGCACAACATCAAAGCGATCAAATTCGACATCCTCAACAAGCACTCAATCTACTAATCCCAAACTTTCAACCAAACAACAAACTGCATACAATGACACCATGAGCCACGCCCTTGCTCAGGATCAAAAAGAAGCTGAACAAGGCAAAAAAATGTACCAGTGGTCCAAGTATGTGCAAAGCATTTCGTATGACATTGACAATGGCTATATCGTTAAAGTTGGCACTAACTTCCAGCAATTAAACACTGCTTCGAAGACGAGCGTTGCCAACCACGCCCAAAGCTTTGCCCAATCGCAGTTGATCATGATTGGTAAAAATATCAAAGCGACTTCGCCGGCACCCTATTTAGTCTTCAAATCCGACAGCACCACGATCGGTCATTCAAAGAAGTCAGTGCCAACAGAATTTGATTTTACAAAATAACCACAAAAAATCCCCAAGCCGCGATTTGTGCATTTCAATCGTCCTTGGGGATTTTTTATTTTATTGAACGCCGTGTTTCTTTAAGAATTCACTTAATGGCGCCAAATCTTCTGCATAGTAACGTTTCTTGAATTCGTCAATCGTCTTTTGGTCAAATTGATCGGGATCCAATGCCAATTTTTCAACTGGAATTGGTCGTTCGTTTGTGATCTTGACGTCAATCAACACCGGTTTGCCTGCCTTGGTCAGTTCGACAGCTTTATCAAAGGCCGCGGTGATTTGGTCAACCGAAGTCACCGTTATTCCGGTCATGCCTTGTGCTTCAGCAACCTTGGCAAAGTCAGTCTCCGGTAAGCTAATGCCGAACCATTCGTGGTTGTCATCTTCCTGCTCGTCTTCAATAAATCCAAGGGCTTCGTTTGAAAAGACGACGTTAATGATCGGCAGTTTGTATCCGACTTGGGTACTCAAATCCTGCATGACCATCGCTGCAGCGCCATCACCTGTCAGATTGAACACTTGACGGTCAGGATAACTTAACTTGGCTGCAATGGATCCTGGTAAACCAACGCCCATTGTGGCAAATAGGCCGGACGTAATCCAAGGCTGATGACCATTGGTTTTCAATAATCGAACCGCATTTTGAGTAACATCGCCAACATCAATTGAGAAAATCGCGTCCTTTTCAGCAATTCGATTAATTTCTTTAAATGCCGGTTCAAATCGCAATTTGCCTTCGGTTCGATTCATCATGTGGTCGTTGTATTCATGCCAGTTGGTAACATTGTCCACGTTGGCAGCGTACCAATGTGATGGCTCAGCTGTTTCGCCGATTTCAATAAATTTCTGTAAGGTCTTCTTGGCATCGGCCAGCATCGCAACATCGGTCTTATGCCGCTTACCTAACATTTGAGGATTGCTATCAACTTGAATAAATTTAACATCTGGTTTGAACATTGCTTCCGCAAATGGATAGTTCGAGCCGATGAACAACATCAGGTCGGTTTGTTGAAGGGCTTCGTTTGCCGGCTTGGAAGCAACCCGGGCAGCGGAACCTAATAAGGCTTCAAAATCATAAGGAATAATTTCTTTGCCGAGGGCGGTTGTGATAACTGGAATCTGGAATTTCTTAGCGAATTCCATTACCTCGTCAGCTGCCCCAATGGTTCCTTGGCCGACGTACAAAAGCGGCTTTTTAGCCTGCTTAATCAACTCAAGTGCCTGATTAACCTGCTCGTCAGAAGCGGCACTCAGCTCGGGTTTTGCAAAATTAGTGGCGGAGCTGTAGTAGCCATCAGCCGGAATTTCTTTATTTGCCAAATCGTTTGGGATTGTAACGATTGCCGGTCCGTGTTGTGCAAACGCGCGCCGAATCGCTTCGTCCAAAATGTGTGGCAGGCTTTCTGCAGTCGTCACGGTTCGTGCATAGACGCCGGCGTCTTTAAACCATGGGTCCTCATCAAATTCCTGGAAGAAATCCTGGTTCATCAATGCTTGTGGATTTTGGCCAACGATTAGTAACACCGGCACTTTATCAGCCATTGCATCATAAGCGCCTTGGAACAAATGCGTTGCACCAGGTCCGGCAGATCCAAATGCAACCCCGATTTTTCCGGTTAATTTCGTGTCGGCAACTGCAGCCAACGCACCAACTTCTTCATGTCGAACATGCACATAGGTGATTTTATCCTTTTCCTCATCCAGCGCATACATTAAATTGTTAATGGTTCCACCAGGAATGCCGTAAATGTGATCAACGCCCCAACTTTCGAGGGTCCGTAATGCTGCAACTCCTGAATTAATTGTATTTGCCATAATCAAAAACCTCCTATAAACCAATAAACGATTACCAATTACACACATAATAGTTGCGGTGAATTAAAAATACAATCAAAACGACTTTTTATTTGTAAGCGCTTAACAAGCTGTCAGAATAGCAATTGTATTGTCGCTCAATTATAACCACACGCAAATGGAAGTATTCAATTAAGAGAAAATAATAGTTGACGTGCGCCCCATATTTTAGGTATAGTTAGTATTCGTAAAACGATTCACCTAATCAAAAGTGTCACCTGTCCAATCCCGAAGACTATAAAAGCTGAATACATATTTGGAGGTTCCATCATGACTAATGAAACAAAGTTTTGTCAATCTTGTGGAAAGGAGATCCCAAAAGCAGCACAATTTTGCCCCTTTTGTGGACAGCCACAAACCGTTGTTGCCACTAAAGAAGTTTCAAATCAATTAAACGATCATCCTGACCCCAGTTCAAAAGTAATGAGTCGGCAATCCATTCAACAACATTGGTACAAAAACTGGATGGTCTGGGCCATCATCATATTAGGGGTTGGATTTGTGACCTGTATTGCACTGCTAAACAACAATCGGACAACGGTGGTGATGCAACCCACAGCTAGTTCTAAAACTACAAAGCATCATACAAAAGCAAAAACGAAAGATCCTAAAGAAATCCCTTCAACATCGTTAAAACATCCCACAAAAATCGGCCAATGGAAAAACAGTCCACTTATTGGAACAGCAACGTTGATAGGCCTGGGCACCAAACCCAACGCAACCATTCAAGACGGTCCGTTGACAGTCAAATTTAAACATGCAGAAATTGACAAGATCCATGCGAATACTCAGGATCAACTCGATCAAGCCCTCGACTCATACAATAAGAACAGCATGTCCAAAGACTATACGCGAATGAAAATTGAATATACAGTTAAAAACACATCTAGCAATGCAATTAATTTCGGCGGGATCAAGCAAATCATTTATTCAAACGGTTACCAAACCAACTTTGCCGACGATTCACTCAGTGATACTGGTTCTGAAGATGAAATTGCCGCTCATGCCAAAAGAGTTGAATTCGCATTAGTGCTATTAGGAAAATCAACCTCCGGGTTAAAACCCACCTCCATTAAAATATTGACTGATGAATCTGAGGATGCAACCACCTATGATACCGTCACTGACGGCTCCTCATTCTTTGAAAATATCAGCTACCAAGCGTAAAACAAAAAAGTGGTGTTAGGACAAACAAGCACCATGCTCGTGTCCCGCACCACTATCACTGAATGATTACCAGCCGAATCATCTGCCAAATCGCAGCATCCAGCCCACTTTATTCTTCAACCAATTTTCCAGCCTTTGGACCCGGATCCAACGTCCAAATCTGCTCGATGGTGATCACGCCGGCAGCCTTTGGAGCTGGGAACTTGCCTTTTGCCCATTCTTCGGCTTGTTCGTAGTATGGCCCATCCGTATAGAGCTTGGCAGTTCCTCCGAATCGGAATCCTTTAAATGCCTTTTGGTTGGCAACCGCAACGATTGCTTTGCCGTTCTCATTAATGTTTGCCTGGGTCTTTCCACCGGTCATTTCGTTGTAAATCAGATGTTCATCGTCTAACACCCGCATTGAAATTTTGGGTCCGATGTCCGGGTTCCCGTCAGCATCAACCGTTGCGATGTAAGCTAATTCTCCCGCAATCATATCTTTCATTGCCTGATTTAATTTTGCCATCATAACATCTCCCATTTAATTTTTGCAACGTCATTTTAGTGCCAGCGGACCGACAACGCAATCATTTACCCTCGGTTACTTAAAAGCAGTGATCGTAAATGGCTTGATGAGTCCCTTGACAATGGTGTGCCGTAAAACCGCGAGAATTAACCAGCCCACCAAAACGCCAAAGGTATTGGTCAAGACATCATTAATGTCAACCCAACGCGATAAGCCAACGGTTAAATCAAGAACAAACTGTAGTCCCTCGATGGTGCAGCTGACGGCTAATCCGGTTAACAAAACATTTTTTAATTTGAGCTTTGGTAACAACAGCCCCAAATAGATTCCCATCGGCAGCATCATCACCACGTTTTGATAAAAATCAGCAGTTGTGCTCCAAAACGGAACCAAATTGATCGGAGCTGTTCCAATCATCATCGGTGAGACGTATTGTGGTCCCACAAAGGCATATGATGTTGGTGCCAGTGTCAGATAACTCACCACTAAAATGTAGACCAGGGCTGAGATAATCGTCACCAGCTGGAAAATCGACAACCGTTTGAGATGCCCCGACTGCATTTTAAGCCAAACCAGAACACCCGTAATATTTAACAAATATGGCAACCATTTAATCATAACGTCCACCTTCCTTTCAAAATCATTCGTCACTCACTTTATTAATATCGTTATCATAAGAAGATGCGGTTAACTGAAACTTAAAAGCTCCCTTGATACGACAGGCTTAAGGGAGACATAACAATCTTCTCTCAACAGCTCTTAACAATAGTTGCGATTAAAAACAGCTAATGCTATCTTAGAAGATAGATTTTTTTGAGGAGGATTCATGATGGACATCATCCTGGCAGCAGTTTGGATCATATTGACGGCCGGCGTTTTCGTGATTGTGGCAGGCGCATTTTACTTAATTTATAAAAATGCCCGCCACGAACCGGCCCCTTACAAGTGGAAACATCTCTTCATCGCCCTGGCGATCTTTAGCTTGTTATTCACGTTATTCGGTGGTGTCCTTTCAATCATCACCAACCTGCAATACGGCAATCCCTGAGTTTGAATGGGATTGTCTTTTTTTGATGAACACAAATAGCAGGCATAAAATTAGGCTTTATATGCTATATCTGATATACTATAAGTAAGTTATATAATAATATAGTTATAACTAAACATGACTAAAGGAGTGTCCGACTTATGGCAACGATGATAAATGTGTCAGATTTAGCAAGATTACCCGATTTACAAGCACCGGTGATTACATTGAATCTCAACTTACGGAAGCTGTCGTTTGATCAAAATGAACAACTCCGAGTAAAGAATATGCTCAAACAGATCCAAAAAGAAATCGGCGTGGAAATTGACCCATTGATTGACGATATCAATCACCTGATCCACGACCAATTACCCTATGACGGCATGACTGTCATTGCCGATCAGCACGGTCAAACTGTTTATCACCTGATTCGAACAAGTGTCGAAAAGGCCGATTATCGAATAGAGGATGCCATTGACTTTCTGCTGCTCTTAAGCGAGGCGCCCAACGCTGATTACACGTTGATTAGCCTCAATCGAGATAACAGTCAGCTCTATAAGCTGGTCAACAAACGCGTCAGCTCACTTGTCATTGACGATTATCCGGCAACCGTTCAAGACGCCTTGGGAACCGAATTGCGTGGTGGTCAATTGAACTTTAGTGCCCGCGGAGGCAACGCCCAGTATCATGGGCATAACGAAACGACCCAGGAGAAGAAAATTGACCAGGAACGCTACTATCGACTTCTGATTGAACTGTTAAAAAATAATCAAAGGCTCGCTAATCACCCTTTCGTGTTGATGGGCCTGCCACAAAACATTAACTTATTTAAGAAGTTGAACAATGGCTTGGATTTGGCACCGTTTGAGATTGCCCAATCAGTTCAAAACGATTCACTGACTGATATTGAAAAACTCGTCAATGACACGATTGCCGGCTACAATCGGGAAAATACCGCTGAAGCCATCACGAAAACTTTCAAGGACCAACTGTTCACTGATTTCAATAACATTCAAAACTTGTTGAACTCAAAAGAGATTCGTCACTTATTTGTGGGTTCAAGAAGTGAAATTAAGGCGGCTGATCCAAGTGTTTACCGCGAAATTAATCAAATGATCAAACAGGCATTGGCGCAAGATACCCGTGTGACCGTTGTAAACGACGATCCGTCAGTGCCGTTGGTCAGCGCCGTTCAATAATTTTAGAAATTTTGTTTTCAATAAATGAAAAAAGAGCTTGGTGGATTCTTCTCCCACCAAGCTTTTTTCTGTCTTCAGTTGGACCATCGTCACGTTTTGGCACACCTACGATTGGGCCAATTCCTTGATCTGTCTTTGAACATTTAAGATTTGAACAATGTCAATGGCGCATTCAGCCCCTTTGTTGCCGGCTTTGCCACCGGCACGGGCCAAGGCCTGATCCATATTTTCAGTTGTCAACACCCCAAACATCACCGGCTGCGGCCCGTTTAACGACAGGTCGGCCAGCCCATTGGCGGTTGTTTGACAGACATAATCATAATGTGATGTTTCACCACGAATGACCGACCCTAAGGCAATCAAGCCGTCAACCCGATTGGAAGCGCCCAATTCCTTGGTCATTCTTGCCAACTCCATGGCGCCGGGAACGTGGGCCACGGTGATCTGCTCGTCACCGATACCCAGCGTTTTCAGTTGTGCGACGCAACCTGATAACAAGCGCTCCGTCACGATTTCATTAAAATGCGACACCACGATTCCAATTCGATAATCATGGTTTGCAAGTGTTCCATACAAATTTTTCATGCATTTCCAACCTCTTTCAATAGGTGATTTAACTTGTTTTTCTTGGTGAGTAAATAGTGCTGGTTTTCAGAAGTTAATCCCACTTCCAACGGAATTCGTTCAACCGTTTTGATGCCGTAACCATCCAACTGCTGAATTTTATCCGGATTATTTGTCATTAATCGGACCTCAGACACACCCTTACTTTTCAAAATGGTGGCCGCAATTTGATAATTACGATCATCAATTGGCAATCCCAGATGTTGGTTGGCTTGAACCGTATCTAATCCCTGCTCCTGCAAGGCGTATGCCCGCAGTTTATTGGCCAGGCCAATTCCCCTGCCTTCCTGCCGCAGATAAATCAGGGCGCCACGTCCGTTTCTTTCGATGCGACGTAATGCTTCTTCAAGTTGTGGCCCACAGTCACAGCGCTTCGACCCAAACACGTCGCCCGTCAGGCACTCGCTGTGCAGCCGCTTCAATAATGGGTCACCCGTTGCCAAGTCCCCTTTTGAAATCAACAAGGTTGGTTCGCCGCCATCAGGATTGTCAAACGCTTCCAGTTGAAAAGTCCCGTACTTGGTTGGCAGCTTAACGCTGGTAATTGTTTGAATGGCCTGATTTTGCTGATACTTTCGATAAGCAATAATTTCGTCAATCGTCAGCAACGACATCCCGTTGCCTTCAGCAATTGCCTTGAGGTCCTTTCGTCGGGCCATCTTGCCATTCTTTTTGAGGACTTCACAAATATAAGCAACTGGCGCAACACCTGCTAATTTAGCCAAATCAACAGCGGCTTCGGTATGCCCCTGCCGTTCGAAAACGCCATCCGGTCGGGCAATCAGGGGGAAAATATGGCCGGGGTGGTAAAAGTCGTCCCAGGTACTGTTGGGATCCGCCAACCGCTTAATCGTTTTTGCCCGGTCAAACGCGGAAATGCCAGTGGTGGTGGATTTCGCATCTAATGTGCTGGTAAAAGCAGTTCCAAAGGCATCGCTTGAATTTTCCAGCATCGGTTTTAATTCGAGCCGGTTGGCAATTTCAACAGCCATTGGCACACATAATAAGCCTCTTGCACGGGTGACCATTTTATTAACCGTTTCAGGGGAGACCTTCTCAGCCAACCCAACCATGTCGCCCTCTGCTTCCCGGTCTAAAGAATCCGCGACAATAATCAGATTTCCGGCTTTAAGTTCTGTCAGTGCCCGATCAACTTTTTCAATTATCTTTGTGTCCATTTTTCAGTCAGTCCTTTCTTGGCCATATTGACAATGTACTTACCCAAAATGTCTGTCTCAATATTGACCGAATCGCCCTGCTTGAGGCTGCCTAAATTCGTGTGAGTCAACGTATAAGGAATCAATGCCACTTCAAAAGTTGACTGACTGGTTGAGACGACGGTCAAGCTGATGCCGTTGATGGCAACCGATCCTTTTTCAACGATGTAGGGCTCATATTCGGTTCCAATCTGAAAGCGCAATCGTATCGAATCTTCATCCGCTTGTGTTGAGACGAGTGTAGCCGTTGTATCCACGTGACCCAGTACAAAGTGGCCATCGAGCTTCTGGCCAACGGATAAGGACGGTTCGAGGTTCACAAATGCGTCGGACGCCAACTGATTAAAATTAGTCCGCAGCATTGTTTCCGGCATCACGTCAGCGGAAAAGCCAGTCCCAGTTAAGTCCGTAACGGTCAAACAAACCCCGTTTACCGCAATGCTGTCACCCAATTTAAATGTGCCGTCCGAAACCAGGGATGTCTCGATCGTTAGCTTGGCCTGTTGGCCGCTCTGAGTGACCTGAACAACCTTTCCTCGTGCTTGAATAATTCCTGTAAACATTAGCGCGCCCTCCTGACTGTAATCTTCAAATCATGCCCCAGTTGAGTAACCTCTGGTGCCTCAAAGTGCGTTAACCGGCCGTCGCTCACGCCACTAACTGCAGGCAGCCCAGTGCCGCCAATGACGATCGGGGCAACATAGGTTACCAATTGATCCACCAGATTGGCTCTGACAAATTCAGCCTGAATCTGACTGCCCCCTTCAACCAGCAGTGACTGCAAGTGGTGCTCCGAAAGTAGTGCCAAGACATCGTTTGGCCGCCATTCGTCCTTGACAAAGACATGAACAAAGTCTGGGAATTGCCGATGAGCAGATTGACTGGACAAAATCCAGACCGGACTTTCGTTTTCAAATAAACGTTTGTCCGGCGTAACTGAATTTGCATCCCTCACCAAAATAATTCGGACCGGTTGAAATCGTTTCTCAAGACCTCTGACCGTTAATCGCGGGTCGTCCGTTTTAAAGGTTCGCTCCCCTACCAAAATGGCCTGATTCATGCGTCGTAATTTTTGGCTGTCTGCCTGGGCTTCTTCGCCCGAGATTATCGTGCGTCTACCAGACTGTTGGTTGATTTTTCCATCCAGTGACATAGCATATTTTATCGTCACCATCGGCCGCTGACGCTCATAATAAAAGTTATACGCCTCGTTGAGGGCCGTTGTCGTTCCTAAAATTTCCACTTCAACGCCACTATTCCGCAACCGTTCAATCCCTTTTCCCGCAACGATTGGATTGGGATCAACCTGACCGACAACCACTCGTTTGAAGCCCTCTTTAATCAAGCGGTCGCTGCACGGAGGCGTTTTACCAAAGTGACTGCAAGGTTCCATCGTGACGTACATCGTCGCGCCCTTGACACTTTCTGCGTCCGGCACATTGGAAAGCGCGTCAATTTCTGCATGGTGTTCGCCAAATTGATGATGATACCCGCTCGCGACGAGTCGGCCATCTTTAACAATCACCGCACCAACCCGTGGATTAGTCCAAGTATTTCCAAGTCCTTTCCATGCCATTTTAACGGCAATCTTCATGTAATCTTGATCGTTCAAATCTTATTCACCCCACGAAAAAAGCCCCGCAAGAATTTGCGAGGCAATTATTAGATAAGCTAAACAAGATTTCATTCGAGTCATGAGGGACCATGCTCATGAAAAAGTGTCACGGAAGACAGATGTCCCCCTTAACATTAATCCACAAACAGTCCACACCGATGTTATGAAATGCTTATTTGATTCTTCTCCCATCCAGACTTTACTGTCGGTCCCAGACTCACACTGGGTCAACCGCTTAACGCGGGTCACGGACTTCGATTATCACATCGTCACCGTCGGTCGGGAATTTCACCCTGCCCCGAAGAAATCTATTCAGTTTTCGAAATTATGATACCCCATCGACCAGGGAAGCGCAACCAAAAACTGTTTAATAAAAAAACGGTTTCATCACTTCCACGCCGAGGAAGGCCGCATCAAGCCGTTTTCCACTCATTCCAACATTAAAGATCGTCACTGATTGTCCAACCGCTCTGAAATGTCTTGCGCAATCTCAGCTAACCGCTGTCGATTTTGGACTTGGGCAATCTTGTAACCGACAAAATATGGTGAAGTGGCGTACCTTGGTACAATCTTGCAGTAAAATTTGCCATCCAACTGGTAGAAAAATAAGTTGTATGAAGATAAGCGCCCACCCATATAATCGTGCAGCAAGTACCTGACGATCACGTGGACTGCGTCGGCCAGACTGTCAATTTGGGCAATTCCTTTGATGGCAATGTTAATCTCGACAAAGCCAATAATCGGGTTGGTCGATAAGGTGATTTCACGTTGGTCGTCTTGCGTCACTGCAACTCCAGTGAAATTACGCAACGTGATATTCTGATACACATCGTAGTTATTCAAGCCGACAATTTGAAAATGAGGGTGGCGTAAACTACCTCCAGACATTGGGCCGAAGTTTTTATACATAATGACGCTGCGATATTGATTGGAGGCCATCATCTGGTGCCAGCATTTAAAGGCAAACTCGAAGACTTTTCGGTTTTGTGCCACCGAATAAGTTGACGGGCCGCCGTTGTGGTCACTCGACTCAATCAGGACCGTTTGCATGGTATCTTCCAGTGTTCGAAATTTATTTTGAAGCCAAATTCGATCGTCTTCTTGCGCTAAAATATTAGTGAGATGCGCAACGTCGCAAAATGGGCAGTAGCCTTCGGGATGGCGGATATTTTCCGGCTTTCCTTTGGCTGCTTGATAATCAAATATCAGTGGTTGATTCGCCATTTGATTCACCAGTCTTTCTTTTAAGAAACTTGTGTCTTTATTATATTCGAAATTGCCGTTGGGCTGTTAGAAAAATATTTTGAACAAAAATCTGCAATGTAATTGATTTAGCTGTTGTTTGATAACTCATGTAGTATATAATGATTTTATTTATTCGATTAATTAGTCACAACTGTTTGGGGGAATTTGATGAAAAAACCGCTCACCGTTACAATTGCATTGATTTGTACGTTAATTTTGTCAGGGTGTTCGACGTCAACCTCTGCCAAAAAGCCTACCCGCAACCACTATGACCGCCAGCGAACCGCCGCCGAATTGAAGCATGATCGCATCGTTGAAGGAATCAATCTCGAAAACTTCGATAAAATCAACGTTGGCGACATTACTGACGGCACAAACGGCTCTTCTGATCAGCAGGTTCGCCAATTATTTGGCAATCCATCGCATATCGGGACGGTTTCAGTGAACGGTATTAGTCAAAAAGTGACCCAGTTCACTTGGAAGGATGTTTCATCTACCTTCCACGTCGCCAAAGTCACCGTTCAATTTTTAAATCACAAAGTAGTTGGCAAGTCCTATTCCCCCGCTGCCAAACAAAAACAACGCGTGATTGCCAAGTCAAAAATTGATCAATTAGGTCTCGGTACCACCTACCAGGAAACCGTCAACACCTTAGGGACCCCTAACGGCGAATCGTTTACCGGCCAGGGTCCACTATCGAGTAAGTACCTGCTTTACGTGACTGACAGTGACGGAACCGCCTATGATCTGACATTTACCGACGATAAATTAAACAATAAGTTTAAAACTTCGATATACTAAGAGTGTACATGCCCAAACTATATAGGAGGCTACAAAGATGAAAGTGATTAACGTAGAATTATCAGTAAAGCCTGGGATGCAAAAGGACTATGAGGCGTTTATCGACGAACTGGTTCAAGGCTCTCGTGCTGAGGCCGGAAACGTGTCTTACGATCATTTCAAAAAAATTGGCAGCGATTCCGATTACGAAATTATTGAACACTGGAAGGATGCGGATGCAGTTGAGTCCCATAATAATACCGCTCACTTCCAAAAATTCTTGGCTGGCATTAACGATTTCTTAAGTAAAGATCTGGTTATTATCAGAATGGATTATAACGAATAACTTACAAGAGTTGGCGCTTAATGGCGTCAGCTTTTTTAATTTGATTATTACTGCGTCGTATCGTGTACAAATAGCAGTGAGCTGACCCTCTGGAAGGAACCGGCCATTTGGCGCACACTTTCTTGACCAACTTTTGGAAGCGCTTATAATCAAGTGTAAGTACATGAGGAGGTCACAAACATGCAAGATGAAAGATGGAACAACCCGTTATACCAGACCGAAGCAGTCAATGATGAGGGCTTGGAAGGCCACGCTTACGTTCCCGGCGGCATCAAGGTCGAGACCAGCAGCCCGATGAACTCACATCCCGGCACCAATCCCGAGCAGTTGCTGGGGATGTCTTTGGCAACCTGCCTGGAAGCCACGCTGGAAGCAATTGAAAAAGAGCACGGCGTTCCCCACACCGCAGAGGTCCACGTCAAAGTTGCCTTTATTGGCTCAAGAGCCGTTTACCAATTTCTGGTTCATGCGCAAATCATGGTCAAGGGCGTTGACTTTGAAACAGCCGACAAGTTTGCAAAGGAAGCTGAAAATCGCTGCCCAGTTTCAAAACTATTGAAGAATAGTGGCAATTACACCGCTGAAACCGTTGAGCAGTTTGACTAAACAATGACGAGCGATTAAGACCAATGAAGTTTTGATCTTGGTCGTCCGTATAAGCAAATGACCCAACCATCCAGATCGGATTGTTTGGGTCATTTGTTTATGCGTTGGAAGCTAAGCATTTTTGCTCCCATTTTTCTTGCAATAAATGTTCTTATTTTCAATGAAAAGCTGGTAATAATTACAGAGAAGCTGTAAAATTTAGATGAAATAACAAATTAACTCCACAAATTGTTTATAAATATTCGTTATCTTTTATATTTATGAATTTTATTAGGAGCTTAATATTATTTTTAGTTCGACTTGTTTTACTGTATAATCATTCTAAATGAACTTAATTTAACCTCAGGAGGCATTTTTTATGGATAGAAAAATCCCTAACATTATGGGTACTCAACATCCAGATAACGCAGGAGTTCCCTTCTTCAAGCATAACGATAGCGCATTTGTTTCCGCATTTCGGGAAATTGATGAAGCCTACCAAAACTTCTCAAAGCTCGGCGCTGACGAATACATGTGGGACTGGGAAGGTAAACACGCCGATGCGTCAGTGATCGACCGTTTATACTCTGAGCACTACGAGTATTTCCAAAAGCATCCCCTTGGCAAGGATAAGTTTTTAACTTTCCGTCTGCCAAACATCTGGGAAGAAAAAGGCTACAGCTTAATGCAAGCCATGACAACCATCTTGTCAGCCGAAGACTTCTCTTACGACTTGGGCTTTAAGGAACGACCGTTATTCGAAGCAATCTTGCCGATGACACAATCAGCCGACCAGCTGATTTCAATGGAAGACAAGTTTGCCAGCCTTTCTCACTACAAATCAACTGAATTTAATACCGGCCACAAAGATTCCGATACCTTGCAAATGATTCCACTGTTTGAAGGCTTTGAATCACAATTAAATGCGCCGCAAATTTTGAAGAAATACCTTGAAATGTATAAAGAACATTTTGGCCGCGAACTTAGCTACATGCGGGTATTCTTAGCCGGATCAGACTCCGCTTTGTCAAATGGTTTCTTGAACAGTATCATTGGAAATAAATTAGCGTTGACTGGTCTCGCCGAATTTGAACAGGAAAGCGGCTTGCCAATTTATCCAATTGCCGGAATGGGAAGCACGATTTTCCGTGGCGGCTTGTCTCCAATGATGATCGACCGTTATCTCGAAGAATTCCCTGGCTTAAAGACCGCAACCGTACAGTCTGCCTTCCGTTACGACTACCCGTTAGACGTGGTTGAACCGGCCATCATCAAATTACGTGACGGTTTGCAACAAAGTAAGTTTGAAATCATCAACCATGATGACCAAGATATCCTGTTGAATATCGCCAAGAAGGCTGCCGCAGAATACCACGAAACTTTGGATCCGTTAATCAATGACTTACAACCTGTCTTTGATTCCTTCCCAAAGCGTCGTGACCGTCACCAACACGTCGGGATCATCGGTTATTCCCGTGACGTTGACGGCTACAAGATGCCGCGTGCGATCACCTTTACCGGCGCCCTTTATTCAGTTGGTGTTCCACCTGAATTCTTGGGAACCGGCCGTATCTTGAACAAGTTGGATGATAAAGAACTCAGCACTTTGATGAAGTATTATCCAAATATCAAGCATGATTACGCCCACGTTGCCAAATACTTCAGTAAGGACGCTTTGGCTGCCCTTCAAGCAAAGAACCCCGCTTGGAAAGCAGTTGACGAAGATATCGAAGCCGTTGAACGCTTATTTGATATCAAGGCTGGTCCACAAACACCTGAACAGGAAAAGCACGCCCAATTGGCAGCTGATTTAGTTAAGATTTCTGACAAGGAAACCAAGACGACATTGATCAGCCGTCAAGCTATTTTACGAAAATTCCTAGGTTAATCACTCAAAATCCAGTTAGCCGGCTGGATTTTTTTGTCTGGCGTTTTATACTAAGATTAGGTAAATGTTTCAAACAAGATTTGAAGGGAGTTCATTTTATGTTTAAGAAATCAATTTTGTTAACCGTTGCCGCATTAGGTTTAGGTGGCTTTGTTTCATTGACTCAATCCGCAACGACTCAGGCTGCATCAATGCCCGGTTCGTTAACTTATCACAAGACAAGTTCGGTTGCCAAGATCGGCAGCCAATACAAATCATTTAAATTGACGAACCACATTCCAACCAGCAACTTTAAGAATATCAAAACCATTTCTTGGAAAAAAAGTGGCTTGAAGAAAGGTACCAAAGTTCGAATTGACCTATACGCCACTCAAGGCACTCAGTTCAACTGGTACCGAATTTCAAAATACAGCACTAAGAAAGCCAAGACGAACAAAAAAGTTCAAAAGTACTGGATTTATGGTCAGGCATTGGTTTTGCCGACAACTACCAGTAATCAATTAGCACTCAGCTACTAGTCGTAAAATGAATCTCCGCACCGCTTCCTAATCGATCCGATGTTAATAATTGAGAAGGAATGATTTGATTGAATAAATTTCAGAATTTGTCCAGCTGTACCGCTTTTTTGGCTGGTAAGAACGCTACTGTAGACGGCTCAACAATGATTGCACGAAATGAAGATGCCGGCGGTGGCGTCAACGCAAAACGGTTTGTGGTTGTCAATCCACAGGACCAACCCAGCGAATACATTTCCACTTTTAACCAATTTCGCGTGAAGTTACCGGATCATCCGCTCCGCTATACCGCAACTCCCAACGCAGATATTTCCGACGGTGTTTGGGGTGAATCTGGCATTAACACCGATAATGTCGCCATGAGTTCTACTGAAACCGAGTTTACCAACACCACAATGCTGGGCTTGGATCCACTGGTTGCCGACGGAATTGGCGAAGAGGCCATGCTGACGTGTGTGCTCCCTTACATTCATAGTGCCCGGGAAGGTGTTAAACGATTAGGGGAATTAGTTACCAACTTTGGCACCTGTGAAAGCAACGGTATTGCCTTTTCTGATTCTGAAGAAGTCTGGTACTTTGAAACCGTTGGCGGCCATCACTGGGCAGCTGAACGCATCCCTGATGACAGCTATGCGGTTGCCCCTAACCAAACCGGGATCCAGGAAATTGACTTTAACGATGCAGAACATTTCATGTACTCAGACGATTTAAAAGAATTTGCCGAAAGCCATCACTTAAACAAGGCTCGTAAGGGATTTAATTTCAGAGATATTTTTGGAGAAGATGTCCAGGCCGATCACTATTACAACACCCCACGTGTTTGGTACGGCCAAAAGATGTTTAACCCGGAAATTGAACAGGATCCGGAAAGTCGGACGATGCCATTTACACGGGTTGCCGATCATTTGATTTCCGTCGAAGATATTGCCCTGTTTTTAAGCAGCCATTATCAAGGAACCGAATTTGATCCCTATGGCCAAACGGGTACCGAAGAAAGCCGCCATCGCTATCGTCCTATCGGCATGAATCGAAACCAGGAAATGCATATTTTGCAAATCCGGCCGAACTTCCCTGCCGAGCAAGCGGCAATTCATTGGCTGGCTGAAGGCGTCAACGAATTTAATGCACCGGTACCGTTCTTCGCAAACTGTACCGATACGCCTGCAAACTTCAAGAATACCCCGTTGCGCACCACAACAGAAAGCTTCTATTGGTTGAACAAGTTAGTGGCCATGTTGGCAGATCCGTTCTTTGCCGAACATGATTTGGAAGCCATGACGGCCGTATCCGAAAGCCGCAAATTTGGCTTTGCAAATGGCAGAGCAGCGGTAGCCGCCGCAGATGCGGAATTTAAAAACATTTCAAAGGACAGACTGACCGATTGGCATAATCAGGTTAATGAAAAAGTGGCCAACACGATTACTGAGAATGTCAAAGACTTGCTCCATCAGCTGCTGTTAATGAGAGCTGAAAAGATGGTTCCGACGTTTGAAAAGGGCGGGGAATTGTAGAGAGTGTGACGAGCAACGGTTGAGGCGGAACACGTTTTCAGCTAAAAAAATTAAAGACACAGAGTGCGGACTAGGACGTTTAGAGGCCTAAATTAACCGGCAGTGAAATCGAGTTTGATTTCACTGCCGGTTAATTTAGGTGCAGGCTTCTGCCCCAAGGAGCAAGTTTTTGGCTAGATAGCAGTAAGGTAAGTACTAAGCAGCGAAAGCTAATTTGGGAAGCTTATTTTGAAAGCCGAAAAACCGTAGCAACATTAACGTACCCCATAGAATTTAAGCCAAAATAAAACTGACTAGTCTTGCTACAATTGCCTTTGGGAGCTTGAGTTTGTCGCCAGGCAGTATTTCATTTTTATAAAGATGTTGGGATATTATATCAGTCTTCGGAAGATTCTAAAAATTATGAACGGAACTTGTTCATTTCAAGTAATTGAACTTGTGTTAGCGAGAAAACAATTGCAAAGGAGAATTTCTAATGAAACTAAAGATTTCAGATAAGTTAATAAGTAACGTCGCAAGAACAGTTTGTATAATTGTTTTTTTGGGATTTACAACAATCTATCCCGCGGAGGATAACACTTACTATGCGGTCACTGCAATAATATTCTTAGTAGCAATTATATTCTCTCCGAAATCTATTTTAACCCAACGTATATTCCGTCTTATCACAAAAAATGTTAATACAAAAGATCATAATAAGAATTCATAGTTCACTCAGCTACCACCCCCCTTACAAGTTGAAATCGCAACGATTGCGAACCAGATGGCCACATAATTTATTGCTTTCCACAGTTCAAATAAGCTATTAATCGAAATTAATGATTTATTTGAGCTGTGGAAGCTAAACGCGGTTCTTGATCTCTCTTAAAATCTGTCTCAGGTATTGACTACAATCCAAAGTGTTTGTTTTTCGTTAACTGTTCACTTATAGTTATACATATTTTTAGATAAAAGCAATATAGTTTATTGGCTTCTCGGCAAAGTTTTTTAAAAACTGAGCATTCCTTCTAAGTTGAGATATAATAATTTTAGGGGGGATGTTAAATTTGAAAAAATCAAAATTATTTATTTGTATTGTTGTAATTTACTTTATTCTTGTGGGGCTTCCCAGCCCTGCATCTGCAAAATCCACCGTGCGAAGATATCGCGGAACTCCTAGCGTCTTAGTCAATAAATATTGGAAATACACACCTTCGCACACTAATGCAACACAATACTTTTATGGAACCCACAACACATTTGTTGCCAAGCATACTTATCGTGGAAGCTTTAGGTCAAGTGTCATTTCGTGGATGGGACTATTTGGCTACTATGTGATTCAAGGAGTCGATTCAAAGAAAACTAATTATCATGATTGGTGGTTTATCAAACCAAATAAAAACTTTTCTAAAATTCGTTTTGGGTTTATAACGATCCCACAAAATGACATTCCAAAGCATGAGCCAGCCTATTATGCAAACAAAGTAGCAACTAGAACAAGCTTAGTAACAGCAATACTTCACTAAGCCTTTTTTTGTTAGATGCTATGTGGACACATAGCTTACAAAGAAGAATACTTTTAATTATCAACGGTTACCATGCCTCATAATTTTATAATCCTTATACGTTCAAAAAATGGATTAACCTCTCAACAAGCCAGTTGAGACGGCTAATCCATTTTATTTTAGCGATTACTTAACCGTATTCGTCTTAATCCGATCCAACGGAATCTCTCGCGGTGTAAATTCATCACTAGTCTGACCCAAGGTTAATGCAAATGCCGGTTTGAAGCCATCCGGAATCACGCCACTTGGAATCGAACCCAGACTGGCCATATTATAATTAGCACCTAGTCCCTGGTCTTCTGCGGCCAATTCCATATTATGAACAATCGTGCCGGCAGAAATTTCATCTGAAGCACTGTCGACTTTCACTGAAACCACAATGACAGTTGGTGCGTCATAAATCCCCGTCATTTTAGATAAGACGTCGGCATCCTGAATCACCGTCAGTCGATAATCATCGTAGCGCCCCATGCCAACTGGTGCCGCATTAGCTGCTAACAAAATTTGGTGAAGCTGGTCATCTGATATCTGTCCGGAGTATTCTCGAACCGCCTTACGTGCTTGAATCATTTTTAGTGTTTCCATCGTCACATCTCTCCTTACTTTTCCTATACACTTCTATTGTAAGCGTTTTTTATGGAAAACGAAGGTTTCTGGAAAAGTTTCTTATCATCAACTAAAAAACATGGTAAACTCAACTTATCTATCACATTAGGAGGATCATTTATGACGAACTACAAGTTTTTACAACCAGTAAAATTACGAAACGGCGTCACAATCAAAAATCGAATTGCCATGTCGCCAATGACTGAAATGTCCAGCTTCGAAGACGGTAGTATCACGAATGATGAAATTGACTACTTTCGATTGCGCGCCGGCGGTCCTGGCATGGTCATCACCGGATGTGCCAACGTCAATGATCTCGGTAAAGGCTTCGAAGGTGAATTAAGTGTTGCCCACGAAACCATGTTGCCGGGGCTGACACGTTTAGCCAACGCCATTAAAATCAACCACACCAAAGCAATTTTACAAATTTTCAGTGCCGGTCGTATGACCAACAGTCGCGTCCTTCGCGGCAAGCAACCGGTTTCTGCCAGCGCGGTGGCTTCTGAACGCTTGGGCGCTGAAACACCCCGAGCACTTTCCAATGAAGAAGTTGAACAAACCATTCAAGACTTTGCCAATGCCACCCAGCTTGCTATTGATGCCGGCTTTGATGGCGTTGAACTCCACGGTGCCAACACCTATTTGATTCAGCAGTTCTTCAGCCCCCATTCCAACCGCAGAACAGACCACTGGGGCGGTTCCCTGGAAAAACGGATGAATTTCCCATTAGCCGTCATTGATGCCTGCGCAGACGTTATTAAGAAATCCGATTCCCCATCCTTTATCTTAGGCTACCGCCTTTCTCCTGAAGAAATTGAAGTGCCTGGCATTCGAATGGCAGACACCCTTGCCCTCATCAAAGAATTAAACAAAAAGCCAATCGATTACCTCCACATATCATTGGCAGATGCTTGGCAGGGATCGATTGTTGACCGTGACGACAAACAACCGCTGTTCGAAAAAATTCAAGAAGTGCTCGCTGATGATTTGCCACTGATGGTGGTGGGTCACTTGGCCTCTCCTGCCCAAGTTGAAAAGCTGATTGCCGCTGGTGTCCAATTTGCTGCCATGGGACGGGAACTAATTCGTGAACCAAAGTGGGTCCAAAAAGTTGAAGCTGATGATGAACAAGCGATTCGCTATACCTTCTCACTGCGAGATCTGGATGAGTTGAAAATTACCCCGCCACTCCTGAATTTTTTGCGGACTGCGTTTAAGAAGGGCTTCCCGATTTCAACTGATGAGAAGCAGATTCGAATTTAAAACTGTAACATTTCCCAATCCCAAAGCTGGCAATCAGTTCAGCCTTGGGATTTTTTTATTTGATCTGTTCCCCTTGACGATTAGAACATATGTTCGTATATTATAGCCATAGGGGGTGTTTAACATGATTCGAAACGTTCCACGCGATCAATGGCTCTATAATGACCGTGGCATGATGAAGTGGCTGGGTTACTTTTTGAGCGATCACACCCAGGATATGACAGATAAAAAAAGCGAAGAGGCCCCGATTCGTCGGCTGCCGGAACAGGAACCAGAGGTGATTGATAAGGTATTGCAGGACAGTTGGCAAAACGCCAAACAAATTACCCTTCAATTAAATGATGATGGCTATTTAAACGTTTATAATATAAGTGGTATTGTCATTGGTGCCAATGATAATTTGATCTATCTTCAAACAGATAAGATGGTTACAATAAATGTAAACGATATTCGCCATGCAAAACTCAAAGAAGGAAGTAAACCAATTTGAAACAGACCATTAACGTCCCTTGTACGAACAACGAAATAACGATCATGGTTGATTCGGTCAACTACCAATACCTGGCATTGCGCCGGGCATCCCTTGATGTCGCCCCACTTGAATCCGTCAATGTCACGCTAACGGATGAAGCTGTCGACGGCCACAGTTATTACGAAGTTGCCGGCTTTAACGTTGCCAAATCCGCACAACTGGAGTCCTTCAACCTGATCCCTGGAGATTACGTGGTCTACCGAGCACTTCCCGGAAGTGAGCCAAGTATGGTCATTCAGTTGGTCAATCAATTTAAACAAGCAAATTAACTGGAGATGATGGGCGTGAATAAAATCAGCCAAGTCACAATAGTTGCCGTTTCGTCACTCGGATTGATGGGTGCAGCCACAATGACGACCCAAGCCGCAACGTGGCATCAGGGAACGCCAACCGCCCTGCGCGGTCACTGGAAAAACAAAACAATCAACGTTGGTAAGTATTTTGGGGTAAAGAAGTTATACAGCTATGAGTCCGTTCGGGTTAAGAAGAACCAGATCAACGCCTCTCTGACTCAATCAGAAGGCTGGCACATTACAAATACGAAATGGAAGTCTGTGGGCGCAAATGCCTACACGATTATTGGCACTGATATGTTGAATCAGTCGCAGCAGGCCCGTTTTACGTTCAAACGAGTTGGCCATGGCTACGTGCACATTTGTTATGATGGCGTCAACATTGCCAAGAATACCCCGTTTTCACCGAACTTTTATCGGGTATCGAAGAACACTTCATATTGAATTGACAAGGATGTTCCAGCGTTGAGATTTGCTGGCATCCTTTTTTTGTTGTGACGACTACTGGCCCCGAATGAGAAATCGTGTTCTTATCAGAAGGCAGCCGCTTGCATTTGTTTGTGATAATCCTTACAATATTTAAAGTTGCTATTTTTAAAAATACATATTTGGAAGTCCTGCTAATGTCAAAACAAAATCGTTACTCTTTAATCATCATGGTCTTTGGTGCCTTCTTTGGGATCCTCTGTTCAACCCTAATGAACGTTGCCTTACCAACTTTTATGAAGGTATTTGGCGTTTCTTCCGGAACCGTGCAGTGGATCAGCAACGGCTACACGCTGGTAAATGCGATCATGATTCCGGTCAGCGCGTACCTAACCAAAAAGTTTACATTCCGATCGTTATTTATTTTTTTCGCGAGTATCTTTTTAATTGGAACTGTGTTTGGTGCGCTGGCCCCCAACTTTTTAACCTTAATTATCGGCCGGATGATTCAAGCAATTGGCGCCGGCATGATGATGCCCCTGGTAAACAGCTTGGCAATCCGCTATGCGCAACCTGGTAAAAAAGGAGCCGTCATGGGCATTGTCGGCTTGGCATTTAATTTCTCACCAATTATTGGCCCGACGCTTTCCGGAATTATTTTAAACTACTTCTCATGGCGTTACCTCTTCATTCTGGTGCTGCCGTTTATCATCATTGATTTAATTGTGGCTGTCACGGCACTGCCGAAGATCCCAACCAATCAAGCACCTAAATTTAACGTTGAGGGGTTGATGACCGTCAGTTTCGGCTTGCTCGGCTTATTGTGGAGCTTCTCAAATGTTAGTCAATACTCGATCGAATCAATGTCGGTCTGGCTGCCGTTTATCATCGGCGTTGTCTTAATCGGCGCCTTTGTGATGACGCAAAGCAAATCCGATCATCCGTTTGTCAATTTGGCCGTGTTTAAAAATCCCCAGTTTACAACTGCGACGCTGGTTAATTCGCTGATTGTGTCAACGATGTATGGTAATACAATTTTACTGCCACTGCTAATTCAGACGATTATGGGGAAAAGTGCGATTATCTCCGGATTGGCGTTACTACCCGGAGCGCTGTTAACTGGATTTATGTCCCCGGTAAGCGGGCATTTATTTGACCGCTATCCTGTTCGCATCATTGTGACCACCGGTATTTTGATTGACTGCTTTGGCACGATGATGCAGGCCTTTATTGACGTTAATGCGTCGGTGGCCATGCTGACAGTCGGGCAAACCATCCGTCAATTAGGGTTGGTCCTCATCTTAATTCCAATCCAGACCCAAGCACTCTCCTACTTGCCAAATCACCTGATTTCAGATGGCGTTGCGGCCTTTAACACGCTGCGGCAGATTGCGGCCTCGTTTGGAACGGCAATTATCGTGGCAACCATCAATATTGCCAGCCATGCGTTTTCAGGACAGCCGCACAATCACCAACTTGGGATTCAAGCCGGGTTCACGATGTGCCTGTTGTTCCTACTTGTCGCGTTGTTTGTATCAAGAAAGCTTTATACCAAACATTCACAGACACCAAAATTGCACCACCAACGACAAACCGACTTGTCACATGTTTAGTCCTGGGAACAACATCCCTATTGAATAAGCAAAAAGCTCGGCGATGAATTTCATCGCTGAGCTTTTTTCGTGCGCCGGAATCTTCTGTTGTTTGTGTTAGTGTTGTACTAATATTTAGAGAAAACGTGCTCCGACGACCACAAACAACGTGTAGCGTCTAGTCCTGGGGGCGACGACCCAGACTCCTACTGCACAAGTCAAAAATCCCAGCAATGAACAAAGTTCGTTCATCACTGGGATTTTTAACTTATGCTCCGGAGTTTTCTGGTATTTTTGTTAGTATTGTACTGATATTCAGAGAAAACGTGCTCCCCAAGCCAGCTTTTTCCGCTTAGTCCAACAACAGACTTCAACGCGTACCGCGTTCCTTATCTTTAACTGAAAAACGTGCTCCGACGACCCAGACTCCTACTGCACAAGTCAAAAATCCCAGCAATGAACAAAAATCGTTCATCACTGGGATTTTTGACTTATGCTCCGGAGTCTAAACGGGTCTCGTCGCACTCTGGATTTTATCCCCTTGCCTTTTCAGGATGTCCCTGAAGGTAAATGACGTGGGTATTCAAGAATTCTTCGATGCCGTGGCGACCATCGTCTCCACCAATTCCTGATTCTTTCCAACCTGAGTGTGAACCATTCATTGCTTCAAAGTTGAATCGGTTGATGTAGGTTTCACCATCTTCGAGTTCATTGGCAGCACGCATTGCGTTGTCCAAATTCTCTGTGAAGATTGATGAAGTCAAACCGAAGTCCGAATCATTTGCCATTTCAATTGCATCATCCAAAGTCTTGAAGGTCAATACTGGAAGTACTGGGCCAAAGATTTCGTCTTGAACAATTTCTGAGTCTTGCTTGACGTTGGTAATCACAGTTGGCTCGTAGTAGAAGCCGTTTTCGATGTTCAACTTGTGACCACCTGCAGTGATCTTGCCGCCTGCTTTGACAGCCCGGTCAACCATTCCAGCAACCTTGTCCAAAGCTTCTTGGTTAATCAGTGGACCCATGCCGATGTTGTCGTCTTTCATAACGTTTCCGACCGTGATCTTGGACATTTTGTCTGACAACTTCTTGATGAATTCATCGGCAACATCTTCTTGAACGTAAACCCGTTCACAGTTGTTGCAAAGTTGGCCGTTGTTATCGACACGTGAGTCAATAATTGATTGAACAGCCAAATCAATGTCAGCATCCTTGCAGACAATGGCTGGAGCTTTACCACCCAATTCAAGTGAAACCTTTGCCATATGAGTTGCGGCGCCGGCCATCACACGCTTACCTGAATCAACAGAACCAGTCAAGCTGATAATGCCAACCTTCTTGTTCTTGGTGAGTTCGTCACCCACAACTGATCCACGACCAGAGATGATGTTCACAACACCCTTTGGAATGCCAACTTTTTCACAGATCTTCGCAAATTCAAGACCCAAGTTTGGTGTGTCTGAAGATGGCTTCATGACGATTGTGTTACCAGTTACCAAAGCTGGACCCATTTTACGGGCAATTAAGAAGAATGGGAAGTTCCAAGGTAAGATTCCGGCAGCAACACCAATTGGTTGTTTGGCAATCATGATGTTTTCGTTCTTGTTGTCAGATTGAAGAATTTCACCTTCGTATGTCCGAGCAGCACTTGCCATGTAGTCGAAGTAATCAGCTGAAAACATGATTTCAGTGGTTGCTAATGACTTGATCTTGCCCTGTTCTTCTTGAAGCATTTCAACCAAGTGATCCTTTTCGTTACGAACTTCAGTTGCGACGTCGTGCAAATATTGGCCACGGGTTGCAGCTGGAACTTTCTTCCATGATTTTTGAGCTTCATAAGCAGCATCGATTGCTTCTTGAGCTTCTTCACGGGTTGCGGCTGGAACCGTTGAAATCTTTTCACCAGTTGATGGGTTTAAAACCGTAATTTCGTTACCTGACTTTGAATCCATAAACTTTCCGTTAATGTACATTTGATAATGTTTTAATGCAACAGCATTTTGTGCCATAATAATTGCTCCCCTTCATTTTTACCTGTCGAAACAGTGTAATTGAACGCCATGTGGCAGGAACAAATATTTTATTTTTTAAATGAAACTTTGATGCATTTGTTTCATCGAAATTCTTTAGGTGTTATTTTCCCGGCTTGTAGTCTTCGTCAATGATTAAGACGGGTTTGATGGTCTTTCCGCTAACTGAATCAGCATTTGCTTGATTAATGTCATCAAACTTGTAGAACTTTTCAGTCTTGTCGAAGTCAAACAATCCTAATTTGTAGAATCTGATCAAACGTGGAATGTCAACTTGTGGAATTGAATCGCCCATGTTGACACCAACGACTTTACGATCGCTGACACAAAGATCGTTCCATGTATCCAAATCGACGTGTTGATCAGTAACGGCAATCGTTGCGGTCGTTCCGCCTTGAGCCAAAGCCTTGATTGATGCTTCCATAACGGATGTGACACCAGTCGTATCAACCGCGTAGTCCACTCCATAACCATCAGTCAAATCTTGGATTGCTTTAACCGGATCTTCATCCTTACTGTTAATCGCATCAGTAGCACCTAACTCCTTGGCCAACTTCAAACGGTCAGGGACGATATCTACGGCAATAACGCGGGTGCATCCAGAGATTCGACCAGCCATCATAGCGGCGAGACCTACAGCTCCAGTCCCAAAGACAGCAATGGTTGAACCCGGTTCCGGCTTCAATGTGTTAAAGACAGTGCCACTACCAGTGACATAACCACAGCCGAGAGGTCCAAGTTGACGCAAATCCAAATCCTTGGGTACCTTAACGGCATTTCGTTCACGAACAACGGTTGTCGTGGTGAATGATGATTGATCAAACATATCGGCAACTTGGTGGCCGTTTTCGGTGAAGTGAGCACTGCCGTCAGGACGAACACCTGACAAGTTGTTGGCTGCGTAATTCAAGCACTGAGTTGGAATTCCCTTCAAACAGTTAATACAGTTGCCACATCCATAGAATGAAAGAACAACGTGATCACCTGGTTTGAAGTCTTTAACTTCGGATCCAACTTTTTCAACGATTCCTGAGCCTTCGTGACCAAGAACAATTGGATAACCAATTTCGGCGGTTCCTTTACGTAATGCTTCGTCAGAATGGCAAATTCCAGTCGCAACCATATGAACTTGTAAGTCGTCTGGTTGCATATCTGCTAATTCGACGTCATCTTTAATTTCAAAATCTCCGCCTTTTTTGTTAACAACAGCTGCTTTGATTCGCATAATCACATCTCCAACTATTTATTTTGTTAATCAGTGAGCAATCATAATTAATTGAAAAGCAAATGATTAATTCGAACTCCGTGGGAATTCTATGTGAAAGAATCATTTGCTTTTTTCAACTAACAACCGCTTACAATGCTTATTATAGGCAGATGAAAATTAATTACAATAGTTGTTTTTGATTTTATTTGTGAAACACGATCATAAAATGATGAAACCCATACTCTGCCTTTCACTTTCATAATCTCAAAAAAGTTCAAGATTGTGAAACGTTTCGTATAAAATTATTGCCATTCCCCCTGTGTCGGGTTATTCAACAGGCGAACTCGCAACATCCCTTCAATTTGATCGAGTTCACTAAGCAGTTTTTGCTTCCGCTCTTTAGAAACGGTGGATAAATCCGTATTCACGATTGTATACCCATAACCGTCCTGGGTATTTCCCATCATTTCTTGAACCGGCAAATCATAGCTGTTCAAAATATTGGCGACGTCAACCCACATATTGTCCCGAGCGTGAAAGAAGAACGTCAGCCGTTGATTACTCATGAATGGCAAATCAACTCTGGGGAAATTGATTGAATTCCGGACCGTTCCATATTCCAAGAAATCCAGTAAATTTTGAAGGATCAAATTGGCGGAATGAGTCAGTGCTTCAATCGTATTGCCACCAAGGTGAGGCAGCAGGGTAATCTTTGGATGGTCCTGTAAAATCGTCTTGGGAAAATCAGATACGTACCCGGCAAACTCGTTGTGGTTCAACGCTGAGACAACCGCCTGATTATCAACAATGTCGCCCCGCCCAAAGTTCAGCAAGTAAGCAGTATCCTTCATCGTTTCAAATTGTTTCGCTGACAATAAACCGCGGGTATCATCGGTTAATGGCAGTAAAACAACCACAAAGTCCGCTTGTTCCAAAACTTCGTCAATGGTGTCCAACTGTTGAACATGGCGGAGGTTCTTAAGACTGCGGTTATAGCCAATCACCTGCATCCCCATGTGATAACAGGCGTCCGCCAACCGTTGGCCAATAGTTCCCAAGCCAAGGATTCCTAATGTCCGGCCATAAAGTTCCTCGCCAATAAAATCTACCCGTTTGGCTTCTGCGGCTTCTTGGAGATCTTCGCCCGGTCCAACGCGTAATTGTTTCATCATTTCGACGGCCCCGTTTAATGGGCGCAAACATCTGAATAAATTTTGAATAATTAACTCTTTGACCGCGTTGGCATTGACGCCGGGCGTGTTGAAAACGGCCGTTCCATTGGCTGTCGCAGCCTCAACGTTAATGGTATTGGTCCCGGTTCCGGACCGGGCAATCAATAACAATCGCTTTGAAATCAAGCGGTCATCGACTTTGGAACTTCGAACCAGAATTGCGTCCGGTGTATCGGTGTTGGAGGTGCGAAAGACATCCCCGGCAAAATCGGTTAGATCAAACCGATCAATTGTTTTTACTTCAAACATTTGTAAGCTCCTTTTAACTAAAATGGTCAAAAAAATATTATAATGGTTCTTAGAAAATTATTTTTGAGAAAGAGGTTGGTCGTATGCACATTGATTTCGTCAAACTATCAAAGGATAAACCAACGATTGGAAAAATGACTCAAACCAAGAATACTACATTCGGGGAATGGGTGGAAATAGGAAGCAGCAATTTAATCGATAATAGTTCAATTGGTGATTATACTTACACAGGCCAGTACTGTTTCATTCAAAATAGTGACCTCAAGAAATTCATCAGTATGGCAGCGATGATTCGTATTGGACCGACCAATCACCCTTATGATCGCCCCGCGCAACACATTTTTGCTTATAATGGCGGCGCTTATGGCTTTGGTCATCCGGACACCGAATTTTTGGAAAAGCGGACACACTTGCGGACAACCATTGGCAACGACGTTTGGATTGGCCACGGCGTCATTATTCAAGCTGGCGTGACGGTTGGTGACGGCGCCGTCATCGGCTCGGGTGCAGTGGTCACCAAAGACGTGGAACCGTACACCATTGTTGGGGGGATCCCCGCCAAACCGATCAAGGATCGCTTCCCTGACGAAGTAAAGGCCGATCTGGAAAAGATCGCCTGGTGGAATTGGTCGAGAGAAGATTTAGAGAAATACTATCTTGATTTCAGATTACCAATTAAGGAATTTATCAATAAGCACCTCCCCAATGAAGCATAATTTATCACTTACTTGTCCGCAACCGCTAAATCTTTGCTATAATTAGTTGGTATATTAGCATGGATACGCATTGGAGGAACAAGAAGAATGTCTGAAGAAAAGACGAAGTCGTGTGTGATGTGTGGCAAAACCATTCCTGCCTACTCAAACTTTTGCCCTTATTGTGGCGCAAAGCAACCATGGCTTGATGAAGATGAGGTTAATAATCAAGACGTCAAGCGGATTTTAAAGTGGTATCAAAAGCCGGTTGGTAAGTTTATCTCGTTAGTGGTTGCTGGTTTGGTCATTTATTTTGTCGGCAGTCTGTTTACCTTACAGGATGGCCCGGGACACAAGACAGTTGCCAGGGAATTGAATCAGTACTTGTTTAACGCCCAGGACAAGACACCTTATGGCAAGAAACCATCCGTGAAAGCGGACAAGAAAAAAGGCGTGACCATTAAGATCAGCTCAGACAGTAAGGCCGTCAAGGATCTAAAAGCCGGCAAACCTGCAAAGTGGGACTATTTGGTCAACCGCTCACGTGATCGCTCCAAAGCGTTTCATAAAGTCTACGCCAACCCGGAGTACGCCAAGTTCAAGGTTGTCGATAAGCATGACAAGAAAAAAGTCTTATTAAAGATAGATAGTGGCACCGTTAAGTACAATATTGCAGATAAGTATAAAAAGTGAGAGAGTGCGCAGCGAACCGGGTAACTACTAGGCATTTCATGGCCGTCGGAGCATTAATTTGATAACTGGTTTTGACGCTGAACTCGCGTCGAAACCAGTTATCGGATTAAGCGGAGGAAGTTGGTTCGTGAAGCACGTTTGGTGCGACAAGACCCGGTTAAACTCCGGAGCACAAGCTAAAAGGCTCGGTGATGAACGGTTAGTTCGTCACTGAGCCTTTTGCTTGTGTAGTAGGAGCTTGGGTCGTCAGAGCACGTTTAGAGTGCTGGACAGAGCGAATAGTAACCGGAGCCTAAGCCAACTTTCGGGGGAATCGAGTTTGATTTCGCCGAAAGTTGGCTTAGGTGCAGGTTACTGCTCTGGGAAGCACGTTTCCACTAGGTAACAGCCCCCCAAAGTCACACTTATAACAAGATAAAACCACTAAAGCAGTTAAAAGGCGCAAAAGACACTGTGACCCCAGAATTCAAGCCCAGCAATCGCTTATTTCTGGTTTGGGAATAATTAGTTGCTGGGCTTAAATGGCCGAGATAGCCGACTGCCAAGTATGCTAAGCAGGCTTTCAGCCGGCCGTCGTCATACGTTTTAACTTGTCAATATGGAATGACTAAAAAAAGTTGAGTCAAAAGTTCACACTTTTGCCTCAGCCTATTTTTTGACATCATTTCGCAATGACGATTTCGGGATGATCTGCGGTTAACGTTTGAAGTTCGCCTTCCACGCCAAAATAGTCTTTGCATAGGCGTTGAATTTCTCGAATCGCAATCTCCGCACGTTCTGCCTGTTCTTTCGTAATGGATTCAATATCGATAATTGGATTCGTCGTGTCTTCAGTCAACTCGGTCCGTTGATTCTCGCGCCAGTTAAAGCAACGGCAGACTGCGCCTTCATCGTCCATGTAGCAGATTTCTCCCGGCAATGCTGGCATATCTTCAGTTTCACCGTATGGCAGAAACGACTCGCCACCTTTGGCCTCACCCAAGTGCATATCGCCAACAATGGCGTCCACGTTTTCTCCGCCAACAGAAACTCCGTATTTTAATGATTGACTATTATAAATATCAACCAGCGGTGCGATTGGCGAAAATATTTTGCCGTGGCTGACCCGTTTTAAGAGGGCTTCAATCGTCGAGCGGGCTCCCTTTTTGGTCTTAAACTTGCGGAATGCTTCCCGCCATTCAGCGACAACCGGGTTATCGCGGAACGGTTCTACGGTAATAAATTGTTCAGCTGCAGCCGTGCCTTCATCCAATAACTTCTGAAAATAAGGATCGTCTTTTTCATTAACATGGTTATCAATGCCATGAAGTGTCATAACGTTAATCTGAATTTCAGGAAACAGCTCAATTGTTTTTGGATCCAAAATAAATTTTTTCATGAATATCCTCCAATATTTATAATGTCTTTGTCATGATCAAATCCCGTTGGCGGCTTTCTCCAAGGGTAAACACGTGATCTCCGGTCTGCTTAAACCCAAAGTGTTTATACATCCCCTGAGCGGGTAAATTGTATTCCCATACGCCCAGCCAAACCGTGCTGCTATGATGCTGGCGGGCGAGTTCAAGTGCCTTGGTCATCAGTTGTGAGCCAATGTGGCGACGCTTGAACTGAGGCAGGACATAGATTCGCTGAATTTCAAATGCGTTTTTTCCCATTTCTTCGGTTTGAGAGTCGCCCACGTTCACCTTGAGATAAGCTGCAAGTTGGTCGTCATCGTAAGCGAAGTAAAACTCAGAGTTTGGATCCTGCAGCTCTTGTTTAAGCTGAGCTTGACTATATGATTCGTCTAAGTAATTTGCCAAATCTTCTGGAGAATTTTCTGATCCAAAGGTATCCGCAAAAGTTTCTCGGCTAATTGCCTGCAAAGCTGGAATATCTGCTAACGTACATTTTCTAATCGTAATTGTCACTGTAATCTCCTTAATAAGTCCGCCGGTTGCCCTTCTTAACATAGTGCCAGTCTTCATCGATGTTGTCGCTGACTTTTTCCAATAAGCGTTCAAGTTCATCAGCTTCATCCGTTGAAAGCGACTTTAAAGCGACCTGATTGGAATAAACATTCTCCCGCAAAATATTGGGATACGTCCTGCGCGCTTTTTCAGTCGGGTAAATTCGGCGGATTTTTTTATTAGCCGTATCGGCTCTTTTGGTTACAAAGCCCTTTTCTTCAAGCTTCTTAATTGCCCGCGCGGCGGTTGTTCGATCAACCTTAATCAATTCAGCCAACTGGTCTTGAAAAATCCCCGGGTTCTCACAGATTCGAACCAAGTAAAGATGCTGGCCCTTGGTTAAATCAAATTGCTTAAATTCAACGTTGGCAATTGAATCCAGGGCTCGGGCAATGATCCCGATCGGACGTAAAATTTCGGCCACAAACGTCGCCTCCTATCAATGACTATTATTTTAAAACATTATTGTTGTAAATGCAACAATACATTTGGCTTGTCGTAAATAAAAAAGGTTCAACGATCAATGACGTTGAACCCCATTCATGAGCATATTTAAGCAACTTTTGGCACCCGTTTGATTCGACGAACAATATACTTTCGCAGTTCTTCAATCAAGAAGATTGGCACCGGAATACAGAACAGGAAGATCCATTCTGATAAGTTTAGTGGTCCAGTGTTAAAGACGCCTTGTAGGAACGGCACGTACATTAACAACGCAATCAACACAACTTCGACCACAATCCCCGTGAGGATTCGATGATTACTGAAAAGTCCAATTGAAAAGACGGACGAGATTTGGGTTCGACAGTTCATGGCAGCTGCAATCTGTGAGAAGACAATCGCTCCCAACGTAATCGTTGTCGCTTCCGCATAGACCATGCCGGAGCCCGCGAGTGGCACATTTGGCCAACCATTGACGTGGTTGACGTAGAAGTACGCTGCGGTCGACACAACAGACGCAATCAAGCCATACCAGCCAAAGGCCTTCCAGATAATCGACCTGTTTAGCAGATGACTGTTTAACGGCCGTGGTGGCTGGTCCATAATGCCCGGCTCTGCTTTTTCGGTTCCCAGCCCTAAAGCCGGCAGCAGGTCAGTTCCTAAATCAACGGTCAAAATCTGCATAACCGTCAGCGGCAGCGGCACCAGGCCACGAGTGACCAGGAAAATAACCGACGGTGCGGCTTCCGGCACGTTACTGGTCAATATATATAGAAGAAACTTTTGTAAGTTACTGTAAACCGTCCGCCCTTCTTCAATTGCACTGACAATTGAAGCAAAGTTGTCGTCGGTCAAAATCATATCGGCGGCATCCTTGGCAACGTCCGTTCCAGTGACGCCCATTGCGATACCGATATCAGCTCGTTTTAAGGCTGGGGCATCGTTGACACCATCGCCGGTTGACGCCACAACATCGCCATTTTTTTGACACATCGATACAATTCTAAATTTATGCTCAGGGGCAACTCGAGCAAAGATGACCTCACCTTTGACCGCCTGTTGAAGGTCGTCATCAGACATTTTGTCGAGTTCATCACCAGAAATCACGCGGGCTTTATCCGACGTAATCCCAATTCGAGTCGCAATACTTTTGGCAGTGATGGGGCTGTCACCGGTAACCATGATAATTCGAATGCTGGCCCGTTTACAATTTTTAACCGCATCAAAGATTTCTGGCCGTGGTGGATCTGACATCATCGTCAAACCGACAAATATCATGTGCGTTTCGGCACTTTGAATGGTGCAGCTCTCAAGTGATTTGTGGGCCAGCGGATCGTCACCATCGACAATTCGGTAGGAAAATGCCAACGTCCGCAACCCTTGTTTGGAATAGGTTTCGTTAGCCTGATTGATTGTGGCCCGGTCCTGATCAGTGATCGGCCTTACTTGACCATTATCTAAAATTCGGTCACAAATAGCCAATTCACTGCCCAACGCCCCTTTGGTATTAATAAATAACTGACCGGAAGGATCCTTGGTAATGACCGTCATCAATTTCCGATCGGAATCAAATGGCAGTTCCTTTAGCCGTGGATAAGCCTTCCGTTCATCCTTGGCATCAATCCCGGCTTTCCTTGAAAGAATGACTAACCCGGCTTCAGTTGGCGTTCCCAGTATTTTGGACTTTTCGCCAGCTTTGCCCTCCGTAACCTCGGTGTCATTATTAATAGTAGCGTTAATCAGCAGCTTGTTTAAATCAAGCTCGTTGGCTAAATCAACGTCTTTTCCATTCAATTGAATTTTGCCGTTGGTCAGATAACCGGTTCCCGTGACATCATATTCTTTCCCGGGCAGCCAGATGTGGTTAATCGTCATCTGATTTTGGGTTAAGGTTCCCGTCTTATCTGAACAAATCACCGTCGTTTGGCCCAGCGTTTCAACACTGCTTAAATTTTTCAATAAAGCATGCTTTTTGGCCATTCGCTGGGTTCCCTGAGCCAAAGACAACGTCACGGTTGGCAGTAAGCCCTCTGGAATGAAGGCAACGATCATCCCTAAAGCAAAGATGAATGATTTGGCAATCGGATACTTCACAAAGAAGATCGCCAACAGGAAGAACGCCACCCCGATGCCGATCGCAATAATTGTCAGCTGACGGGTTAAATGATTTAACTCACGTTCCAGCGGATAAATCGTCTTTTTCTGTGATTGGGTCAACGTTGCAATTCGGCCGAATTCCGTATCCATCCCCGTTGCCAAGGCTAATGCCGTTGCGGTCCCGCTTGTTGAGACGGTGCCGGCAAAGACGATGTTTTGCTGGGCAAATTCGCCGTCGCCATGATGATAGTCGGCCTTTTTTTCGACAGGCACAGATTCACCGGTCAAAGACGACTCGTCAATCTGTAAATTGGATGTGTTAAACACGCGGGCATCAGCCGGAATCGAATCACCGGCCTGAATATCGAACACATCTCCCGGAACCAACTGCTCGACTTGAATCTGCTGCGACTTTCCGTCTCGGCGAACCTTTACATACGATGGCAGCATTTTCTTCAAGGAATCAGTCGCCTTTTGGGCAGCATGCTGTTGCCAATATGAAAAACAACCGTTAATCACGTTAACCGCCCAAATTGCGATCCCCAGTTCCATCATGCCGGCAAACATCGCAATGATACCGGATACCCACAGCAGAATCGCCATCATTGACGTAAAATTGGCTAGAAATACCAGAATTTCAGAACGCTTTTTCCCTTGTTGGATGGTATTTGGCCCATACTTTTGTAGTCGCTTCTCGGCTTCAGCGCCAGATAACCCCTCATTTCCAGTTTGAAACTGGTTCATTAACGCGGTGGGGGCTGCTTTGGCATAGTCGTCGATGAGCGTCGTCTTATTTTTCTGTATCATTTACTCACCCCAAATTTACCGATAAAATAGTTGTTCCTAACAACTCAATTATATCGCGATTAAAAAATGTGAACGGTTTTAAGGCGTTTAAATCCAAATTATTTGGACTCAAAAACGAAATTAAGACGGCAAGCCGTTTGAACCCATAAATTAAGAGCCCCAATCGATTATCCATTGGTTTGGAATGATTGATTGAGGCTCTTAAATGGCTGATCACGCGATCAAAAATTGACATTTCTATTTCTACTTGAGGTTGGTTCAGATGTAATGAGGAACTTTAATTCAAATTTGAACCGGCAACTGAACGTTCATCCTTGATTCGACTGACGTTTGTTAGCACTTCAGGAGAGAACAGGCTGTCAACCAGTGCATCCGGCAACAGATGCTTTGCTTTTACAATTTCTTTGACGGATTTTTTCGTAGAAACGGCTTCTTTAATCAGTGAAGTTGTCTTTTCGTACCCTAGCAACGGAGATAGGACAGTCGCCGAAATTGAGGAGTGCTCAACTTCAGAACGGCAGTCATCAACGTTGACCTTAATGCCGCTGACACAGTTTTCAACCAAGGTATCAATTGCCCGGGTCAAATGCTGTTCACTGGTCAGAATGCTCTTAAACATGATTGGTTCAAAAGCATTTAATTCAAGCTGTCCACTCTCGGCCGCCATCGTGACCGTCACGTCATTACCAATCACTTCAAAAGCGACCTGGTTAACGACCTCAGGGATAATTGGGTTCACTTTGCCGGGCATAATAGACGATCCCGCTGCCTTTTTTGGTAATTGGATTTCATTGAGTCCTGCCTGAGGACCACTGGATAACAGTCGTAAGTCGTTTGAAAATTTGGAAAGATCAACTGCCAAGGCCTTCATTGCCCCGGAAAATGTCGTAAAAGCATCGCTGCTCTGAGTGGCATCAACCAAGTCACTGGCGCTTACCAAGCTAAGGTGTGAGACTTTATTGAGGACTGGAACAACTGTTTCCTGGTAGGCGGCAGTAGCATTAATACCAGTGCCAATTGCAGTCCCACCAAGGCTTACTTTTGATAATAACTTTTGGGTTCCTTTCAGACGCTGCAGATCACGTTTAAACATCGACGCATATGCGGAAAAAGATTTACCAAAAGTTGTTGGAACGGCGTCTTGAAGCTGAGTCCGACCGACCTTAATGGCGGTTGCATATCGATCTGCTTTATCACTCAATGCGTCAACTAAGTCACTCACCGCTGCCGTCAGTGTTGGTAACAATTTTAACATCGCCATTTTTCCGGCAGTCGGGTATGTATCGTTGGTTGACTGTGACTGGTTAACGTCATCGTTTGGATGAATCTCAACTTTTTCTCGACCATTTTTTATACTGATCCGCATGGCAAGTTGGGAAACCACCTCATTGACGTTCATGTTGGTTGAAGTGCCGGCACCGCCCTGAATTGCGGGTGTGATAAAGGCATCGTAATCTTTTGAAAACAATAGTTGATTACATGCCGACACAATCAAGTCGCTCTTTTCTTTATCCAGGGTCCCGGCCTTTTCGTTGGCGATGGCAGCCGCCTTTTTGATTTGAAGGTAACTTTGAATAATCGCAGGATCCACTTTTTCATTTGTAATCGGAAAATTATGTTTCGCTCGTAAAGAGTGGATCCCGTACAGGACGTTATCAGGTACAAACATTTCACCAATGCAATCTTTTTCAATTCTCATTCTCAATTCCCTCATTTCATGTGATATCTTTTAACATCAACTTACGTTTATTAATATATACCCATTTTTATAAATGTCAACACAAAAGTTGAATTTAAGCGTTTAATCAGATATATACCAATACCTAACGCATGAATGTCAGCAATCAATCTTAGAGAAAAATCGTTTCGGTCAAAAACAGTGATGTCATATAATCTATCATGTAGTTCAGAGCAAACTAAAAGCGGGTCCATAGTTTGGATCCGCTTTTCGAATTGTTAATGACTGCTCAATGTAACGTCATCGGCTTTTACAAATGCAATTCGGTGATTAAACTGAATTTGATAATACCGTTCATTTCCGTGAATCACGTTCTTAGGACTATTGGAATCAAAGTGCGAGTTGAAATAATCTGCCGTGACTTCCCCGCCGTAGACATATTTCTGTCCCGGTTGGATTTGATAAATCGGGGTTGGCGTAATGCCAGTAACTTTATTTTTCTTGAGAATTTGATTACTTGGGTAAGCACTGCCATACACTGAAACAGCTTTATTGCCTTTCGGTGTGACCAGCTTGCCAGTCGCTGAGGTCGAATTAGCGCCATTTGGATTATAGAACCAGGCGTTTTGGCAGCCATAAGTGATTTCCGTCCAGTCCCCACTTTGGCCGATTTGATTAAACTGCTGGCCAAAAACAGCCTTGTCGCCCCAATCATCTTTTTCGGTGGTCCCGGATTGGCCGGATGAGAAATCTTTATCCGCAATTAAGGAGCTGCTAAAACTTGGTTGTTGATACAGATAGACGAAGTTCGAGCCGGCCAACGGTAAATTGACACCAGCGTCTGTCACCTTTTCACCTGAATCCGCCGTCAAATTGTGCTGGCTGTCAGGCGTGATGGTAATGATACTTGAATCTGTACGCCCCTGGTTTTGACGGAGGTTAACCCCCATCAAACTAAAGTAATGATCCCAGTTCCAGTATGTTCCCGGATCCCAGTGCATTGTCTTTTGAGCTGCGGGCGTCAGTCCCGGCACGTTGTCGTGGCCGATGATGTGCTGTCGGTCCAGTGGAATATCATATTGATTGGCAAGGTATTTAACCAACGCTGCTGACGAACGGTACATATTCTCGGTATACCAGAAGCCGCCAACCGTCGCATAGCCTTCATGCTCAATGCCAATTGAATGCGAGTTAATGTACCAATTTCCGGCATGCCAAGCAACGTTTTGCGGCCGGACCATCTCAGCGACGGTTCCTTCGACTGAACTCACGACATAGTTTGCCGTGGTATAAGTCGGCGTTGAGAATAAATCCAGTGCTTCTTGAAAGCTGGTTTCGGTGTTATGAATCACAATGTAGTTAATTTTCATGTCATTGGGTCGATCCGCCAGATCATAGTTTCCGTAATCGCCCTGATCATCAAATTCTTTATAAAGTGCCGGGATCCATTCAATTGGCAACCCACTCGGGCCGTCAGTTGAAGAGGCTGTAGAATCGGAATTAATCGATTGGTCTTTCAAGTGAACCACCTTCTGCGGGGCAATTGTAATGCCATTTTGACTTTCCCCATCCTTTAGTATTTGATAAACGTTTTCCGCAAAATAATTGGCAGCGGCTTTTGAATCCGACTGGCTGTACTTCGCAACCGCAGCGTACCAGGAATTCAGGTTTGCAGTCAAGGACTTCCCAAGGGATTTTTGATAGAACCGTAGTAATGCAGCACCGCCTTGAATGTTGGCCGCGGTATTCGTCTTTAATTGATGAACGCTGAGCCCTGTCAATTTGGCCGCTTTTTGAAGGGTATGCAGTGAAGCAGCGTTTGGCGTCTTAACGGCCGCAGAATCAGCGCCACTGGTGGTCAACCCCGTGACATCCGTCAGATGCATGACGCCATAGCCACCGGCAACACTGGGCTTTCCTGAATGGGAATCCCAGCGGCTTTCATTGTAAGAAACCGCCTTTAATAAGGCAACGGGTACCTGATAACGTTTTGCCGCCTGCTGAAACTCATTTTCCATCGCCGCCGTCTTGGCAAACGCGTGAGAACCCTCATTTACCCCCACAATCAAGAACACCAACAATGCTGTTAAAAATAGCCATAACGGCCTTTTTGCAAGCTTCATATCATCACTCCTCTGTATGAATATCCACGAATAAGCATTATATTTACAATAAGAATACAACGAATCAGTGGAAAAATATACGAAATATGATAATTTATCTCATTTTTATTGCAAATAAAGTTTTATGACCTGAATTATATGGTGGAAGAACGTCAGTTTCTTTAATGATATTTTAATAAATATCGGCAGACGGCTATTTTTCTCCTCTAAGAGGGTGTATACTTTGTGAATAAATATCAAATTGGGAGGGATTTTTGTGAAACGATTTAGAAATCATCACGATTGGATGTTATTACTGGGATTGGGCTTGCTATTGCTAACGACTACTGCCGCCCCTGCAGCGGCTAAAAGCAACTTAACCGTAACCACTAATCTACCACTGACAACATCCGGCAATACCCGAAATTATTTACCCACCGGTACAGATGACCTTTATTCAAAATTGCCAATCAGCAAAACCACCAAGGTGCAAACTAAAGCAGCTGTCTTAAAAAACCTTAAAAACGCGTCGGATTCCGGTCAAACTTATTTTCGTGGCTATCGTGCCGCCAAATTATCCAACGGCAAATGGTATTTAAAAGTTGTTTCATTTGATAAAACCTACCGCGGCTGGATTTATACCGGGACGACCGATCCCACCAATGATCCAACTCAAGTCAGTGGCGGCCTTCAAGCTGTTCAAACCTTTAAAGAACAGACCGTCCCTGATTACGTCGCAACGACAACGTTTTATTTCACAACTCCCAAGGCCTCAACGCTTACCTATGTCGCACCGGATTATACGGATTATAAAGTTGGCCGAAATTTGAATGCGACAACGGACTTCTATCAAGACCCACTGACCGTCACGAAAGTCGGCAGCAAACAAAATGGCCGCAGCGCCAACCTGACTTATTATTATGTCAATGACGCGGCCCATCCCCAAGTTAACGGTTGGGTCCGGATTAGTGATGTCTCAACTTCTCCAGCAAGTTAACGACATTGAGCTAAAGAAAATGCGCGTTAATCCAAAAAATAAGCCCAGTAATCAATTATTCCATATTTTGGAATTTTGATTGCTGGGCTTAAATTCTGGCATCAGCTAAGTGCCTCAGGTTTTAATTTGATCATATAAACCACTATTTGACACACACGATTTAATTTAATTCACCCTTCTCAATAAATTGGTTATTTAAAAACCCAAAGCGTTTCGGATTTCCAATTAATTTTGAGAATGCGTACGGTTCTTTTTCTTGAAGCAAGATAATTTGAATTAGGTAGTTACGAAGCACCCACGGCTCTTCTCTACGACAATTTTTTAAGTTCAACACGTCTTGAATATGCTCAGGGGTTGTTTTGAGGTCAATGGCCGCCATTTTCAGGGTAATTCCTGAAAGGTCAAAGTTTCCTTGCAACTCATCTTTGACGGCAGCGGCCTCATCACTGGTTAGAACCATTCTGTCACTTCCTCGTCACTTGAAATTAGTAAGCATTAAAAAAACACTTATGTAGCATGCTAACACAATCGAGTTTGACGCACAAATGAAAGCTCAAGTTTGCTATAATAGATGTTGCTTTCCAAAAGACATTTTTCACGAAAAGCAGGGTCAAATCTGCTTGGAACATGTTACTATATAGTCATTGAGCATTTGGGACCACGTTCAAGTTTCAAAGGAGTTCATCAAGATCAAACAGCTTTTTCAAATATTCATGGGCCAACGTTTTATCAGCAACTTGGTGTTTCAAAAAAATCCACTTTAAGACTAAAATCACCGTTTCACTGCAGTGGTCGGCTACCAGCTCCACCGGCAAACCAAGCTTAGAGTAATCAATGGATGTCGTGAATATCTCCTGCATTTTATTTTTAAAGTAATTGATGAAGCTGTTGCCAAGCTGTCCAGAAAAGTCGTTGTATTGCAAAATGTTATTCAACAACTGCGCGTGGCTCTTGAAGACGTCATACAAACGGTCAAAATAAATAATCAATGACTTGTTTGAGACAGCCTCAGGGGCTTGATCAACTTGAATTTCTTGAGCAATCACGTACCAGCAGTAGTTCAATAGGTCATATTTATCATCAAAATAGTTATAAAAAGTGGCGCGGGGAAAGTTACTAATCTCGCAAATTTCGTTAACGCTGATCTTTTCAAAGGACTTTTCTGAAAGTAATTTCAGCATCGTTCCACAAAACGCCGTTAATGTCCGTTGTGCACCACGAGTTGGTTTTTTAGATAAATCATATTTCATTATTATTTCCTCAACGTTTTTGCATTTATGCTCATTTGTCTAATTTTAAACGAACGCAACAAATTGTCCCTTGCGCCATATTTATGCCGAGTTTATCATCTTATATTAGTTTGTACAGGTGTCCAATTTTAAACAATAGTCTTTAATTGATCATCAGAACGTGAAAGGAAGAAATTTAATGCAGAAGTTCAAAGAAAAGCATATGCTATCACTTATCATCTGGGTCGGGCTGGTTATCGTGGCACTTTTTGCGTTGCCAAATATCCCCCAGCTTGTTCGTGACAAAGGATCTGTGCAGATCCCGTCATCGCTTCAAAGCCAGGTTGCCAATAAGATTCAAAAGAAATACGAGGGCGGAAAAAACGTCAGAACATTGATTGCCGTGTTTAACAATAAGCACGGTCAAATTTCTGACCAACAATCGCTCCAGATTCAAGACGCAACCAATGCGATCAAGAATGATCCGGAATTACATATTGTTTCGGTAACTGCACCGAGTGATAATGCTGCCTCTAAGCAGCAGCTGCAGTCAAAAGACAATACCACCCAGATGGTGATGATCACCCTTCCAAGTAAATATAAGGTCCGTGGCCAAACCGACAAGATCTTGAGCAAGATTAAGACGTCAGGTCTGCGAACGTATGTGACTGGAACGGACATTCTCAATGATGACTTTTCAACGGTAACGGAAGAAGGACTGAAGAAGACTGAAATCATTGCCGCCATTTTTATTTTCATTGTGTTAATTATCGTCTTCCGATCATTTTTAATTCCAGTCATCTCCCTGCTAACCGTCGGGGTTTCTTTCCTAGTCTCGTTAAGCTTGGTCACCAACTTGGCTGAGCGGATGAATTTCCCAATTTCCAACTTTACCCAGATCTTTTTGGTTGTGGTCCTATTCGGAATTGGAACTGATTACAATATTCTACTGTACGACAGATTTAAAGAAGAGATTAAAAATGGTGCGGCAGCAACAGCCGCGGCCAAAGCGGCTCAACGTCATGCCGGTCGAACCATTCTTTACAGTGGATCATCTGTTTTGATCGGATTTGCTGCGCTGGGGCTCGCCAAATTCTCGTTTTATCGTTCCGGTGTTGCAGTGGCCGTCGGCGTTGCTATTTTACTGCTGGTTTTATTGACCTTAAACATGTTCTTCATGTCAACACTTGGCAGCAAACTGTTTTGGCCAAGTAAGGATTTGTCAGCCCACGATCGCAGCTTCCTGTGGAATTTCTTATCCAAATTTACCCTTTCACACACCTTTATTATGGTGGGAATCTTAGTTTTAGCCGCCTTGCCACTTTTGTTTGTCGGCAACCAGAAGCTCAACTTTAATAACGCTGACGAATTACCAAACAGCATTCAGTCAAAAGCCGGCTACAACGTGATCCAGGATCACTATCCAGCTGGAATGTCCGGCCCAACGACCGTCTACATTCAAAATAAAAAACCTTTGAATACCCAGGAACACCTGGCAGAGATCGATCAATTAACCGGTTATCTCAACTCTGAACCGGGCGTTAAAAGCGTTGCGTCAGTCACTCGCCCAGGCGGCACCAAGATCAGCCAGCTTTATTTAAGAAGTCAGTTAAAGAGTTTAACGGATGGGTTAAACCAGACCAGTAAAGGTATCAAGAAGGTTCAAAAAGGACTCAAGAGTGCGAATGAAAAGCTCGCCAACTCCGGCACATCCGAAAGTATTGCCCAAGTTCAGCAGCTGGCCGATGGTGCCAGCAAGCTTGAATCGGGCGCCCAACAACTCAGTCAGGGCGTCGCAACGTATACTTCCGGCGTCAGCAGTTTAGCCAGCGGCTCACAACAATTGAGTTCAAGTACGTCTAATCTTCAATCAGGTGTTGGTCGTTTAGCCAGTGGTAGTCAGCGACTCAATACCGGTATTTCACAACTGCGCAGCCAAACAGCTCGTATGAAAGCCCTTCGCAGTCGAATGAGCGCTTTATCATCTGGTTCAAGACAATTATCTTCCGGATTAGGTCGACTTAATTCACAAGTTTCGCCATTTTCAAGTGGTTTAAGCCGAATTAGCAGCGGTGCCAGCCGTTTGAATGCCAACAGCGCATCTTTGGTATCTGGTGCCAAAAGTGTCGCAAGCGGCAGCTCAACGGTCAATACCGGAGTCCAGACTTTAAATAGCAAGATGAAAGAATTACAAAGTCAGATGCAGGAATTACAAACCGGCTTAACATCCGCTAACGCCGGCTTGGATCAAGTTAACAACGGAACCGATACTGTTAACAAGTACCTCAAAGAAATGCAGAAATCTTACCTTGGTAATACTTTCTACATGCCTGCCGAAAGTATCAAGAGTGCCTCATTTACCCCATCTCTTGACGCCTTCATGTCCAAAGACCGTAAGATCACCAAGATCACCGTTATTTTGAACAGTGATCCTAGTACCACTGAATCAGCTAACCGGATTAGAACGATTACCCGGGATGTTCAGGCCAAAATGAAAAACACCAGCTTGAGCAATGCTAAGGTTGCCGTTGGCGGTCAAAGCTCACAAACAGCTGACCTTCAAAAAACCGCCAATGGTGACTTCATCAGAACCGTTGCCATCATGCTGGTCGGAATTGGTTTGGCCCTGATGGTGGTTACCCGATCATTGGTCCAAGCAATCACGATTATCGGAACACTTTCAATCACCTATTTGGGATCACTTCAGATTACCAGGTGGTTGTCCGGGTATCTGCTATTCCAAAACATGTTAACTTGGAACACACCATTCTTCAGCTTCATCATGCTGGTTGCCCTCGGAGTGGACTACAGTATTTTCCTAATGATGCGGTATCGGGGTGATGCGGGCGCCATCCCTGACGTTCGTCGTCGAATCCTTAATTCCGCCACAATCATCGGAACGGTCGTTATTTCAGCCGCTATTATCTTGGGTGGTACGTTTGCTGCATTGATTCCGTCAAATGTTTTGACGTTGATTCAAGTGGCAATGACCGTTATCGTTGGTTTAATCATTCTGGTATTGACGTTACCAATTATCATGTCAGCAATGGTTAAGTGGACCTACCCATACGTCAATGATAAGATGTATCAAAAGTCCGTTGCGGAAAAAGAAAAAGCGCACCCAACCAGACGCGCGAAGAATCAAGATAATGAATAATGCTTTCTGTAAAAGGCCTTCTAATAATATTAGGGGCCTTTTTTGGTACATTTATTGCGGTAGATTTGACAAATCCCCTAAACGTACGCTATAGTTTTTGAGTATCATCTAAAGAAATTACCCACCCAGCCGAATCTAATGGCTGGCGTATCGATTAGGAGAATTTGATGACTAGTTTTTTAAAGATCGCAACTGTTGCAGCAGCAAGTTTGCTTATGATACTGATGTTTCGTAGCCAACCTGCAAAGGCTGCGGACACTTATTATCAGGTCGCCAGCATTCATAAGACAACCCCAACTAGTTGGCGTGGCAATTGGTATTCCTATGTTAATGGCAGGTTTTGCCTAACCCAAATCAATAAATATTCAGTCACTCAGAAATACAAGGGTAAAAAGCACACTCTCTACAAATCAAGTTGGAAAGGTTATCGCAAATTAGCTGTCGGCAAAATCGTTGGGACCAATCGCTATACATTTAATGCCTATGCTAAAAAAGCCTATCAAAGTGACCACGGCTGGGGAATCGCCCACCGAAAAGTTGAGGGCCAAAAGATCACCGTTCTTCGAGATTATTCTGGCGGTGGGTCCTATGTTGACTTATTCAGATCACCTGTTTATCGTTCTTACGGCAGTAATTAAAGGAGTTTACCATGACAAAGAATCGAATCGTTAATGCATTGTCTTACCTGTCAATTATGTTTGCCCCGTTCATCTTCCCCTTTATCGTTTGGATCGTGACCGATCACAATCAGGACATGCATGACACAGCTAGAAGAGCCTTTACGCTGCACCTGATTCCAGTTATCCTAACGATTTTAACGCTGCTCGTGGTTGGAATTATGGGAATGGTTTCTCGGCAAGCAGCCTACACTGGTTTCTTATTTGTCGCCCTGATCGCACTGGTAGTTTTAGTGGATCTGGGGATGTTTATCTATAATCTATATATGGGCATCCGAATTCTTGTGGAAGATTAATTTTATCCGCGCAAAATAGGCCGGAACAAAACGAAACGTTTTGCTCCGGCCTCTTTTGATTGCCATCATTTAACTTTGAGAATAAATATCCATGCCGCTTTGCGTATCACATACAAAATAATGTCTTGGCGTTCTAACTATCACCCACAGGAGATAGAAGTCGCCAACGCATCCGGCACTGTGTAGTGCCCCAATAATCACGAAAAATCCTGGGTTAATTATTCCGGCATAAAACAAGCCCATTAAGATTAACGTAATCAGAATAAACGGGCTGGCCCCGATCCACGCAAATTGTCGTTTTGTATATAATGACTTGGGGCTGGTGACAAAAAGCAGGCCATTTTTGAACCCAAACTTAATTTTCCCGTTTGGTTTAAAAATCTTGTAGAACAGTCCGTGAATCACCTCGTGGAGCGTAATCATCACCAAAATCGCAACTAACAACCACGCTAAGTCCGTTTCATTAAGGCTAAAGGTAAATGAACCGGCCATCATCCCAAACAGCCACAAGAAACCAAGAAAAGCAATCACGGCCAGAACGTTTAATCCAAAGATCAAGTTTCGGTTGTTCATCAAATCAATTCGTTTGTATAAATGCAAATTGGACCACCCCGTTTTGAATTGTTAGGTCAATCATATCACACCACCACTAAAAAAATCCTGAGCAGTTAAAACCGCTCAGGATTCATGATGTTTAGTAATAAATAAACACTGGTTCAAGTGTATGAGTGTACTTCCATACCTTAGGCATTTGTGACGGTGGATTATTCAAGCACCCGTGTGAATGATACTGGGAACGTGCACTTGGATTTCCATAGACTGATGCCGGCTGCCATGGGGAGTCGTGCAGGCCAACCCCCGAGTTGGTCAATGGCTCCCAGTAGCTGACTGGTGAAGCATACTTCGAACCGTCACTATTCTTCCCACGAAGGGTCGCGTGACGCTGCTTGTACATAATATAAAATGCACCTTGTGGGGTCCGATTACCGCCCGACAACGTTCCAGACATAATTGGAATGTTTGCCTTAAGCTTGCCGTCCTTATAAACGTATTCATGAAGATTCAACAAATCAATTGCCACGTACGTCTTACCGGAACCCTTAATACCATACCCGGTCCCAACTGCGTAATGTTTCAAATTCATCGTCACTGAATGTGACCGCTGCATATTCTTCAAAATATTCTTGGTTAATGCTTTTTGATTAACCTGCCAACCATAAGTTCCACCGGCATGAATTCGAACCCGCTTGCCTTGATGGGTCGTAATTGTCACGGGTTTTCCAAGCGTATTCACTTTAGATGCAAATTTAGCAACCCATTTTTTAACTTTGGTGGAATCAAATTTATACGTTCCGTTGGCGGTTGGATACCCATTCGTTACCCAACGTTTAGCGACAAACTTGTAGGTCTTGTTATAGGTTTTCAAGGTAACTGTATTATCCAGAGTCTTGGCAAGTTGCTTCTTTTGATTGGCCACCTGTTGGCTATCTGGTTTGACGTATCCATCCTTTGTCATCTTAACCGAAATCAAGAGACTGCTCTTTGCCTGCTTCTTGAAGTCCTTAACCATCTTCGCCTTGTCCAATGTATTTCCCTTAACGCCTGGTTTAACAACCATTTTGCCGTCCTGTAATAACACCTTGGCGTCAACGGTTTGTTTACGACCGGTGTTAATTTGATCGATACGATTTTCAAATTTCGGAAGTAACGTCTTTAACCGGTAGTTCAATTGCTTTTGCGTCACATCCGACTTGGCACTTAACTTGGCTGAAGTCATCATGCTCATCGAACTGCGATCCTTGAATAATTTCTTAACATCCTTGGGATTAACCTTAATTTTGGAATCCCGAACAACTAAATAATTGCCATCTTCATCAATATGAGACGTGTTTAACTTCTTTGTTGCCTGGGCGACAGTTAGCCCGGAAACATCAACATCATTGATTTTGGTAAATTTAAAATGATTTTGAAAATAGAAGTGGGACCCAATAAAGCCGCCAAAAAGAACTAGGACAACTGCCAATACAATTCGTCTTAGAAGTTTATTCTTTGGCTTTTTACCGAACTTTTCTCTACGTGACATTGGGAATGCCAACCTCCTTTGGATACTGTTCTAAGCATATTCTACGAAGTTTTCGCTATTCAATCTAGCAAAAGGGCTTGGTATTTAAATACTTAAACAAATCTTCACGTTTCGCTCATCATTTTGAAACGTAGGTTTTTATGTTACCATTAATTTGCACTTTTATTAAGGGTTATTTAAAAAATTGGCTATTCAATTGAATTGGGAGAAAATTATGAAATTAATTGTGGAGCGTTCAAAACCGGCTCGGGCCGCTGCTGCTTACATCAGAATGTCTGTTTTTGTTTTGGAACGGGGAATTGCCTGGACGGACGAATTTGATGATAAAGATTCTGACGAGATGGTCTACGCGGTACTATTCGACGGAAAGGTGCCCGCTGCCACTTGTCGGTTTGAAACCTATGATGATCAGACGCTAAAAGTTGGTCGAGTTGCGACTTTAAAGCAAAGTCGTGGTCACGGATACGGTCGAAAAGTCGTCAGCGCACTAGAGGATAAGGCGCAAGCAATGGGCTTTTCGCATTCGCTCATTCATAGCGAAATGGATGTAGTTAAGTTTTATCAACGACTCGGCTATGAAATCACTTCAGATGTGTTTTATGAAGACGGCGTTCCGTGCGTGATCGTGGAAAAGGATTTGTAAGCTTTTTAGCTGTTGGATCAAATGAACCATTTTTTACAATATTAAATAGCTGCCAATGATGAACGAAGCGCATGAATCATCGTTGGCAGCTATTTTATATTATTTTGATGTGAACTGCTGGTGACAACCCTGACTCGGGTCTCGTCACACTCTGGTGGAACTCAATTTTAGATATTGATTAGTTTGGTGCTCTACTGTTACTTGGATAAAATGTGCTCCGACAACCCTTACACACCGGGTCGACCCGGGTCTCATCACACTCTGGTTTGATGACGATGATCTTCTTATCTTTTATTTCACCTAGTCGAAATGTGCTACGCGAACCAACTTCCTCCGCTTAATCCGATAACTAACTTCGACGCAAGCCCCGCGTCAAAGCTAGTTATCAAATTAATGCTCGGAAGTTACCCGGTTCGCTTCGCACTCTTTAATTTTTAAACGAATGAATCGGTGCCGGGATTCTTCCTCCCCTATTTACCAATTTGGCTGGGCTGCTTTGATTAATTGGCATTACCGGCGCGTAGCCGAAGATGCCGCCGAAATCAATTTGCTCGCCAACTTTTTTGCCGGTTGCCGGGATCACCCGGACCGCCGTGGTTTTGTTATTGATAACACCAATTGCCGCTTCGTCAGCAATCATTCCGCTGATCGATTCCGCTGACGTATCTCCTGGCACAGCCACCATATCCAACCCAACTGAACATACCGCCGTCATCGCTTCAAGTTTTTCCAAGTTCAAATTACCATGTTCGACCGCCTTAATCATGCCGCTGTCTTCTGAGACCGGAATAAACGCACCAGACAGGCCGCCCACATGTTCACAGGCCATAACGCCACCCTTTTTGACGGCATCATTCAGCAATGCCAGAGCAGCCGTTGTTCCTGGTGCACCGACGCTTTCCAGGCCAATTTCTTCCAGGATCTCAGCGACCGAATCGCCCTGACTCGGCGTTGGCGCCAATGATAAATCAACTATTCCAAACGGCACATTAAGCGCTTTAGCGGCAACGTTGCCAACAAATTGTCCCATCCGAGTCACCTTGAAGGCGGTTTTTTTGATGGTCTCCGAAACAACATCAATTGATTGCCCGCGAACCTGTTCCAGTGCCCGTTTGACAACACCTGGGCCACTAATTCCAACGTTAATGACCTTATCAGCTTCCCCAACACCGTGAAACGCGCCGGCCATAAACGGATTATCTTCAACCGCATTGGCAAATACCACCAAACTCATGCAGCTGACTGGATCAATTTCAGAGAGGTCTTTGACGACCTGGCCCATCTGCTTAACCGCATCCATATTGATTCCGGCTCTGGTTGAGCCAACGTTGACCGAACCACAGACGCGTTTGGTCTCGCTTAACGCCTGGGGAATCGACTCAATTAACTTACGGTCGCCGGTTTGATATCCCTTTTGAACTAATGCAGAAAAGCCGCCAATCAGGTCAACGCCCAATACTTCGGCCGCTTTTTCCATTGTGTGGGCGTAAGCGACATAATTATCATCATGACAGGCTGCGGCAATCATTGAAATTGGCGTCACCGAAATGCGTTTGTTGACAATCGGAATGCCGTATTCCGACTCAATTTGGTCAGCAACTTTCACCAAGTCCTTGGCACTGGTCGTCAATTTATCATAAATTTTTTGCCGCGCCTTTTGACCGTCACCATCGATACAGTCAAACAATGAAATGCCCATTGTGATTGTGCGAATATCCAGCTTTTCTTCAGAAATCATTTGAATGGTCTCTAAGATTTGTTTGGTTTCCATCTCATGGCCTCCTAAAGCTTCTGAATGGCGTCAAATAATTCCTGACGTTGAATATTAATTGATAAGCCGGTTTCTGATGCGAGATCGGCCAAACTGGTCTTGACTTGATCAAAGCTGACTTCGTGATCATCCCACTCACCCATCAACATCATGGTAAAATCTCCGTGCATTAATGTTTGAGAAATATCCGTAATGTTAACCTTCAGTGTTGCCAATCGTTGTGAAACCTTTGCAACAATTCCAACTTGATCATGTCCAATAACCGTGATAACTGCTTTCATTGTGTCCACCCTTTCAGATTCTTGAAGTCTGTAAATCCGCTAACTTGCAACTATCATACTAAATATTTCCCTGAACAGCAATTTGGATTTATATTTATCCGAATAAATTAAGATGCAAGCTAATTTATACTTATAAATAATGCTATAATATCAATTAATTAATAATAAAGGTGGACAATGACATGGCAACTGAAAAAGAAAAATTCTTAGCCGGCGACCCCTACTTGGTGATGGATCCTGAACTAACTGCTGATGAAACCAAGGCACGCAGACTTTGTAAGATGATGAATGAATTAGATGATACCGCTGGTCAGGAAAAGGAAAGTTTGATCAAAAAGTTATTCGGATCGGTTGGAAAAGATCCCTGGGTCCAACCCAATTTTCGCTGTGACTTTGGTTACAACATTCACGTAGGTGACAACTTTATCTGTAACTACGATAATGTCATCTTGGATATTGCGCCGGTCACAATCGGTAATCATTGTATGCTGGCACCCCACGTTCAAATTTATTCAGCCTATCATCCCCTGGACCCCAAGCAGCGGGCAAATTTTGTGGGAATGGGAAAACCGGTTACTTTGGGCAACGATGTCTGGGTTGGTGGCGGCTCAGTCATTCTCCCAGGGGTCACCTTGGGCAATAATGTCATTGTTGGCGCTAATTCAACGGTCACCAAATCGTTCGGCGATAACTTGATTATTGCGGGCAATCCTGCCCGAGTCATTCGCGAGAACCCCTACAAAGAATAATTTTTTTAAATTTCGGGTTGACATTCAAAATAGCAGGGTGTAAATTAATGACAATCATTAAATTCAAATTAAAAAGCGATGAAGAGAATCGTCATTTTCCATTTGCAATAAGAGAGTTGCTGGTTGGTGTGAAGCAATTTGCAATCTTAGATGATTATCATCTCCGAGCTATGCGATCAAAGTTTTAGTAGATCACATTGGGTGCACCCATTATTGTGTCAGCGTATCGCGAAAGCTGTACGTGTGAGGTAATTCTAGCAATAGGATTACGAATTAAGGTGGTACCGCGCATTAGGCGTCCTTTTAACACTCCCATTATGGGAGGTTATTGGGACGCCTTTTTCATTTGAATTTAAAAATATTTTAAGGTGGTGAGGACATATGGAATCGGTGATTAAAGGCTCCAATGAAAATCCTGGTCAGATTCAGATTTTGCAAAAGCTAACACATAATTTCAACCGATATAGTGCCAACTACGCTACAACACATATTGATTCAATCAATCACATATTTCACGTCACGGATTGGTCCTCACTTTACATACAAGTGAGAACCCGATTAATTAAACTATACGGAGGTATCGCTTATGGATGAACAACAAGCAACAATGGAACTATCAACTCAGGAAAATGATTTAGCAAACAAACTATTTAACGCCTACGAAACTCACAAGCCACTAAAGGAAGCCGACTTTGACGGCGTCGTTAATGATGAACAGGCCGCTTACCGCGTTCAACGACGGCTAACCGAGCTCAAGAAAGAAGACGTTGGCGGCTATAAAGTCTCACTTACCAGCAAGCAAACCCAAGACATGTTTGACTCCGACTCACCACTATACGGTGCCCAAGTTAAAAGTCATTTCCTACAATCACCGGTTACCCTACACCGTGGTGAACTCATGGAACCCCTTGCCGAAGTGGAAATGCTATTTACTGCAAAAGAAGACCTTAGCAGCAAGGATTCGCTAGAAGATCTCATGCGTAAGACCAAGGTTGCACCAGCCGTTGAAGTTCCCGATTCACGATTTAGCGACTGGTTCCCAAGCCTATCCAAATACATGGTTATGTCAGACGCTGCGGTTGGCGGCTACGTTGTCTACGGTGATGAAAAAGATACCAACCTACTATTTGATAACGTTGACGATCTCGCAAACGTTAAGTGTGAGCTATTCCATGATGGTAAAAAGCTAAAGGACGGCGCTTCATCTGAAGTCCTAGGCAACCCACTAAAATCACTTCACTGGCTAGTCGAAAAGCTCGAGTCACAAGGCATGCCGCTACAAGCCGGCCAACGGGTTTCAAGTGGGACATTCCTACTACCTGAATCACTTAAGAACGGTGAGTGGAAGGCAACCTTTGATAAGGGATTGGGCGCAGTATTCTTGAAAGTTGCAGGTGATTAATCCAACTACTAAAATGACGACAACGAAAATTTTACTCATTATTTTCGGAACAACTGATAAATTGAAATTGAACGATAATTGATAAAAATGAAATGAAATTTGAAATGCCACTTCTGAAGGCGGAAAACTTTGGAAGTGGTATTTTTTTGTGATCTGTTGGCTAGGCTAAACGTGCTACGCAAGCCAGATCCCTCCGCTTAATCCGATAATGGTTTTCGACGCAAACCCAGCGTCAAAACCCATTATCACATTAATGCTCCGAAGCTAAACGGTTTGACTCACACTCTCTCTTTAAACGTGCTACGCGAACCAACTTCGTCCGCTTAGTCCAACAAACGGCTTCAACGCAAACCCAGCATTAAAGCCGTTTGTTACACTAATGCTCCGAAGTTCCCGGTTCGGCACGCACTCTCTCTAAACGTGCTCCTCAAACCAGCTTCGTCCGCTTAATCCGATAATGAGTTTCGACGCAAACCCAGCGTCAAAACCCATTATCACATTAATGCTCCGAAGCTAAACGGTTTGACTCACACTCTCTCTTTTTTTCTTGACTTGTCGAACAAACGTTCGTATCATATAGATACACCAATAAATACCCGCAGGTGATCCCTCATGAAAACACCTCTTGATAACAAACAACTTCTTCCCGTCCACGACGTCATGTGCATTGACTGCAAATCCTTTTACGCTTCCACCGAAGCCATTAAGCGCGGCGAGCATCCCCTTTCCGCCAAAATTGCCGTGATGAGCCGCGAGGAATCCTCCGGCGGCCTTATTCTTGCTGCCAGCCCCTTTTCCAAACAAGTTTATGGCGTTAAGCTCGGCACTCGGCGGTTTGAGATCAATGACGATATGGATCTTGAAATGGTCGAACCCCACATGGCCGATTATGTTGCACTTAACTATAAAATCAACCAGATTTACCGGCAATTTACCGATGACAATCATTGGTTTCCCTATTCAATTGATGAAAGCTTTATTGATGTTAGCCACAGTCACAAGTTGTTTGGGTCTAATGTTCAAATTGCCAAAATGATCCAGGATAAAGTTTTTAAAGAAACCGGAATCATCACGACCATTGGTATCGGCCAAAATCCACTGCTTGCCAAACTCGCACTGGATAACGCCGCCAAGAAGAAAGCCCCGTGGCTCGCCGAATGGGACTATGATGACGTTCCAACCACTATTTGGCAGATAAAAAGTCTTCCGGACATGTGGGGCATCGGCAGTCACACTGCTGCCAAGCTTAACGGGTTAGGCATCTACTCCATTAAAGAATTAGCTCATGCCGACGTCAATAAACTCAAGAAAAAATTTGGCGTCATGGGCGAACAACTCTACTACCACGCTTGGGGAATTGACTACTCCGATTTGGAAAAAAAGTACCTGCCGCGTTCCGACAATAAAGGCTACGGCAACTCCCAAGTACTAATGCGCGATTACACGGAGTTAGTCGATCTCAAAACTGTCCTGGGCGAAATTGCCGACCAAGTTGCCACCCGCTTGCGAAAAAATCACGTCGTTGCTGAAGTCGTCAGTATTTTTATCGGCATGGCCGACACAGACAAGCAGGGGCGCAGCCATTTTTCAGCCCAAATGCACGTTGAGCCCACCGATTCAACAAAAAGCATCAACAATGCCGTTCAGTATTTATTAGAAACCAAATGGGATGGCAGTGCCGTTCGAAACGTCGGTGTTCGCTGCAACCGAATTTCAGAAAAGCGTGCTACCCGGTTCAGCTTATTCGAAGACCCGGACACCACTTTGGACCGGGAAAAGCTTGAACATACCATTGATATTATTCGAAAAAAATATGGCTACAAAGCATTAGTCAGAGCTTCATCCAAAACCAAGGGCGGAACCGCTATTGAACGGGCCAACCTGGTTGGTGGTCATCAAGCTTAACGATGTCAGGAGGTTTTTACAATGATTGCAGAATCACGTGAACTAATCGAAAAGTATCATCAATATTTTAAGCGCCTGCCCCACTATCAATACTGGCTGGTGATCGTGGATAATCATTTCTTCGACCGCTATTATTTCTTTATTTATAGTAGAAAACTTCGAACCAAATTAGTTCGCTCCCATGAACTGCTGGCACTCGTCCATGACAAACAAAAATATCAACAGGTTTTAGCCGACCTTAAAAGTATCAGCAACCTCAGTATCGAATATCGCGATACGTCACATTTAGTCGAACCGATACCGGAAATTACCAACGATAAAATCCATGGTCATAATTACTAATTTCTCCCAGTGCTTATAAGTAGTAAATTATTGAGTGAATATGGTATATTAATGGAAATAGTTGCAGATTTCGAGGGGAGAAGTTCGTATGAAACAGCTTAAAGAACGCGTGCTACTGCTGGCGGCTGGGATGTTCACAGCCGGCGCGATTGCAATTAACCAGGCAAATCCAGTTGATGCAAAAACGTCAGCCGTAAAAGTTGTGAGCGTCAGTTCAATTTCAAAAACGACCTACCAGGCTTCTAAAGGCTATCTTTATGGTGACGCCCAGCTAACGCAAAAGCGCTATAACCTAAGAAACTACGGTAAGCTCGTTTTTGACGCGTCAAAACGACTGACCGTTAAGAAGCCCAATGGCAAACAGGCCATTTATTACTACGTCACCAACAAATCCAGTAAAATCAAAGGCTATATTTGGCATGGCTACTTAACCAAAGTCCAAGTTCCAATGTCGGAAAAGGCAATCGTTAAACTAATTGACCAAGCCCCCGACATGAATCCGGTTGAATCAATCAGAGATTTAAAACCGATTAATTATGAGACCCACGAAGCCGCCTTTGATTTAGCCTACAACGTTTTTCACTTCTCCCCAGCATCCATGTTTCGAGATAATCAAGCCAGCATCTACGTTCCGGACAGTGAATTAAGTCAGCACGTCCAAGCTGCCATGGCCAAGTGGAATACAGCCCTTGATACAACCGTCTTTACACTGGGAACCAAGACCAATCACACGTTGACAATCTCCTTTGGAAATGGCGTTAAGGAAGGTTGGGACGGCTTGTATGACGGAAAAGCGATTTATGTTGATAAAGCCCACTACCGTGACGCTCAATATCCGGGAGCTTATATGAAGCCGGAACTGGCAGCCAAATTTACAACCGATCAATACTGGGATGGCGTCATTGCCCACGAACTCGGCCACACGCTTGGGCTCGACCACACCGGTTACCAAGAAGATCTGATGTACGCACCAAACAGTATGGGAAACGTGATTGCCAAGTATATTTGGAAAAAGCCAGTCGCTAAATCAGCTACCGGATTGGACGGGACTGAAATGGCTGCGATTTCTGAACGGGATCTGAATCGGGCTAAGCTCGCCAAAATCTTAGGTTACTGGTAAATAAGTGTGGGCAACAAATACCTACTACGTTAGTGCACAATTCAGCTTAGTAATATTCTGGCTAAAAACGAGATCGAAGCAAAAGTACCAACTTTTGTTCCGATCTCGTTTTTTTCTCATAATTACATATTATTTAGCTGAAGTGGACCGTAATAAGCTGATACAGCTTAATCAAACAAATGCAGTTTGGCAATCCGCTGACAGGCCTCTGTAAATCGAGGTTCGTCAATCAATAATCCGACCCGGATGAACCCCTCTCCACCGTCACCAAACCCGTTACCAGGTGCAACTGCAACCGCAGCTTTGTCGAGGAGCAAATCAGCAAACGCTTCACTAGTGTAACCCTTAGGAACCGGCATCCACGCGTAAAAGGAACCGCCAGAGGGGTATGGTTCCCAACCAATGGCCCGTGCTGCCTTGAAGAACTGATTCCGCCGTTTCTCGTATAGTGCCACCAAGTCGTGAACCGACTGCTGGTCGCTATTTAGCGCTGTAATAGCCGCCTTTTGAATCGCTGGAAAGACACTGACAAATAAATGGTCTTGAATCAGATTAATCGCTTCAATCATATCGGCATTTCCAGCAGCAAACCCAATTCGCCACCCTGCCATGTTAAATGATTTTGAGAACGTATCCATTTCAATGCCGACATCTTTGGCCCCCGGAGTTTGCAGGAAACTGACCGGCCTGTGGCCGTCAAACCCAATGGCACCATAAGCGAAGTCTTGAACAACGCCAATCCCATTGGCTTTTGCGAAGTCAACGGTTTTTTGATAAAACGCCGGAGTCGCCACAGCGCCGGTGGGATTGTTGGGATAGTTCAAATACATAAGTTTTGCGTCCTCGACAACCTGCTTGTCCAATGTGTCGTAATCCGGTAAGAAGTGATTGGCTTCTGTTAATCGCATTAATTCAAGTTTGACTTGAGCCAGTGCCACTCCCGATAAATAATCAGGATAGCCGGGATCTGGCAGCAACATCATGTCGCCGGGGTTTAAAATTGCAAACGGCAACTCAACCAACCCGATTTTGGACCCGCCAAGAATTGCGATCTCTGTTTCGGGATCCAATGAAACCCCATATTCCCGTTGATAAAAGGCCGCAGCCGCCTTTTTAAGCTCAGGGTCGCCTCTGAACTGAGCATACTTGTGGTTCTGCGGATCAGCAGTTTGCTTTTGCATGGCCTCCACGATAAATTCAGGCGTCGGTTGATCAGGATTTCCCTGCCCCAAGTTGATCACGTCCGCGCCAGTTGCAATCTTGGCATTGACCTTTTTGACAAGGCTCGCAAAAAATTGCTTGGGTAAGTGCTGTAAAATATTAGACTCTTCAAATTTCAAATGATTTCCTCCAGACAAACAACTTGTCTCAGCTTACGAATCAAACTGAGTATTTAGTGAATATTATGGTGAAAGTTCAAATTGATGTCAACAGATAATCTAATTTAAAATTAATATTTCTCATCATTCTACAATGCTAGGCCGTAGTTGGCACCGTTTGCACAAATGAGTGTCTGCTATACAGGAATCCAAATATCTGGTATTATATTCTCATTATTGTGTGTGATGTTTTATTACATATACTAGGAGGAATTATTCATGAAGCGAAAAGTTTTAACAGCTTTCGGGCTACTATCCGTGCTGGTAGCCATTTTGTTCTGTTTGGGACTGCCAGGCAGTAAGGCGCAAGCAAAAACTTATCAAATCGGGACAGACGTGACATATCCCCCATTTGAATTTGCCAACAAGCAGAATAAATATGTTGGTATTGATATCGACATTATGAAGGCAATTGCCAAAGAAGAAGGCTTTAAGGTTAATATTAAGCCGGTTGGGTTTAACGCAGCGGTTCAGTCAGTTCAATCCGGCCAACTTGACGGTGTGATTGCTGGGATGACCATTACCCCGGAACGGCAGGACAAGTTCGATTTTGGAACCCCCTACTATAAAACCGGAGCGGTGATGGCCGTTAAAAAAGGCAGCGATATTACTAGTTTCAAACAATTACGTGGCAAAAAAGTTGCTTTGAAGACTGGTACGGCTGCGGCTGATTACGCCAACAGTCTCAAAAAGAAGTATGGCTTTAAAACAGTCACCTTTGACGATTCGGATAATATGTACCAAGACGTGACGACGGGAAACTCGGTGGCATGTTTTGATGACCAACCCGTTCTTCAGTATGGCATTAAACACGGCTTAAAGCTCCAAATTGCGACCAAACCGGCAAATCAAGGCTGGTATGGCTTCGGTGTCAAAAAGGGCACCCACAAGCAATTAATCAAGAAATTCAACGCCGGTCTCAAAAAGATCAAAGCCAACGGAACCTACGACAAGATAGTTGGTCAATATCTGGGGACCAAGACCAATTCACAGGTTAAAGGAAAGACGTTTATTATCGGAACTGACGTAACCTTCCCACCCTTTGAATTTGCCAACAAAAAGAATCAATACGTTGGAATTGATATGGATTTGATTCGAGCAATTGCCAACGAGCAGGGCTTTAAGGTTAAGATTAAAGCACTTGGGTTTAACGCTGCCGTCCAGGCAGTTGAATCGGGCCAGGCTGATGGTGTGATTGCCGGAATGTCAATCACCAATGAACGAAAAGACCAGTTTGACTTTTCAAAGCCCTACTTCAATTCGGGGGTTGTGATGGCGGTCGCCAAGAACAGCAAGATTCATAAACTATCGCAGTTGCGTGGTAAACGAGTTGCGGTAAAGACCGGAACTTCAGGTGCCGATTACGCCAACAGCATGAAGAAAAAGTACGGCTTCAAAGTGGTTACTTTTGATGATTCAAATAACATGTACCAGGATGTTACAACCGGCAACTCAATTGCCTGTTTCGAAGATCATCCAGTCATGCAATATGCGATTAAGCAAGGGACGAAGCTCAAGATTGTGACCAAGCCGGCATTGAATGCTCCCTATGGCTTTGCGGTTAAAAAAGGCCATAATCAGGCACTTTTACAGGCTTTCAACAACGGTCTGGAAGATTTAAAGGCCAGTGGCACTTACGACGATATCAAAGCCAAATACTTGGGTGCTGACGAAATTAAGTCGGCTGCAAAAACATCTGGTAACGACGCTGAAGACCGGACATTTGTCGGTTTGATCAAGCAAAACGCCGGTGCCCTTCTCTCCGGACTCCAAGAAACTCTTTGGCTGACAGTGGTCTCAATCTTCTTCGCCACCATTTTTGGTGTTCTGGTTGGATTGATGGGCGTTGTCCCAAGTAAGTTTAGTAATGGCCTTTCGACAACTTTGATTTATATCTTTAGAGGAATGCCACTGCTGGTTTTGGCGTTGTTTATCTACACGGGAATTCCGAGCTTGACTGGTCAAAAGATTCCAGCGTTTGTGGCCGGAGTCGTTACGTTGACGTTTAACGAAGGCGCGTATATCGCGGCATTTGTGAAGGGCGGTATTCAAGCTGTTGATCCCGGACAGATGGAGGCCGCGCGAAGTTTAGGACTGCCTTTCGGAAAATCAATGCGCAAGATTATTCTGCCACAAGGCATTCGAATCATGGTGCCATCATTTATCAACCAGTTTATAATTACATTAAAGGATACCTCAATCCTATCGATTATCGGATTGCTGGAACTGACTCAAACCGGTAAGATTATCATTGCCCGAAACTTGGAAGGCTTCAAAGTTTGGACAATTGTTGCGGCAATTTACCTGATCATCATTACGTTGTTAACTTGGTTATCGAACTGGGTACAAAGGAGAACTAAGGTATGAGTGAAAAAGTAAAAGTAACAAATTTAGTCAAAACATTTGGCGATAACGAAGTCCTAAAAGGCATCAATTTAACCGTTGAAAATAATGAGGTGGTCGTAATCATCGGCCCATCCGGGTCTGGTAAAAGTACCCTCCTTCGAAACTTGAATAAGCTTGAGGAACCGACATCCGGCTCGATTGTCATCGATAACGTTGATATCGCAAAGGATGGCGTTGATATCAATTCGGTTCGAGAAAATATCGGAATGGTGTTTCAACACTTTAACTTATTCAAGAACCTGACTGTTGGCGAGAACATTATGCTGGCACCGGTTGAACTTAAAAAAGTCTCAAAGGACGATGCTGCCAAAGAAGCTCGTAAGTTACTGGCCACAGTTGGTTTGGAAGAAAAGTTTGATGCGACCGTTCAATCCCTCTCCGGTGGTCAGCAGCAACGGGTTGCGATTGCCCGTGCGCTGGCAATGAATCCGGATATCATGCTTTTTGATGAGCCAACATCCGCGCTTGATCCTGAAATGGTCGGTGATGTTTTGGAAGTTATGAAACGTCTGGCCAAACAAGGGATGACAATGGTCGTCGTTACCCATGAAATGGGCTTTGCGAAAGAAGTAGCTGACCGGGTTGTCTTCGTTGATGACGGTCAAATCCTTGAACAAGGCACGCCGGACCAAATTTTCGACCACCCGACGAATCCACGATTACAAGATTTTCTAAATAAAATTCTCAATGTGTAATAAAAAGAAGTTGGGCCAAGTGCTCAACTTCTTTTTTGATGGTTCGATAACTATGGTAGAATGAGCTTGTAAAGATGTCGGAATATCAAAAAGGCTGGTGAGTAAAATGAAGTTCTTATTAGTATGTGCTTCTGCCCTCACGTTGTGCACCGGGGCGGTTGGCATCACCCACTATTGTCAAACGCCACACCAGGTTCAACCACGTGTAGAACGCGGCTGTGGAATGGGTCGGTAATCGAATGGTATTAAGTGCAACGATGGTGCAATTTGGATGATAGCATTTTGAAGCATCAAAACCATGAATGAAATTATTGTGTTGTGGACGCAATTAACAAGGTAATTCAATATTATAAAACACCCTACCCATCTCTCATCGTAACGAGAAATGGGTAAATCTTGTTGCCCACCCTCTTGGAAAAATCAGTTACTTTAAGGGAAGGCCAATTGTTTGTCTAAACGAACGGATTATGTATTCACGGCAAGGATTCTTCACCATGAGCCATGAGTTGGGTCATGTCATCATGCATGAGGGCTATGGTGGCTACCAAACCGCAGACTAAGTTATGGGGGGCTAGAAAGACAAGCGGACGAATCTGCCATTGGTATGGTCGGTAGGTTGTGCGTTGAAGGCCGAACACATACGATGAACTGGTACACGAATATGGCTCACCAATTGATGAGCTAGACTAAAATTGGGGGAATTTTTTATGTATAGTTTCTTATCATTTCTGGGCGGCGTTGGAGTAATTGCTGCAATTGTCCTCACCGTACTGTATTTTAAGCGCAGAAAAAAGCAGCCAGAGAAAGCTAGAAAATATGCTTTATACGCCTGGATTTGTGTTGCCGTCTTTATGATATTTGGTTGGCTAGCTTCGATCACCCCAGAAGGAAAACAAGAAGCACATGACGAAGATGTGTCCTCATCGATTGAAGAATCGCGAGATGCCAAATCGTCATCAGTCAAGAAAGAAAAAGCTCACAAAGCGTCAGTTGCCAAAGCTGAATCGTCTTCAGCCGATAAAGCCATGAAAAAGCAAGCGAAGGCTCAGCGGGAGAAAAGTGGCAAGTTGCATTACAAACAGCTGCAAAACTACCTTTCCAACTTGCCAACAAAGTACGAAGGTGCCATTGACGATGCCTACTACTCACCACAGGATTCAAAGACAATCATTGTAATGAATGAGGCTGTTCTGGATGTGTCCGCTGCCAAGTTAAAGGCAGTTGTACGTGGTGCCTGGAACCTTGGTCAAAACGCATATAATAAGTATTCTCCACTACCAGATAACGTTAATGCAAACTACGTTACTGTTCAGGATTCTGCCGGGAATGAATTAGCACACACTTCTTTGCTAGGTAATTTTGATTATGACGCTGATAAATAATATCAACACAATATTTGGATGGAATCATGAAAATTAAGAATCGGATCCTACTTGGGCCAGCATCCATGCTGCTGGGGATCGGGGTACTCGGTAGTTCAATGGCATCAGCACACAAGAGCTTCTTCTACTGGGAACGTCCCCACTGGGCAACGGTACCCAAAGCTTCTACTTATATATAAGTCTATCCACTGTATAAAAGTTATGCTGTTGGTAAATATCGCGTCTACCCTGGTCACCATTTAAAGATCCAGCATGCTGCCAGCTATAACTGGTAAGTCGAAAGTGGTGTGTTCAACTCAAATAGTTACTACATATATTCAGTTGGACGCTCAAGCTACAGCTGGTTTAAACAAAGAATTCATTATGAGGAAGATAAAAATGAAACTAAAACCATCAGTCTTAATCACCGCCCTCTCATTATCAATGGGCATCACAGCACTACCAGCAGTCAATCAAAGCAGCGCACATGCTTCATCATGGCACACGTCTGCTTCCATTCCAGTGCCTCTCCGTGGACATTGGTATGCCAAAGCTAATCCCCGTCAAGGGGTAAACATTTATCGGCATTATATCCATTTCTCTGGAGAAAAATCAGTTCGTATTACTAAATGGCGGTATGTCGGCAACCATTTTTATCACTTTCATTACAGGGGCGATCAAGGGTATCCAACTTCACTCCATTACTTTAGCTCACACAAAATAACCATGAATTCATTCTGGCACACCTACTTCAGATAGAATTAATAAAATCAATATAGCCCATTAATTTGGGCTTTTGTTATTGTTTTAAAAGAAATGAGGCCCGTTATGTTTATTGAGAAAATATCGAATTTGCACATTGAAGATGATAAGAAAAACCATTGGGTATCAATTCCGATTGCTGATGATCAAGAAGACATTCAAGTCACAATTGGAATGAACTTTTTCAATTTGAGAACACACTCGCATTATTTTACAAATGTTACCATTTCGGACGAAGAAAATAAATCCATCATTATTAATGCTCCATCCCCTTTTGAAGCTGTAAGCAAGAATAACAGAGATTTTACATCAATGGGCATGTACTACTCCCCAAAGATCCCAGCAGTTCCTGGCAACTACATGATTACCGTTAATCTATTTGATGCACATAAACAAATACTAGATAGCCAATCAACTTATTTTAAATTGAATAAGAAATCTGGTGATTCAAATGGAAAGCACTGAGCCAAAAATTATTCCTATATCAGATAATGAAAACTACCAAAGTAATTTCAAAAACACCGGAGCATTTGAGCATTCTTCGCCCACAACGTTCAATAAACGTGGGAACTCAGGTGGAGGTGGCGGAAATATGGAAGATGAATACGCAACAAAAGCTTATGTTGATCGTAAGATGGATAAAGTATCAGACAAGATTGGTTTATTGGAAGCTCATTTGGATACTAAATTCGAAAAGGTCAATACTAAGTTTGCCAATCAACGCACATGGATTATAGTCACATTACTTACAGTTGTCGGATCAGGGACTGGCTTTTTTCAGTTCTTGATTGGTATTCTTCAAAAATTAAAATTTTAAGTCCCCTATTTGGACTTTTATTTCGCACATATATAGAACATACCTTCAGAGGAGATAATGCTATGGCAATGTTTCAACAATTAAAAACCGGCTGGCAAGCCAGAGTTCGATATTTTGATAAAAATGGTGAACAAAGAATGGCTTTCGCATTAAATCAATGGCCAGCAAGTGGGCAGATTCCATTAAAGACCAATATAAAGCTGGCGGAGATTTGGAAAAGCGCAAAGTCAGCTTGTTGGACTACTTTTTGGATGGGTTTAAACATTTCGGGAACCGAAGCTATCTGTTAACAGTAAACACAAGTATATCCAGACGATTCATGTGATCGAAAACTACTTTGGTCAAACGATGCTGCAAGACATTCCCCCCAAGTTGTCAGAAGTTCCTTAGCTTCTAAGTTAAAGGCAACGACACCCACCCTGGTAATGCTAAGGCAACTATTGGAACTATCAGTATGCACATCAAAAGCTGTCAAAAATGCACCTAATGACGGCGTCATTCAAAAGCATTTCACACTCACAACCAGCTTAGTGTCTGAAAACTAGGCATGTGAATACCTCAACCAAAACGTTATTGAGATTCTTGAAAGAACATCTCTTTGAGTTAGTCACCTACCCGATGACTTACACTTCCCTTATGACCAGTATGCGGGTTTCAGAAGTCGCCAGACTCTTGGGGTTGTATTGAATGAAAGCATCTCAAATTGAACATCAATAAAGCTTGTAATTTTAGCACTTTGGAATTTGGCCCCACAAAGAATAAATCATCAAAGCGAATTATTGACATCAATCCGCAATTAACGGAGATGTTTGTGAGTTTAAACTCCATCAGAACACCGAACTAAAGATGCTCAATAAACTGAATCCACAGGACCATGTATTCCTGACAAATCGGTTTGTCGTTCCCAATTACCGGACAATGGAGAAAATGCTTCGAGTAGCTTTAAAGAAGGCACATATCAAACAAGATTTAACGTTCCATTCACTTCGACACACCCATGCTTCTCTTTTACTTTATGATCGTTTTGCTATTTCATATATGAATAAACTTGAAGAGATGTCGAACTAAAATGGGTCATTGTGTGGGTCACTAATTTTATGCATAATGGCCCAAAATGACCCAAACTTTGATAAAGTATGTGAAGCTATGTGGCTAAGAATACAAAAAAAGAAGTGAAACGCTGATATATCAACGTTTCACTTCTTTTATAAATACGCTATGTGGCTACTTAGTACCGGAGGTGGGGTTCGAACCCACACGATCTCAACGATCACTGGATTTTGAGTCCAGCGCGTCTGCCAATTCCGCCACTCCGGCAAAATAATATTTGATTGGCCAATAAATGGACAAAGGCGGTAATCGGATTCGAACCGACGATGAAGGTTTTGCAGACCTCTGCCTTACCACTTGGCTATACCGCCATAACTTTGGCTAACCCAAACTGGGTTAGCTGGATTCGAACCAGCGCATGACAGAGTCAAAGTCTGTTGCCTTACCACTTGGCTATAACCCAATCAAAAGGCGGTATGTGGGAATCGAACCCACGCGTGTCGGATCCACAAACCGATGTGTTAACCACTTCACCAATACCGCCATAGTATTATTAACAGGGATAGTAGGAGTTGAACCCACACCGACGGTTTTGGAGACCGTAGTTCTACCATTAAACTATATCCCTATAAGATGGAGGGGAGTGGATTCGAACCACCGAACCCGAAGGAGCGGATTTACAGTCCGCCGCGTTTAGCCAGACTTCGCTACCCCTCCATGAATGGCGCGGGACAGAATCGAACTGCCGACACATGCAGCTTCAATGCATTGCTCTACCGACTGAGCTACCGAGCCATTTACCATCTTGAATATAATAATACTCATGTTGTGTATTCAATTGTCAAATACATAACAACGGTTCGTACGAGACTCGAACTCGTGATCTCCTGCGTGACAGGCAGGCGTCCTAACCAGCTAGACCAACGAACCAATGTTGCTATGGAAATGGAGGATACAGGGATCGAACCTGTGACCTCCTGCTTGTAAGGCAGATGCTCTCCCAGCTGAGCTAATCCTCCAAAATGACCCGTACGGGATTTGAACCCATGTTACCGCCGTGAAAGGGCGGTGTCTTAACCACTTGACCAACGGGTCATAAACTTATTATTCGGTTACGGAGAGTAAGGGATTCGAACCCTTGAAACAGGCTTTTACCCGTTTACATCATTTCCAATGATGCTCCTTCGGCCAGCTCGGACAACTCTCCATTAAATAATAACTCCGGCAGGCGGGCTCGAACCGTCGACAACCTGATTAACAGTCAGGTGCTCTACCAACTGAGCTATGCCGGAATAATTGCGTGGCAACGTCCTACCCTCGCAGGGGGCGATCCCCCAACTACTCTTGGCGTGC